>Ga0268264_10001196_pt1 | contig 25064 bp, 24 predicted proteins | sample KBSSwiS32_FD_190357 | JGI IMG/M metagenome (GOLD analysis project Ga0268264, IMG submission 190357) | Switchgrass rhizosphere microbial communities from Kellogg Biological Station, Michigan, USA - KBS Switchgrass S3-2 (SPAdes) (version 2) | ecosystem: Host-associated > Plants > Roots >...
CCGGAGATTGCTGGGTACACAATAAAACCTGGGCCGTTAAAAAAATAAACCTGGCCATTTCGGCAACAGCCAACATCAACTATGTAAACAAGCTGAGCATTATACAGGAATTCGCGCAACAGGATGATAGTACCTGGATTTTTGCTAAAGATAAGTTTGTGGCGGATATATCGCCTATGAAAAGGAACAAACTATCGGTAATTGCCCGGAAAACCAGTATGTATAATCACGTGCAGCTGAACCAGCCTTTTATTATAAAAGCACTGGAAGACAATAAAGAAAAAGAACACGTAAGCATCAACGATAGTGCAAGAATGAGAACAGCTGCTTACTGGCAATTAAACCGCCCTGAACCTTTGAGCGCGAATGAACAGAAAGTGTATAAAATGATTGACACACTTACCAGCATACCGCTTTTTAAAAAATATACCAATACGCTGGAGTTTATTGTAGATGGTCGCAAAAAATTCGGCAAAATAGAAATCGGCCCCTGGTATAAATGGGTAAGCCGCAACCAACTGGAAAAAATGCGTGTTCGTTTTGATTTGGCTACCACCGCAAAATTCAGCCAGCAATTGGTGCTGCATGGCTACCTGGCTTATGGCTTTGGTGATCATGCGCTTAAAGGCAAGGGCGAAATCAAATACAAATTTCCGGGTAAAACCGGCTATTCGGTGCACGCTTCCTATACGCAGGACCTTGACAATGGCCGAGCCCGCTACAACGATGAAGATATTACCACCGATAACATGTTCAGCCAACTGATACGCAGGCCCGGCATAAAGCAAAAATTTATGCTGATAAATGAAATAAAATTGACTGCAACCAAGGAATGGCCCAACGCTTTTTCCGTTCAACCTTTCCTTATTAGAACCAGCTACGAAACATTTGCACCCCTGCCGCACAAAGATTCCTTGTTTCCATCTGCAAAAGACGTTACCAGCGGGGAGCTGGGTATTAAACTTCGTTATGCGCCCGGCGAAAAAAAGGTTGAAACCCACCGAAAAGATTTTAAAATACATGGCAACAACCCGGTGTTCGAATTGCGGTATGCTCAAGGTATAAATGGTTTGATGGGCGGCCAGTACAGGTACGAAAAATTGCACGGCATGATCTCACAGAAATTTCGCCTGCATGGATGGGGCGCTATCAACTACCAGGCCTATGCCGGAAAAATTTTTAGCAAATCGCTGCCGTTTATGTTACTGGAACTGCATCCCGGAAATGAAATATATTATTACAGCAAACAGGGTTTTAATCTCATGAACCGCTTTGAATTCTACAGTGATGCATACGCCGGTTTTAATATAGAACACGATTTTGAGAAGAAATTAATCAACTTGTTACCCTTTATGCGTAAAACAAATATGCGCCAGTTCTGGAATGTAAAAGCGGTATGGGGCGATTTATCGGATGGCAACAGAAAACTTAACCATGTAGATTACGGCAACTATCGGTTGCGCGCGCTGAGAGGACATCCCTACATAGAAGCGGGCACCGGCATCGACAATATATTCCGCGTTTTCCGGGTTGACCTGGTATGGCGTTTTGCGCCCGCACTCATTTCACCTGCGGGCATGCCTGCACCTATGTACAAGAATTCTACCAATACATTTGGGATATTCGGCAGTTTCCATTTTCAATTGTAAGGAAAAACAAGCCTATTCATTGATGCAGTCTGTAAAACGGCGGCGATAAAAGTTCTTTGTTGCGATTGCGCCTGCTATCAAATTCATATCATCTTCATCAACCCGGTTGTATGTATACGGCCGCGTACCAATCAATGCATTGGCATGAACGGCAACGCTGTCCTTCACCCCATCAAGCACGTATCCGCTGGCATCAATATGCACGCCGACTACTTTTTTCATTTCATTTCTTTTAAAAACGGCGATGCCGTTGAAATTGATAATATTAAAAGAATCGCCTTTTATCAGTTCCAGCGAAGAAGCACCCGCGGTAGAATTCATCATCAGCATTCCATTGTCCTGTACCACAACCACGTCTTCCACCACACTGCCTGCCGGGAATTTATACCTGCCAATCAATTCTTTACGGGCAGTGCTGTCCTGTGCACTAACAAGCATACCTGTAAATAATAACACAAGGGTAAAAATGCTCCTGAGCTGTTTCATATATGATCGGGTTTTTCGGTAAGATAAGAAAACAAAGCCGCTGCCGAAAAAAAATCTATGCAAACTGCTTCCAGTGATGTTCTATATGCGCTACATAATCGCAAATCAGCCAGGCCAGTGTTTTTATTTCACCGCTGTTGTATTGAGGTTTTACTGCGTAATGGAATTTCTCTGCCGGTATATTTTCCACAATAAAAATTATCTGCCGGTTCAATGATTGCCATAGTTGCAGTAAATGTTCCAGCGGCAACTGCTGGTAATTATTGATTTCATTTAGTTCATGTTGGCGGTAAGCCTGCACTATATACGGTTGATCGGCTACCTGTATATCCGTAAACCGTTTAAGGTTATTGATGGCCGAATCAATTAAATGCCCCAGTATTTGCTTTTTACTCCATTTACCAGGGGCCGGCTGCTGCAACAATGCATCTTCGTTCAGCGCGCGATATCGATCCGGCATGGTTTCAAGATAATGTACCAGTTGTTTCATGGCTGCTTTTGTATCCGGTTTACCGGTCAGAAATCCTGCATCCTGCCACATGTAGTAAGTTTTTAGTTATGATTAATGAGATTATTTAAACACATAGGATCATAGTTAAATAGAATCACCTAGTACAACTTTATGCGTGGCTATGATACTACTGCCTTATGATAAACAACTACAGGTTTTCATAAATAACCGCGGCGCCCTGTCCTACACCCACACACATGGTAGCCAGCCCATACCTGGCTTTGCATCTTTTCATTTCATGCAACAGGGTAGTTGAAATGCGTACGCCACTGCAACCCAGCGGATGGCCAATAGCAATGGCACCGCCATTCATATTTACTTTAGCCGGGTCTAAACCCAAATCCTGTATACAGGCCAATGATTGTGAAGCAAAGGCCTCATTCAGTTCAATCAGATCCAAATCATTTACGGAAAGGCCCGCTCGTTGTAAAGCCTTCCTGCTGGCAGGCACCGGTCCAATACCCATAATAGACGGATCAACACCCGCTACTGCCATGGAAACTATCCTGGCCATTGGTGTCAATTGATATGCGTGTACAGCTTCTTCCGACGCAAGCAGGGCCGCCGCAGCCCCATCATTGATGCCGCTGGCATTACCGGCTGTCACCGTTCCCTCTTTGTCAAACGCCGGTTTTAACGCAGCCAGTTTCTCCAATGATGTTTTGCGTGGATGTTCGTCTGCATCAAAGAAAATTTTTTCTTCCCTGCCACCAAAAATTTCCACGCCGGCAATCTCGTCTCTCCATTTATTTTTTTTGGCGGCTGCAAAATATTTTTCCTGACTGTCTAAGGCAAATGCATCCTGTACCTGCCGGCTGATCTTCCATTGTTTGGCTATGTTTTCCGCGGTTTCGCCCATATTGTATGGATAGTACATGGCCGCTAATTTTTTATTGGTGAACCGCCACCCAATGGTGGTATCATACATTTCGGTGTTCCGGTTCCAGGCCCCTCCCTGCTTGGCAATTACAAAAGGTGCCCTGGTCATGCTTTCAACACCCGCAGCTATATAGAATGAACCTTCGTTGCACATAATGGCACGCGCGGCATCCATGATGGCCTGCAACCCGCTCGCGCAAAGGCGGTTCACGGTATTACCAGCTACGGTAACAGGCAGCCCGGCCAGCAGCGCGGCCATCCGGGCCACATCACGGTTGTCTTCACCAGCCTGGTTGGCATCACCGGCTATCACATCCTCAATAGCATTTATGTCAACGCGGGCATTGCGTTGCAGCAATGCCCTCAGCACATGCGCCAGTAAATCATCGGGCCGTATACTGCTCAGGGCACCCCCATATTTCCCGATGGGTGTTCTTACTGAGTCTATTATATATGCTGTCTTCATGCACCAAACATTTTGAATAATTATTTAACACCCTTGTACATCTTTATTTGTCACATTTTCGCATCTCCACATTTACCACATTATCATATTTATCACATTTCATGAGCGCAAATATAAGTCTGAAACGGCCCTTCCGGCGTATCTTCGTGGCATGTTAGCAGCGGCAAAGAAGAATATACGGCACCTTGAGCTGGGTGAGTTGGAAGAATACTTTATTACACTGGGTGAAAAGAAATTCAGGGCAAAACAGGTCTATGAATGGCTCTGGCTGAAACAAGCACATAGCTTTGAAGCCATGACCAACCTCAGCAAAGAACTCAGGACCAAGCTACAGGAGCATTTCAGTTTACCTGCCCTGCATACAGACGCCACTCAATATTCTGATGATGGCACAGTAAAAAGCCGTTTTAAAACCGTTGACGGCCATTTGGTGGAGGGGGTACTGATTCCCACCGACGAACGTAAAACGGCCTGTGTTTCTTCACAAATAGGTTGCTCGCTCAGTTGTAAGTTTTGCGCTACCGGCTACATGCAGCGCAAGCGCAATCTTGAATTTGATGAGATCTATGATGAAGTAGCATTGCTGAACCAGCAATGCGAAAAAGTGTATAATAAAAAACTCAGCAATATTGTTTTTATGGGCATGGGAGAACCCCTGCTGAATTATAAAAATGTATTAAAGGCCATTGAAAAAATAACTTCGCCCGATGGTTTGGGTATGAGCCCACGCCGGATTACTGTTTCCACTGCGGGTGTCGCAAAAATGATCCGGCAACTGGGCGATGACAAAGTGAAATTCAAACTCGCTTTATCGCTGCATGCTGCCAATGATGCCAAACGGCATGAGATAATGCCCATCAACGACAGTAATGATATTAAGTCGCTGATAGAAGCACTTAATTATTTTTATAAACAAACGGGCAACGAAATAACCTTTGAATATATTTTATTTAAAGATTTTAACGATAGCCTCAAAGACGCAGATGAACTGGTGAAAATTTACCGGCAGGTACCCGCTGATCTCGTAAACATTATTGAATACAATCCCATCGATATGGCCAGCTTTCGTAAGCCTGAACAGGAAGTGGTAGAAAAATTTATGAACCATCTCGCCAAAAACCGTGTCAATGCGCGGCTGCGCGTTAGCAGGGGAAAAGATATTGATGCGGCCTGCGGCCAATTAGCCAATAAAAATTAATTCCTTGCCGGTTCTTGGCGCTCACCACAGGGCAGCCGTTAACATTTCTCCAACGATAGCTTCCATTAATCCTTCGTATTTACCATACAGTTAAAACGGTTTGTGTTTTTTAAACTTCGGACAGCCGTCACTGTCCATACACCTGTACTAAAAAATACAACCATGAAAAAAATAATAGCCAGCCTGGCAATTGCTGTTATGGCAACCGTGGCGGTGAGCGCCCAACAAGCAGATTCATCTCTTCATCAAAGGCATCAGCATTCATTTAAGCGTCATCAGCATGGCATGATGGCCGGCAACCTACAGCTTTCAGATCAGCAGAAAGAACAGTTAAAAAGTCTCCGTGCCGATTTCCGTAAAAAATTAATGGAACTTAAAAAGAACGAAGACATTACAGTAAGGGAATATAAAGCAAGAATGAATGCATTGCAGCAAGAGCACAGGACAGCATTTCAGTCGATACTGACCCAGCAACAAAAAGATCAGATTTCCAAAATGAAACAGGAGCGGATGCAGCACGCAAAAACAAACATGGCTGCAAGAGCTGAAAAGATGAAAAGCAAGCTTGGATTAAGCGATGCACAGGCCAGCCAGTTAAAAACCATCCATACAGATATGGTCGCAAAAATAACGGCCATTCGTGCCGATAGTGCTTTAACCCGCGGGCAAAAACAGGAACAGCTAAAAAATCTTGCATTACAGCAAAAAGACCAGTTGAAAAATATTTTGACTCCTGAGCAAATGCAGCAATTGCAGCAAATGAGGGAGCAGCACCACAAAAAAGATTTCTCCCGGTAATTCGGTTGGTTGTTGGATAGAAAGGCCCCGCATTTGCCGGGGTCTTTTCATATCTTTGCGGTTCATCTTACTGTTGTAAAACAGCAAACCACCACCATGAGCAAAAATCAGCAGTTCCAGAAATTTATTACGTATAAAAGCAACGCTGCAAAAAAGGAACAATTCAAACAGGAAAAAAGAGCCGCCAAAAAAGAAAGGGCCGCAGCAATAGAAAAAAGGTTTGAGGAAAAGCGGGAGAAGAAGCAGGGAGTCTTTAGTCGGGAGCCGGGAGTCGGAAGTCAGGCGTCGAACGATCCAAATAGCGCGACCAGGAGCAGTTTTCAACAGCCCCCCGGCAAAAAACAATCAGCAGGTAAATTTCACAAACCAGGGCCAGGCATCACTAAAGATTCAACCGTTGGCCACCAGCAAGAGCATGTGGCAGAGAACCGGAAAGCGGTGAAACAAATCCGTGCGCCAAAACCCGGCAGCCGCGAAGAAAAAAACCTATTGGCCGGAAGACCCGAACTAAATGAAAAAAAGCCAGGGCCGGAACCTAAACTGTCAACCACCAGCAATCCGCAACCCGGGAGCAATAAAAAAAAGGCAATAGCCAGATCCGAAACGCCCAGCAACAAACATCATACATCCGACATCAAACATCATACATCAGATCTGATGCCGCTCAACAAATACGTTGCCCATAGTGGTATCTGTTCAAGAAGAGACGCGGCGGACCTGATTCGGCAGGGAGAAGTAAAAGTAAATGATCTGGTTGTTACTGAACCGGGCACCAAAGTTTCATCCAAAGACAATGTTAGCGTTAAAGGAAAAAGAATAACGCCTTCAAAAAATTTTGTATATATTCTATTGAACAAACCCAAAGATTATATTACTACGCTGGATGATCCTGAAGGAAGGAAAACAGTATTGGACCTGATTAAAAGAGCCACTGATGAACGTGTGTACCCGGTGGGAAGGCTGGACCGTAATACGTCGGGCGTATTGCTGATCACCAACGATGGCGAACTGGCGCAAACACTTTCACACCCCAGCAACCTGATTAAAAAAATCTATGAAGTGCGGCTGGACAAACCGCTTGCCAAAGCTGATTTTGAAAAATTGCAGACAGGTGTACAGCTGGAAGATGGATTTATTATGCCCGATGCATTGGGTTATACCGATCCGAAAGACAAAACCATCGTTGGCATTGAAATACACAGTGGCCGCAATCGCATTGTTCGCCGGATATTTGAATACCTGGGCTATGATGTGCGCAATCTTGACCGTGTTACCTATGCGGGTTTGACCAAGAAAAATGTGCAGCGCGGTAAATGGCGTTTTCTCACCGAAAAAGAAGTGCGCATACTGCGTCATTTTAACCCCCAAACGAAAAAAGACAAAATTAAAAAAGTAGTTCCTGCTGCAACTGCTGCAAAAATTGTAAAGCGATAATATGGAACAGGGCGAAGAACAAAAAGGAACAGCGCGGGTGTTTTCCAGGAATATCAGCAGTATCACCCTGTTTGAAAACGATGATTTTATTGTGCTCAATAAACCATCGGGTATGCTGTCGATCCCGGACCGCACACAATCGCAGCCTTCACTTAAAGATTTTTTGATTGAGCAATTCGGGAACATCTTTACCGTGCACCGGCTGGATGCAGCTACCAGCGGCGTTATTGTTTTCGCAAAAAACGAAAGCACCCATAAATTTCTTTCACAACAATTTGAGGAACGCAGCACCCAAAAAATATACAACGGGCTCGTTACCGGAAAGCTTGAACGGCCAACAGGTATTATTGACGAACCTATTGCAGAGCACTATTCCCATAAAGGAATGATGATGGTTGCTGCCAAAGGCAAACCCTCTGTGACAGAATATGAATTACTGGAACAATTCAGGTCCTATAGCTGGCTGCAGTTTACCATTCTTACAGGCCGCACCCACCAGATACGCGTGCACATGAAACACCTGGGCCATCCCATTGCCTGCGATGAATTATATGGCGATGGCAAACCCGTGTTGCTTTCTTCTTTCAAGAAAAAATTTAACCTGGCTAAATCGGCAGAAGAGGAAAGACCCATTCTCAGCCGGCTGGCCCTGCATGCCGCCCAACTCAGTTTTAAAGATGTTAGCAAAAGCACGCTTTCATTTGAGGCACCATTGCCAAAGGACCTGCGGGCATTGTTGCAGCAATTAAAAAAATGGAACAGTTGATTGCGCGGCTGATTTTATCATATTATCTTTAACAGCCCGCGGGGGACTTATCTATTATATAAACCCAGGCCTTATTATCCGGTTATGAAGAAAATTTATTTTGTTTTATTCAGCAGTATTGTTCTTGCTTGCTCCTGCCAGAAAAGCATCAGCGATTTTGATCCCAGTACAACACCCGTTAACCCCGGTGGCACGCCTGTAACGGGCGGGGGTAGTTTTGAAGCCACCATCAACGGAACAAAAATCAGCTTTTCTGTGACATCGGCCACGCTCCTGCGTTCCACCAGCCTCAATGAAAAAAGGATGGACATCACCGGCACTTCAACCGACGGTAGCAAAAGGCTAATCATTACATTGGGTGAGGAAACAGCGCAGGGCAACGCCATGACAGTGAAAACATACACGCTGAATGCTTTTCCGCCCGACGATCCCGCTACGCCGAATATTGACGAAAGCCTGACCACCCAGGGCTTTACCACCTATGGAACTACATTGGGGAACAATAGCTGGCTATATGATATCTATGATGAGAACGGCAGTTTTACAATGAGCAGCTGCGACGCGTCTGCCAAACTTGTTTCAGGCAGCTTTCAGACCACGCTCACTGATATGATTGACAACACCCATGTTGTTACGATAACGGCCGGCAAACTAAGCAATGTAAAGTATACAGTGATGAATTAATAAGGAATTGTAATTTGTGCAGATATTATAATAAATGCAGCAATTTGATTGCTGCATTTATTTTTTTGTTTTCGCCGCGGTTGCTGTTCGTTGATGACCGCCTGCCTGGTATGCTCTCAATGAAGAAATTCCTCCATCAGATCTGGTATCAACCGTCGAATTATTCTTAAATTTATTCAGGTAGCTATCTGGTTGGCAGTCATTTTTCTTGCATCCCACCCCAAAGAAGGGAAATAATATGGAGAGAAATAATAAGCTTTGGAAAATTCCATTCATGCCTGATTAACTTTGCAGTAAGGCTTTTCGTTGCACATGATAAAAGTTTGTTATTGGGATTTGTCCAGGAAAAAGAAAAACAAGCGCTTTTTCTGCCTGCTATGGCTTAATTTGTTGATAATAAAAAATAACATGAAAAAACTTACCCTGCTCTTCGTCTTCAGCGCCAGCTTTTTTTCGGAAAGCCTGTTTGCCCAGTTAGAAAAAGTGGATACCGTTATGATGCGCAAAATCAGGGATGAAGAAAATAACCGTTCTCAACTGGCTTCAATAGCACATAACCTTACTGATGTGTGTGGCCCGCGGCTTACCAATTCTCCGGGATACAGGGCCGCTATTAAATGGGTAACGCAAACTTTTAAGGAATGGGGTTTACAGAACGCAGGACCAGAGGCCTGGGGTGAATTCGGCAGGGGATGGAGCACGGAAAATGCCTACCTGGCGATGCGGAAGCCTTATTACGAAAACATGATTGCTTATCCGTCGGCGTGGACAAAAAGCACACCCGGTCGCATCTCGGCCACAGTTCAATTGATAGACAGCTATGACTCCGCCAGCATTGCCAAACTGGGTGATTCAATAAAAGGGAAAATTATCATGAGAAGGCCGAACATGCTCACTATAAAAAGTCCGTTCGACACTTTTGCAACCCGTTATCGCGATACTGTATTGGATAAGTTACCGGATGATTATATGGTGAGCAGGGCAGAAATTGATTCTTTTTTGCCCAGGGCAAAAAGCCAGTACCAGGCAAAACTCAGTCTTGAATCAAAGGGCGCGGTAGCATTGATTGGCTCCAGCCCGGACCTGCGGGATGGAACGGTGCTTGCGCAGGGCGGCCCCGGTTACAAAAAAGGGTACAGGGCTACCATGCCCGAAATGCTGGTTACGAGAGAAGATTATTTAAAGCTTACACGGTTGATGAACGATAAAAAACAAGTGCAACTGGAAATAGATATTCAAAATAAATTCTACGACGACAACCTGACCGGTTACAATGTGGTAGGAGAAATTGCGGGCACCGATCCGTTGTTAAAAAACCAGGTGGTGATATTGGGCGGGCACCTCGATTCCTGGCATGCAGGCACCGGCGCAACAGACAATGCAGCCGGTTGTGCCGTAATGATGGAAGCACTGCGTTTATTAAAAGCCCTGGGTGTACAGCCCAGGCGTACCATACGCATTGCATTGTGGGGTGGTGAAGAACAGGGACCCTATGGATCTTTTGGCTATGTGAAAAAGCATTATGGCAATCCGGTTGACATGAAGCTTACACCGGAACAGAAAAATGTATCAGCTTATTTTAACCTCGATAACGGTTCCGGTAAAATAAGGGGTATCTATTTACAGAATAACGAAAAGGTGCGCGATATCTTTTCTGCCTGGCTGGCGCCTTTTGCAGATCTAGGTGCGGCGCATGTTACCAGCAGCAATACAGGTTCAACCGACCACTTGTCTTTTGATGCAGTAGGCATCCCTGGTTTTGAATTCATTCAGGATCCACTGGAATATGAAACACGTACCCATCATACCAATATGGACACCTACGACCACCTTTCCATTGATGATTTGAAACAGGCATCCATTATTGTAGCCGCGTTTGTATACAACACTGCTATGCGCGATGACATGCTGCCACGCAAACCATTGCCAAAACCAGAACGTTTTGTATTTGATACTGATTTCCCTTTTTGAATAAAGCCTGATAAAGTAACTTTCATTAAGCTTTAAGCAAATAATTGCTAATAAAGGATTACAGGGCTAAAATTTGCCAACCATTTTTGGCTTCTGTATCAAAAATAACCTGTAGCGCCAATAGCAGCGATGGGACTGTATAATTATTGTTGACCCTTATTCGTTTTTATATACTGCCCCGTCTTTCATTACAAATTTTACACGGCCCATGCTTTGCAGGTCTTTGGAAGGATCGCCGTCCACCGCTACAATGTCTGCCAGTTTACCTTTTTCAATACTACCTACTTTATCGCTCATACCTAATAAATCTGCCGCGCTTACGGTAGCGGCTTTAATAGTTTCCAATGCTGGCATGCCGGCTTCGTTCATGTAAATAAATTCCATCCAGTTTTTACCGTGCGCATATACACCGGCATCGGTTCCGAACGCAACCTTAACGCCCGCTTTATAAGCACGTGCAAAATTGGCCTGTATTTTAGGACCGATTGCCAATGCCTTTTCCGTAATAATGGCCGGATAATAATTTGGTTTTTTAGCTGAATCTGAAGTTGATTTGCCCGCAATGATAGTAGGCACATACCAGGTTCCATATTTTTTACATAAGGCTATTGCTTCTTCATCCATGAGTGTTCCATGTTCAATAGAAGTTACACCTGCGCGGATAGCGCGCTTGATGGCTTCGGCGCCATGTGCATGTGCAGCCACGGGCATTCCATAGTCTTTCGCGGTTTCTACAATTGCTTTCATTTCTTCTTCTGAAAACTGCGGACCGCTTCCATCTTTTTCCAAACTTAGTACGCCGCCCGAGGCCGTTATCTTAATAAGATCTGAACCATCTTTGTAACGCTGGCGCACGGCTTTCCTGCATTCATCGGGCCCATTGGCCACACCTTCCTGCGGGCCGGGATCGCCCATTAGGTCTTTGCGGTACCCATTGGTAGGGTCTGCATGTCCGCCCGTGGAAGCAATTGTTTTACCGGCAGTCAGTATGCGCGGGCCGATAGTAGCGCCTTTATTGATAGAATTCCGGAGCGCTATATTTACCCCTGAGCCGCCTACATCGCGTACCGTGGTGAACCCTGCCAGCAGCGTGGTTTTTGCAATTCTTACCGATTCAAAAGCAATATCCGCAGGGTTAGTGGTAAAACGCTTTAACTGGGCATTGGGGCTGGTTTCGCTTTCCATATGTACATGGCAATCGATCAGGCCGGGCATTACCGTTAGGTTTTTCAAGTCTATTATTTTATCTGATGCACCCGCCGCAATAAAACCTTTTTGCAAATCGCTAATCTTATTGCCGTCAACAATAATGGTCATCTGGTTAAGCACCTGCCCGCTTTTTACGTCGATTAGCTGACCACAGTAAATAACCGTTCGCTGTGCGGTTGCTATTAAACCGTTTAATAAAAAACATAACAATAATAATTTTCTCATGTACAGTGGTTTAAAGCAATTTACTGAAATATATAAGATGCAGCACCCAGTTTTTTGTTTATAAAAATAGTTGCAGAGACGCTGATTCAAATTAACAGATACTATTGATGGTATAATTATCGTATCCAAAAATAAAAATAGCCGCAGATTCGCAGATTACTGTCATAATCTGCGAATCTGCGGCCTATAATGCAAAGGAATTTGTCTTAGTTAACTGATTCCTTGCCAATTAAATTTATTAATCAATATTGGGTTGCGGTGTATAGCGCAGGTATGGCTTTACCACCTTAACACCTTTTGGAAATTTCTTAATAGCATCTTCTGTTGTAATAGCAGGCACTACAATTACGTCTTCTCCTGCTTTCCAGTCGGCCGGCGTAGCCACGCTATGGTTGGCGGTCAATTGCAATGAATCAATTACCCTTAATACTTCATGAAAATTTCTGCCGGTAGAAGCAGGATAGGTAATACTCAGCTTCAACTTTTTATCTGGCCCAATAATAAACAGTGAACGTACCGTTGCTGTTAAAGAAGCATTGGGATGAATCATGTCATACAATTCAGCCACTTTACGGTCTTCATCTGCTATGATGGGGAAGTCGACCGTGCAGTTTTGTGTTTCATTGATATCTTTTACCCAACCATGATGTTTATCCAGCGGATCTACGCTTACAGCCAATGCTTTTACATTTCTTTTCCTGAACTCTTCCTGCAGTAAAGCTGTTTTACCCAGTTCGGTAGTGCAAACCGGTGTATAATCAGCGGGGTGAGAAAATAAAACACCCCATCCATCTCCGAGGTATTCATAAAAATCAATATCGCCGGCAGTTGTTTTTGCCTGGAAATTGGGGACTGTGTCACCTAAACGTAAGCTCATAATATATAATTTAAAAGTGGGAAATAGGGTCACAAATATATTCATTCCCTACCAAAAAGATAGACTAATTTTTGTTTTTCCCCGATGCTTTTGTTAAAAGTTCCTTGCCAAACCTGCTTTTTACATCATCGATGGCTTTGTAAAGGGATGCTTTTTTGCCGGTATCAGAAAACAGGTTGGTTTGGATGGCTTCGCCCGTCAGTTCATTCAGCCTTACACCCAGCAGGCGTACGGGCTGACCTTTTCGGTATAGCTTGTGAAATAAGTCCTTGGCAATGGGTATCAGTTCATCGTCATAAAACGTGTAAGGAATGGCTACCTGGCGTGACGTGGTTTCAAAGTCGGGGTATCTTATCTTGACAGCTATGCAACCCGCCATCTTGTTATCCTGGCGCAATTCAAAAGCAATTTTTTCGGTCATCCGCACCAGTTCATTCATGAGGAAGTTGATATCCGTTTTGTTTTCCTCAAAAGTGTTTTCAGTGGACACTGATTTTGTTTCATGGTATTCATGTACCAACCCCTCGTGGCGGCCATTGGCTTTATGCCAGAGTTCGATTCCATAGTTGCCCACGTATCGTTCCAGCATCTCTACCTTGGCTTCACGCAATTCCCTGATGGTTTCAATACCGGCCTGCATCAGCGTTCTGAATGTATGTGCTCCCACACCGGGTATTTTGCTTACTTTAAGCGGGTCGAGAAATTCGGTCTCCTTACCTGGCGGCACAAACAGGAAGCCATTGGGCTTAGCTTCGTCTGTGGCCATTTTCGCAATCATTTTATTGGAGGCCAACCCGAATGAAATAGGCAGCTTGGTGGTCTCTATAATTTTCTCTCTTAATTGTTTTGTCCATTCAAACGCATTATAATACTTGTCCATCCCCGTTAGATCGATATAAAACTCATCGATAGATGCCTTTTCAAACAAGGGCGCTTCCGCAGCAATGATTTCTGTTACCCAACGGCTGAACCGGCTGTATTCTCCGCGGGTTCCCTTTACAACAGTTGCCTGCGGGCAAAGCTGCATGGCTGTTTTCATGGGCATGGCAGAATGAATGCCGAATTTCCTGGCTTCATAATTACAGGCTGCTACTACACCTCTTTCGCGACCGCCCACCAGCACCGGCTTTCCTTTCAAGGAGGGATCGTTCAGGGTTTCTACGCTCACAAAAAAGGAGTCGAGATCAAAATGCGCTATGATACGCTGGGTGCTGATGATTGTAAATTTTAAATTTTGTATTTTAAATTGTAGGATTCCCTCTATAAAGTTACGAAGACAGTTGTTAGCTATTAGCCTTTAGCTTTTAGCCATTGCAGAATTATAAGGCATGAACAGTCATCAGATCGGCTGGGTAAAGCCTAACAGCCAATAGCTAACGGCTAAAACCTATCTGTACACATCCAGCAACCCATCCGGAAGTATCACGTGTACCTGTTTTTTCTTTTTATCAATTTTTTGCAATGTTTCCTGATGCAGGGGCACCAGTGCTTCTTTGCCATCAAGGTCGATACGGGCCAGCATCTGGTGGGGTTGTTCAATAATCTCCAGGATGGCGCCCCGGTCTACGCCTTCATCTATCAGGTGAAAACCGAGTAAAGACATGATAGACGATTTGGCTGAGTATTTTTGGAAAGCTTCTTCTGTAAACCACACTTCCTTTTGCCGGAGTTTGCCGGCTGCTTCTTTAGTATCAATGCCTTCGAGATTCAGGTAGATTTCTTCTTCGCTTTTTATCTTGGAAGACCGTACGAAATAAGGCAATAGTTCTCCTTTGACTATTTCAATAAAAACAACTTCCAGTCCTTTAAGAGAAGTCTTCTTACCCAGTTGATGCAGGAGTATCAACTCTCCCTGTACGCCAAAACTGGCCACTATTTTTCCGATGCTGATGTATTCCATACCCCCTAACCCCCTGAAGGGGAATTTACCCCCAGCCCTAAAGGGGGTTTGTGTTTAAATTATATTTATTTATAGTCTTGTCTTTTCAAAGTTAATTCTACTCCGTAATCTGCGATACTGTAAACTCGTCTTGTTTTGTATGCACGCCGATGATCTCCATATTTAAAATAAAATCCTTTTCCCAACCATAAACTCGTCATGGGGATCATAAACTCCCCTTTAGGGGCGGGGGTAAAAAAATATCCCGCAGTTTTACCTGGCGGGATATCAAATTATGTTGCAAACGAAAGTAGCATATTATGCACCACCTTCTGCAGGCCTTCTTTCTGAAGGACGGCGATTGCCGGCGCCCTGGGGCCTTCTGCCACCACGCGGGTTGGAACGACGATTTTCTTCCTGGCGTTTCAAAATCTGCGCTTCATGTTCTTTGTGCCATACTTCAAACTTCTGCATAGCGGCTACATCGTCGAATAAACCAAGCGATACACCACGCAGCAAATGTTTCAGGTACAACACGCCTTTGAAAGAAAGAATGCGGCGAACCGTATCCGTAGGCTGTGCACCCTTGTGCAGCCAGTCTAAGGCGCGCTGACGATCTAACTGAATGGTGGATGGAACTGTTAACGGGTTGTACGTACCGATTTTGGAGATGAATTTACCATCTCTGGGAGCGCGGGCATCTGCCACTACTATAAAGTAGAACGGCCTTTTTTTAGACCCATGGCGCTGGAGTCTCATTTTTACTGGCATTTTAAATAGAAATTTAAATGCGTTAAGAAATAGGGTTATTGTCTCGTTGCTTATAAAAGCTGGATGGCAAAATTAGCTATCCTTCTTTATTTTCCAAATATAATAATTGATTAGATTACTATCATACTTTGTTTTACTCTTTTAAATAAATTTTTACAAATAGTTGATTTCATTAAAAAAATATTAAAGCCTACCGCCTTCCAAGCCCGGGCATCCTTCCACCCATCGGCATTTTGTTCATCATTTTCATCATTTGCTTCATTTGCTCAAACTGTTTCATAAACGCATTTACCTCATCCATGCCCTTTCCGCTTCCTTTAGCAATGCGTTTGCGCCTCCCCTGGTCTATTACGTCGGGGTTGGATCTTTCAAAAGGCGTCATGGAATTTATCATGGCTTCTATTCCTTTAAAGGAATCATCGCTGATATCAACATCCTTAATAGCCTTTCCCACACCGGGTATCATGCCCATGAGGTCTTTCAGGTTACCCATTTTCTTTATCTGCTCCAGTTGTTGTTTGAAGTCTTCAAAATCAAACTGGTTCTTCCGTATTTTTTTCTCCAGTTTGCGGGCCTCTTCTTCGTTATACTGCTCCTGGGCCTTTTCTACCAGGGATGTGATATCGCCCATGCCCAGTATGCGTTGTGCCATACGCTCGGGATAAAACACATCCAGCGTTTCCATTTTTTCACCACTACTGATGAATTTAATGGGTTTATCTACCGTATACTTGATAGATAAAGCCGCGCCACCCCGGGTATCACCATCCAGCTTGGTAAGCACCACCCCGCTAAAATTAAGCCGGTCGTTAAAGGCCTTGGCGGTATTCACGGCATCCTGGCCGGTCATGGCATCTACTACAAATAAAATTTCATTGGGATTAACAGCCGTTTTTACATTGGCTACTTCCGTCATCATGGCCTCATCAATAGCCAGCCGGCCGGCGGTATCGATGATCAGTACATTCTTGTTTTTACTCCTGGCCTCTTTAACTGCATTCTGTGCAATGGATACCGCATCTTTATTATCAGGCTCATTATAGACGTCTATGCCAATCTGCTCTCCGAGCACTTTTAACTGTTCTATGGCCGCAGGGCGATAAATGTCTGCTGCAACCAGCATTGGTGACAGTCCTTTTTTTGTTTTGAGGTAATTAGCCAGTTTACCGCTGAAAGTTGTTTTACCCGAACCCTGCAGTCCGGCAATCAATATAACAGCAGGATTGCCTTTTGAATTGAACTCGCTTTCTGTTCCACCCATCAGCTCTGCCAGCTCATCCTTTACAATTTTAGTCATCAACTGGCCGGGGCTAATGGCATTGATTACTTTTTCGCCAACCGCTTTATCCTTTATTTTGTCTGTAAATTCTTTGGCAATTTTAAAGTTTACGTCGGCATCTACCAGTGCGCGGCGTATCTCCTTTATCGTAGCGGCGATATTGAGTTCGGTAATTCTTCCTTCCCCTTTAAGCTGTTTGAACGCAGTCTCCAGCTTATCACTTAATGATTCAAACATACTGTCATAATTATTTTCATTGCGAAATATAAAAGGTGAATGTAGATAACATTCACCTTAAAAAGGATTGCAAATATAATGATAAGTAAAATGAATCAGGAACCCAGGTATGCGCGTAAAATTCTGCTGCGGTTGGTGGTTTTTAGTTTGGTAATGGCTTTGTCTTTAATCTGGCGCACGCGCTCCCGGGTAAGGCTGAAATGGTCGCCAATGTCTTCCAGGCTCATGGGGTGGTCAATGCCGATCCCAAAGAAATAACAAATTACTTCCTTTTGCCTTTCGGTAAGCGCTTTTAATGATCGCTCAATTTCAAGCTTCAGTGATTCATCGTGTTCAATGTTGCGCTCGGTGCGCACCGCATTGGGGTTTTCCATTAAATCTATCAGGGTACCGTCCTCACCTTCCGATAAAGGGGTATCCATACTGACATGGCGTGCGTTAATGCTCAGTGTAGAAGTTACTTCATCAATATCAAGTTTTAATAGTTCTGCAATTTCATCGGCGGAAGGTTCACGTTCAAATTCCTGTTCCAGTTGGGAAAAAGCTTTCTGAATGCGGTTGGTTAAACCCACTTTGTTCAGTGGCAGCCTTACAATGCGGGCTTGCTCGGCCAGCGACTGCAAGATGCTCTGGCGTATCCACCAGACGGCATAGGAAATGAATTTGAAGCCCCTTGTTTCATCAAAGCGCTGCGCGGCCTTAATAAGACCCAGGTTGCCTTCATTGATCAAATCGGGCAGTGAAAGGCCCTGGTTCTGGTATTGCTTTGCAACAGATACCACAAAACGCAAATTAGCTTTGGTAAGCCTGTCCAGCGCTCGTTGATCGCCCTGTTTAATCAATCCCGCCAGCCTTACTTCTTCTTCTGGATTAATAAGCTCTACCTTACCAATCTCCTGCAGGTATTTCTCAAGACTTTGAGACTCCCTGTTAGTAATGGATTTGGTAATTTTTAGTTGACGCATACTCATAGGTGGACCGTGTTAGGATGAATTTGGTTGAAAGGATAGTGATCTTCCTTAATCAAACGTTAATATGTTGGTTTTCTTATCTGGAGACGGAATAAAACGCTTAAATTATTTCTTCCACCCTACAGGTAAATCGTCTCAAAAAAAGGAAAGATTTAATACTCAAAATATTGAATATTAGCTATTTAATTAATTTATGGGCACCTGGACCCTTAAAAACCTTAACAAATAATCCAAAACTAAAATTTTGCTGCGTTCAATAATTTTCTATTATTGCATCATTAGAATTACATCAGACCAATGATTGCGAAATGAGTAAAAAACAATTATTTACATTAGAATACCCCGTGAGATGTTCCCCATCTATCCTATATGAGTTTTTAAGCACGCCCGCCGGTTTACAGGAATGGTTTGCCGATAAGGTAGACGAGCGTGACAATATTTTCAGTTTTTCCTGGAGTGGCAATACGGAGAAAGCAGAAATTGTGGAAGGAGAAGAAGAGAAATTCGTGAAATTTCATTGGATGGCATCCCCCAAGGAAGAATATTTTGAGTTTAGGATTGAAAAATCCGAAGTAACCAATCAAACGATACTGGTCATTAACGATTTTGCGGAAAAAAAAGAAATCAAGGACCAAAGCCAATTGTGGGACTACCAGGTAAAAGATCTTTTTCACCGTATTGGCAATTAACCGTTGCGTTGCAAACCCGTAAACCGCTCAAAGGCCTCCATCAGCTTTTGTTCGGCCATATTCCATTCTGAAAAAGAAATTTTGCAACTAATTTTTAAAAAAGCCGGTTGCAGAATTGATCCCGCGTGAACGCTTCCGTCGTCATACCGGTAATTTTTTCCATCAAGGTTAAAACTGAATTCATTTCCATCTGTCGAGAAATAAAAACCCTTCCATTTTTTTTCGGCTGCAGCCTTCATGATTGCATTATGCCATTGCTGCAGAAATATTCCTTTCAGGTGCAATGTGACACTGAAATAATTGCCCCACCAGAAAAAAGTCCTGATAGCAAATACATTTTCTTTTGAAAAGAACCTGGGATAATCCAGCACCACATAAGGCAGCAACTCATACCGTTCTCCTTTCGAAATTTTCGGGGGTAGTTGTAGTGTCTGCGGAGGAATATCCTGTTTGTTTTGTTGTAAGCGCAGTTGCATTTTCGCTGATAGGTTGCCAAACAGCGCATATACTTTTTCAATGATGCGCTGCTTTGTTAAAATCCAATCGCTGTTACTCACCAGCCACATTTCCTCTTCTGAAAGACTTACTTTTGTCATATACGAATTAATAAACACGAATTAACGCTAATTGGAACGAATTACCGCTGATACTGCGGCAATAACCGCAAAACATTGCCGTATAGCTGGCAAAATTAGCGTCCCATTCGTTATCATTGGCGTGTATTTGTGTTTAACCATTAGCGTCTATTAGCGCATGATCAAGAAACTCGACCGACTCATATTAAAAGCTTTTGTTGGCCCTTTTATCGCTACGTTTTTCATTACCCTGTTTGTGCTGGTGCTGCAATTCTTCTGGTTGTACATAGATGATATTGTTGGCAAGGGGCTTGATTTTTTTACCATTGCCCGTTTAATGACATATGTAACGGCTTCTGTTGTGCCGCTGGCGTTGCCCCTCGCTGTTTTGCTCTCGTCTATTATGACTTTTGGCAACCTGGGAGAAACATTTGAACTGGTGGCCATTAAGTCGGCCGGCATTCCCCTGCTTCGTTTTATGCGGCCCCTGCTCATCACCAGCCTTGTAATTTGCGGCATCGCTTTTATATTCAACAATTCTATTATACCACATGCCCAGTTAAAGCTGAACACGCTGAAATATGATATCATTGTTACAAAACCTGCGCTGGACATAAAGGAAGGTGTGTTTTATGATAAGATTGATGGATATGTTATCAAGATAGGCAAGAAAGAAAAAGACGGTACTATCCGCAATGTAGTCATCTATGAAAAAGATTATAGCCTGCAGGATAAAATTACAGTGGCCGATAGCGGGATCATGAAAATCTCTCCTGATAAACGTTACCTGGAATTCTATCTGCACGATGGGTGGCGCTACTGGGAAAAGGGCGATCGCATCACCACCAACACAGAATTTACCCGCATGGGATTTAAAGAATTCAAAAAAGTATTGGATCTCAGCTCATTTAAAATTCAGAAAACAGAAGACAGTGTTTTTAAAGACAACTGGCGTATGTTAACGATAACCCAACTGCAAAAGTCGATCGATTCGATTGAAAAAAGCAATGCTGCTGTTGGCAAAAAAATCATCGTAGAAAGCAAGGCCTTTCTCGTTTTTGCGAAGAACCTCGATAGCAATTGGGCAATGCCCCCAAAAACCGGCCAGCATTTCACTGCTTTCAACCAGATTATTCCTGATAGCTCCAGGGCTGCAGTGTACGATGTTTCCGTAAACCAGGTTAATTCATTAAAATCTGCGTTGGAAACAGATGTAGCCGATTTCAACAATAAAAAAATGGATCTGCGCCTGCACCTGATTGAATGGCACCGTAAATTCAGCCTTTCACTGGCCTGCCTGGTATTGTTTTTAATCGGTGCTCCGCTGGGATCCATTATCAGGAAAGGAGGTATTGGCACACCGTTAATTTTTGCGGTGGCGTTTTTTGTAGTTTTTTTCCTGCTCAATAATTTCGGCGAAAAATTTGTGAAACAAGATGTGCTGGAGCCTAAAATCGGTATGTGGCTGGCAACTTTCATTTTGTTGCCGGTAGGCATATTCCTTGTCTTCAAGGCCATGCGTGATTCGCAACTGTTTAACCAGGAATTCTATTACCGCTTTTTCCGGAACGTGCGCAAGTTCATGAAGAGGGAAAAAATAGAAAAGAATGAACCGACATTGCGTAACTTTAATGAAACATAAGTATTATGAATAAGGTAAACCGCCGCAAGTTTATTGCAGCTTCCGCAAAAACAGGTATGGCGCTTACTGCTGCCAGTTTTGTTCCGGGAAGTTTGTTTTCAGCAGGCAAGCATTCTTTTTCACCCTATACAGGTTTCGATCAGACACCCCTGCCTTATGCGTACAATGCACTGGAACCAGTTATTGACGCCATGACCATGGAAATACATTATTCAAAACACGCTGCCACCTATGCCAAAAATGTAAAAGAAGCGGCACAGGCGGAGAGCGTAGATATTTCGAAGCCCATTGAAGAAGTGCTGGGCAAAGTATCAAAGTATTCTGTAAAGATGCGCAATAATGCCGGCGGCCATTATAATCACGAATTATTCTGGAAAACATTTAAAGCGAATGGAGAAGGAAAGCCTTCCGGCAAACTGCTGGCGGCCATTGAAAAAGATTTTGGCTCATTTGATGCATTCAAAACCCAGTTCAGCGATGCCGGGAAAAACCGGTTTGGCAGCGGTTGGGCATGGCTGGTAGTTGGTGCAGATAAAAAACTGGTAACCGGCTCAACGCCCAACCAGGATAATCCTTTAATGGATATTGCCGACCTGAAAGGTTTCCCGCTGCTGGGATTGGACGTATGGGAGCATGCCTATTACCTCCATTACCAGAACCGTCGGCCCGAATACATTGAAAACTGGTGGAAAGTGGTTAATTGGGATTTTGTGCAAAAGCGTTTTGACGGTATGTAAAACACAATTCAGCAGGAATACATGGAACCCGGTGTTGTTAAAACGCCGGGTTTTTATATTTGCGATGTTTTACTTTTGTTTTAAATACAATAACAATGAAAACAACTACCACCTGGAAATCGGGTTTTGCCTTCGACAGTCATTTTAAAAATAATACCATCGCCCTGGATGATGCGCTCGCCTCGGGCCGCGATGATAGCGGTTTCAGCCCAAAAGCACTGTTACTTTCGGGTCTGGCAGGCTGTACAGGTATAGATATTGTATCTACACTGAATAAAATGAAGGCGCCCTATACAAGCATCCGGATAGAAACCGAGGCAGAACAAACCGATGAGCACCCCAGGGTTTTCAAAGAAATCAGTATCACCTATTTTGTGAATGTGCCGGTTGAATATGAAGATAAAGTAAAACGCGCCGTTGATTTATCGCTGGAAAAGTATTGCGGCGTAGCGGCCATGCTGCGTAAGCATTGCGCCATCATACCCAGGGTAGTTATTGAGTAACCGGTTCCTAATGTCCATTTATTTTGAATAAAGAAAAGCAGAATTTTCGGGTACAGCAATTTATTGTAGCTACTGCTGTTGTATTATTTGTAATTAAGATAATTGCCTGGTGGCTCACTAAATCTGTGGCCATACTCACCGACGCGCTGGAAAGCACCGTAAACGTGATTGCCGGATTTATTGGTTTGTACAGTTTATACATAGCCGCCAAGCCAAGGGATGTGGATCATCCTTACGGCCATGGCAAGGCCGAATTTGTGTCGGCAGCCGTAGAAGGCACCCTTATATTTATTGCAGGTCTCATTATTGTTTACAGCTCCGTTGAAAGTTTGATCCATCCAAAAAAATTGGAAAAACTGGATTATGGCATCATACTCGTGGGCATAACAGGCGCGATTAATTTTGCAGTGGGTTATTTTGCCATCCGCCGGGGCAGGAAAAATAATTCATTGGCTTTGCTGGCCAGTGGTAAACATTTGCAAACAGATACCTGGTCTACCATTGGCATTGTAATAGGGTTATTCCTGATCATCATTACGGGAAAGGCCTGGCTGGATAGCGCCATCGCCATCATTTTTGCTTTTATTATTTTATATGCCGGTTATAAAATCATCCGCAGCTCACTGGCCGGCATTATGGACGAGATTGATACCGACCTGCTGTCAAAGCTGGTAATCATTTTAAACAATAATCGCCGGGACAACTGGATAGATTTGCACAACCTGCGGGTAATAAAATACGGCGGGCAACTGCATATTGATTGCCATATGACGGTGCCCTGGTATTTAAATGTACATGAGGCACACGCTGAAATTGACGCCCTGATTGCCCTGATCAAAAAAGAATTTGGCGATGCCATTGAATTTTTTGTACATACAGATGGATGCCTCTATTTCTCCTGCCATATCTGCAACAAAGCTGATTGCCCTGTAAGAAAGCATGCTTTTGAAGCCAGGGTTGACTGGACTCTTCAGAATATAATCTCCAACAAAAAACACGGGCTGGAAGAAAATGCCTGATAGGTGATTTGAAGATGTCTGATTTCCCTTACGCCAAATTCCTGACCAATTGCAACCTTTCGCATCGCAAAATCTAAAACCGCCTGTAACCTGTTGCAATTCATTACCGTAATTCACGCTTAAATGCCGTTTACATCAATTTAATTCTGTATTTTAATAAATATTAAGATTTAAATTCTAAATTATAGTAATTTAGCAGAATTAAATTCTGTTATATGGATTACTCACTCGATAAGATCGATCTTACTATTTTATCCGCTTTGCAAACAAATGCACGTTTACAAAATACAGAGTTGGCAAAGAAATGCGGAATGGCGCCTTCGGCTGTTTTGGAAAGAGTAAAGAAGCTTGAACAAAAAGAAATCATTAAAGACTATACAACAAGGATTGAACCTGCTGCACTCAATCTTAAACTGCTTGCCTTTATTTCTATTAAAAGCAGCGCCGGACCGGGCGATGCTTCTACTGCAAAGCTGATTGCCAAAATTCCGGAAGTGCTGGAAGTGCATCATATAGCGGGTGAAGATTGTTATCTCGTTAAGATACGAACAGAAGATCCGCAGTCGCTTATAAAACTCATGCGGGACAAATTCAGCAAGATCCCCAATATCATTTCTACAAAAACCACTATCGTACTGGAAACATTAAAAGAAGACAATTATTTACCTGTTCCTAAATTATAAATCATGTCAACACCAACAATTTCACAAAAAAATCCATCAAAAGCGCTTGTCGTCACCGCTTTTGCTTTGCTATATATCATCTGGGGCTCTACTTACCTTGGGATCCTGATTGCTGTAAAAAGTATTCCTCCTTTTTTAATGGCGGGCACCCGTTTCGTTATTGCAGGCATTATTCTTTATACCTGGTGCAGATTGAAAGGTGAGGCAACGCCTGATATAAAATCAATCGGGCATATTTCTTTCAGCGGTATTCTGCTGCTGTTCATAGGCAATTCCGGACTTGTTTGGGTAGAACAATACCTGCCGAGCGGGTTTGCCGCTATTGTTATAGCAACAACACCATTGTGGTTTGTAATACTGGATAAACGCCAGTGGAAATTTCATTTTGCCAATAAGCCAATTATTCTTGGGTTACTGATAGGTTTTGCAGGTGTGCTTTCTCTATTTGCCGGCAAAAGCGACATACATTTTTCCGATAATAAAATGCAATTGATTAGTTTTTTTGTACTTGTATTGGGCAGCATAAGCTGGGCAAGCGGTACGCTTTATTCAAAATATAAAAAGACCAATGGATCAAACGGAATGAAGGCTTCGATACAGATGATGGCAGCGGGTCTTATTGCTTCTGCCACAAGCATCTCAACCGGTGAACTGCATCAATTTTCGTGGAGCAATGTTTCCGCTGAAGCTATTATGGCTGTTGCTTACCTCATAACATTCGGTTCACTCATCGGTTACATGTCCTTTGTATTTCTCATGAGCGTAAGACCGCCATCTATTGTAGGAACGTATGCCTATGTAAACCCCGTGGTAGCTGTCTTTCTTGGTTGGTTGTTTGCGCATGAACAAATAACCTGGCACCAGGTAATAGCACTGGTTATTATTCTGACAGGAGTCATCATCGTAAATTTTTCAAAAGAAAAAAT
>Ga0268264_10001199_pt1 | contig 25035 bp, 27 predicted proteins | sample KBSSwiS32_FD_190357 | JGI IMG/M metagenome (GOLD analysis project Ga0268264, IMG submission 190357) | Switchgrass rhizosphere microbial communities from Kellogg Biological Station, Michigan, USA - KBS Switchgrass S3-2 (SPAdes) (version 2) | ecosystem: Host-associated > Plants > Roots >...
CAAAAAAAGAAAAATGTTCGTGTCGGAATCTTTTTTGGTAGGCAGCGCGGCAGATAATAAAGCCATCGTTATAGAAAAGACGCCGGAACAACTCGATGTATATGATCCCCAGAAAAAATATATTGTTTGTGCCAATCATTTCCAGGGAAAGGATCTTGCTGGCAGCAAGGCCAATCTTGAACAAATCAGTGAAAGCGCATCCGATTACCGCTATAAAAGGGTGATGGAGCTGATAGACACCAATGGAACCAATACTGTTCAGAAAACGGTTGCCCTGCTGCGTGATACCCGCGGACAGCACAATAGCAATATCGGGCTTGGAAATGAAAAGGCCATCAACCAATTGATTGCACACCATTCCATCGTGTTTGAACCGAAGAAATTATTGGTATGGGTCTCCTCCTCTCCCTGGCAACTGGGCCCATATGTGGCATACGATCTGCATAAGATATTTGCCTTACGCGGCATGAAAGAGAACAAAGAAATTTGCGAGCCATCACTGACTATACCCGCCGACAGTTTTATGCAAAGCCGGGAATATAAAAACTTCTTGCTTTTCAGGAACTATAAGCAGCGGATAGCAGATGGGGGCAGTATTAATGCGGATAGCCTGGTTGCAAGCAATCCTGAATATTATCATACTTATGTGATAGCCGGCGATTATCTTTTTAAACAAAAAGAATATGCGGCTGCATTGCCTTATTATAAAACAGCGCTTACCAAAATAATCGCTACCAAACAGGAGGAGGATCACATCAGAAAACAAATCGCCGTATGTGAAAAACAAATAAAGTCATGATATGGTAAAAGGTATTGGCATCGACATTATTGAAGTAGACAGGATTGCCGAAAAGATTGGCAAAGAACAAGGCTTTCGCGAACTGGTGTTTTCGCCTGCTGAAATCAGTTACTGCGAGCAAATGGCGCATAAGTACCAGCATTATGCTGCGCGCTTTGCGGCCAAAGAAGCCTTTTTTAAAGCCGTTGGCACGGGTTGGGCAAACGGTACCGCGTTCAGCGAGATTGAAATTACCCATGCCCCGGATGGCAAGCCATTCATCTCGCTATTAGGCGAAACTGCCAACTGGGCAAAGCAAAAAGAGATTGACTGTATTTCATTGTCGTTATCGCATGTAAAAACGATGGCTACCGCCGTTGTGGTGATAGAAGGCTGACGCGTAGCAGGCGACAGCAGCTTTTAAAGCTACAGTCTTAACAGCGCATTATATTTGCCCCGGATACAACCACTCAATGAGCTATTCAACACAGACAGCCTATTTAAGCAAAGCAGCAATACAAAATGTGCAGGAAGTAAAACTTCGTGAAACATTATCGTACCTGCATCAATATTCTCCTTTTTACCGGCAGTTGTTTACCAGCCATCATATAAATATTGATGCAATAAAGACCCTGGAAGATCTTTTGTTACTTCCCATTACCACCAAAGAAGATTTGCAACAGTATAATGACGATTTTTTGTGCGTACCCCGTTCAAAAATTATTGAATATACTTCCACTTCAGGCACACTGGGCAGCCCGGTAACCATTGCGCTGACCGAAAACGATTTGCAACGGCTGGCTTATAATGAATACAGTTCTTTTTTATGTGCCGATGGTAAACCAGGCGATGTATATCAATTGATGCTGACGCTGGATAGGCAATTTATGGCCGGAATGGCCTATTATGCAGGCATACGGAAAATGGGAGCAGGCATCATCCGTGTGGGACCGGGCGTACCATCTTTGCAATGGCAAACTATACAGCGCTTACGCCCCACCGCTATAGTGGCGGTGCCTTCATTCATATTAAAGCTAATCCAATACGCAGGGGAGCATCATATCGATATCAATAGCAGCTCTGTACAAAAAGCAATTTGCATCGGCGAGAATATCCGTAACACCGATTATTCATTCAATATTCTTGGAAAAAAAATTACCGAATCCTGGAATATCCATTTGTATTCTACCTATGCCAGCACAGAAATGCAAACGGCTTTTACAGAATGCGGGGCCGGCAGGGGCGGTCATCACAATCCGGAATTATTAATTGTGGAACTGTTAAACGAACAAAATGAAGCCGTTCAGCCGGGCGAGCCGGGCGAGCCGGGCGAAGTAACTATTACTACATTGGGTGTTGAAGGTATGCCCCTGCTACGGTATAAAACCGGCGATATCTGTATGTACGCTTATGAAGATTGCAGTTGCGGCCGCCATAGCCTGCGTCTTTCACCGGTGCTGGGCCGTAAAAAACAAATGATCAAATACAAGGGCACTACGCTTTACCCGCCAGCGCTTTTCGACCTGCTGAATGAAATGGAGGAAGTGCAGGATTATATCGCGGAAGTGTACAGTAATGATATTGGCATGGACGAAGTGCTGCTGCATATTTTTCCATCAGACGCAACCGAAGAAACCGATCGCCGCATCCGCGCTTATTTACAGGCCAAACTGCGGGTGAGCCCGCATATCAGGTACATCTCCGCCGCAGATGTTCAAAAATTACAATTCCCCGAAGGCGGCCGTAAACCCCTGAAGTTTATTGATAGAAGATAATGGCCTGTACTAAGATTTATGGAATGAAAGGATAATAAGATTTTGCGGCCGGCAATTACACCAATCTATTCATCGCAATATATCAAGCCCTGAAAGGGCGCCATCTCCCCGCGAAGGGTGCAGCCCCTCGCGGCTACTCGGCTTTCGCGGACATGATTTTCGCACACAGCGAAAATCCATACCCGTCCCAAAAAAACGACGCCAGGAGGAACAATAAAAATTTTGACCCCTTCGCCTCAAAGAAGCTATTGCAATCAAACCTGATATATGGTTGGTTTATATTATTTTTGGAGCGCTCAACTGTAAACAGCGTTATGAAAGTTATGGTGGAAAAACAGCTCACACTGGATGATTGTAATGATATCTTATTCAAGGGAAAGCAGGTGTCTGTACCGGCAGCAACACTCAAAAAAGTGGATGCGAGTCACCAGTTTCTGAAGAAATTCTCTAAAAACAAATTGATTTATGGCATCAATACTGGTTTTGGGCCCATGGCGCAATACAAGGTAAGCGAAGAAAACATCACCCAATTGCAATACAACCTCATCCGCAGCCATTGTTCAGGAGGAGGTAAGTTGCTGGAACCCATACTGGTAAAGGCGCTGATGCTGGCCCGATTGAACAGCTTGCTACAGGGCTATTCCGGCGTTCATACCGATATTATCGATCTTCTGGTAACACTTATCAATAAAGATGTGTACCCCTGTATTTATGAACATGGAGGCGTGGGAGCGAGCGGCGACCTGGTGCAACTGGCCCACCTGGCCCTGGTACTCATTGGCGAAGGTGAAGTGATCTATGAAGAAACCATGCAGCCCACGGAAAAAGTATTCAAAGAGCTGGAGATAAAACCATTGTCGATTTATTTGCGCGAAGGACTGGCCATCTTAAATGGCACTTCAGCAATGACGGGCATCGGACTGGTGAACATCATCCAGGCCAAAAAACTACTGGAATGGTCGGTTACCCTGTCGGCCATGACCAATGAAGTGGTGGAGGCGTTTGACGATCATTATTCGTACGAGCTGAATATTGTAAAAAGACACGGGGGGCAAAATCATATTGCGGCCATGGAGCGCGAAATGCTCAAAGACAGCAAAATGATCCGCAGCCGATCCCAGCACTTGTACAAGCCAGAGAACATCAACCAGGAAGTATTTGAAGATAAGGTGCAGGAATATTATTCATTGCGTTGTGTGAGCCAGATACTGGGGCCTATTTACGATACCATTCAGCAGGCCGAAGAAGTAGTGGTGAACGAATTGAATTCAGTGAATGATAACCCGGTAATTGATTACGAGAATGAGAATATCTTTCATGGCGGTAATTTTCATGGCGATTATGTTTCCCTGGAAATGGACAAGCTGAAAATAGCTACCACCAAGCTTTCCATGCTGGCCGAGAGACAGTTGAACTACCTGCTGAATGATAAGCTCAACCAGAAATTTCCTCCCTTTGTAAACCTGGGCGTGCTCGGCTTCAATTTCGGCATCCAGGGTATGCAGTTCTCGGCTACTTCCACCGTGGCGGAAAACCAGACGCTTTCTTTCCCGATGTATGTACACAGCATTCCCAATAACAACGATAACCAGGATATTGTGAGTATGGGTTGCAATGCTGCCAATATCACCAAAAGAGTAATTGATAATTCCTTTGAGGTACTGGCCATACAGATGGTGGCGGTTTTACAGGCAATGGATTTCCTTGAATGCACACCCCGCCTGTCGAGCTATACCCTGCGGATATATAAAGAAATCAGGAAAATATTTCCAAAGTTTATAGAAGACAAACCCATGTACAAAGAATTAAAACAGGTAAAAAACTACCTGGAAAAAGCAGAGAATATATTTTCTGGGAGCAAACAACCGGTGGCTGTACTTGTAAAATAAGCCCGGGAATAATCGTAATTTATCTTGTAAACATGAATTGTGCATTGGTAACCGGCGGATCAAGGGGCATTGGAAGAGCTATTTGTATAAAACTGGCCGCCATGGGCTACTATGTGCTGGTTAATTATAAGGGAAATGAAAACGAAGCCGCCAATACCATGGCTTTGATAAAAGAAAATGGCGGCAATGGCGAACTTTTGCAGTTTGATGTAGCGCAGAAAGAAGATATACAACAGAAATTGGGCGCATGGATAGAAACCCATAAAGAAAAAAACATCGAAGTGCTGGTCAATAATGCCGGCATTAAAGAAGACGGGTTGATGGTTTTTATGAAAGACGAACAGTGGGACAGTGTAATAAAGACCAGCCTGGATGGCTTTTTTTATGTAACACGGCTGGTGCTGAATACGATGCTGCTGAAAAGATACGGCCGTATAATAAACGTGGTCTCCCTGTCGGGCTTAAAAGGCATGGCAGGACAGGCCAATTATTCTGCCGCTAAAGCAGGCGTCATCGGAGCTACCAAGGCCCTGGCCCAGGAGATTGGCCGCCGCGGTATTACAGTTAATGCGGTAGCACCGGGCTTTATTAAAACAGACATGACCGAAGATCTAAATGAAAAAGAACTGGCTAATATGATACCGGTAAAACGTTTTGGCTTACCGGAAGAAGTGGCGCACGCCGTAGGCTTCCTGGCATCCAGGGAAGCAGGTTATATCACCGCAGAAGTGTTGTCTGTAAACGGCGGGTTGTACTCCTGATTGATAGAAATTGACCGGCAACAAGTTTTTTAGTTTATTCAATTCCTGTAGGTTAACCGCGTTCTGTCCTTCAAAACCAACAATTCAAACGGTTCAGTTTATTAGGAAAAAAACAATGCACTAATATGCAGGGTTAAAGTATTTTTATATGCATGCTAACCAGCTTGCGAAAATCAGTAATGTTGGCTTATATTGGCGAAAACCAATGGCTGGGCCGGGTTTTGTTTTGAGAATTGAATATTGAGTTGAATGGTAGCCCGGGCGGGATATTCAACCAAGAATGATCAACTTTCAATAGTCACCATGAGAAAGCCGCATAATTAAAACTTCAGGCATCCGAATATGAATAGAGTTGTGATAACGGGTACAGGCATTTACTCCTGCCTCGGAAAGAATCTTGATGAAGTGAGGGAATCACTTTACCAGGGCAAATCTGGTATCGTGTTCGATCCGGCACGTAAGGAGTTTGGCTACCGGAGTGCACTCACCGGCTTCGTGGAAAGGCCCAACCTGAAAGGCCTGCTCGATAGGCGCGCAAGGGTAATGCTGCCCGAGCAGGGTGAATACGCATATATGGCAACGATAGAGGCCTTAAAAAATGCCGGTATAGACCAGGATTACATAGACAGCAAAGAAGTAGGCATCCTCTATGGCAACGACAGTTGTGCAGAACCGGTTATACATGGTATTGATGTGATGCGTGAAAAAAAAGATACCATGCTGGTAGGGTCGGGCTCTGTTTTTCAGACCATGAACTCAACGGTGACCATGAACCTTGCAACCATATTTAAATTGCGTGGCATCAATTTTACCGTAAGTGCTGCCTGTGCCAGTGGTTCGCACGCCATTGGTTTGGGGTATCATTTTATTAAAAGTGGTTTACAGGAATGTGTTATCTGTGGCGGCGCCCAGGAAGTAAACAAATATTCCATGGGCAATTTTGATGCCTTATCGGCGTTTTCCGTGCGCGAAACAGAACCGGCAAAAGCATCCAGGCCGTTTGATCGAGACAGAGACGGTTTAATACCCAGCGGCGGCGCTGCAACGGTGATTGTAGAAAGCCTTGCATCGGCCCAAAAAAGAGGGGCGCCCATCATTGCTGAAATACTTGGTTATGGATTTTCTTCTAATGGTGGTCATATTTCAAACCCAACGGTAGACGGACCTGTGCGGGCGCTGACCATGGCCTTAAAAGATGCGAACCTTCTGGCAAAGGAGGTAGCCTATATCAATGCACATGCAACGTCTACCCCCGCCGGCGATGCCAGCGAAGCAAGGGCAATTGATCAGGTTTTTGGAGAATCACTGCCTTACGTTAGTTCAACAAAGTCGATGACAGGACATGAATGCTGGATGGCCGGCGCCAGTGAGATCGTTTACTCAACGCTGATGATGCAAAACGGTTTTATTGCACCCAATATCAATTTCGAAAATCCGGACGACGATTCTGCCAAACTGAACATCGTAAAAAGTACCATTAATAAAGAATTTGAAATATTTTTGTCGAATTCTTTTGGTTTTGGAGGAACCAATTCCTCCCTTATCGTTAAAAAGTGGACCTGATAAATTACTGCATATGAACAACGAAGACGTTATCCTGAAAATAAATGAATTCCTCACCGAAGAATTTGAGGTAGACCCGGGAAAGATTACCCCTGCTGCAAGCCTTAAAGAAACCCTTGACCTCGACAGCCTCGATTATATCGATCTGGTGGTGGTAGTAGAAAGTAATTTTGGCTTTAAAGTAAAACCAGAAGATTTCACAGGCATAGTCAACTTCCAGGATTTTTATGACTATGTCATCCGTCGTGTTAATGCCAAAGAACTCGCATAATGCCTTCCTGGCAGGGTAAAAGCAGGGGCATCCCATTTGGTTACCGCATTTTTGTAAGCATACTCCGGCATTTGGGAGTACAACCGGCCTACCTGCTGTTGCGCATAGTAGTATTGTATTATTTTTTATTTTCTTTCAAGGCATCAAAACTCATATTTCATTACTTTCATAAAAAGTTACATTATACCCGGTTTAAATCGGTGGGATTGTTATATAAAAATTATTACAGGCTGGGACAAACGCTGATTGATAAAGTGGTTGTTATGGCGGGAATTAGCAATAAGTTCAGTTTCGATTTTGAGGGAGAGGAAAACCTGCGCAATATCACGGCCCTGCAGAAAGGCGGCCTTCTGTTAAGTGCGCACCTGGGTAATTGGGAAGTTGCCGGGCATTTATTGAAAAGGCTGCAAACAAATATTCATGTGGTGATGTACGACGGTGAGCACCAACAGATAAAAAGATATATGGAGGGCGTAACGGGCAAAAGAAATATGCGGGTAATTGTTATCAAAGAAGATCTTTCGCATATTTACGCTATCAGCGAGGCATTGAAAAACAATGAGCTTGTTTGCATGCATGCAGACCGGTTTGTAGAAGGCAATAAAACAATGCGCTGCAATTTCCTGGGCGAACCCGCAAGGTTTCCGGCCGGACCGTTTGTGCTGGCGGCTACTTTCAGGGTACCGGTATCGTTTGTATTTGCATTTAAGGAGACCAGCGCTCATTACCACCTGTATGCCAGCCAGCCGAAACAATACCAGGGCTTGTCGAAAGATGGGATGATGGAGGCGTTGTTGCAGGATTTTGCCATGGCTATGGAAGAAAAAGCAAAGTTGTATCCCGAACAATGGTTTAATTATTATAATTTTTGGGAAGCATAGATGATAGTACTAAAGGAAAACATAGAATCCCTGATTCCGCAACGGCCGCCATTTGTGATGATTGATGAGCTGATCTGTTCCGATGGCGCGCTTACACGTACCCGGCTGCAGGTACGTGAAGACAATATTTTTGTGGAAAACGGACGGCTTACTGAACCTGCGCTATTAGAGAATATCGCTCAAACCGCCGCCGCCCGGGCGGGTTACGAGGCCAATAAAGAAAATGCACCGGTACGTGTAGGTTATATTGGCGCGGTTAAAAACTTTGAGGTATTTGATTTGCCAGCAGTGAACGATATTATTGAAACGGAAATTATTACCGGCAACCAGGTTTTTGATGTAACGGTTATAAGAGGTACGGTCTATTGCAAAAACCGGATAATGGCCACCTGCGAAATGAAAATTTTCATTAAGAACCATAAAAAAATATAACCATGCAACGCACACTAAAAGCCGGCCTTCCCTTGTCTTTTATGTTTATTGTTGTGCTGGCGCAACCCGCTTTTTCCCAAACACTCAAAGATTTTTTTAATTCGGATGCTACTACAGCGCTTTACCTGGGCATCGATTTTACCAAAGCCAAATTAATTGACGATCCAAAAAGCGAAGCCTCAGAAATACGCGACCGGCAGTTTGATGGCATTAACCAGCTAATTGTCACCGAAACAAAAAAATTTGATTTAAACGCGGCTTTTCATAAACCCAATATTGATCACGACCTGGGCGCAGTAAACAAAAGAAATGAAAAAGCAGATGCGGGGCAATTGATGTCTACGAATACCAGCGATTTTCACCGCCTGAAAGAAGACGACATCAATGCTTTGGTTAGGGGTTTTGATTTTGGAGATAAAAAAGGCATCGGCATCCTGTTTGTCATGGAGGCCATGAGTAAATCAGGAAAAGCTGCCGCTATCTGGGTAACTTTTGTAGACATGAAAGCAAAAAAAGTATTGCTTACAGAGCGCATGGAGGAAAAGGTTGGCATGGCGATTGGTTTCCGCAACACCTGGGCATCAGCCATCAAAAAATTACTCGACGAAATAGAAGGTGATAAATACAAAGAGTGGAAAAAGAAGTTTTCATAATGGCTGGAAAAAGGTATTTCGCCGGAGAAAGACAAGCGCATGAAAAAATTCCTGACAGAAAAAACAGAAATACCGGTTCGATTTAATGAAGCAGACCCACTGGGCATTGTATGGCACGGACATTATATCCGGTATTTCGAAGATGGCCGGGAAGCATTTGGCAATACCTACGGCCTGCGCTACCTCGACTTTTACAAACAGGGCTATATAGTACCCATTGTTAGTGTAAGCTGTGATTATAAACTCAGTCTTCGCTACGGAGATAAAATGATGGTAGAAACAAAGTATGTGCCCTGTGAGGCTGCAAAGATCATTTTTCATTATGTTATTTATAATGCAGCCAATAATGTGCTGGTGGCAAAAGGATCTTCGGTACAGGTTTTCCTCGACAAGGAAAAATCATTGCTGCAGTTAACCAACCCGCCTTTTTTTGAAACCTGGAAAAAAGAACATGCAATGATTTAACAAATAACTATGAAAGATGTATTTGTTGTATCGGATAATATTATTTCGCCTGTTGGTAAAACATCAGCAGAAAATTTCTACTCGCTTACCAGGGGCATATCCGGTATAAAACAACATGTATTGCCATCCATTTCAGCAATGCCATTTTATGCATCGCTGCTCGAAAAAGATTTGATTGAACAGGCAGGGCCGGGTTCATTGACCAAATTTGAACAGTTGCTGGTATTGTCTGTAAGCAGTGCCTTGCAAGACAGCGCTGTTGATATCAGTTCGCCTTCCACCATTGTAATTATTTCCAGCACCAAGGGAAATATCGCTTTGCTGGAAAAAGGAAATATCCATGGTAATGACAGAGAAGAAATCGGGTTACCTGCTTCTGCAAAAAAAATAGCGAACCATTTTAAACTGTCAAACACACCGCTTATTATCAGCAACGCCTGTATTTCGGGCCTAACCGCCTTGCTTACGGGTAAACGCCTGCTGGAAATGGGCAGGTACAAAAATGCAGTTGTAACAGGTGCCGATATTATTTCAACTTTTATTTTATCCGGCTTCCAGTCTTTCCAGGCCATCAGTACTCAGCCCTGCAGGCCTTTCGACGCTGAAAGGAATGGCATTAACCTCGGTGAAGCGGCTGCTACAATGATTTTATCAACGGAAAAATATAACAGCACAGTGAAGCTAACCGGCGGCGCAATCAGCAATGATGCCAATCATATATCCGGCCCCAGCCGCAGCGGCCAGGAGCTTTGTATGGCTATCAATAAGGCCATGCAGCAGGCAAATGTTTCGACGGCAGATATCGGGTTTATTTCAGCGCATGGAACGGCAACGGTGTATAACGATGAAATGGAAGCCAAAGCTTTTTCGCTGGCCGGCATGGAAAACATTCCATTGAATAGTTTGAAGGGTTACTATGGCCATACACTGGGTGCAGCCGGCCTTGTAGAATCCGTTATCGCCATCCGTTCTTTGCAACAGAACACCATGATCGCTACCAAAGGATACCAGCAATCCGGCGTTTCAAAACCAGTTAATATATGTAAAGAACTAATGCCAATTGAAACAGATCATTGCCTTAAAACAGCTTCCGGTTTTGGCGGCTGTAATGCAGCACTGGTATTCAGCAAAACACCCAACTAATTTTTTAGAATAGCAATATAGAAACCAACGGTATGAAGTTTTTCAGAAAGGACAAGAAGTCTGCATTTGAAGCCAAGGAAACCGCCCAATGGATTGCCTTTGGGCCGGTTATTTTTCAGGCCGCCCGCGTATTGCGGAATTCAGGCATATTAAGGGAAATTGAGGCCAGCGGTCAAAACGGGTTAACGATTGCAGAGATTAGCGAAAAAGTGAAACTTCCGCTGTATGGTGTGCGTGTTTTGCTCGAATCTGGTTTGGGCACCGGCCTGGTACTGGTAAATGATCACAAATATACCCTTGGCAAAACAGGTCATTTTATTTTACACGATCCGCTGACCAGGGTAAATATGGATTTTGTACACGATGTAAATTACAAAGGGCTGTTTGCACTGGATAAAAGCATTGAAACAGGAAAACCAATAGGCCTTAAAGAATTTGGTGAATGGAGCACTATTTACGAAGGGCTTTCACAGCTGCCGGAACAGGTACAGAAAAGCTGGTTTAGCTTCGATCATTTTTTTTCCGATAACGCCTTTCCGCTCGTATTGCCCAAAGTATACCAAAACGGTATAAAAAAATTGCTTGATGTGGGCGGCAATACGGGTAAGTGGGCCATTGCCTCGGTCAATTTTTCGCCCGATATAGAAGTAACCATCATGGATCTGCCCGGTCAGTTGAATGTTGCCCGGAAAAAAGTGGCCGATCTTGGTTTATCCGGGCGCATCGGCTTTTCACCGGTGAACATCCTCGATGAAAAAGCAATTTTCCCCAAAGGATATGATGCGGTTTGGATGAGCCAGTTCCTGGATTGTTTTTCGGAAGCAGAAATTGTTTCTATCCTGAGAAGATGCCATGAAGCTTTAAATGAAGATGGTTTCGTTTACATCCTGGAACCTTTCTGGGACAGGCAGCGGTTTGAGATAGCAGCATTTTGCCTGCAGCAGACATCTTTGTATTTTACCGCGCTTGCCAATGGCAATAGCCAGATGTACAGTGCCGAAACATTTCTTGCCTGCGTAGAAAAAGCAGGCTTCGAGATTGCGGAACAAACTGATGGTATCGGTCTGAGCCAAACCTTGTTGAAATGCAGGAAAAGGAAGTAGTGGTTGGTGACTCACCAACCACAGCAATGAGGTTGAATGGTCGGTGAGCGTACCAATCATGGGGTGTGATGGTTCGTGAGACACGAACCATGCTATGAGCGCAAGAAAAGATAACGAACACTTACATATATGAATAAAGAAAAGGTAGATGTGCTGGTAATTGGTGCTGGCCCTTCAGGAACCGTAGCCGCCTCCATAGTAAATAAGGCAGGCTATTCGGTAAAGATTGTAGAAAAATTACAATTCCCACGTTTTGTAATTGGTGAAAGCCTGCTGCCCCGTTGCATGGAAGCTTTAACAGAAGCGGGCTTTGTTGACGCGGTAAAAGAAAAAGGATTCCAGGAAAAAACAGGCGCCAAGTTTGTAAAAAACGGTAAAATCTGCGACTATTTTTTTGCCGACCAGTTTACAGCCGGGTGGAACTGGACCTGGCAGGTGCCGCGTGCTGAATTCGATAAAACACTGGCCGATACTGTAGAAAAATTGGGGGTGCCCGTTTCATACGAAACCACAGTTACCGGTATTGCCTTCAACAGTTCCGGTTCGGTAACCACTGTAGAAGACAAGCATGGCAATAAAACCGAAATAGCAGCAAGGTTTATTATTGATGGCAGCGGCTATGGAAGGGTGATACCAAAATTGTTTAACCTGGATAAGCCATCCACGCAGCCACCCAGAAAAGCATTGTTTACACACACGGTTGATAAAAAACGTTTGATGGCAGATGAGCCCAACCGAATCACCATTGTAGTGCATGAACCAGGTGTGTGGATATGGATCATTCCATTTTCAAACGGTATCACCTCGCTGGGTTTTGTTGGTCATCCGGAATTCTTTAAAAAATATGGCGGCGATAATGAAACACAACTACGCGCGCTGATTGCAACCCAACCTTATTTCAGTGATCGGTTCAAAGATGTGGAATTTGTTTTTGAGCCCCGGGTACTGGAATCATGGTCTACTACCACTGATAAATTTTATGGCGATGGTTTTGTACTGACCGGTAATGTAACAGAGTTCCTCGATCCCATTTTTTCATCGGGCGTTACACTGGCTACCGTCTCCAGCCAGACGGCTGCCCACCTGGTAATAAAAAAATTAAAGGGCGAAACGGTTGACTGGGAAAAGGAATACATGGAACCGGTAATGCAGGGTGTAAACACGTTCCGCACTTATGTAGAAGCGTGGTACGATGGCACGCTGGATACCATTTTCTTTGCAGACGATCCCGTACAGGAAATAAAAAACAAAATTTGTTCTGTATTGGCCGGCTATGTGTGGGATATGAACAATGATTTTGTAAAAAATGCAAAAACATCGGTTACCAAACTTGCCAAAACCATTGAAGCACGCGATAAATACAATGCGACCAAGGCTATTTAATGTATTACTTTGACTGAACCACTATATATCACAGCCAGTTGCAGTATTGCAGGGAATATTGTTGCAAAAGATAATAAGCTATTGTTTGCAAATAAAGGAATAGCAGCCCAGCCATTCCTGGTTTCCGTATATGAACATTTTGCTTTCAATTACCCGCGTTTTTATAAAATGGACAACCTTTGCAAACTGGGCTGGCTGGCGGCAGAAATATTGCTGGATCAATCTTTTGATAAAGCGCAGTACCAGGCTGGCGATGTTGGCTTACTGGTAGCCAACAGGAGCGCCAGCCTGGATACAGACATCAGGTATTTTGAAACGGTGAAAACAATGGCCAGTCCGGCATTGTTTGTTTATACCCTGCCCAATATTGTATTGGGAGAAATTTGTATCCGACACCAATTCAAAGGCGAAAATGATTTTTTTATTTTTGACAATTTCGAGGCAGGTTTTATGCAATACTATACAGCACATCTGTTTGCTACCGGGGCATTGCAGGCTGGTATCTGCGGCTGGCTTGAAATTATGGATAACCGGGCTGCTGCCTGTTTATGGCTGGTAGAAAAAAAAGAAACCCCAAACGCAATATTGTTTACAGAAGAAAATATTCATCACATTTATCAGACAACACATGGATAAGTTAATGACGGACCTGAAAAGACAGATTGTTGAACAATTAAATTTACAACATGTAAAGGCGGAAGACATTGGTGATGATCAGCCCTTGTTTGTAGAGGGGCTTGGCCTCGACTCTATTGATGCGCTTGAACTGATAGTGTTGCTGCAACAGCAATATAATATCAAACTCAATAATGCGGAAGATGGTCCCAAAGTATTTCAAACTGTAAGAACCATGGCAGACTATATAAAAAGCCAGCAGTCATAAATCAGCATGTATACAAAAAACGCAGCGGTGTATGTGGCAGGTGTGGGCGTTGTTTCCGCTATTGGCAACAATACGGCTGCTTGTTTGCAATCGCTCGAATCCGGTACTGCTGGTATTGGACCTATTACTTCCCTTGAAACCATTCACAAAAACGTTCTTCCCGTTGCCGAAGTAAAACTAACCAACCCCGAATTGTCTGCCGCAACGGGCTTACCGGCAACCGTAAGCCGCACCGCCCTGCTGGGCATGAAAGCGGCAAAAGAAGCCTGGGAAGATGCAGGTCTTTCGCACCTGCTTCCGTTGCGGACAGGTTTGGTTTCTGCCAATTCCGTTGGCGGCATGGATAAAACAGAATCGTTCTTCAGCACCTTTATAAAAAACAACCAGGGCGGGCGGCTAAGAAATGTAGTGAATCATGAATGCGGTGCTGTAACAGAACTGGTGGCCGATGGCCTTGGTATAAAACATTTTGTTACTACTATCAGCACGGCCTGTTCCTCCAGTGCCAACAGCATTTTTTATGGGGCCAGGTTAATAAAGCACAATCTCCTGGATGTGGTAGTGGCCGGAGGTGCCGACGCCCTCACAAAATTTACGTTGAATGGATTCAACACCCTGCAGATACTCGATAGGGAATTTTGTCAGCCTTTTGACGAAAATCGCCGCGGTCTGAACCTGGGCGAAGGTGCAGGTTATGTTGTACTGGTTTCAGAAACAGTGGCGCAAAAAATCAGGAAGAATTTGTACGGCCGTTTAAGCGGCTATAGCAACGCCAACGACGCACATCATCAAACAGCATCTTCGCCCGAAGGCACAGGTTCTTATATGGCCATGAGCGCTGCACTTTCCTTAAGTGGCCTGCAACCAAAAGACATCAGTTATATCAACCTGCATGGTACCGGCACCTATAACAATGATATATCAGAAGGTACTGCCATACGCCGTTTGTTTGAGGCGCCGTATCCCAAAATGAGTTCAACCAAATCATTTACCGGCCATACACTGGGAGCGAGCGGTGGTATAGAAGCCGTTTTTTCGGTACTGGCAATAAAACATGGTTTTATCTATCCAAACCTGCGGCTGCAAACACCCATGCAGGCACTCCCGTTTGTACCGGAAACCCTCTTTCAAAAAAATATGACGGTCAACCATGTGCTCAGCAATTCATTTGGTTTTGGTGGTAACTGCTCATCTTTAATTTTTTCAAAATTGTAAGATGAAAACATTTATCCGTGCTACCGGTAATATATCACCGCAAAAAACACTGGGCGTGGGGCCCTTTCTGCAAAACCTGGTAATACAGACCGGCAACCGCCTCGCCTGTACAGAACCCGACTATCTAAAATATATTGACATAAAATTTATCCGCCGCATGAGCCGCATCATTAAAATGGGCACTGCAGCGGCTATGGAATGCTTACAGGAGGCAGGCATTAAGAACCCAGACGCCATTACCATGGGCACTGCTTATGGTTGCCTGGAAGATACCGGCGTATTTTTGAAAAAAATGGCGGAACAAAATGAGGAAATGCTCACGCCTACCGCTTTTATCCAATCAACCCACAATACCATTGGCGCGCAGATTGCATTGTTACTACAGTGTCATAATTACAATAACACTTTTGTGCACCGGGGATTTTCATTTGAAAGCGCGTTGCTGGATGCAATGATGCTGCTGGAAGAAAATACCGCGCAAACCGTTTTGGCAGGGGCGGCAGATGAAATCACCGATGCCAGTCATGCTATACTCAGCCGCTTCGGTTTGTACAAAAAAGAACCCATTGCCAATACAGATTTGTTTGCTTCGCATACAAAGGGTACCGTTGCAGGCGAAGGCGCTGCCTTCTTTCTTCTAAGCAACCAATCGTCTGCAACCGATTATGCCAGCCTGGATGCAGTATACACTTTTTACAGGCCGGCCGGCACAACTGAGGTGGAACGGCATATAGCAGGCTTACTGCAGCAGCAAGCCCTCAGCCTGGCAGATATTGATCTTGTGGTTTGTGGAAATAATGGCGATGCAAAGGGAGATACCGTATATCATGCGCTCGATAAAACCATTTTTGCACAACACCCGAAAGCGTACTATAAACATCTTTGCGGCGAGTACCCCACCAGTACAGGCTTTGCCCTCTGGCTGGCGGCATCCATCATAAAAAACAAATCGCTGCCGCTTGCATTGGGCCATGCACCGTTCGGTAATATAAAACGCATTCTCATTTACAATCACTATGAAAATATTCATCATTCATTAATGCTGGTGAGTGCATGCTGAACTTTAAAACCACCAATATCGCTTTAATTATATTGTTGCTGTTGATAGCAGGTTTCAACACGCGTTTTTTCGTGCCATGGTATGTATATGCAATTGTTTTACTGGTTTATTCGCTGGTGCTTTTTTGGGGCTCTTATTATATCGGCAGCAATTTTTTTATGAAAGTTTTGTGTCGTGCCGGCACTCCTGCCAAACAAATAGCCATTAGTTTTGATGATGGCCCGGCCCCGGCACACACCACAGCAATATTAGATATCCTTAAATCAAACAATGTACCGGCTGTTTTTTTCTGTATCGGCAAAAATATTACCGGCAACGAAACCCTGCTGAAAAAAATAGCGGCCGATGGCCATATCATCGGCAATCACAGCTATTCGCATCATTTTTGGTTTGATCTTTTCTCCACAAAAAAAATGCGGCAGGATCTGGAGTCAATGAATGAACAGGTAAAAAAAACAACGGGCCTCGTTCCCCGTTTATTCAGGCCTCCCTATGGGGTTACCACACCCAATATGAAAAAAGTAATGCAACAGACAGGGTTAACCGCAGTTGGCTGGAATATCCGCAGCCTGGATACTGTGATAAAGGACAAAGAAAGGTTATTACAGAAAATAACAGGCCCTTTGCGGCCGGGGGCCATTATTTTGCTGCACGATACCAGCAGCGCCACCCTTTCCATATTACCTTCTTTTATAGCGGGTGCCAGGAGCAGGGGATATGAATTTGTACGGCTCGATCAACTACTAAATATTGCGCCCTATGTGTAAGATAATAGCGCTTGCTTTTTTGCTGCTGCCTTGTATATGGGTGCGGGCCCAGCATCCGGGCTACAAACCTGTAGCGGATCTGGTTGCTTTTAAAGAAAGATTTGCAGTAGCTTCCAAACAAACACAGTCTATTAAAGCAGATTTTGTACAGGAAAAAAATCTAAGCCTGCTAACGGAAAAAATTACCTCAAAAGGGAAATTCTGGTTCAAAAAAGACAAGCTGGTAAGGATGGAATACAACCAGCCCTTTCAATACCTGTTGATCATTAACAACAACACGGTACTGGTAAAAGATGGTCAGAAAGAAAATAAAATATCTGCTAAATCAAACAAATTATTCCAGCAGATCAATAGAATGATGGTAGATTGTGTGCAGGGAACGGCTTTGAGCAATCCCGACTTCGCTATTACTGTTTTTGAAAACACCGGCTCCTGCCTGATCGAATTATTGCCGGTCGCAAAAGGCATGAAAGACTATTTTAAAAACATTAATATCATTGTATCCAAAAAAGACTATACGGTAAATAAACTGGAGATGTACGAGCAATCCGGCGATAATACCATCATCAGTTTTATAAACAAAGAATTGAATGCTGCGATCCCTGATGCGTTGTTTGCTGTTAAGTAGCTGCTGTTTGCTGATGTTCTCCTGTAGTTCTGTGTACCGCAAAATGGAAAAAACGCAGGCTGATGCTTCCTGCATTCTTCAATTTAAACCCCTATTTACAAAAGCACTGTACAAAACCACCGTGGAGGTGACCGGCAAGCACTTAAGCGGCCTTTTGCTGCTAAAAACAATGCCCGATAGCAGTACACGCATTGTTTTTTCGAATGAAATCGGTTTTAAATATTTTGATTTTGAATTTTCCGCGGCGGGCGTTTTCAGGGTTTATTATATTTTACCGCAAATGGACAAAAAGCCGGTACTCACTACCCTGCGCAAAGATTTTGAGATAGTGCTAATGCAGCACCTCAATCTGCAACAAAGCTTTGCACGCAAAAAAGATAGTACGGTTTACTATGGTTTTCCACAGCCGAAGGGCAATAATTATTATATTACAGACATTAACTGCAGCCGGCTCATCCGGTTGGAACGGGCCTCCGCCAGGAAGCCGGTGGTAACAGTTATAATGCAGAACTTTAAAGAAGGTATGCCCGATACTATCGGTATCAGCCATACCAATTTTAATTTTGATATTGGCTTAAAAAAATTGAAGGAATGATGCTGGAAGGTGATTTCTATACGGTTGTAGGTCCCGTTACAGAACCTGATAACATAAGAGCCGTGTTGAAAATTAACCCGGAACACGCCATCTTTAAAGGGCATTTCCCCGGTCAGCCGGTGGTACCCGGCGTTTGTATGATGCAGATAGTGAAAGAACTGATGGAAACAGGTACGGGCAGAACCTTAAAATTGCATACCGGGCTTGATTTGAAATTTTTATCGGTAATAGATCCGCAGAAAAACAATACGGTACATGCCGAAACCAACTACACCATATTGGCTTCAGGCGATATTAACGTAACCGCCCGGCTTTATTTTAATGAAACTACTTTTTTTAAATTTAAGGGCGTATTTACCGAAGGGCTGTCCAAATAGCCCTGAACAGTATGCAGGGACGTCCATTTCAGAGGACTTTGGATGAAATCTCAATCGCCGATAAAGAATTTGCCCCTCACAAACAGCCGCAGGGAAATTCTTCCTGTTTGAACGCCTGGCTGATTGCAGCATGGCTTAAATTTGCGGTTTTCCTGTATCTTGCACGTCCTTTAAAAAACATCTTTGTATGGATTATAGTAAAATTATCGCGGTTTCGGGTTTGCAGGGCCTGCATGAACTTATCAGCAGCAAAAACGATGGCGCCATTGTTCGTTCACTGGATGATAAAACGACCAAGTTTGTATCCAGCCGGATTCATAACTTTTCTCACCTTGAGAGCATTGAGATTTATACGGTCAGAGATAATGTAAACCTGGTAGATATTTTGCTGGCTATGCAAAAAAGCAGCAGGTCGTTACCTGATACCAAAGACAATGCAGCCGTTAAAAAGTATTTTGAAGACGTATACTCCGATCTTGATTTTGACCGGGTATACAGCAGTGACATGAAAAAAATTGTAAAGTGGTTCGATATACTGCAAAAAAACAATGTAGAAATTAAATTGTCTGAACCACCTGCCGAAGAGGAAAAAGTTACTGAACCCGCAGAAGAAAAACAACCCGTAGCCAAAAAGGAAAAGCCAACAAAAACAATAAAAGCAGCCAAAGAGGAAGTGGAGACGGCAGTAGAAGAAGTTCCTAAAAAGAAAGTAACGCCTAAGAAAAAAGAGGCGGCACCCAAAAAAGAGGCAGCCGAAAAACCAGCAAAAAAAGCAGCCGCTAAAACAACAAAAGCCAAAGAAGAAAAAGAAGCAGCGCCTAAGAAAAAAGCAGCGCCCAAGAAAAAATAGCACTCATTTTACCACGCAGGCTACATGCGAAGGCGGCACAGCAACCTTGGCGGTAGCCTGGTGTTTTTAAAAAAGATGTTGATATGATAAACGCAAACGCAGATATACAGGCTCTTCCAAGAAACTTTTTACCAAAGAATTTTTCGGTCACCAGCTGGGAAGCCCTGCAACCTTATTTTCAGCAATTACTTGATAGGCCCCTGCCATCAAAAGAAGATTTGGAACAATGGTTAAAGGATTCCAGCGAGATAGAAGCTGTTTTAAGCGAGGATGCCTGCTGGCGACAAATCAGGATGACCTGTGATACCGAAAATAAATCGCTCGAAGAAGCTTTTGTTTTTTTTGTGACAGAAATACAACCTAAAATTCAACCGTATGCAGACAAGCTGAACCGTAAATTAATCGCTTGCCCGTTTACTGCTGAACTGGATCAGAAAAAATTTTTTACCTACCTGCGCAGCGTAAAGAAAAGCATTGACTTGTTCAGAGAAGTTAATATCCCGCTTCTTTCTGAACTGAGTGTAATGGGTCAGCAATTCGGCGTTATTTCCGGTAAAATGACGGTTGAAGTGGAAGGAAAAGAATATACCCTGCAGCAGGCTGCCAAATTCCTGGAAAGCCACGACAGGAAATTGCGGGAACAAGTATACCGGAAAATAAATGAGCGAAGGCTGTTGGATAAAGATGCGCTCAATAACCTGTATACCCAGTTGGTGCAGAAAAGACAACAGGTAGCAGTAAACGCAGGTTTCAGCAACTACCGCGACTATAAGTTTGCTGAACTGGGCCGTTTCGATTACTCGAAAGAAGATTGTTTCCAGTTTCATGATTCCGTTAAAAAATATATTCTGCCGCTGGCCGATAAAATCTATGCGGCAAAAAAGAAAAAACTGGGTGTAGATACACTTCGCCCCTGGGATCTCGAAGCAGAGGCGGAAGGAACCTCCCCATTGCGGCCGTTTAAAACCAGCGATGAACTGCTGCAAAAAAGTGTTGAGTGCTTTGAAAAAATAAGGCCCTTTTTTGCCGACTGCCTCCGCAAAATGAATGAGATGCACCGCTTCGATCTGGAAAGCCGTAAAGGCAAGGCCCCAGGCGGTTATAATTGTCCGCTGGCAGAAACCGGCGCGCCATTTATTTTTATGAATGCCGCCGGCCAGATGAGCGATGTAACAACCATGGTGCACGAAGGCGGTCACGCCGTACATTCTTTTCTTGCACACCGGCTTGAACTAAGCTCATTTAAAGAATATCCCATGGAAATTGCCGAAGTGGCCAGCATGGCCATGGAGCTTTTCAGCATGGATTACTGGGATGTATATTTTGATAGCAAAGAGGAGCTGAAACGTGCGAAGGAACACCAGCTGGAACGCGTTATAACTATTTTTCCATGGATAGCCACCGTTGATAAATTTCAACATTGGATATATGAACATCCTAATCATACACTGGAAGAAAGATCGGAAAACTGGATAAGGATATTAGATGAATTTTCCAGTAAGGAGATCGATTTCTCCGGTTTAGAAACCTATCGTAACAATAGCTGGCAACGACAGCTTCATTTGTTTGAAGTTCCCTTCTACTATATTGAATATGGTATTGCACAACTGGGTGCAATTGGTTTGTGGAAACAGTTCAAGCAAAATAAAGATGCAGCCCTTGATAACTATATGAAGGCTTTAAGCCTGGGTGGTACGGCTACACTTCCGAAATTATATGAAGCCGCGGGCCTCAGGTTTAATTTTTCCGGCGACAATATTAACCAGCTAACCCAATTTGTAGATACTGAAATGAAAAGCTGGCTGAATGGTAGGAAAATACCCGCTTTAGGGTATGTCTGCTTGTTGGAAAGAATACATTGAGCCGCTATCTTTGGTACAGCAAAAAAATAATTTAACATAGCTACTAATCAGAGCCTTAACCAAGAAGTCCCGATGTTTCTACATCGGGGCTTTCATTTTATAAACCGTTCAGTATATCCTATTTTTTTTTATTTCCGCTTTGCTCTATTTCCCTGTTCATTTCCAGGATATCCACCGGTTGCGAAAAATCATTGAGCAACCACTTGCTATAATAATCTACCAGGCCCCAGAAAAAGTATTCCTGCATGTCTCCATAGCCATGGCGCTGCCCGGGTAATACCATTAAATCGAACCGCTTGTTTGCTTTTATCAGGGCGTCGACTACCCGGATGGTATTGGCCGGGCTTACATTGTTATCAATATCGCCGGTTGTCAGCATCAAATGTCCTTTCAGGTTCCTGGCCAGATCCTGGTTCTTTTCAATATTGTATACAAAAGTGGTATCTCCTTTCTCACCAATCGTTTCTTTTACACCATGGTGTTTTTCACTCCACCAGCGATTATAAATACTATTATCGTGGTTACCGGAAGACGATACGGCCACCTTGAAAAAATCAGGATATACGAGTATTGCTGCAGTGGACATAAATCCTCCACCGGAATGGCCATGGATACCCACGCGATTGATATCAATATAAGAATAGCGATCTGCGAGCTGTTCAATCGCAGCTTTTTTATCGGCCAGTCCATAATCTCTCAAATTGCCATATCCATAACTGTGGTACCATTTTGATCGGCTGGGATTGCCACCCCGGTTCCCTACCGTTACCACTATCAAACCAATCTGGGCCAGCCGATCTGTCCGATCGGCCATTCTTGCAAATGCTTTGTTTACTGCCTCTGTTTGCGGACCGGGATATACATATTCAACTACCGGATATTTTTTTGTACTGTCAAAATCAAATGGTTTGTATATAACACCGTATAAATCCGTAATGCCATCATCGGCTTTCACTTTAAATATCTGAGGGAATTTATATCCAGTAGCCATTAAAGAAGAAAAATCTGTTGTTTCAAGATCCAGTATCCTCCTGCCATCAGCGCTGTACAAGGCCGATTTTGGGACAGTATTCACCCTGGAATAATTATCTACAAAAAATTCTTTGCTGTCGTCCATGCTCATCCCATGCTCATACTCTCCGGGGTTCAGCAGTTTCATACCCGTGCCATCGAAGTTTATTTTATAAAGATGCAGGTAGTAAGGATCCTCATTGGCTTCCTTTCCATTGGCCGAAAAATACAATATTCTTTTTTGCTCATCTATGCCAACAATGTCTTCACAGTGAAAAGCGCCGGAAGTAATCTGGTTCTTTAATTTGCCGTTTTCATCATACAAATAAAAATGTGCCCAGCCATCGCGTTCGCTCCATTCAATCAGTTCACGCCCGCCGTTTACCAGGCCCAGCTTTCTTGTTTCTACATAGGTGTTCAGGCGTTCCTGTATAAGCGGTTTCACATCAGCGGTAGCCAGGTTGGCCACCAAAATATCTACTTTTTTCAGATCACGGCTCGTTCGCGTCAGGTAAAACTTATCGTTGGTGCCCAGCCATAGTAAGGTACGCCAGTCATTGTCTCGGCTGCTTTGAGCGGGTGTGGCTGACCAGATGCTCACATCTTCGTCTTTAAACAGCGACACGTTTATTTCTTTTTGTGTCTTCGCCAACATATCAAAGAGTATCAAATGATCTTCCGGTGCATCTTTTTCACCGGGCATTTGATACTTGTACGTTTCAAGAGTGGGTCTCGGCTCTGCAATGCTGTTTATAACCCAAAGATCTTTTACCTTACGCTGATCTGATTTTATCATCGCAAAATGTTTGGCATCGGGCGACCAGTATATAAAAGCCGTCTTCCGTTTATTTTTATTTTTTTCCCGATCAACATTGGTTTCATTAAATGAATCGCCGTACGAAAAATCTTCAATGCCATCTGTGGTTAACTTTTTCTCTACAATGCTGGTATCCTCTTCATTCTTAACGGCCTTTTCATAATTGGCCTTATCCATATAGTACAGGTTATGGTTTTTTGCAAATACAACGGTCTGGCTATCGGGTGAAATAGAGGCCCAGGCAGGCTTCCGTTTTGGTTTTTTATAATCTGTTAGTTCTGTGAGTAAGCCGTTGTCAAGATTGTATTCAAAATAAAAGACTTTCTTTTCTTTTACCGGTACGCCGGCTTTTTTTGAAGTTGAATCTTTTTTTGCCGCAGTATCTTTCCGCTGAATATCTTCCGTGCTTTTAAATTCAAACTGGATGCTGTGTTCATCTCTTACAAAACGGATGCTATCAATCAGCAAATGCTGGGCATCAGAAGGATCTTTGATAATTTTTGTAAGCTCGGCCGCCAGTTTTGCATTATCGAACATGGGCTTTTTCTCTGCTTTTACCGGGTCAACGATATACCATTTTTTCCCATCTGTGGTTTCATAGCTATACCAGAAACGGCTTCCCTTTTTCAGCCAGTGTGCATCAACTATGGTGGAGAACAGAAGCTTCTCCTGTTTTTTGGGGGAAAACCTTGCCGCGAGCTGGTAATTGGCCTTGGCAATGGGCTGTTGGGCGTCAACGGCTATACCAATAATAAAAAAAAGGAACAACAGAAAGAAGTTTCTCATGTACAGTAATTTTTGACCCGGAAAGTAAGCCTAAACCGGTGATTCCTGAAACCGCTTATCTAAAAAACGGCAAGCAGGCAGTTGAACAAAAAAGGTTTTAATCTTTTTCGTCGGCGAAGCATTTTTTCTAATAGATTTTAATTGACACTTGCCTGATTAGACAAATTGTTTCAGCCCATGCTTTGCGGCTGAACAGACAGGTTATACGACTTGTCGCCGCTTTTGTTTTCAAACTGTGCAGCGGCTATTTTCAGACTATTCATGATAGCAGGCGCCTGCATTACGGGCTATTTTATTTTTTTACGGCAACTACAATGCCTGTTGCCCAAATCATTTTGGTAAGCAGCAGATCGTTTCTTTTGTCTAAAGCTGCCATCAAACCCCGGGCTTTTTCATCGTGGCCCTCGGGCCAGTTGGGCTGCGGCAACATATCATCAATAATATACAGGCCTCCTTTGTTCAACATAGACAGGATTTCATCCAGCAAAAGATATTTGCCGTGCCAGGTATCTGCAAAAATATAATCAAACCGTTGATCCGCATTTGCGGTTATCCATTCATCGCCCTCGGTCTGCAGCAATTGCAGCCGGCTGTCGGAGCCCAGTGTCGCCCTTGCTATTTCAAGAAATGTTGGATCATTGTCTATTGAAATAAGCGATGCATCATTATTCATCCCATCCAGTATCCACGAGGTAGAAAGACCGGTGCCGGTGCCCAGCTCCAGCAATTTGCCCGATGGTTTGGTGGCGGCCAGCGTTCTGAGCAATGAACATGTTTGCACATCAGAGGCCATGGTAAAGCCCGAAGATTTTGTAAGCGCATCGATTTCTGTATATGCCTTGGGAAGCGGCTGATTTATCTCTTCTGTCATTCTTAAGAATTTCGAAATAATGGTTAATAAATTGAAACAATACTAATTGTTTGTGCCAACCAGGATTAGCCGCCCAGGTATTTGTTTGGAATATTGGCAGGATAGTAGCGTGTTCCGTAACGGGCTTTCAGCAACAACGATACCACTTCATAAATCTGTTGTTCAGTCCGCTGGAACTGCCGCAGCAAACCCATCATAGCATAGCTGATGGGGTTT
>Ga0268264_10001201_pt1 | contig 24986 bp, 21 predicted proteins | sample KBSSwiS32_FD_190357 | JGI IMG/M metagenome (GOLD analysis project Ga0268264, IMG submission 190357) | Switchgrass rhizosphere microbial communities from Kellogg Biological Station, Michigan, USA - KBS Switchgrass S3-2 (SPAdes) (version 2) | ecosystem: Host-associated > Plants > Roots >...
AATTCCGTCGGAAGCCGAAGCGACGCTCGACATTCGCGCCCTGCCGGATGAAAACATCCCGCAGTTCTATACCGAAATGCAAAAGATCATCGGCGACCCAGCGGTGAAGATCGTGCCTCTCCCCGCTCTCCGCCCCGGTTCGCCGGCATCCAGTCTCGACACCGAAATGTACCGTGTGCTGGAGCAAGTAAGCCACAAGATGTATCCCGGCTCGACGGTTCTTCCCACCATGTCGACCGGCGCGAGCGACAAAGCGCAATTGCGGAACAAGGGCGTCCAGAGCTACGGCATCGGCCCGTATTCGAGCGAAGAGGACAACGCCAACTTCGGGGCGCACGGGGACGTAGAGCGTCTGATCGAATCGTCGCTTTACAATTTCGTGGAGTTCACCTGGAACGCGGTCACCGAAGTTGCAGCGAGCAAGAAATGAAGCGAATCATAGTGATCGTTTTTGCCGCGACGGCGTTTGCGCAGACGCCCGCAATCAAGTGGGACCAGCAGCAGGCTGAGACTCTACGGCATTATCGCGCGTTGGTGCAGATCGACACCTCCAATCCGCCCGGCAACGAAACCAAGGCCGTCGATTACCTAAGGCAGGTGCTGGAGGCCGAAGGGATCGCAACCAAGACCTTCGCCTCCGAACCGTCGCGAGCCGACCTGGTGGCCCGCCTGAAAGGCAACGGCACGAAGCGCCCGATCCTGCTGATGGCCCACACCGACGTCGTGGGCGTGCAGCGCCCCAAGTGGCCTGTGGACCCCTTTGGCGCGGTCCTTAAGGACGGCTACGTGTGGGGCCGCGGCACCTCGGATGATAAGGACAAGTTGACCGCGGACCTGATGGTCATGCTGCTCCTGAAGCGCAGCGGCATCGCACTCGACCGCGATGTCATCTTTCTGGCCGAAGCGGGCGAGGAAACGACGAGCCTGGGCATCGATTTCATGGTGAATCAGCACTTTAGCGAGATCGACGCTGAGTTTGCCCTCAACGAGGGGGGCAGGACCCGCCTGGAGAATGGCCGCGTGACCGCCGTGCAAATCGCGACCGCCGAGAAGGTGCCGCGCTGGGTTCGTTTGGTAGTAGACGGTACGAGTGGCCACGGGTCCATCCCGCGCGTCGATAACGCTGTGGTGCACCTGTCGACTGCTGTGGCGAAGCTAGGCGCCTGGGAGCCCCCCATGCGCTTAAACGATACCACCCGCACGTACTTCGAACGCCTGGCGACTATCAGTCCGCCCGAAAAGGCCGCACGCTATAACGGCCTGACGGACCCGCAGAAGTCCGCCGCCATCCAGCGCTATCTGGCTGAAAACGAACCCGAGCATTACTCGATGCTGCGCACTTCGGTCACGCCAACGGTGTTGAAGGCCGGTTTCCAGACCAACGTGATCCCATCCGAGGCGGAGGCCAACATCGACGTGCGCGTGCTGCCGGATGAAGACGTCACCAACTTCTCCCAAGAGATGTCGCGCATCATCGGCGACCCCGCCATCCGCGTCGAACGGATTCCCTCGGGCAACCGCGTCCCAACGCCGCCGTCGCGCATCGACAACGACATGTTTCACGCCCTCGAAGCCGTGAGCAAGCGTCTGTATCCGGGCTCGACCACGCTGCCGGTGATGCTCACCGCCGCCACCGATTGCGCCCAACTCCGCGCGAAGGGGGTGCAGTGTTATGGGATCGATCCGCCGGTGTCCGACGAAGACCGCACCCGCTATAGCTGGCACAGCGATGTCGAGCGGCTGGGAGAATCGTCGCTCTATAAATTCGTGGAGTTTACATTTGCTGTAGTGACGGAGGTTGCGGGAACCAAATAGCTGGCCGCTCCCTGCGGTCGCGGTTCTGTTTGAAGTGTAAAGTGTTGGGCGGATGTGTGGCGGTGTAGCACCGAACCGCGCGCGACAGCAAGCGGATTACGCCGCGGACTCGGGAGCCGCAGCGTCGTCTTTGGCGCGGTTGGTGGCGCGGTTGACTAGGCGGCGCGGGTCGAGGAGATGCTGCGGACGGAAATCGTTGCGCGACCAGCGGCTGCCGGCTTCAAATTCGATGCCCAGGAAGTAGCCGATTTCGCGAAACACGCAGTATTTCACTTTGCCGGAGAGCACGCCCTTGGGGTAGGTGATGCGGTAGGGAGTCCCCAGCGGAACCGGGCGTTCCACTTGCAGACATGCACCTGACAGCGAGATGTCTTCGAGGTTGGCAACACTCCGCCGGACACGGCCGGTTTGGTCCTTCCACTGGACATCCACCAGATCCGCACAAAGTAACCGGGGTTCGATTCGCCTATCCATCATGTCTACTTGCTTTATCGTCGCACCCCCCGCAATTGTTTAGCGGTGGGACCCTAGGCAATTTATACCTAGCCGCCATTTAGGGGTGGTTGGTACCATGTGTTGACGGAGCCGTTTCTGCGAGTTGTTCTCCTCCATCTCGTTCTAATTGCTATTTTCGGGGTCCTGCTCCCGCTGCGCAAGGGGATCAGTTTTCTGGACCCGGTCATGATCTCGGCATATGCCTGTCTAGGTGTATTATTCGCGGCGCCGGCGGCGTCTGTGGCGTTCTCCCAAGGGAGGCCGCAGACCATGCGGGAGGCGTTTTGGCGGACGGCTAAGGCGGTCGGTTATGGCGAGGGGCTGACGGTAATCATGCTGCTTGCGGGCGTGGCTACGGTGAGTATCAGCCAGAGAAGGTTGCTGGTGCCGGAACTCGACGTCCTGGGCGAGGCCGGGTCACTGGGTCTGGCCGGGTCGATCGCTCTGGCTTTATTTGCGGGCTGGATGACGCTACGTTTCTCGGCGGGGGCAGCACGCTATGGGATGCGCGCGATCTTCCTGGGACTGCTGCTGCTGTTCCTGTTCCAGGCGCAGCGGCTGCCGGACGTCCCACTGCGGGGCGTGGAACTGTCGGTGGCGCTGTCGGCGCTGATGGTGATCCTGCTGCGGCGGGAGGTGCATCCGCGATGAACGCTCCGGCACAAACTAATCCGGCCAAGTTCGACCCGGACCGGCTGCGTCTACTGGTGCGGGTCGGTGTCTTTGTTCTGCTGGCGGTTCTGGGGCAACTCATCTTCCCGGGGCTGATGCAGCCTTTCGGAGGGCTGCTGGTAGTCTCCGCGCTCTCCGCCTTCGCAACCGGTGCGCTGGCGAACGCGGTGGTGGCTCGCGGATGGGAGCGCGGGCAGCTTGCGGACTTCGGACTCGCATGGGCACCGGCGTCGGCACGCGAGTTCCTCACTGGCATTGCCTGCGGAGCGGGAGGCGCGGTGCTGATCATGATTGTGGCGTTGCTGGCGGGCATGGCCAGCTTCAACGCCGTTCCCGCGGCGCCACGCGCGTGGATGGGCATCCCGCTGCTGGCGATCGTGCTGTTATTCGGATCCGTGGGCGAAGAGCTGATCTTCCACGGCTACGCATTTCAACATCTGGTGCGCAACCTGGGAGAGTTCGCCACGGTTCTGCCCGTCGGTATTCTATTCGGACTGATGCACATGGGAAATCAGAACGTCACCTTTTTGGCTGTCGTAAACACCATGGCCTGGGGCGTGCTTCTGGGCTGCGCTTACCTGCGCACGCGCGCTCTGTGGCTGCCGATTGGAATGCACTACGGCTGGAATGTGGCCATGCCGTTCCTGGGAGAGAATCTCAGTGGGTTTACAATAAGTGTGACCGGGTATGAACTGCACTGGAGAACTGGAGTTCTTTGGAGCGGAGGATTGTACGGGCTAGAGGGCGGCTTGTTCACGACGGGCGTGGTGGCCGGCTTGTTCTTCGTGCTGTACCGTCTGATCCCGGAGCGGGGGTGAGTATGCGACGGCTCGCGCTGGTTGTGGTTCTTGCGGTGGTCTCGGCCCGCCTCGACGCCGATTCGAAGAAACTCACGCAGGACCAGCGCATCGAGATCCTGCGCGGGCTCAGCTCCGAATACGCCAAGATCAAGGTTGTGCTGCCGCGCTCGAAGAAGGCCTTGGAATTCTCCAGCGACGGCACCTGGGATCACGACGTCTGGAATGCCGCCTTCAAAGAGTTTGGCCCGGCGGGCCGCATCGGCGATCTGATTCAGGTCACCCGCCTGGAAATCGACAAAGATCGCATCGTCTTCGAACTAAACGGGGGGATGAAGAGCGGCAAGCGCTTCCTCGACCACGTGCAGATTGGCATGGGCACCTCGACTACACCCGTCACCGGGGGGCCGGCCACCAACGCGCCGGGCGGCACCACGATCGCGCTGACCTTCGGCGGTCCGATTGGCGAAGTCACGTCGGCGGAAATCAAGAAGATGTTCCTGCCCATTCTCGATTTCGAAAAATCCAGCGTCACCGAAAACTACGTCGACACCCTGCCTGAGCCCATCAAAGAAGCCGTCAAAGCCAAGAAGGCGATTGAGGGAATGAATCGCGATCAGGTCATTCTGGCGGTGGGCCGGCCGGTTCGCAAGACCCGCGAATCGAAGGAAGGCACCGACTACGAAGATTGGATCTACGGCGAGCCTCCCGGGCGCGTGACGTTTGTGATCTTTACTGGCGACAAGGTCGTTAAAGTGAAGGAAACCTACGCCGGGCTGGGCGGGTCTATTGCGGAGACTCCTCAGCAGCCGTAAAGCGGTTCAGTCAGTACTCCCCCCAGTACCATTACGCGACCATCCAAAGTACCTTGTTCGCCTGCGGTCCCCAAGGACACACTAGAAGCTAAGGAATTCTGTCTTTTCAAATGGATCGCATCGGCTTCGAGCCATGGAAGGGTAAAGAGGTCGCCAGACTGCTGGCGCTGGTCGAGAGCCAGCGGCGCTATTACCAGGACTTGGTTTCCGCGCTGCCGGTGGGATTGGTGGTGCTGTCCGCGAACCGGTCAGTCGTTTCCAGCAACCGAGCGTTCCGGCAAGCTTTCGGAGTGCGCAGTGACGATCTCCGCGGTAAGAACATAGAGCAGATTCTGCCGTCGGATCCGCTGATTGAAAAGATCCGGAACACGATGGTCAATGGAATTCCGCAACCGGCGTTCCAGGTTGAGCACGGTGGAAAACTTTGGCGGATTGCCATTCTTCCTCTGCGCAACTGGGACGAAGAGACGGAAATGGAAACGCTGCTGGTGGTGGACGACGTCACGGGCTTACCTGCGGGCGCTCCCGCCGCGGCGCCGCCAGCGGCCATGTCCGTCGAAAACACGCCGGCGGCTGGCCAGCGCCGGCAACTGGAGCAAATGCGCATCACCGCCGAGCGCAACTCCGCATTGCATGGTCTCTCCGCGCGGTTGGCGCATGATTTGAACAATCCTTTGATGATCATCTCGGGGTACGCGGAAGAGATGCTGCGGCCGCTGGCGCCGAACGACCCGCGCCGTGGGGAGCTGGAAGAAATTCTGGCTGCGACGGAGCGCATCAGTAGTCTGACGACTCAGTTGCTTGAGTTCACTCGTAAGCAGGCGGGTGCGGCGGAACTCGTCGATCTCGCGGCTGTGCTGGCGGGTCTGGCGGAAGCCTCGGTCGAAATACGGGCTGCGAAGCCTGTTTGGGCCAAGGCGAACCGGAAGCAGCTCGAAGAAATTTTAGCGGCATTGGTGTCGGCGGTGAAGGAGCAGCGCGCGCGCGTCACCATTGCGTGCGACACGGCTGCGATCACGGAACAACTTGTGGGCGCGACGCTCGCGCCGGGGACCTACGCGCGCGTGACTCTGGCGATCCCCGGTCGCGGGATGGATCCGGAGAAAAGCAAGGCGATCTTCGAATCGTTCTTGCACAAGGAGTCCGACAAGCCAGTGGGAGCCGCTCTGGCTCGCGCGTACGCATTGGTCAGGGAGTGGGGCGGGGAGTTGGGCTTTGAGAGTGAAGCCACGCAGGGTTCCACCTTCACGATGTACTTGCCACTGGCGGAGGCGGCGGTCGAGGCGGCGCAGCCAAAAGCGCCCACCGCGACAGCGGAATCGCTGCGCGAAACCATACTGGTGGTGGATGATGAAGCGGGCATTCGCGCGCTGATCGTCAAGATCCTGCGGAGGGAACGTTACCGGGTGCTCGAAGCCGGGAGCGTGGCGGAAGCGGTAGCCGCGGCGGCGGCGCACGGCGGGCCAATCCAGCTTTTGCTCACAGATGTGATGTTGCCTGACCGCAACGGGCGCCAGCTTGCCACGCAATTGCTCGAAACGCGGCCGGGGTTGAAGGTGGTGTACATCTCGGGCTTCACCGACGACGACGCGGTGCGCGCGGGAGCGTTCCCGCCGGGGGCACGGTTCCTGCAGAAGCCTTTCACGTTGGGGGCGCTGATGGGAACGGTGCGCGAGGCGTTGGATCAGTAAGCGGCTACTGGATTGAACCCGGTTGCTTGGGTTCCAGCTTGATCTCTCCGAAAGTCGATTCGTACTGCGAGACGTTCTGGTTGAGCACATTCGCCAGCGCCTTGGCCTGCTGGGGGCTCAAGTAAAGTCCTTCGAAGTTGTGAATGGTCACGGCGTCGGGGGCGGACTGGTTCATGGTGCCAAACAGGAGGAAGAAATCCCACAAACTCACGCGCACCTGCACGCTGTTGGCGTAGTGCTCACGGTAGTCGGACGTGTTGGTGAGCTGGATCTTGGTCTGCGGCGGCTGTTGCGGAGTCATATACGTTCAGCATAAAACGTCCAGCAGGAACGCGTACTCGAGGGCGGTTTCCTTGAGGTATTCGTAGCGACCGGAGGCGCCGAAGTGGCCGCTGCCCAGGTTGGTCTTGAGCAAAAGCGGGCGGTCATTGGTCTTGAGGGCTCGGAGCTTCGCCACCCACTTGGCGGGTTCCCAGTAGGAGACTCGGGGGTCGTTCAGGCCGGCGGTAACGAGCATCGCGGGATAGGCTTGCGCCTTCACGTTTTCGTAGGGTGCGTAGGACTTCATGTAGCCGTAGAACTCGCGCTTGCTGGGGTCGCCGAATTCTTCGTATTCGCCAACGGTGAGAGGCAGGGACGCGTCCAGCGCGGTGTTCAGGGAATCGACGAACGGCACGCCGGCGATTACGGCGGCGAACAGATCCGGGCGGAGGTTCGAGACCGCGCCCATGAGGAGTCCACCGGCGCTACGTCCCATGATGGCCAGTCTGTTCGGCGAAGTATATTTTTCCGCGATCAGCTTTTCGGCGCAGGCGATGAAATCGCTGAAAGTATTTTTCTTCTGGAGCAGGCGGCCGGCTTCGTGCCACGGTTTGCCGAGGTCCATGCCGCCGCGGATGTGGGCGATGGCGTAGACGAAGCCGCGATCGAGCAGGCTGAGGCGGTCCGAACTGAAGGATGGGTCGATGCTGATGCCGTAGGAGCCGTAACCGTAGAGCAGCATGGGGGCGCGGCCATCGCGCACGAAGCCTTTCTCATAGACCAGCGAGATCGGGACCTCGGCGGCGTAAATTCGCTCGGACTGATATTGCTGCGGATCGTAACCTCCTAGCACTTGCTGTTGCTTTTTCAGCTCGCGTTCGCGCGTTTCCATGTCGTAGTCGTAGACCGAGGCTGGAGTGACCAATGACGTGTAGTGGAAGCGCAGCAGTTTGGTGTCGAACTCGGCGTTGGCGCCGAGCTCGGCGGTGTAGACGGGCTCGGGGAATTCTATGGAGTGTTGCGCGCCGGTGCGCATGTCGCGAATGTAAATCTGCGTCAGGCCGCGGTGGCGTTCTTCGGTGACTAAGTAGTCCGCAAACGCGCTGACGCTCTCGATGGTGATGCCGTCGCGGCCGGGAATGATTTCTCTCCAGTTAGCCTTGGAGGGGTCGGATACGGAGGCTTCGACAACTCGGAACCCTTTAGCGCCGTCGTTGGTGCGGATGAAGAATGAGTCGCCGCGGTGGGTGGCGTCGTACTCCGTTTCGTAAACGCGCGGCAGGAGGATGTCGAAGTCGCCGGTGGGTTGATCCTTTCGCAGGTAGCGGACTTCGGACGTCAGCGAACTATTGATGTTGATAAAAATGTAGGCGCGGCTGCGGGTGCTGGATAGGTCGACTGTAAAGCGCTCGTCGGGCTCGTGATAGATCAGCGGGTCTGCCGTGACGCCGAGTGCGTGGCGAAGAATTTTGTAGGGGCGCAGGGCTTCGTCGAGGATGGTGTAGAAGAACGTGGCGTTGTCGGCGGCCCACTCGAGCGTGGATGAGGTATTCGGAATTTCGTCAGCCAGCAACTCTCCGGTGTCGAGATTCTTCACGCGAACGGTGTACTTTTCGTCGCCTTCGAAATCCACCGAATAGGCCAGCAGACGGTGGTTGGGGCTGGCGATGAAGGCGCCTAGGCGGAAATACTTGTGGCCGTCGGCTAGCTGGTTGCAATCGAGCAGAATTTCCTCGGGGCTGGTGCCCTTTTTACGGCAATGGATGGCGTACTGCTTTCCTTCTTCGGTGCGCGTGTAGTAGAAGTATTCGTCGCGTTTGACGGGCACGCTCAAATCAGTTTGCTGCATACGGCCGAGCATCTCGGCGTAGAGCGTAGCCTGCAAGGCTTCGGTGTGTTGGAGCTTCTTTTTGGTGAAAGCGTTCTCCGCTTCCAGGTAGGCGATGGTGTCGGGATCCTTGCGATCGCGCAGCCAGAAATAATTGTCGATGCGGGTGTCACCGTGGACAGTCATCGAGTGCGGAACGATTTTCGCGACGGGGGGCATGGGAAACTATATTCTAGCGATGGCTCAAGCGCTGCGCATTTCGATCGCTTTGCTGGTGGGCGCGCTGCTCTTGGTGGCGGCGGGGCCGGGGTTCCGGTCGCGGCGGCTGTTTGAAGAACATTACGCCAAGCATGGTAGCGAATTCGGGAACATCTCGCCGCAAGATTACCTAGCGCGGGCACAGGCGTTGCGCGACGCGCCTGCGGGCGGCCCGATCCTGCAGGCCGTAACTCCGGACGGCATTGTTTCGCGATTCGACCGCAGGAGCGGGGCTTTCGGAGCCTACAACCCGGATCGGACGATCCGTACCTTCTTCATCCCCAACGCTGGCGAGCGCTATTTCCACCGCCAGGCCACAAAGCGCGGGGCCGATTGAGTATGACTGACGCGCAAGTGCGTAATTATCTCAGTGAGAACGGCTATCCGCAGCATGTGGTGCGTGAAGGGCGCGCCGGGCTCCTACGGCGCTGGCGCGAATTCGTCGAACAGGTAGAGCGGGGCTATTCGCTGGGCATCGAAGACTATCGCAATGACCTCGACGTGCGCGGAATCGTTGCGCTGGCGAAAGCGGAGGACGCAGAGGTACATGCGCTCGACGAGCGGCTCCGCGAACTACTCATCGCGACAGACAAGCGCGTTTGGGAGAGCGGTCCGGACAATGCCTTCTGGGATTTCGGGTACCCGCGCAACGCGGGCGCGGATTTGCTGGAAGATCTGCGGCGAGAGAAACTACTGCTCTAGGTAGGTATACCCATTCAAGCCGTCTTCGTAGAAGCGCAGCAGGACGCCGGATTCTTCGTAGCCGATGCGGCCTTCGCGGACGGCGGTTTCGACGTCGCGGCGGAATTGTTCGGCTAGCGTGGTGGACTTGAACTGCACGTAGTCCAAGACTTCGCGCACCGTGTCGCCGCGGATGAGGGCGTCGATGACGACTGCACCCTTCTCGTCTAACTGGACGTGCACGGCGTTGGTATCGCCGAACAGGTTGTGCAAGTCGCCCAGGATCTCCTGATACGCGCCGACTAAGAACGTGCCCAGAATGTACGGCTCGCCGTTGAAGGTGTGCAGCGGCAGGGTCTTCTTCACGTCGCGGCGGTCAATGAATTGGTCCACTTTGCCGTCGGAGTCACAGGAAATGTCGCCTAGAATGCCGTGATGCGAAGGCTCTTCGTTCAGGCGGTGGATCGGCATGATGGGGAACAACTGCTTGACGGCCCAACTGTCGGGCATGCTTTGGAACAGCGAGAAGTTGCAGAAATAGGTGTCGGAGAGCAGCGAATCCAAGCCTTCCAGTTCTTCCGGAAAATCGTCCAGCTCCTTGGCCATCTTCTGAATGCGTCGGCAGATTACCCAGTAGATGCTCTCGGCCCAGCTCCGCTGCTGTAGCGGCAGATAGCCCAGGCTAAACAGGTTGAGTGCGGAATCGAGGGCTTGCTGAGCATCGTGAAAACTCTCCAGCAGGTTTTTCGAGCTTAGGCCGCGCAACGTGTCTTTCAGATCGAGCAGCGGCTGCTCTACGTCGTCCGAGAATTCGGGCAGCGTTTCTTCTTCGCCGAATCCGGTCACTCCCAGGACGTTGAACACCAAGACGCTGTGATAAGCCACAACCGCGCGTCCGCTCTCGGAGACGATGGTCGGGTGCGGTACCTCGGCTTCGTCGCACACGCTTTGGATGTGATACACGATGTCGTTGGCGTATTCCTGCAATGTGTAATTGACGCTCGATTCGAAATCGGTTTGCGAGCCGTCGTAGTCGATGCCCAGGCCGCCACCGACGTCCAGATAATTTAAACCCGCACCCGAGCGGCGCATTTCGACGTAGGCGCGGGCAGCTTCGATCACCGCGGCCTTGATCTGGCGGATGTTGGTGATCTGGCTGCCCAGGTGGAAGTGTAAAAGCTGGAGGCAGTCTTCCATGCCCAGGGCTTTTAGTTGTTCGAGGGCGCGCAGCGCTTCGGTTACTGTGAGTCCGAACTTCGAGCGATAGCCGCCGGATGACTTCCAACGGCCCGAGCCGCGGCTCGCGAGCTTGATGCGTAAGCCGATGACCGGGCGTACGCCAACGCGCGCGGAGTGTTTCAGGATCAGGTCGAGCTCGGTGTACTTCTCCACTACGGGGATGATTTGCCGGCCGATTTTTTTGGCCAGCATCACCATCTCGATATATTCGTCGTCCTTGAAGCCGTTGCAGATGATGGGGGTTTCGTTGTCGGCGATGGCCAGCACGGCCAGCAGCTCGGGCTTCGATCCGGCTTCGAGGCCGAACTTATATTTGCGGCCGTACTCGAATACCTCTTCTACAACCTGGCGCTGCTGATTCACTTTGATGGGATAGACGCAGCAGTAGCTGGATTTGTAGTTATGCTCGGCGATGGCGTTCTGGAAGGCCTGGTGCATCTCGCCCAGACGGTGCTTCAGAATTTCGCCGAAGCGGATCAGGATGGGCAGCGAGATGCCGCGCAGTTGCAGGTTGTCGACCAGCTCTTTGAGATCGATGCCGCGCGCGGGGTCCTTGTCGGGGCGCACCCATACGTGGCCGTTGGGTTCGACGGAGAAGTAGCCTTTGCCCCAACTGGCGACATCGTACAGCTCGCCTGCTTCGGCGATCGACCAGCGGTCAGCCGGTTCGCGCACCGGTGCGGTCTCGTTGGCTCTTACAGTTGCCATGCAGCTTCAGTGTCCTTCGATTTGTCCGGCGCCGCAAGTGAATAATGGATGACAGAGTTGCGCACTGTTCACATGGTATATTGAATGTGATTGCTCGTGTGGGCGGCTAGCTCAGATGGGAGAGCACCGCGTTCGCAATGCGGGGGTCGGGGGTTCGAGCCCCCCGCCGTCCACCAACTTTCTCTTCCGTTTCGTTACAGCGTGTTAAGAGAAACACCCTAAAATTATTCCGTATCCGTGCGATCACAATTATTGATTTGCAGGGCCCGCTGTTTTCATTTATAGTGAAATTGTAATCACGGAAGCGGGTGCTTCCGTCCACGTTTTCTCCCCGTCGTACTATTTCCCCCGTCCCTGCAGACCTTTGCATTCCTAGCTGAAGTTTACGGGCGCATGCCGCGCGCATGTGCAAACTCATTTTCTTTCTTAAAACTTTCCAAAGGAGTAATCACAAATGAAAACCAATGACATGAAGAACAACTGGATGCATTTCACGCTGGTGTTAGGTTTGATGGGCGCAATGGCAACGGCCGTACACGCCGAGAGTTTCTCGGCGGAGGTGCCGTTCGCGTTCGAGGCCGCGGGCAAGAGCTTCCCGGCTGGCGTCTACACTGTCGATTCGATCTCAGGCGGCGTCATCATGATCCACAACGCGACTTCCGGTGAAGCGGCGGCGATGATGGCCTCGCCCGCGACAGTGGCGGAGGTCCCGAAGCCCGGCATGGTCTTCGATAAGAGCTCGGACGTGGCGACGCTCTCGGGCGTGAACCTCACTAGCGGGCTGACACTCACCGTCGCACCAGCGAAGCGCCTCACGGCCTCGCTGACGCTGCCTTCGAAGGGTTCCGTGGTGCTTTCCCATCCGTAACCCCCCACCACTGATCCCTTCACACCCGGCCGGAGTTCGGAGGTCCGGCCGGGGCCCCTCCTAAAGCATTCGGCATATTATGAAAGAGTGAACTTCGGACGTTCCGAATCCTTATCCCGGGCCCAGCAGCTGGAAAAAATGCAGCGCGATTGGGACCAGCGCGCGCGTGAAAACGCCCGCTATTATGTTGCCACCGGCAACACCAATTGGTCCGATGAAGAGTTCTTTGCCTCCGGTGAGCAGGCCATTGCCGATGACATCCTTACCGACATGACCAATATCTGCCAGGGAAAAGATCCCAAGGAGATGCGGGTTCTGGAGATTGGCTGCGGCGCCGGACGTCTCACACGGGCACTCGCGAACCTCTTCGGCGAGGTGCACGCGGTGGATGTCAGCGGTGAAATGATCGCCCATGCGCGGCAGGCGCTGGCCGACAAGCCTAACGCTCACGTTTACCAGAACAATGGGTACGATCTGGCGGTAGTGCCGTCGTTTGCGCGGGGTCCGCAGGGGAAAACGTTCTGGTTGCCGCGTTGGCTGGCTCCCATGGCGCCGGACAGTTGGAAGCGCGAGTTTGATTTCGCTTATTCGAACATCGTGTTTCAGCACATTCCCAGCCGCGAGGTGATCGAGAGCTATGTCGGCGAAGTCCGCCGGTTGCTGCGGCCAGGGGCGCTGTTTAAGTTTCAGGTGCAGGGGTTTCCTTTGGAAAACCGGCCCGATGACACCTGGAATGGCGTATCGTTCTCCGATCAGGAGGCCTGCGCGATGGCCGAGCGCAACGGCTTCGAGCCGCGCCACCGGCATGGCGCGGATACGCAGTATTTTTGGCTGTGGTATTTCAAGAAGCCCTAATCCCCGATCCGGAAGTCATATGATGGAAGCGTGATGATCTTGCGTGCGCTTGTCTTGACTGCGATGTTGAGTGTCGCGGCGCGAGCCCAGGCGATCATCGATTTCGAGTCCGCCGGGTTGAAGTTACAAGGCCATGACTCGGGGCGGCGTCACTGTTATGTTCTCATTGCTGCCTGCGCACATTCGCGACTACGCCGTTGTGCAAGTGGCGATCTCGAACGGCTCCTCGATTTCCTGGACGGTCAAGCCGGAGGACTGTGGTTTTGAGAAACCGGACGGCCAGAGGATTCAGGCGCTTCCAGCCAGGACCGTGGTGAACACCATGATCGAAAAAGCCGGGCGCGGGGATGTGATCAAGCTGATCTCGGCTTACGAGGCCAGTCTGTTCAACAACGCGCAGATTCATTCGACCAATGGCTATGAGTCGCGACGGCAGAATGCGTTTGCGGATCTGGGGTCGTCGAAGCTGAAGGCTGCGGCGGCGGCTTCGGCGATCGCGCTGGTCACCACCAAACTTGCGCCGGGGCAGTCGACGGACGGCGCGGTGTTTTATCCCAACCAGGGAAAGCCGTTGGGGACTGGAAAGCTGATCGTCAATATGGCGGGCGAGACGTACGTGTTCCCGCTCGAAGAAGCGACGAACTCACGCTCAGAGCACGACCACGCGCGCGTTCCCCAATAGCATTTCGGTGCCCGGCTCGGCGAACTGGGTGCGGACGTATGCTAGGGCGGCCACTTTGCCGAGTGCCGGAGAGTACACGGCGCTGGCGATTTCCGCGGAGTCGGCGTTGCCTGATTTTAGTTTCGTGCCGGCTAGCGGGGGCTCCAGGATATCTATGGCGAGGCGCCGCAGCACGCGATGAATCTGTGCGCGGCTGCGGACTCGCTCCACGATTTCCTGTCCCAGATAGCAGCCCTTGCTGAAACTCACGGCATTGAGCTGCGCGGTTTCCTGGACTAGATAACGCTCGGTAATCTCTTCACCGTAGCGCGGCTTGCCATGTTCGATGCGAACTGTGCGCGCTTCGTCGGGAGTAGCTTGCGGGATGTTGAGGGCGTCTATCAGGGCGAGTTTCTTGATGGGCGGCAAGAACATGAAGTATCCGCTCGATCCGGTTGAACTCACTCGTGCAACGATGGCGTCACTCCAAGCGCGCGTCGCGTAGTCTGCATCGGGAATCGGGGCGCCGAGGCGTTCAAGGACTGCAGCGGCCTGCGGACCTTCGATGGCGATGGTGGACATCTCGCCGGTTACATCCTCTAACGTGACGTCGTCGGCGATGATGTAGCGATCAATGTGGTCGTATAATTTCTGGCGGGTTTCAGGCTCGGTGTCGAGCAGGAAGAAATCCTCGCGGCAGAAAATGTTCACGTCGCCCAAGATGCGGCCTTGCGCATTCAGGAAGAAGGCGTAGCAGCCTTGGCCGGGGGCCAGCGATTGCACATCCTGCGTGGTCATGGCGTGGAGCAGGCGCGCGCGGTCCTCCCCTGTTACGCGGATCTTGCCGCGCGCGGACAGGTCGAGCCATGCGGAGCTTTCGCGCAATCCATCCATACTTCTACTGTATACTGAGGCCAAAAATGATCCATGAAATTCTGCCGGTGGGCATGCTGCAATGCAATTGCTCGATCTTCGGCGACGAGCAATCGCACGAGGCTATCGTGATCGATCCGGGCGACAACATTAACGAGATTCTGGTGATTTTGGAGAAGCATGTGCTGCGCGTGAAGGCCATCGTGATCACGCACGCGCACATCGATCACATTGGGGGAGCGGCGAAGCTCAAAGCCGCCACCGGCGCTCCGGTTCTTATGAATGCGAATGACCAGGAGCTATACGATCACCTGGATGTGCAGGCGTCCTGGCTGGGCATGGAGCCGCCCACTCGCACCGCCATCGACGATGCGGCGCGCGACGGTGATGTGCTCACGCTGGGTCCGGCGGAATTCCGCGTGCTGCACACGCCGGGGCACACACAGGGCAGCATTTCCCTGTGGATTCCTGCGGAGAACAAACTCATCGCGGGCGATACGCTGTTTCGCGATAGCATAGGACGCACCGATTTGCCGGGCGGGAATCCGCGGCAGATCTTACGCTCGATCGAGGACAAGCTGCTGAAGTTGCCGGAGGAAACCGTGGTGTTCCCGGGGCATGGGGTGAACACTACCATTGGGCGCGAAAAAGAGCGCAACCCGTTTCTACAAAGCCTGTGATTTCTTGCGCTGAATTTCGGTCATCACGGTGGTGACCAGCTCTTTGGCGTCGGTCAGGCACTGGCTGATGATCTGGACGTCCATAGCGGGTTTCCCGGGCTGGCGGGCGCTCTGACAGTAGACTCCGTGCTGGCCGACTAGGACGAGCGCGTCGGTGAGCAGGTCAAGCGTTACCGCCAGGCGGCCGCGTTCCAGGCCCATGCGGAACTCATACTCTTCGAGAATTTGTTTGCGGTCTTCGTAGACGGACATGTGTCTTCATGGTACCGTCCATACGCCCCGCTGCACCCAGCCCGAGTTTGTGTTGGGCTCGTTGGCTTGCAGGTAGACGCTCTTAGGTCCACTGAAGGTGAGGAACACGGTGTTGATGGTGAAGGAGACGGAATTGCCGGAGTTGACCATGACGGTGAATCCCACGGCGCACTGGGTGTTGAATAGATTCGCCGAGGAACCGATTGGTTTGGTGCTGAGAACGGTGCCGGCGTTGTTATAGAGGCCAATGGTGGCGGTGACGCGGTTGTAGACCAGGTAGCAGGCATTGGCCAGGGAGGTGGGCGCGCCCGACGTGATCAGCATGGACATGCCTGTGATGTTCAGCTGCGATGTGGAATCGCTCACGGTGAAGGTGAAATTCGGGGACGTGCCGGAGCCTGACGAGGGCGCGACGGAATCGGCTGTGGGCGCGCCTCCCGTAACGGTCCAGCCGCCGACGGTAACGAAGCCGGAATTGACGACGGTTTCCGACGCCAGCAGGTAACTGTTCTTCGCGCCGAACCAGTTCGCATTGAAGGTCAGGTCCACCGTGACTACGACGGATGTGACACCGATCACCACTGTGGTATTCGCTCCATTCAAGCTGCATTGGGCGTTGGAGACGATGGTCGGCGAACCCGGCGTCACGGGAGCCGCGCCATTAGCGGGATTGTCGAAGGCCAGCGATACCACGTTGCGGGTGCGGTCGTATACCATGCTGCAGGCGTTGCTGGTGCTGAGCGATGTGGACAGCAGCATGGCCATGCCGGTGATAAAGCCGGAGCCTCCTTGGTCCGAGGCCGTGAAGCTGAAGCGCTGTGCGGGGCCCGAGCCGTTGGTGGGGACCACCGTATTTGCCACGGGCAGTCCGCCGGCCGCTACCAGGTAGGTGCCGCGCAGCACCCATCCCGTGTTCAAGCCCGCGTCGGAACCGAACATGTAGATGTTCTTGGTCCCGCTGAAGGCTGCCGTGAAGGTGATGGAGACTGTGAGGATCTGGGAGAGTCCCGAAGCAGCCGCGGTTACGGCGCCTACCTGGCATTGGCTGTTTTTCAAGACCACCGGTGAGCCAAGCGCCTTGGGATCGGACCCGGCTCCGCTATCCCAGATCAGGGCTACGGTTCCGGCATTACGGTCGTAGACGATGTCACAGGAGTTGACAACGCTGGCGCTGGTGGTATTGAACAGCATGGCCATGCCAATCAGATTGGTGGCGTTCTGGTTGTCGGAGAAGACGAAGGTGAAGGTCTGGCCGCCGCCGCTCGATCCATTGGGCGATACCGAATCGGCCGAGGGTTGCGGCGGCGGAATGACGACCGTCCAGGCCCCGCGTGCGACCCATCCGGTGTTGGCACCCGCGTCTGCGGCGCACAAATACGTTGTCTTCGAGCCGGCAAATCCGGGCAGGAAGGTCAGAGAGATATTGAGGGTCAAGGTGCTGCCCACCAGACTGACGGAGCTGCCTGCGCCGTTGACGATGCACTGGCTGTTCTGTTGGGCGCCGCCGCCAAAAGTCACCACCTGCGATCCGCTGGCGGGATTATCGTTGGCGAGGCTGAGCACCCCTCCGGCATAGGTGACGTAGCAGGCAAAACCCGTAGCGGCGCTGCTGTTAACCAGCAACGAAACGGCGCTCAGCGCTGCCGCTCCACCGGTGTCGGTGAATTGCGCCGAGAACACTACGGTATTTCCGCTGCCCGACGCGGGAGATACCGACACCGCGGCGGGGATCTGCGGGGGCGGCGCGGTCACACCCAGGCGCGTCAGCCAGCCGATGCTGCCTCCATTGTTCGACGATTGAATTGGCCCTCCTAGAGGCAGATTCAACGAGCTTGTCTGCCCGCCGAGAAACATGTTACCGTTCGCATCCACTGCGAGCGCAAAGGCCCCATCCGAACCGCTGCCACCAAACCAAGTCGAGAAGCCCAACGCGTTGCCGGTGGCATTCAACTTCGAAACGAATGCATCGTACATTCCTCCGAACCCCGCCTGCACGGGGTTACTTTGGGGGAAGTCAAACGAGGAGGTGTACCCAGCGACGTACGTGTTGCCGCTGTTGTCGATCCCGATCGCCGAACCCCAGTCAAAATCAGTGCCTCCGAGGTAGGTGCTAAAAACGAGCGCGCTGCCAGCCGGATTGAGTTTCGCCGCGAAGGCATCCGAGACACCCTTGAACTGAGTCTGAAGGGCCCCGGCGGTAACTGGGAAGTCGGCCGAATTGGTGACGCCCGTCACGTAAGCATTGCCGCTAGCGTCGACCGCGATCCCGTTGGCTTGTTCGGGCGTGGTCGTTCCGCTGCCCCCAAGATACGTGCTGTAGGAAAGTGCGGCGCCGCTGGCGCTCAGCTTACTGATGAAGGCGTCCTGCGCGCCGCGGTTGGTGGCCTGGATCGCGCCGGCGATCGGAAAATTGGTGGAGGTGGTTCCGCCCGCGACATACGCGGCGCCGCCGGCATCCACCGCGATTCCTCCGGCATGCTCATTCGCCGCGCCGCCCAGGTAGGTGCTGTAGGAGAGCGCTCCCGCTGCGGTTAGTTTGCTGACGAAAGCGTCCGTGCCGCCGCCGGAGATCGTTTGCACTCCGCCCAAGACCGGGAAGTTGGTCGATAGCGTGTCTCCCGCGACGTAGGCGTTTCCCGCTGCGTCGACGGCAATCGCAGTGCCTAGGTCGTAATTGGTTCCCCCTAGGTAAGTGCTATACAGCAACTGATTACCGGTCGCGTTCAACTTCAACACAAAGGCCGTCTTCGAGCCACCTAAAGTAGCCCTCAGCGGTGATACTAAGGGAAAGTTTGAGGACGCTGTCGATCCTGTGACATAGGCCGACCCGCTCGAATCCACCGCGATCGCCGCAGCCCGGTCATCGCCCGACCCGCCGATATAAGTGGCGTAGAGCAGCGCAGTGCCGGTGGAATTCAGCTTCACTATAAAAGCGTCCACACCGCCAGCGTTGGCGGCTTGCGCGGCTAGGACGATGGGAAAGTTCAGCGCCTCGGTCCATCCCGCCGCGTAGAGGTCGCCGGCGCTATCGAGCGCCACGCTGGTCACGGCTCCCAGTCCACTGCCGCCCATGTAAGTTGAATACGAGATTGCGGGATCGATCACTAATGGAAGCGAGAGATCGTACGCGTCTACCTCGAAACCCATGGTGCGTGTGTCGAGCAAGCGGTAGCGTCCGGTGACGCTGATGCGGCCCGAGGGAGTGTCTTGAAAGATTTCCGGGGCATCCTCCGTCAAGTCCGCGGCATGCAGGTGGCCACGGTCGTCGATAGACAAGTCGACCGAATATTTAACTCGAATGTCGTTAGGGCGTGCGCCCGCTGCGACTCTGAACTCGGATTTGACGCGCCCGTTCGTGCCGGAATAGAGCAGATCGATTCCCGGATACAGATTGGAGTAGAGAATCGTCTGATACGTTGGCAAGCCAGTCCGCCACTGTTGCGGGTCTTGCCCGACCAGAAAGTTCGCGCCGCCCATGGGATCGAGGCCGTGTAGGTCTGGCGCCTCGTTGGCGCCCAGGAACGTCGTGTGAACCGCGAGGAACTCGGCGCCTTGGGGAGTGAAGGCCGCCGTCATGCCGGGGGCCCGGATCAGGTAACGGTCCGCTGAATCTTGAATGAAGAACAGCGGACTAACGGACTCGCCTGCCAATTCCAGCGCGACGGCCAACAACAACCCGAGTAACCGCATCTACCTGACTATCGATCCGGAATACGGAAAGAGTAAGGTCCGATAAAACCTAGGCCCCTATGTAGCGGGCATATAGACTGCGGGCGACTCCGACGTCAGTGGTGCCTTTGATGATGGCGCGGCCGTCGGGAAAGATGGTGAGTTCGTAGGGATCGAGCGCCACTCGCAATGCGAATTCGTTGGAGCGCACGGCCGCTACTTTGGCCAGGCGTTGTGCCAGCGCTGTAAGATCTACCGGACGGAAGCGCTCGTGAATCTGCACCGCGTTGCGGCCACAAAGACTGATGGGGGCGCGCCGGGAGCCGTCGAGATACACCAATTCCTTGCGGACGCAGCAGGGGCACTTCGCGTCGCGTGCGGGGAGTGCTAGTTGGCGGATGGTTCCGGTCCACACGTCGATCGTGGTAAGCCGCGCGGTGACGGCATCGCCGCCCAGGGCGAGGATCTTTAGCGCGTCGGCGACTTGCAGAGCCGCGATGGTGGCGGTCACCGGCGCCAGCACGCCCTCGGTTTCGCAGGTGGGTTGGGCGCCTCGCGGAGGCTCTGGATACACGCAGCGGAAACACGCTGACTTGCCGGGGATGATCGCGAGCTTGATGCCATAGCTGCCGACTGCGGCACCATAGATCCAGGGGATTTCGCGATCGACAGCAGCGTCATTGATCAAAAAACGGGTCTCGAAATTATCGGTACCGTCCAGGATCAGGTCGATGTCCTCAAATAGGTCCTCGACGTTCGCCGCCGTTAGATCGGCGACCATGGGCTCCACCCTCACTTCCGAGTTCACCCGCGCCAGCCGCCGCGCTGCGGCTATGGCTTTCGGCAGAGCCTCGGCGGCGTCGGCTTCCTCAAACAAAAACTGGCGCTGCAAGTTGGACCACTCGACGAAATCGCGGTCGATGATGCGCAGACGGCCCACTCCGGCGCGCGCCATGGCTTCGGCCTGCACCGTTCCCAGCGCGCCGCAGCCCACGATGGCGACGCTCGCGGCGCGGATCTTGGCTTGGCCTGCTTCACCCAGGGGCGCGAAGCGGGTCTGACGCGAGTAACGAGATTCGGCGGGGCGCATCAAACAGTCGGAAGGCTCCGTGGGCCTCATACAGATGGTAGCAGCAGGATCCCAGCGCCCTCCGCGAAGCCGTTCGGCATATTCGAAACGTACGTTATCATTGAAGAACGTGCGTCCGCCGGTGTTGATGTTCCTGCCGCTGCTGCTCGGCGCCGTAGCGGCGTCGGGTCAAGCTACACAGATTTTGGAAGGCCGCACCATCCAGCGGATCGATTTCGAACCCGCCACGCAACCACTTCCCCGCGACGAACTGGACCGCCTGCTGCCGCTCCACGTTGGCAATCCGTTGCACCAGGCCGACGTCCGCCAATCGCTGCAGAAGTTGTTCGATACCGGGCGCTTTGCCGACGTCGCGATTGACGCGGAGGCTATGGGAGAGGGCGTCGTCCTGCGCGTCTCCACGCAACTGAACTATTTCGTGGGCGGTGTTACCTTCGAGGGGGTTGCCGATCCGCCTAACCGCAACCAGCTTCTCACCGCCACCAAGCTCGAACTGGGCGCGCCGTTCAATGAATCACAACTGAAGCAGTCGATCGACAGCCTGCAGGAACGGCTGCGCGCCAACGGGCTTCATCGCGCCACCATCCGCTATGATCTGGACCGCAATCCGTCCACCGAGGAGGTGGGCGTCCGCTTCCAGTTGAACGCGGGGCCGCGCGCGCGCTTCGACGGCGTCAATCTCACCGGCACCTTCGATCGGCCAGCAGACAAGATTATCCGCGCCACCCGCTACCGGCGCGGCATCGCTTTTATACAGTTCCCTGGTTGGAGCCTGGCGACCGAGGACCGGGTCCAGGCCGGCCTCGAACGGGTGCGTAAGGATTTCCAGAACCAGAACCGCTTGCAGGTGAAAGTCACGCTAGACCGGCTCGATTATCATGACAAGACCAACACCGTCACGCCCACCATCCTGATCGATAGCGGGCCGTTGGTCGAAGTCCAAACCAGCGGCGCGAAGGTATCGCAGGGAAAGCTGCGCCAGTTGATCCCTATCTTTCAGGAGCGCGCCGTTGACCGCGGCCTGTTGCTCGAGGGCACCCGCAATCTGGTGGACTATTTCCAGTCGCAGGGTTATTTTGATGCCGCGGTGGATTTCGACGAAGAGTCGCCCACTCCCGGCGTCCAGCGGATCACCTACGCGGTCACCCGCAACGCCCGGCACCGGATGGTGGGGGTCGAGATCACGGGCAATCGTTTCTTCGATACCGCTACGGTTCGCGAGCGCCTCGCCGTGCGTGAGGCCGGCAAGCTGCGCAATCGCTACGGGCGTTACTCGCAGAAGTTGCGCGACAACGACCGGAACGCCATTCTGGACCTGTACCGCTCCAACGGCTTCCGCGACGTGCAGGTGGCGGCGACGACGCTGGACGACTACCGCGGCCGCACCGACGAGTTGGGCGTCCGGTACGAAATCGAAGAGGGCGTGCAGTGGACGGTCGGCGAGCTGGCGATCGAGGGCGCTTCACCCGAGGACACGGCGCATCTGCGCGAGATTATTCAATCGGCCGCGGGGCAGGCGTTTAGCGAGGCGAATATCGCGGCGGACCGCGACTTGATCCTGGGTTACTTTTTCGACAGCGGCTACCCGGATGCCACCTTCGACTGGGCGCAGACGCCGTCCGGTGTTCCGAACCAGGCGAATCTGCATTACAACGTTAAGCCGGGCGAGCGGCAATTCGTGCGCAACGTGCTGGTGCGCGGCCTGGAAACCACTCGGCCCAACGTGGTTTCGAGCCGTATCCTGATTCGGCCGGGCGATCCGATTTCGCAAGGGCGCATCGGGGAAACGCAGCAGCGGCTTTACAATCTCGCCATTTTCTCCAAGGTGCAGACGGCGCTGCAGGATCCCGATGGCAAGGAAGAAAGCAAGTACGTCTTGTTCCAGTTGGACGAAGCCGCGAAATATTCTTTCAATGTCGGAGTCGGCGCGGAGCTGGCGCGCATCGGTGGGGGAGTCGAAAATCTTGACAGTCCCGCGGGCACCACCGGTTTCAGCCCGCGGGTTTCCGCCGGCATCAACCGTCTGAATTTTCTGGGACGGGCGCGCACGCTCAGTTTGCAAACGCTGGCGTCTACACTGGAGCAGCGCGCCGTGCTCAGTTATTTGATGCCGGAGTTCCGCGGCAACGAGAACCTAACGCTGACGGTTTCGGCGTTGTTCGATAGGGCTAACGATGTGCGCACTTTTGCCGCGCAGCGCATGGAAGCGGGGATCCAATTGGCGCAGCGCCTGTCGCGCGCCAATAGCGTGCAGTACCGTTTTGCGTATCGCCGCGTCACCGTAAATTCGCTGGCGATTGAACCGCTCTTGGTTCCCTTGCTATCGCAGCCGGTGCGCGTAGGGCTGCTCTCCATGTCCTTCATCAATGACCGCCGTGACAACCCCACCGATTCGCACCGCGGCATCTATAACACCGTCGACGCCGGCATCGCGCTGCCGCAGTTCGGATCGCAAACCGACTACACCCGTTTGGTATTCCGCAATTCCACCTATCATCCGCTGACGCGCGAGGTGGTGCTCGCGCGGACCCTACAGTTTGGCTACATCCAGCGCCTGGGCGGTCTTGCTGAAATTCCCCTGGGGGAACGCTTCTTCGCCGGCGGCTCGTCCTCGCAGCGCGCCTTCCCGGATAACCAGGCCGGGCCGCGCGACCCCGTCACCGGGTTCCCCTTGGGAGGCAACGCCTACCTGTTCCATTCGACGGAACTGCGCTTTCCCCTGTTCGGCGAAAATATAGGTGGCGTCCTGTTTCACGATATGGGCAACGTTTATTCAAGCATCGACCAGATCAGCTTTCGCTTCCACCAAAACTCGAATCAGGATTTCAACTATATGGTGCATGCGGTCGGCTTCGGAATTCGTTACAAAACCCCGGTGGGGCCGATTCGCGTGGATCTGAGCTACGGTCCGAATTCCCCGCGCTTCGTGGGATTCAGCGGGACCCGCGATGAGCTGCTGCAGTGCAATCCCAATGCAGCGAACAATCCGGGGTTCTGCGTAGGCGTGCCGCAGCGTATCAATGTTTTTCAATTCCACTTCTCGCTGGGGCAGACGTTCTGATGATGATCCTGGCACTTTTGCTCGCTGCAATTTGCGTCCGCGCCGAGACGCTGGACCGCATCGCGGTCACCGTGGGCCGGCATGTGATCTCCGAGCACGACATCCTGCAGGACATGCGCATCTCGGCCTTCATCGACGGTAAAACGCCCGCATTCAGCGCGGACCAAAAGCGCAAAGCCGCGGAACGCCTGGTCGATCAGTACCTGGTTTTGGAAGACGCCGCGGAGACACGTGTGCCTCCGCCGCCAGCCGCCGACGTGGCAGGGTTGCTGACTCCTATTAAGGCTCGTTACGTGTCGGATCAGGAATACCGCGCGGCACTGGCACAAGCTCAGATCAGCGAAACGGAGCTGTCGGCCCAATTGCTGGCCGGGCTGCGCATGCTGCGCTACACCGATCTTCGTTTCCGTCCCGAGGTACAACTATCTGAGGAAACACTGCGCGCGTACTACAACAAGATGAACCTGCCGCAGACCTTCGAGGCCAGCCTCGGCGATATCGAGAAGCTGCTCACCGATCAGCAGACCATGCAGGCGCTGGACCGCTGGCTGGAGATGGCGCGCAGCGAGGCCGCGATCGTCTATCGCGAGGGAGCGTTTAAGTGACCCGCGCACGCCATTTGACGGGCCAGATCCTGGTGGCGGCGGCGATTCTGCTGCTGATTTGCGCCGTGGCTGGATTGCTGATCGTGCGCAGCGGCTGGTTCCGCGAGTTGGTGCGCCAACGGATTGTCACGGAAGTGGAAGCGGCAACCGGCGGACACGTCGAAGTCGGCAACTTTTCATTCAAATGGGAGACGTTGACGGCTAAAATCTCGCCGCTGGTGTTGCACGGCACTGAGCCCCAATCGGAGACGCCGCTGCTGCGCGTCGAATCGGTGAGCGTGGGTCTGCGGGTGATTTCGATGCTGGAACGCAAGGTGGATCTCGACTCCGTGAGTGTCGACCAGCCGCGCGTGCGCATCGTGATTTATCCCGATGGGTCAAACAACCTGCCGGCGCCGGCCGGCCCCAGGAGCGGCAGGAGCTGGGCCGAAGACTTTGTGAATCTCAAGGTGCACCGTTACTCCGTGACCAACGGCGTAGCGGATATCGATATCCGGCAAGTGCCGCTGAGTTTCAATGGTGAGGATTTGCGTCTGCAAATGACTCGTGACGCGACGGCCGCCCGCTACCGCGGCAACGTGGCTTCGCGGCGGCTGCGCATCGCGTCGAATATTATGGCGCCTGCGGAAGCTGACCTCGCGGCCGCGTTTACCCTAGATGCTGCGCGTCTGGCTTTGTCTTCCGTGCAAATTGAAGTGGGCAGCTCACGCATCGATCTTGCCGGGGAGTTGACCAATTTGAAAGCGCCGCGGGGCGAATTCAAGGCCAAGGCCGCGTTTGCCGTGAGCGATGCGGTGTCTCTCTTCTCGCTGCCGGTGGCGTCGACGGGCACGGCCAACTTCGATGGCGGCTTGAACTTTTCTTTCGTCAACTCTTTCGACTACGTGCTGACGGGGAGAATCGATGCCCGTGGATTAGGGTATGCGCAGGATCGCGTGCGCATCCAGAACGCCGCGTTGAGTGCCGCCATAAATCTGAACCCGAACCGCCTGACGCTGCGCGGCATGCAAGGGACGGCGCTGGGCGCGAAGGTCACCGGCCAGGCGGAACTGGAACATTGGAAGGATTTCCATTTCGATGGGAACTTCGCCAGTCTGGACGTGCGCGAGGCT
>Ga0268264_10001204_pt1 | contig 24932 bp, 17 predicted proteins | sample KBSSwiS32_FD_190357 | JGI IMG/M metagenome (GOLD analysis project Ga0268264, IMG submission 190357) | Switchgrass rhizosphere microbial communities from Kellogg Biological Station, Michigan, USA - KBS Switchgrass S3-2 (SPAdes) (version 2) | ecosystem: Host-associated > Plants > Roots >...
TCCTCGATCACGTAGCCGACGCCGTGCCAAAGGCCGAGGTCGACGTCGCGCTCGGGTACCAGAGCGATCTTCCCCTGCCGGACCGCGTTCTCCACTTCGGTCTCGACCGCCGCGGAGAGCGCGAGATGCGGCAGCACGGCGGCGAGGTTCGAAGGCGTGACGCGATAGAGCGGAATTCCCTGCACGGCGGCCGCACCGAGCAGCGAGACCGCGGAGAGGCCGCCGGTTCCGGAGTCGGGATCGCGCGGCTCCTCCAGCCGCTCGAAGATCGCCCCTTCGAGATACGAGGCGATGAATCCCGCTTGACGCCGCGCGGCCTTGGCGGTCTGGGCGTTCGCCGCCGCGGCGCCGACGCTCAGGAGCTGCAGATCCATGGCGTGGCTGCTGTACGTGCCGGAGAACGGCACGCCGTAAAGCATCGAGACCGAGAGCGGCGCCGAAAACAGACCGACCGACGGCTGATGGACCAAGCGGGCGCCGAGCGCGCGGGCCGAGGCGTCCGCGAGCGTTCCGAACGCCGCGAAATATTGCAGCTGTGCCTGGTGCAGGTACTCCGCGGCGTCTGCCACGGGATGAGCCGCCAGCCTGCGCTCGGCGCTCGCGCGCTGGATCTCGCCGGCTTGGGCGCCGACCACGATTTCGTCTCCGGCGGTGACGGTAAACGGCACGATCTCGCGGCCCGACGGCCCGCGCAGCGTGGCGTCGAGCAGGTAGGCGGTCCCCATCGGCACCGCCGCTCCGGAGGCGAGGAGAGCGCCGTCGAGCTCGACCCGCGGAATCACCTGGACGAGATAGATCGGCAGCGCCGCCGCTCCCGTTTCGCGCGCCGCGGCGAGGATCTGCTCGTCGAGCGGGCTCGCTGGAACGAAGCGGACTCCCAAGCGGCGGCCGGCGAGCGCGGGGAACGAGATCGACGTCGAAAAGGCCGTTCGTCCGGCCGCCCGGTCGAAAGCCGAGGCGTAGCCGGCGAGCGTAAGCGTCTGGCGCAGCGAGGCCGGAAGCGCAGAGACCCTCGCGTCGGTTCGTTCCACCCGGTAGGGGAGCGAGGCGGGGAGAATCGAACGGGTCTCGGGCCGTACGGTCTGCCCGCCCACGAGCCCTTCCGACGTCGCCGGCACCTGATGGCTCGAAAGATACGCCAGCGTGCCTTGGAGCCACGTTTCGATCCGCGGCGCCAGTGCGCGATCGTCGAATTCGGTCGCCCGGCCGAGCGACTCATCGACCGAAAAGAGTCTATCGCCCGGCTGGACGATCTCGGCGATCGGCGGCGCCCCTTGCCACGAAAGCGGCGGCGCGAAGTTGTGCAGCTTCCAGGCGGCGTCGAGCGGCACCCAGGTGTCCCCTTCGCCGCGCACCGCGCCGCGGCCGGGCACGTAATCGACGTACGCCTCGACCCAGGCATGCTCGAACTGCAGCCGCTCCTCGCCGCCGAGGGTTTGAGCGCTCGCCGCGAGCCCGCCGGCCTGGGCGAGCTGCTGCGCCATCAACGTCGAGGTCGCACCGCCGAAGGCGTCGCGTGCCTCGGCGCCCGGCGCGTTCGCCACTCCCAAGACATAACGGCTGGGAACCCCGGCGGCCCGGAGCAGAGCGATCAACAGGCTCGCCGTATCCATCGCATTGCCCCGCCGCGCTTCGAGCGTCGCCTGCGACCCTTGGATGGCGCCGAACGTCGGCACGAATTCCACCTCGTTCTTGACCCACTCGTAGATGCGGCGCGGATCGTTGCCGAGCGAAGCGGCAAGCGCGCGGATCTCCTCCGTGAGCTGGACCTCCTCGGTCGCCGCGAGGTCGGCCGGAGAGGGGGGCGCGGTGCGGACGATCCCCGCCGTCTGGGCGGCAAGCGCAGCGAACCGCGCGCCCGGAATCCCTTTCTTCTCGCGCTGCGAACGGAACGGCAGGTGTTGCGGATCGAGCGAGCGTTCGATCGGGCCGTCGACGCTCAGCCGACCTTCGGCCGCCGCATGAATTTTCGCCACCGCCGCAGCGTGCCGCGCCAACGCCGCGGGGGGAAGCCCCGCCCGCCGAGCCCAAGCCTCCACCGAAGCCAGCTCCGCCAGAGCGGCGCTCACGCTCGCACCCTTATCGTCCTTATCGTCCTTGCCGTCCTTGGTGTCCTTTAGGTCCTTTGCCACCGGCGTCCGCTGCGTCCCCTCCGCCCGAGCCATCGCCCACCCCTCGCCAGCCGTCGCCCAGGTCAGGCACGCCGCCACAACGACCGCCGTCGAGCGGCGAAAAGATCGATCCTTGCATCGCATATCGGGTCCTCTCCTTGAAAACGCTCTAGTTGCAGAGGGTCGAGTCGAACAGGGCGCCCTGGTCGACGCAGTTGCCGTCGGCGCCGTTCGAGTGGCGGACGCAGACGGTGACCTCGCCGTCGCACGCGCCACCCTTCGGGTCGAGCGCGCGGAAACGGACGTGGTAGACCCGCCCGTCGCCGCCGCCGCGCCGCTCGGAGCGGACCTCCGCGACGGCGGTGCCGACGCCGCGGCCGTCCGGGCAGCTCGAGCCGTTCGAGGTCGGGTCGGTCGGTTCGTCCTGGCGGATCGACAGCACCCCCACGGCGAGCGGATCGCCGTCGGGATCGGATAGGCCTTCGATCGCGATCGGGTGGAACTCGTGGTTCGGCGGCCAGAGCGAGCTTGCGGACGGCCGGGCTCCGGCGCAATCCGGGTTCTGGTTGGGAACGGGAAGCACTTCGAGCGTGGCGCTCGCGAGCGTCTGCGCCGTTTCGCCAGCCGCCAGCCGTGCCGCAAGCGTAGCGAGATAGACCTTCGGCGCGAGGCCCACGGTCGGCAGCGCGAGCGCGTCCGACCGGCGGGTTCCGGGCAGCAGAGCGACCGCTTCTCCGACTCGTACCGCCACCTCGCCGCTTTCCGGATCGATCAACGCCACTTCGAGGGCGAGGCCGGCGAGGGGAGCGTTCCCTTCATGAACGATTGTCAGGTTCGCGACGGCGGGTGAGCCGGCAAGCACGTTCGGGGGCGCTATCTCAAGACTCCCATGGAGCCCCGCGCCGGTCGCCGCCGAGCTTTCGACCTCGAAAGACCGGGAGCAGAGCGCGATCGGCGCCGAGCCGGCCGGGTCGGTCGCGATCGCGACCTCGGCGAGATAGCTGCCGGGATCGAAAGTCGCGAGCGGTACCGAGTCGCCGATTTCGAGCGCGCTCTCGGGCGCCATCGCGGCGAGCGCCTGTGTGGTGGAAATGAGCGGCGTGCCCCCCGCGACCGGTCGCACTTCGAGCGTCGCCGATAGCCCCGCGAGGGTCGAGCCCGCGGTCAAGTTCCGGACGTCGGTCGAGAAGCGTGCGAGATCGGTCGGGGCATAGCTCGGCCGGTCGGCGAACAGCGTGCAGGCCACAGAGGTCGCCGGGATCTCGTCCGGCGTCGCCGCGTTGCAGTCGTCGTTTTTGCCGTTGCCCGGGATCTCTACGGCGGCCAGGTTCACTGTCGGGTCGTGGTCGTCGCAATCGATCCCTTCCGGATCGCCGTCGCCGTCGGCATCGACCGGCGGCGTCGGCACCGCGAGGCATTGGAACGAGACCGGGATCGTGCCAAGGGAGAGACCGGTGCCGGCGTCCGCGAAGCGGAGAGTGAAACTGCCGCTCTGCGGTTGGCCGGTACCCGCAAACGTCACGTCGAAACGCGCCTGAGCGCCCGGCAGCACCCCCGGCTGGGATGCCGGGGCAAAGCTCATCGCCATGCCCGCGGGAGTGCCGACCGCGGCGATCGAGACGTCGCGAGGATGCGGCTGACCGCCCGCGCGCTCGACGGTCTGGCGGATCGCGTCGGCGAGCATCGTCGAGCCTGGATCCGCCCCGAAACGGAAGTTCGGGACCAGAGGCACGCCGTTGGCGTCGACCGTGCCGGTGAGCTTGGCGACCGCGGAAGGGAAGTGGACGGGACTGTTGGTGCCGACGACGGGGTTCGATTCCGCGGCGTTGTTGGGGAAGATCAGGCCGATGACTTTGATACCGCGGTCGATCAGCTCCGAGATCGTCGCCGGAACGGTTGTGGCACCCCGCGGCAGGACGGCGCCCACCACGGTGTTCGCGGTCAACGTAAGTGCGTCGCTCACGAACCCAATCCGCCGCCGCGGCCCGAAGCTCACGTCGTCGATGCAGGTGAGCGGCCGATTCGAGACAACCACCCCGCCGGCGCCGGTAAGACTGTTCGGAATCGACGATCCCGCGGCGTACGGCGCGATCGGGCACCAGTCGGAAAACAGCACGACGATCGGCAGCGCGCCGTCGCGGAAGCCGACTCCGCCGCGCGTGCCGGAGGCGGGGGCGACATTCGAGCTGAACGCCGGAATATCGCCGCTCGCCCCCGGCGAGTTGATGGTCAGCAAGCCGCCCGCCGGGCCGCTGTCGAGGGTCGAGCCGTTGCCGTTGCCGTCGAACCCGGCGCCGGTCGCGATCTGCCAAAGCGCCTCGTGCGCGGCGAGCGGTCCGCCGCCGGGCGGCTGCGGGCGTTGGATCGCCGCGGTGAGCAGCGAGGAGAAGCCGGGGATCTCCGGCGTGATGATCGGCTGCAGCAGCGTGAACGCCCGCCGGGTCTCGATGTCCGCCAGATCGAAACCCGGCTGCGGCCCGCCGAAGTTGCCGTACTGGCCGATGCCGAAGCCGACCGACACTCCCGGCAGCGCGCTCTGCACCCGAGGGACCGTTTGGGTGAGCGTGGCGATCAGCGCCGCGTAGTTGCTGCCGACTGAAAAGTTGAGCCGGCTGGTGAGGAAGAAGACGTCGACCTTGTCGATCGACGAACCGGTGGGCAGGGTGAGCGTCACCGGCACGGTCTGCTCTTCTCCGGCGCAGAACGCCGAGGTCGAATCGAACGACAGGGTCGGCGGATCGACGATGCCGGTCGAGGCGCACTCGTTGACGTTGAGCCCGCAGGTGGCGGTGCAACCGAGAGCACCGCCGCCGAGCCCGAGGGTGTCGCAGGTCCGGCCGCCGAGGTCCGCGCCGTCGCACAGCTCGCCCGGGCGGTTGATCACCCCGTCGCCGCAGAACGGCGCGACGGTGCACTGCGCGGTGTCGAATCCGCAGGTGGCGGTGCAGCCGAGGGTGCCCGCTCCGAGGCCGAACGAACCGCAGCTGCGCCCGCGCAGGTCGAGCCCGTCGCAGGCTTCCATCGGCGGCTCGGCCACTCCGTTGCCGCAGAACGGTGCCGCGGCCAGGGCGTGAAACGCGCGGAGCGCGAGCGCGGTCGTGAACGGATCGCCGCCCCAGCCGCCGTCGGGCCCTTGGGCGGCCGAGAGAAACGCCGAAATCGGCCGCGGATCGGCGCCGGCGCCGTCGACGCGGAGAGCGCCCGCCGCCGCGAGACCGAGAGCCGCCGACGCTGTGCGTAGGATCGATGCCGAGCCGGCTCCGGATGCTCCAAATCCGCCGTCCGGGTTCTCCAGGGAGCGTAGGAAAGAAACCGCCAGGGCGGTCTGAGGCTCGACGTAGAACTGCCCGCCGAAGCGCGTGAGCGCGGAAAGCGCAAGCCCCGTGCAGTAAATCTCGCTGTCGGCCGGCATGTCGGCGACGGTCACGCAAGGCCAGCCGCCGTCGGCGTTCTGGAGCGACAGGAACGCCAGGAACGCCTCGGACAGCTGGGGAAGGGAAAGGACCGGCTGCTGGGCGAAGGCATCGAGAGCAAGGGCGGAATCGAGCGGGTCGTGCCCGTAGCGCTCGGCAAGCCCCCAACCCCCTTCCGAATCCGCCGCCGCCGCGAGGTCGGCGGCGAGCGGGGCGACGTTTCGCCCTTCGAGCCCGAGCGCCACGATCCGCCGCGCCCGGTCGTCGCTATCCTCGATCGGAGCGAGGGAAAGATAATCGCCCGCCGCCACCCGCGCTCCGGACGAGATTCCCAGGTCCTGAAGCGCCCGCAAAGCTTCCGTCGTCGCCTGCGTCGACCGGACCTCCGCGCTGTTCCACCGCCCGTCGGCCGCCTGGCCGGCGAGCAGGAACGCCACCCCTCGCGCCTCGGTCTGCGCCTGCGCCGCTCCCGCGAGCAGCACCGCGCCCAGTAGCAGCCCCCAAGCAATCCACAGCGCCCGCCTTCGCTCCGCCGTTCCCGTAACCATTCCAAGCCTCCCGAGCCGATCGATCCTGCCGCTCGGGAGGAAAGGCGTAGGCGTCCGGAAAACGGGGCCATTGAGCAGAGAGATGGTATTTTCAGCCGATGAGCGACGCGATCGAACAGAAGCTACGCCAGGACGTGGAGGAGTATGGCTGGCACGTGCTCAACGTCTTTCCGCAGGGCAGCGCGGCGCCTGGCTGGAGCTACTCGACCGGCCTGTTCCATTCCCTTTCGCATCCGGAGATCGTGATCTTCGGTTTGTCGTCCGACACCCGGCACAGCATCATCAACGAAGTCGGAGACGCGGTCCGCGGGGGGCAGCGGTTCGAGGAGGGGACGCTCAGCTCCGAATTCTTAGAGGGGTACGACTGCCTCTTCAAGCGGGTGCCGGTCCACCTGTACGAGACCTACTTCGGACGCGCCATCGATTTTTATCAGGGCAAGGATTTCCCCGTCCTCCAGCTGGTCTATCCGGACCGCTCGAAGCGTTGGCCCTGGGAGGAAGGGGTCGCCGAAGGATTTCGGTTGGCACAGCCGGTCCTGGCTTATGAGGTTGATCCAGGACAGGCGACTTCGTAAGGCGCGGCTCCTTACTGGAAGTACCCCAACACATCCACCACCAGATGCGTCGAGGTGCCGCCCGCCATGTTGGCAAAGATGTCGAATTCGCCACCAGCGGAGAGCGCGATCACCGCGTTGTTCGAACGCACCTGGCCGGTCGAGTAGCTGATCGTCGAAACCGTCGGCACCGCTTGACCGGAGGGGAAGAAACGCAGGTCGCCGGACGACGTGGGGGAGACCACGGTCAGATTCGCGGCGATCGCGGAGGCTCCGGTCGGGACGCCGCAGTGTCCCGTCGCCGGCAGGGTCCGGATCGAGCCGCCGGCAAGCGCCGGTCCGCCAAAGGGACCTGACGGCGCGTTGCGGGTGTCGTCCAAGCGGCAGGGGGTAACGGCGAAGTACCCCTTGGATGGCCCCGCAACCTGGATCGTGGTCGTCACGGGGGCGGAAAAGGCGAAGTTGTTGTCGCGCGCCCGCAGGCTCGCGGTGTAGGTGCCGAACGAGGCGTAGGTGTGCATCGTCGTGGCCGACGCCGTCGCGGTTTCCGGAGTACCGTCGCCGAAGGTCCAGAAATAGGTGAGCGTGTTGCCCGCGTCCGGATCGCTCGATCCCGCGGCGGAGAAATTGACCGGGAGCGGCGCCGAGCCCGCCGTCGGCACCGCGCCGATGGACGCGGTGGGCGGGTTGTTTCCCGCGACCTCGTAGCGGATACGCCGCACCTGGCCGCCGCCGGTGAAGGTGGTGTAATAAAGCGCCCGGGTGGTGCCGAACGGGCCGAAGCGAAGGTCGACCGCCGAGGCGCCCCCCAAGTTGGTCGCGAAGTCGTTCACGCTGGCGAACGGACCGGGGCCGTTCGCGCCCGCGAGGCGGAAGATCCAGCCGCAGATGAAGTCGCTGAACAGGTAGGAGTTGTCGAACGTCGCGGGCCAAATGCCGTTCGGCACGAAGGCGCCGCCGGTGATCGAGTTGCAGCTCGTGGAGCTGGTGGAGCCGGGCACCTGTACGCCGTGCTGGTATTCGAAGATCGGATCGACCATGCCGGGCGGCGTCGGGTTGCACGGGCCGGAGGTGTTGTTCGTATGGGCGCCCTCGCGGCAGTTCCAGCCGAAATCGGCGCCCGCCGTGCCGAGATCGATCTCCTCCCAAGCACCTTCGCCGACGTCGTTGACGAAGAAACGCGTGCCCGCGGGATTCGGGTCGAACGCCAGGCGGAACGGGTTGCGGTGGCCCCAGGAGTAAGTTTCCTGGCACTTGTTGCCGGCGGTCGTTCCGCCCGTCACGTTGCAGCGCGCCGTGCCCGCGCCTTGGAACGGATTGCCGGCCGGAATCCCACCGTCCTTGGTGATTCGCAGCACCTTGCCGGTGAGCGTCTGCTGATCGCGCGCGGCGTCGTTGCTCCCTTGGCAGCCGCCCCCCGCGTAGTCGCAGCCGCCGTCGCCGATCGAGATGTAGAGGTTGCCGTCCTTGCCGAACTGGACGTCGCCGCCATTGTGGTTGCCGGCGGTCGAGGGCATGTTGTCGACCAGCACGGTCTCGGTCGCCAGGTCGACCGTGTTGGCGTCGGCGAGCACGAAGCGCGAGACCCGGTTGACCGCCGAGCCGGCCGTGCTGCAGGGATCGGCCGTCTTGTGAAACGTGTAGAACATGTAGATGAAATGGTTCTGCCCCGGCCCTTGGCCAAATTTTGGATCGACCGCGACGCCGAGCAGTCCGCGCTCGGAGTTCGAACAGATCTTGCTCGCCGGGAAGGTGACCGCCGAGGTGTTCGTGGCCCCCGCGCGGACGATCAGCTCACCCGGCTGGCGGGTGATCAGCAGCCGTCCATCGGGTGCGAAGTCGATCGCCGTGGGATTGGCGGCGAGCGTGACCTGTTCGTCGATGAAATTGGCCGGCAGAGCGGCGAAGGAGGGCAAGGTCGGAAGAACCGAGAAAGCGACGAGCGGCAGAACTTTCAAGCGCATCGCGACACCTCTTGCGAATGTCGAAGGGCGAACCAAGAATCGAGGCTTCTCGATTCCCGATTCGCCCTTCCTGATTCCCTATTGGAAGTACCCCAACACGTCGATCACCAGATGCGTGGAGCCGGACGGGAGACCGGCGAAGGCGTCGAAGCCGCCGTTGTCGGCCAGGGCGATGACGGCGTTATTGCTGCGCACCTGTCCCGCCGAGAAGTTGATCGCCGAAATGTTGGCGATCGGGGTTCCCGCCGGTCCCACGCTCACCCAGCCGACGCTCGTCGGGGAGACCACGGTCAGGTTCGTGGCGATCGCCTTGGCCCCGACGGGTACGCCGCACTGCCCGACGCCCGCGAAGGTCCGCGTGGCGCTGGCGCCGAGAGCCGGCCCGCCGAACGGGCCGTTGGCGTTGCGCGTGTCGACCAGCCGGCAAGGGGCGACCGTGAAGTAGTTGAGCGGCGCGGGTGGCAGCGCGGTGAAGTTCGCGGTGAAGGTCGTCACCGACGCCGGAGTCACGATCGTGTGCGACTGGGCGCCGCCGTCGGACCAGGAGGTGAAGCCGTAACTCGTCGCCCCCAGGATCTGCGGCGAGGGGGCGTCGACGTTCAACGGCCAGGCCTGCCAGGAGTTGATCGTCGTCGGACCGGAGAGCGTCGTGCCGTTCACCGTGGTGGAAAGACCTACGGGCGAAGTGGCAAACGTCGTCGCCACCCGGTTCGGCTGGAAATCGAGGTGCGCGGTGCCGGTCAAGCCGCCCGAATCAGTGACGGTAAGGTCGATCTCCACGAAGCTCGTGTCGAGAGCCGGAATGTCCTCCGGCGCCGGGGCGACGAACATGACGTTGTTGCCCGTCATCGGCCCGAACAGCGGGTGGGTGTGCTCGTTGTGATGCAAGCGGACGATCCACGAGAGCGATCCCGCCGGCAGCGTGCCGTCCTGGGTGTCGGTGCCTGAGCCGTTCAACGTGATGTTCTGGCCGACGAAGAAACGGTCGGTCGAAGCGGGGAAGACGATCTGCGCGGTCGGCGGCGAGTTGCCGACCTGGATCGTCTGCGTCGCGGAGGTCGAGAACGCGAAGTTGTTGTCGCGCACCCGCAAGCTCGCGGTGTAGTTGCCATTCGCCGCATAGCTATGCGATGTGGTCGCGGTGGCCGTCGAGGTCTCGGGCGTGCCGTCCCCGAAGGTCCAGAAATAGGTCAACGTGTTGCCCGCGTCGGGATCGTTCGAGGCGGAGCCGTCGAAATTCACCAGCAGCGGGGCCGGCCCGCCGAGCGGGTTGGCGGTGAAGCTCGCGGTCGGCGGGTTGTTGCCCGCCAGCGAGTAGCGCACCCGCCGCACCTGGCCGCCGCCGGCAAACGTCGTGTAGTAGAGCGCCTGGGTGGTCTGGTACGGTCCGAAGCGCAGCGCCACGGCCGACGAGCCGCCGAGGTTGGTCGCGAAGTCGCTCGTCGTGGTGAACGGGCCGTTCGTGTTCGCCCCGGCGACGCGGAAAATCCAACCGCAGACGTAATCGGAGAACAGGTAGGAATTGTCGTAGGTCGCCGGCCAGATGCCGTTCGGCACGAAGGCGCCGCCGGTGATCGAGTTGCAGCTCGTCGAGCTGGTCGAGCCCGGCACTTGAACGCCATGGGAGTATTCGAAAATCGGCGGCACCATGTTCGGCGGCGTCGGGTTGCACGGTCCGCTTGAGTTGTTGACCAGCGTGCCCTCCCGGCAGTTCCAGCCGAAATCGGCGCCCGCCGTGCCGAGGTCGATCTCCTCGCGGATGTTCTGGCCGACGTCGTTGATGAAGAAGCGGGTGCCCGCCGCGTTCGGGTCGAACGCGATGCGGAACGGGTTTCGATGCCCCCAGGAAAAGGTCTCCTGGCATTTGTTGCCCGCGGTGGTTCCACCGGTCACGTTGCAGCGCGCGGTGCCCGCCCCTTGGAACGGATTGGTCGGCGGAATGCCGCCGTCCTTGGTGATTCGCAGCACCTTGCCGGTCAACGTGAACTCATCGCGCGCGGCGTCGTTCGAACCCCCGCTGCCGCCCCCTGCGTAATCGGCTCCGCCGTCGCCGATCGTGATGTAGAGGTAGCCGTCCTTGCCGAATTCGACGTCGCCCGCGTTGTGGTTGCCGGCGGTCGAAGGCATGTTGTCGACCAGAATCGTTTCGGTCGCCAGGCTCACCGTGTTGTTGTCGGCGAGGACGAAGCGCGAGACCCGGTTGACCGACGATCCGGCCGACGTGCAGGCCAACGCAGGCATCTTATGGAACGTGTAAAAGAGATAGATGAACCGGTTCTGGCCGGCCCCTGGACCGAAATTCGGATCGACCGCCACTCCAAGCAGGCCGCGCTCGAAGTTGGAGCAGATCTGACTCGCGGGAAACGTGACCGCGGAGGTATTCGTGGTCCCCTGGCGAACGATCAGCTCTCCTGCCTGGCGGGCGATCAGCAAGCGCCCATCCGGCGTGAATTCGATCGCCGTCGGTCCGGAGGCCGCGGTGACGAGCTCGTCGACGAACCCGGCGGGCAGGGCGGCGAATGCTAGTGGTGCGAAACCGAGGCCGGAGACCCCGAGAAGGACGGCGAGAGCGACAGGCGCCAAGCGTTTCAGCATTCAAATCTCCGATATAGCAAATAGCGCATAGGCTATGCGAGGCTACCAGAGTGGAGCAGGCGGGTATACTTCGCTGGCAAGTAGGGCTGTCCCCAAGGAGACCGGCATGGCCGTCAAGGATCTCGAACCCATCGCACCGATTCCGCCCATCGCTCCGGCCACGACGAGCGCGCCGGCGAAAGAAGCTTCACCGGCCCCAGCGCCGGTCTATCGCGAAGACGCGCTCGAAACCATGGGCGAATCGCGCGTTCGCTGGGAGGCGTCGCGGGCTAAGTCCGAGAGCCGCTCGCCGTACTGGAAGAGCGATTTCACGACCGTCTCAGGAATGGAAATACCGTTGCTCGTGACGCCGGAGCAGACCGCCGACATCGACCCGCTCTCCGAGATCGGCATTCCGGGCGAGTTTCCCTATACCCGCGGCATCCATCCGACCGGCTACCGGGGCAAGCTCTGGACGATGCGCCAGTTCGCCGGCTTCGGCACCGCCGCGGACACCAACCAGCGCTTCAAATACCTGCTCTCGCAGGGACAGACGGGCCTCTCGGTGGCGTTCCACCTGCCGACACTTTATGGCTACGACTCGGACCATAAAATGTCCAAGGGGGAGGTCGGCAAATGCGGCGTCGCGGTCGATTCGCTCGCTGACATGGAGGTGCTGTTTTCGGGCATCCCACTCGGCGAAGTGACCACCTCGATGACGATCAACTCGACCGCGCCGATCCTGTTCGCGATGTACCTCGCGGTGGCCGAGCAGCAGGGGGTGGACATCGCGCGCCAGGTGTCCGGCACGCTCCAGAACGACATCTTGAAGGAGTACATCGCGCAGAAGGAGTACATCTTCCCGCCGCGCCCGTCGATGCGGCTGATCACCGACCAGTTCGCGTTCGCGGCCGAGCACGTGCCGCGCTGGAACACGATCTCGATCTCGGGCTACCACATCCGCGAAGCCGGCTCGACCGCGCTCCAGGAGCTGGCGTTCACCCTGCGCGACAGCATGGAGTACGTGCAGTACGGCATCGACGCGGGGCTCGACGTCGACGACTTCGCGCCGCGGCTGTCGTTCTTCTTCAACAGCCACAACGATTTCTTCGAAGAGATCGCGAAGTTCCGCGCGGCGCGAAAGATCTGGGCGACCGTCATGCGCGAGCGCTACGGCGCCAAGAACCCGCGCTCTTTGATGCTCCGCTCCCACACCCAGACGGCGGGCTGTTCGCTCACCGCCCAGCAGCCGGTCAACAACGTGGTCCGCACCACGGTTCAGGCGCTCGCCGCCGTGCTCGGCGGGACCAACTCGCTCCACACCAACTCGCTCGACGAGACGCTCGCCCTGCCGACGGAAGAAAATGCCCGTACGGCGCTGCGCACCCAGCAGATTCTGGCGCACGAATCGGGCGTCATCTCGTCGATCGATCCGCTCGGCGGCAGCTGGTTCGTCGAGGAGATGACCCGACGGATGGTCGACGGCACGTTCGATTACTTCCGCCGGATCGACGACTTCGGCGGCATGGTCGAGGCGATCGAGGCCGGCTTCCCGCAGCGCGAGATCATGGACGCGGCGTTCGCCCACCAGCGCGCGTTCGAGAGCGGCGAGAAGCTGATCGTCGGGGTGAACTCGTTCCAGATCGAAAACGAGCCGCCGATCGAGATTCTGCAGATCGGCGACGAGCTCGCCGACCGGCAGATCGCGGATTTGAACGCCGTCCGCGACCGGCGAGACGCCGGAGCCGTCGCCCGCACGCTCGACGCTTTGAAGGTCGGCGCCGGAGCCCAGGAGAACACGATGCCGCTGATCCTCGACTGCGTAAAGGCCTACGCCACGGTCGGCGAGATCAGCGACGCGCTACGCGACGTCTACAGCACCTGGGAAGAGCCGGCGGTATTTTGATCCTCTCGGACCCAACGGATACCCAACCGGGGGATAGTCCGGTTCGGTACGGCGATTGCACTATGGAGAGGGAAAGGGGAGGACTCCGCAGATGATCGGATCGGCCGCCATCGCGAGGCAGATGTTGATTTACACGCTCTGGGCGGACCGGGTGATGCTGCGTGCCTTGCGCGAAGCGACGCCGGAAGATCTCCTGCGCGATACGGGTTCGAGCTTTCCCTCGCTGCTCCAGACCGTCGCCCATATCGCGGGGGCGGAAAAGATCTGGCTCGCCCGCTTTCTCGGCACCGCGCTCGATCCGCTGCCGACCGAGAACGACTTCACCGAGCTGATCCCGCTGCTCGTCTCCTGGGAGGAGACCGCCGCGGGCATCGAGGCATTCCTTGCGGGGTTGACCGACGACCAGCTGGAAACGACGCTCGCCTGGACCAACTCCCGTGGCGAGAGCTTCAACCGCCCGCTCTGGCAGCCGGTCTTTCACCTCGCCAACCATTCCACCTACCACCGCGGGCAGATCGTCACCATGCTCCGGCAGATGGGCTACGCCGCACCCGGCACGGACCTCATTTACTACTTGCAGGAACCGATGGTCTAGGCGCTTTTTCCTGGGACCGCCAGGCTCCAGCCTGGCAACGGTCGCACCGACCAGCAACCCACCGGAGCCGAAGATCAGCGCCTGCGCCGAAGTCGCCCCAGCCACCGCGACGAGCGCTGAAGTCACCTACCCAAACGGTAAAATCACCGGAGCAAGAGGTGAAGCCACACAGGTGAACGGTGAAGCTACCGCCGCAAGCCCTGAAGCCACAGACGAGCTCGGTGAAGCCACACAAAAATTCACTGAAGCCACCGAGAAATTCGCTGAAGCCACCGAGAAATTCACTGAAGCCACCGAGAAAACCCCTGAAGCCACCGAGAAAACCCCTGAAGCCACCGAGAAAACCCCTGAAGCCACACAGAAATTCGCTCAAGCCACACAACTGGCTCGCTCCACCGGCGACTCGACCGTATTTTCCGGCCACTTTGGCGTATTTCTCAGTGGCTTGACCCGAAATCTCGATGATTTCTCCGTTCGGTGCGTGGCTTGAGTGACCGCTTGCGTGGCTTCACTGCCCGAATCCGTGGCTTCACCCCTCCGCCGCGTGGCTTCAGTGAAATTCTCGGTGGCTTCAGCGAATTTCTCGGTGGCTTCAGCCGAATTTCTGCGTGGCTTCAGCGAATTTCTGCGTGGCTTCACCGGGCAGATCGGTGGCTTTTGGGCTCTTTTGGGTAGTTTCTCCCCTATTTTGCGTGGCGTGGGCGCCGAACTGCGTGGCTTCGCCCGGGAAGCCTCGCGTGGCTTCGAACGAGAGCGCCGACGGAGATGCCGACGCTCCCAGATCCGAAGGCAGTTAGGGAACCTTGGCAGCCCGCGCCGCGAGATTCAGCGTGCCCGCGCCGGCGGTATGGCTTACCACCGCGGTGATCGCCACCGGGGGTTGCGCGGAGGCCAAGCCAAAGAAGTACGAGCTGTCGCCATGTCCTGGTGAGGAGCCGGAGCAGACGGGGGTGGCGAAGTTGAACGTAATCACGTTGCCCGCCTTGTCGACTGACGAAGGCCCGACCGTGCCGATGCCGCCCGAGGTCACCACGAAGACCTGATCCGGTTGGCCGTCGGCGTTGTAGTCGAGCGCGGTCACGGGACCGAATCTAACTTTAAGCCGGGTCACGCAAGGGGCCGCCGTAAGGCCGGTCAAGTTTCGTAGGTCGAGTCGGTAGAGGTACGCCGTCTTGCCCGCGCCGATCGTCCCCGCCTGGCCCGGGGGCCAGGTACGCGACTGCAAGAAGGCGCTGCCCGAAGTCCCCGGCAGAGTGAAGTTGGCCGAGCTGTCGTTGACCGTGATCTTGCAGTCTGTGTCGAACTTACAGTTGATCGCCGGAGCGCCCACCGTAACGACGGTCAAAGGAGCCGCCGGGCCGCAAGCCGCGACGGCGAAGAGGCAGAGGGTGAAGCACATCGAAATTCCGCGCATCGGAAGATCCTCCTGCTACCCATGGGCGAAGGAGAGGGCGGAACGTTACTGTTAACCGCGGCCCGTTAACCCGCTCAGAGCCCGGTCGTCCGCGTCCGCCGGCGAAGCCAGTACCAGGCGATCCAGAGGGCGGCCGAGATCGTGAGCAGAAGAATGCTCAATTCGGGCGAGTCGCGCAGCGCGAAATAGGAGATTCCCGAACGGTCGAAGCCGAGCGAGAACGGAAGCAGGCAGGTCGTAAGCGCCAAGCCGAACAGCGTCTGGCGCAGAAGGAGCCACCGTTTGGTCTTGGCGAGCGCGCGCCGTTCGAGGTTGGCGGGGGCCGTCGAGGTGTCGAGCAGATCCTGTGGCGTTTCCGACGCATCGGCGCGGGCTTTTTCGGCCGCGTTGGCGAAAGCGGGGTCGCTTGCGATTCGCTGCTCGACCAGGCGGCGGGTCTCGGAGCTCGCCTCGCCCGCGAGGTGAAGGACCAGCAAATCGTTCCAGACGTCTTCGGGCAGATTCAGGCTGTTCATGTGCGTCAGCTCCTCTAATTTCGGTTCTGGGCCAGCGCCAAGCGCGCGCGATGGACCTTGACGCGCGCCGCGCCGGGGGTGATGCCGAGCACGCGGGCGATCTCCTCGTAGGCGAGGCCGTCGAACGAGCGCATCGCGAGCGCCGCTCGATCCGCTTCGGGAAGGCGTCGCCATGCGCCGCGCAGGCTTAGGAGCTCCGCCCGTCCTGCGGCCCGACGTTCGGGCGAAGGACTCTCGTCCGGCGGATCGGCCGCGATCGGTTCGCTCCGCCGGGCTCGTGACAGCCCTTTGAGGTAGAGGTTCCTGGCGATCACGAAGAGATAGCCCTTCACGCTCGCCACCTCCTCCCGCCCCGCCCGGTCGCGCGCCGTCCAGCAGCGAAGGAAAGTCTCCGCGGTGAGGTCGTCCGCCATCGCCGGGTCGCCCGAAAGCGCCACGGCGAAGCGCCGGACGTCGTCCGCATAACGCCGCCAAAGGGCCTCGAAGCTCGCGAGCTCTGTCATCAGATTGGAGATCCCCGGGGAGGGGAAATGTTACAGGGAGGGAGGACGGCAGGGGCGCGCGCCGCGTTGGGAGCTAAGAGCGCGCCGTCAAGGGTTCCAGGCGATCAGCGCCAATCCGGGCTTGCCAGCTCCATGCGCCAGAGCGGGCCCTGGGCATAAAGAGGCGATTCCGATTTCACGAACGCCGGAACTTCACCGCCAAGAATCCAGACGTGGTTGTCCGGCGGTTGCTTGCCGACGAGCGGCGCGAGCAGACCCGCGATGCCTCCCAGCTCGACCTTGATCACGTAGTGCGTGGCCTTGCGTTTGGAGCCGCCGATCGTAAACGGCTCCTTTCCCGCCCGTACGACCTGGAGCTTCACCAGCCGCGGTTTGGGCGCTGCGGCAAGCATCGGCAGGGTGACCTGTTGCGCGTCGCGCGGTAAGTTCTTGAGCAGCGTCAGCAGCACGCCGTTGGCGAGGTCCGGCGGAAGATCGAGGCGCTCCTCGATCTTCTTCGGCTTGCCGTCTTCTTCGGTGGTTCGGACGGTCACGCGGCCGCTCGCGCGGTCGATCGAAACGTCCATTGGCCGGGGGAAAGCGGGTCCTTTCTGGATCAGGCGATCACTGACCAGGTGGAAGCGGTGGCTCTGGGAAAAGACCGCGGTTTCCTCGTGGATCGAGCCGTCGCGAAAGCGGAAGGAGAGCCGGTTGGTGATCCGATCGCCATGAACGGTCTGGGTGAGGTCGCCGTCCGCGAGGCGCTTCCCCGCGAGGGTGCTGAGCTTCAGGAAACCATGGAGCGTGCCTTCCGTCTGGCGCACGGTCACCTCTTCCGCCCGGGGAGCCTCGTAGGGGAGGCAAAGCGCGCAGAAGAGACAGGCGACCAGGACGACGAAGGGGAGAAGTGATGGAGCCCTGAGAATGGACCGATCCATGGCCCGCCCTCGATCAGTTTTTCCCCAATTCGCGCCAGCTCTTCTCGCTGACTTCGACCCCGTATTTCTTCGCCGCCGCCTTAATCCGTTTCCAGGCCGCGTCGCGCTCCGCGTCGCTCACGTCCTCGACTTGGTTGAAGCGGGCGATCGCGTTGCGAACATGGCTGGCGTTTTCGATCGGCTCTTTGCGTTCCTTGGGGAAAGCGAAGGAACGGCTCGACAGGCGGTTGCGTTTTTCGGCATCCAGCGTAGCCATGAGAATCTCCTTCCGGGCTCGGACAGCAGAAATTTCCGAGATCATTCACCTGAAACCCGGGGCATCGTCCGGACCGGCGACGTTGCCGGGCCGGCGATGTTTTACTCTTCGAAATCCGTGCCAAGCCACCGAAACCACCATCTCGCCGCCAGCCACCTTGACGCGCGGCGCAGAGCCGCGTAGATTCGGCGCAAGTCGCTGATAATCATAGATTTGCGCCGATACTTGTGGTCGCATTCTCGGCTATATCAGCTGGGCGGGGTGCGCTCCTGTGTCAGACGCAACGTAGGAAGGGCGGGGAGTCGACGCGGCTCTTATGAGTCGCTAGAGCCCCGGGAGGAATCTTTGATGAATGGCGAAGCGATCCTTTGCGGCCAGGCGGCCCGAACCAAGACGCGATTGGCGGTGAGCCGGCTGTTCGGACTCGGGGTTTTCGCCCTGCTGATCGGCGGTTCCAGCTACTGGCACACGGCCGAGAACCATCTGTTCGGCTCGGTGCTGTTCTTCCTCGGGGTGATGCTCGCTTGCCTGGGATTTTTCGGCCGGGTCTGGTGCCTCTCGTTCATCAAGGGGCGCAAGAAGCGAGTGCTGATCCAAGAAGGACCCTATTCGCTCTGCCGGCACCCGCTCTACCTGTTTAGCTTGATCGGCGGTTTGGGCGTCGGGCTCTGCACGCGAACCCTCACCATTCCGCTGATCTTCCTGGCCGCGTTCGCCCTCTACTATCCGCTCGTCATCCGCAAGGAAGAGCAGTTCCTCCGCGCCAACTTCGAGGGGTATGAGGCCTACAAGCAGGGGACCAATGCGATCTTTCCCCGCTGGTCGGCGTTTGCGGAAGGGGAGAGCGTAACCATGTGCGCGCGGTCGTTCCGCCAGGAGCTGACCGAGGCCGCCGGCTCCGTGGCATTCATCGGGCTGATCGGTCTGCTGCAAGGCCTGCAGCGCGCCGCGATCCTGCCGACTTATTTTCTGCTGCCGTAGGCCTTTCCCGAATCTGCCGCGGCGACGATCCGCGCGGCCACGCCCGCCGCCCCTTCGGCGAGCGGCACGATCCGACCGCCCAAGGCGCCGGCCCGCTCTCCTTGCGCGCCCAGGTCGAAGGTCAGGAACGGCACCCGGGCGAGAGCGCATTCGTCGAGGGTGAGGCCGTACGACTCCGGGACGATCGAAAGCAGGAGGGCGAGGTCGATCCGGTGGCGCGCGAGCTGGGCGGGTAGCGTCCCGGCCCGGTAATAGCCGTGGATGAGAACGCCGGCCGCGCTTAAGGTTCGGAGCAGCGCGGGTTCGCCGCCGCCGAAGGCGTGCCATTCGATCTCCGGATGGCGGGGACCCAGATTCGCCACGACTTCGGCGAAGAGATCCACCCCTTTGAACCGTTTCGCGGCGCCGACGAACGCGATCCGGCGCGGCGGATCCTGGGGCCGATACCCGGGAACCGGCCGTGCGAGCAGCGGCGGCGGCTCGACCCGCCAGCGGGCGGCGTCGAGGGTGGAAAATAGCTCCAGATGGGCGCGCAACAGAAAGCTGGAGGGAAAGACGGCACCTTCGACCCTGGAGAGCAGCCGCGCCGCGAGCGTTCGCCGCAACGGTTGGTAGTCCGGCGCGACCGGCCAGCTCTGCGTGAGACAGGCGGCGCAACGGGCTCGATCGCGCGACCAATGGCAGAACGCGCCGGACGGCTCCTCGACGAGATGGGGGCGCGGGCAGAACAGGGCGAAGTCATGGATCGCTAGGGTGAGGGGAAGGACGGCCGACAGTTCCAGCAGGCCGGAAAAAGGCAGCCCGGCCACCCCTTCGATCCGCAGCCGGCTCGCGCCGCAGCGGGCGAAAGCGTCGCGGATCGCCCGCACCCAAGGTCCCGGTTCCGGCTCGGGCGGCGCTTCGCTCGGGCCGGCCGGCGCGGGCGCGAGGTCGAGCGCCACGCGCGTACCGCCGCATTCCAGCTCCAGCCGATACCTTCCGGCCTGAGGGTAGAACAGCGCGAACGGCCGGCCCGCCGCCCGTTCCCGTTCGCGGCGGGCGACGAGCTGCGTCTGAACGCCGCCTAAGCGCGGAGAGGGCGCCGTCGCCAGGACATGAAGGATGGGGATCGCCGCGTCGCGCGGCCAGTCCTGGCTCGGGGTGAACGAGTTGCGATCGGCTTGCTCGGCGAGGCGATCGAGCATTCGCCGGCCGACCGCTGCCGCCCCTTCCGCGGCCAACAGATCGAGCGCGAGGCGAGCCGATCGCAGGGGATTCAAGGGGAGCCTTTCCGCGCGAGGACTCGGGCATAGAGCCCCTCGATCGCCTCGGCATGCTCGTCCATGCCGCCAACGGCGGGGAGCCGGGCGCGCCAGCCGTCGAGGATCTCGGGCGCCGCGACCAGGCGCTCGATCCAGGCCCGCAGCTCCTCGGGTTTCTCGGGATCGAAGAACGCGCCGCAATCGAGCGTCTCGAGCGGCAGCTCGGCGAGCGCGCCGCGGCGGGCGGCGAGCACGGGAATGCCCGCCGCCATCGCCTCGCGCGCCGCCAGGCCGAACGATTCGAGGCCGAGCGACGGAACGACCAGCGCGTCGAGTCGGCCGAGCACGGCGGCTTTGTCCTCTTCGGCGAAACGCTCGTGCCATTCGAGCGCGGCGCCGCCGATTCGCCGGACTTCCTCCGCGTAGGCGGAATCGGCCTCCGGATCGCCGTAGACATCGAGCCGAACCCGTTTCGGATCGAGATCCGCAAACGCCCGCGCCGCGACGTGCAGCCCTTTGTGCGGCAGGATCGATCCGAGAAAACCGAAATGGAGGGGCAGCCGGGTAGGGTCGCGCGGCGACGGCGGTGAGCCGCCCAGCTCGACGCCGTAGGGAATGACTTCGATCGGGAGATTCGGCTCACCCAACAGCGCGCGCAGGCTGTCGGCAAGAAACTGCGACCCGGCGACTCGGGCGTCCGCCGTACACAGCGCACTCCGCAGCAGCCGGCCGCGCTCGGCATAGAGCAGCGGGTTCAGGAGCGCGGCGCCGGGCAGTGCGGTGAGCGGCAGGCAACGCGAGCATTTGACCGGCCCGGGGCCGGAGCAGGCGTGGCGATTGCGATCGAGCAGGTTCGCGCGGGCGCAGACCGTCCACCAGTCCTGGACCTGGTAGAGCACGGGAATTCCGCGCCGAAGTACCTCGCGCGGCAGGGTCGCGGCATGCCCTGCGAGATGGTGGACGTGAAGCAGATCGGGACGCTCCTCATCGAGAAAACGCGCGAAGTCGCGTTCGAGCGTCCCGTCGCGGAGCGCATTTCTCGACCGCGGGTCGCGCTGGACGAAGTTGTTGACCATCAGCCGGACGCGGGCGCCGGCATCGAGCAACTCGACCGCGTCGCCTAAAGCCCGGGCCGGATCGGCGATCCGCGCGTAGACCGCGACTTGCCCGTGCGCCGCCTGCCGCCGGACGAGCCAGGCGGCGTACAGCTCCGTGCCCGCGGGGCTCCAAGGCGGCCAACCGTGGACCAGATGGACGATTTTGCCTGGGCGCCGTTTGCCGGCCGAGGACCAAATCGTCTTCCGATCCGGAACCAGCCCGGCGAGCGCGCGCTCGCGGATCGGGACGAGCGGGTCTTTCTCGACGAATCGGGCGATCGTCGCCAGGTAATCCGGATGGAGCTTCGCGAGAACACGATGGGCGCCCCGGACTCTGGAAACGCGCGTCGTGCCGAAGCTCTGATGCCCCTCGTGATAGACGAACGTCGAGTCGTCCAGAACGTGGCGCCAGCCGGCTTTGAGCGCCCGCTGGCACCATTCGCTCTCCTCGCCATAGCCGAGGCCGAACGCCCGCTCGTCGAACAGCCCCAGTTCGGCGAGCGCGCGGCGTTTGACGAACAGACATACCCCCACGCCCGTCGGCAGTCGGGGATAGGCGCGCGCCGAGCGTTGCTCGATCCTTCGGGCGAAGCTTTCGATCGTCTCGCCGGCCGGCAGCGCGTTCGCCGCGAGAAAGCGGGGGAGCGAGCAGATCGTTGCCGTGTTGGAAAACGGCGTGACGGTCGCGATCTCGGGCGACGAGTAAGCCGCGGCGCGCAATTTCTGGAGCCAACCGGCGGTCACGATCGCGTCGCTGTTGAGCAGGACGACGTCATTCTCCGGACCTTTCGCCATCCCGCGATTCACGCTCGCGACGAAGCCGCGGCGCTCGGGATTGCGGAGGATCTCGACCCCCGAGATCGGCGTTTCCAGCAGCGCCTCGGTCGCCGCCGGCTGCGGCCCGTCGAGCACGAGCAGCGCCCGGTTCCGGGAAAGGTCGGTATGGGCGATAAGTGCGGCGAGGCAGCGGGCGAACGCCTCGGGCGCCTGGTAGACCGGAATCACGACGTCGATCCTCTCCGGCGCCCCGCGGTCGTCATGGGGCCGGCTGGAGAGGGTTGTCCAGTCGAGCGCCACGCGACCGCTCCCGGCGCGAAGCCAGGTCCGAAGACGAGGAGGAAGAAGGTCGCGGAACACTTGGGGTCTGGCGAAGGTATCACGGCGCGCTTGGGCGGGTAGTCGACCCAGGCCGATGGCCTGGGCTGACGTGACACGGCCCTTCAGGCCGTGCGTAACAAATGCGGCCCAGCGGGCCGCGTCAAGTCAAGTTAGCCCAGGGCAACGCCCTAGGTGCGCTGACGTGACCGAGCCATTCCCGTTTGGCGCCCCGCCGCCAGTTCGGCTACTGTTCCCCGCCATGGGGAACGAAGGAGTACGGACGGTTTGTGTCACCGGCGGAGCCGGGTTTATCGGGTCGCACGTGGCCGACGGGTTTCTAGCCGTGGGCGACCGGGTGCTGATCCTCGACGACCTGTCGGGCGGCAAGCTCGAGAACGTCCCCGCGGGCGCCGAGCTGCACGTCCTGGACATCCGCTCGCCCGAGGCGGCGCAGCTGGTGGCCGACGCGGGGGTCGACCTGTTGATCCACCACGCGGCGCAGATGGACGTCCGCCGCTCGGTCGAGAATCCGATCTTCGATGCCGACGTGAACATCCTCGGCACGTTGAACCTGCTGGAAGCCTGCCGCCGGGGGGGCGTGCGCCAGGTGCTGTTCGCATCGACCGGCGGTGCGATCTACGGCGAGCAGGACGTCTTTCCCGCGACCGAGGAGCACCCGACGCGGCCGGTCTCCCCGTACGGTGTGAGCAAGCTCGCGGTCGAGCGCTACCTCTATTTCTTCCACGTCGCCTACGGGCTCGACGTCGCCTGCCTGCGCTACGCCAACGTCTACGGCGAACGGCAGAACCCGCACGGCGAGGCGGGGGTGGTGGCGATTTTCCTCGAACGCCTGCTCGCCGGGGGAACCGCGACGATCAACGGCTCCGGTCGCCAGACTCGCGACTACGTCCACGTGTCGGACATCGTCCGCGCGAACCTCGCGGCGGCGGGCCGGTCCGGCTTCTACACCTACAACGTGGGCACGGGAAAAGAGACCGACGTGGTCGAGCTGTACGGCCACATCGTCGCGGCGCTGGGTCTCGATCGCGCGGCGGAGCACGGACCGGGCAAGGCGGGCGAACAGCTCCGCTCGGTGATCGACGCCTCCAAGGCGCGCGCCGAGCTCAAGCTTCCCGCGCCGTTGCCGCTGGACGAAGGGCTCGCCCGCACGGCGGCCTGGTTTCAGGCTCGGACTTAAAGGAGAATCCGCATGAGCGACAAGCTTTGGTATATCGCGGTCGCCGGCCAGCAACAGGGTCCGATGTCGACCGGTGATGTCGTCAACGGCATTCGCGCCGGGCGTTTCGGTCGCGATGCGCACATCTTCGCCGAAGGCATGGCCGCTTGGGCGCCGATCGGCGGCGAGCCGGCGTTCGCCGCGGCCTTCGCGGCCGCGCCGACCGCGGTGCCGCCGCCGCCCGGGCGCGCCGCCGCGCACGTGATCGATTACGAGATCATCGGCGAGGAGATGCAGTTCGTCGAGATCACGCTCGATCCGGCCGAATCGTGCATCGCCGAGGCCGGCGCCTTCATGTACATGGACCCCGGCATCCAGATGGAGACGATCTTCGGCGACGGCTCGGGCCAGGGCGACGGCGGCGGCCTGATGGGCAAGCTGTTGAGCGCGGGCAAACGCGTGCTCACCGGCGAGTCGCTGTTCATGACCCTGTTTACCAACACCGGCGGCGGCCGGCAGAAGGTGGCGTTCGCCGCCCCCTACCCCGGGCGGATCGTGCCGCTCGACCTGAAGCAGCACTCCGGACTGGTCTACTGCGAGAAGGCCGCGTTCCTTTGCGCCGCCAAGGGGATCTCGGTCGGCATCACCTTCCAAAGGAAGCTGGGCACGGGGCTCTTCGGCGGCGAAGGATTCATCCTGCAGAAGCTCGAAGGGGACGGTCTCGCGTTCGTCCATTCCGGCGGTACGATCGTCGAACGCCAGCTCGCGGCGGGCGAGGTTCTCCGCGTGGACACCGGCTGCCTGGTGGCGTTTGAGGCGTCGGTTCAGTACGACATTCAGATGGTCCCGGGGATCAAGACCGCGATCTTCGGCGGCGAAGGGTTGTTCTTCGCCGCGCTCTCCGGCCCGGGCAAGATCTGGCTCCAGTCGCTGCCGTTTTCCCGCCTCGCCGGACGCGTCCTCTCGGCCCTGCCGCGGGGCGTGGGCGGGCGAAAAGGCGAGGGCTCGATCCTCGGCGGCTTAGGGGATTTGATCGGCGGGGATTGAGGAGCGAGAGCGTTCGGGACGCTCGTAGGGGCGGTATTGTTTCTCAGGGTGCGACGGCCGCTTCGACCTTGAGCAGGTGCGCCCACTTCGCGCGCAGGTTTTCGGGCAGGTCGAGGAGCGGAAACAGCGTCCGTACCTCGTCGCGATCTACCCATTGCCAGATGTCTTCCCACTGGGCGTAGCGGAGCAGGTGCGACACCACGATGGCGCGTTGCTCAGGTGTTCCGGCGAACAGCGCGCGCGCTTCGGCCAGCGTTGTTGGCTGTTCGGGGAAAAAGTACAGCGGATCGGAAGACTCGATCCGAGGAGGACTTCCCGCGCGCGTTCGTCCGATGCCGGTCATGGCACGGTCAGTATAGTCACGACGGCGCGCTGTGCAAGGTGCTTTGTGGTCGGAGTTCGTTTCGCCAGGGGCAGGAGAGGGTCCCGTCGGGTAGGGCCTTGACCCCAAGTGTGCGCGTCGTCTACATTTTCGACCGTTCGAGTTCAGCTCGAGCGGGCATAACTCAGTTGGTAGAGTGCAAGCTTCCCAAGCTTGATGTCGCGGGTTCGAGTCCCGTTGCCCGCTCCATTCTCTCCCTCCGCGGGGACCAATTCCGCCATGGCGCTCTTCCGACGCGATTCCGCCACCCCAGTCCATTCGGTCGCGTCCACCGGTCCGTCCGGGGAGCCGGGCGGCGGTACCCGTATCGCGTCCGGCTCGCGTTTCGAAGGCAAGATCACCGGAGCGGTTGATCTGGTCGTCGACGGCGAGGTGATCGGCGAGATCGCGGTGGCCGCGGTCGTCCTGGTCGGCACCGAGGGGCGCGTCACCGGGCCGATCTCGGCGCGCGTCGTGCGCGTGGCGGGCAAAGTCGTCGGCGATCTGCGCGGCGCGGAACGGGTGGAGATCGCAGCCTCCGCGAATCTCGAAGGGGACATTGCCGCGCCGCGGGTGACGATCGCCGAAGGCGCTTTTTTCAAGGGGCGGGTTGAAATGAAGCCCGCATCGGGGGCCGAGTCGGCCGCCGGAGCGGGGGTG
>Ga0268264_10001212_pt1 | contig 24805 bp, 18 predicted proteins | sample KBSSwiS32_FD_190357 | JGI IMG/M metagenome (GOLD analysis project Ga0268264, IMG submission 190357) | Switchgrass rhizosphere microbial communities from Kellogg Biological Station, Michigan, USA - KBS Switchgrass S3-2 (SPAdes) (version 2) | ecosystem: Host-associated > Plants > Roots >...
GGGGGTGCGATCCAACGCCACAAACGGAGATGGGTACTTACGGGCCGGTCGCGCAATTCCAGGCGCCACGTCGACTTTGACACCCGGACCGACAAAGTCCCGTATACCGTCGGCGATGGTCTTGGTTTCCTCGAGCTGAAATTCGAAGGCCCAGGGGCCCACCACATCGCGCTTCGAATCCGCATAGGGTCCAACGACGGCAATGGAATGCAAATGCTCCCGATCGAGTGGCAGCAGTCCGCCTTCGTTGCGCAGCAGGACCGCCGCGCGTTCCGCGGCCACGCGTGCCGCAGTCCGGTGCTCGGGTGCGGCGAGCACTTGCTGGGCACGATTTTCATCCACGTATGGATTGGCAAACAATCCGAGGTCGATTTTGACTTGCAATAAGCGGCGCACGGCCGCGTCGATGACATGCGAGTCGACCTTGTGATCGCGGACGGCGTTCGCTAGCTCAGCGGTCACCGGCTTGCCGATGGACATCTCCATGTCCACACCGGCGGTCAACGCGCGCAAAGCCGCATCGGGAGCATTCGCCGCAAAGCCATGCGTCGTGAGATTCCGCACAGCATTGGCATCGCTGACCACAAAGCCGTCAAAGCCCCATGTCTTGCGCAGAACATCTGTCAACAACCAGCGATTGCCGGAGGCCGGGACGCCATTCAATCCCATGTAGGCGCTCATCACGGTCCGAGTGCCGGCATCCACTGCCGCCTTGAACGGCGGCAGATATACATTCCACAGTTCGGAGGTCGACAGATTGACCTCGTCGTAATCACGGCCGCCCAGGGCTGCCCCGTAACCTGCAAAATGCTTGACGCAGGCCATTACGTGGTCGGGTTGCACCTTCTTGCCACCCTGGAAACCCCGCACCTGCGCCGCGGACATCGCAGAGCCGAGGAATGGGTCCTCACCAGCTCCTTCGACGATGCGGCCCCAACGAGGGTCGCGTGCGATATCGACCATCGGCGCGAAGGTCCAATGAATCCCAACCGCCCGTGCCTCGGCTGCGGAGACACTCTGAGTCATGGCAACCAGGTCAGGATCCCAGGAGGCGGCCAGCGCGAGCGGCACGGGGAAAATAGTGCGCAAGCCGTGTATCACATCAGTACCAAACAGCAACGGGATATGCAGACGCGATTGCTCGACCGCGATGTGTTGCAGACGGTTCACGACCTGGGGATCGCTGCCGTACAGCACCGATCCTACCGAGCCTGCGCGGATTTTGCCCTCAATGTCATTCAAACCGACGTAGAACGGTTGACTCAACTGGCCCACTTTTTCCTCGGGCGTCATTTGCCGCAGGAGCGCATCCGCAGTGAGGGGTTGGCCTGCGAGCGCCGGCCCGACACCTGCAAGTAGCAAGCTGCTGAGTGCACTCAGCCCCATTCTTCGCATCATCAGCAAGCTCCTCAGCGTTCTGCGTGTAGTGTCGCTGGCCCCAGCCATCCGGCCGCCACCGGTTTCAGGCTCTTGAAGCCGAGCTTCTTGGGATCAATCAGCGCATTGTTGGGCGTGTTGGCGACCTCGACGGTCAGTGCGTTGGGGCCGCGGTGCAGCGCAGAGGTGATGTCGAGCGGATTGGGACCGAAAACCGGTGCAAACAAGTGTCCATTCACAGCCACCCGAGCAACATCATGTACCTCGCCCAGATCCAACGCTACATGGGTACCTTTCCGAAGCCATGCAGGCTCGATAGTAAAATCCCTCGTATACGAAGCGCTGCCGGAAAGATCGGAGATCTCTGGCATCTGCCGCCAATCGCCCAACTCGACGTCGGAACTACTTATATCGATCATGCGCCCGCCGATACCATGACCCGTTGCATGTAGCTTCCAGCCCTTGGCGGGCAGTGTGAGATCACCTACAGGTTTTAGTGGCTTGCGTGCTTGTGTGTTCGACGTGAACACTAACAGCGCAGACTCTCCGGCTGCGAGTTGCAGAGGGACGTGGGTGCCCGCCGGACCCTGCGTTGACGCCTGCGCTACGATGCTGCCGTCAAAGGCATTCCAACGCTCAGGGACCCCCTTCGCCGTTGTATCGAAACTCGCATCCCGGGGCTGGTCGGCAGTATTGTGTAGGAAATACACGGAGTGTCCGTCGCTCTCACGCTGCACGAACAGGAGATCGGCGGCGTCACCAGTGAATCGTAGATTGCCGGCAACGCCGGCCTCACGAACGCGCGCGACTAGGTCGGATATCGGCACAGCACGGCCACCATGCTCCATGGCAGAGGCCATTGCCTGCTTTACGCGCTGATCGCGAGCAACGTGATCAAAGTATCCCTTGTCGCGTGATGGCGGGGATTCCACAAAAAAAACCGGACAGCCCTGCGCGACCAGAGTAGCAACTCGCTCGGCAGTCTCTACGCGGATAGATGCGAGCGGCGGAACTACCAGCGCGGAGTATTCAGCGCCGCCGCGGGTGACGAGCTTGTGGTCAACCACGCGCGCCGAGGCCAGGCCATCGTCATTGATCCGGTCGTAATCGTAACCTCCGGACAGGAGGGCTTTGTTGACTTCGTGGCGACCGGCGCCGCCGTCCTCGATTCCCTTGAAGTACCCGATCCCCCCCAGATACACGGCAACGGGGACGACGCTGCGACCCGACTGCAGGACCGATTGAGTGCGTCCCAAGTAGCCGGCGAGTGCTGGCACCGCCATCCAGATCGGATTGCTCTCGGCCAGCATACTGCTGAACCCGAGCTGGAATCCGCTCGGCTCGAAGGCGTGCCAGCCAGGCCAGGCCTCGCGGTGGAATGCGTAGGGAAAGCCATGCAGGACCAGTTGATTGACACCGCTCGCGAACAGCAGATCGGCACGGCGCCGCATTTCATCCGGCGTCACCGAGTAGGGACGATCCTTCCAGACGAGGCTCTCGGCACTGACTCGCGAGTGTCCGTAAATGTCGGCGGCCGAGCGTGCGAGGCGCAGGAAGTGCGGGTCGGCGAACTCGTACAGGTCTTCCGTCTCGGGGATGTCCGCCAGCCCATAGGCTCGCAGCGCATCGAGCGGACCGCCGTGCGCCTGAAAGCGCGCCAGCAGGTTGTGATCGTGATTCCATTTCACGAACGGGGCCACGAACCGCTCCATCAACAGATCCGACACTGTTTGCTGGTAGTCGGCCCGGATGCGCTCGCCGATCTCGCCCATCTCATAACAGGGCGGCGAGTAGTGATCATCCCAGGCTTCCATCCAGCCCGGTTGCAGGATCAGCGGCAGGTAGGGTGTCAGATCGTAGCCGCGGCGGGCCTCGAACTGTTGGAGGAAATCCTCACTCCAGTACAAATCCGACATCAACTCGAGGCTGTCGACAAAGGTACCGCGCACCGCGGTGCGGGCCGGGCCGAGCGCGGGCAGCAATGGCTCGCCAAGGCGCTGTGCGTGCGCATCGAATGCGGCCTGATTGAAGTGATCCAGAACCAGTTGCGGTCCGGCGCCCACTCCAGCCATCACCCCCATGTTGGCCGCGTACTGTTTGAACACCAGCACCTGCCAATGCCCGGGGGGAGGCGACCAGTCGAGCGTACCGTCGGCGCGGAGTTTGTCAGTCAGGATGAGTGTACTACCCTCATCCAGCCGGCCCGGGCGGGAGACGACGGCACCGAACGCGAACAGTTTGAATCCACCGGGTTTGGTTTCGGGACTGATCAGCGGTGCCTCGCCCTTGACCGCCACGACGGCAATCAGCTTCTGGCGCGCATCCAGACGGGCCCGCCAGTCTGCGACAGCGGGATCCCGGGTCCGCGGATCCAATGTGGACAAAGCGCCGAGCTTCTTCGAGCGCGGCGGCAAAGTAATCGTGATGGGCGCCTTCGTACCGCCCTCCACGCTCGTGCGCGCGACTGTCAGCTCGAGCAAAGCCAACTCGGGGGTGATGGCAAAACCGCCACCCGAGGGCCACGCCGATCCAAAGGTGTAGTCGAGTTGCAACCCACGTGCCGCGGCCTGCTCCGCGGCCGCACGCACGTGGCCCATAAAAGTGGGCGTTGCATAGTCGTTGATCGTGGCGCGCTCTTGCTCCGTGAGATGGGTGATTCCGGGATTGAATGCCTGGATCTCGGCCCCCGCGAAACCACTCGCCTCGAGAAGGTCAACCTCACGACGTAACTCGCCGTCTTCGACAGCGCCACCCGGCCACCACCAGCGGACCCATGGTCGGGCGCTGATGGGGGGATGCAGGAAATTGTCTCGCAACGGTTCAGGAACCGCCGCGGCGGACAGGCCGGAAACAACGGCCGTTCCCAGCAGCAGCGCCGCGCGACCGAACGCGCCGATTCCAGTAGCCAAGTACCACCCCCATGTTGGCTTTCATACAGACTACGGGACCCTCGGGGCCGTAGTCAATAAAGGAACTGTGGTGTATATTTAATTCCGTCCGCGTGGCTGTCACTTGGGGGGTGGCTTTTATGGGGGTTAAGCGAGCTGCTGTCGTCAGTCGTACGAGGCGCGGCAAAGGCCGTGCGCCCACGAGGCAGTCGCAGGGGCAACCTGACCGGGCCCTCGCGAGCGGCCGCCGAGGCCGTCCCACACTCGAAGCAGTTGAATCCATCAACGCGGCCGTGATTCACGCCGCTCACACGATGTTTCTCAGCGACGGCTACCACACCGCCTCCATGGAGGCGATTGCCCGTCGCGCCGGTGTCTCTAAGAAAACCCTGTATGCGCGCTTCGCCACCAAAGCGGAATTGTTTACCGCGGTTGTGAGGGACCAGGTCGCCAGATGGTCCGCTCACGCCGGCCGGTTCGATCACGCGCTGCCGTCGACACTGCACGAACGACTCGAACATCACGCGGCCATGTTTCTCGAGGCGCAGGCACAGCCGGAAACCCAGGCTTTCGAGCGTCTGTTGCTGACCGAGGCCCGCAACTTCCCGGAGCTGGCCCGGATTTATCAGCAGACCGCCGTGCAGTTCGCGCTGGATATCATTGTCACCGAGTTGGAAGGAGCGGCGGCGCGGGAACAGCGGCCGCTGCGCGATGCCCGCGGAGCCGCCCACATGTTCATGTCGGCCGTGACGAGTTGGTCATCGCTGAACTCAATGTTAGGTGTCGAGACAACCGCCGCTGAACGGCGCCGTGTTGCGAAATACCGGGTCGCCGTGTTCCTGGAGGGACGTGCCGCGTGGTAGCCCATTCAACCACCCCGCAAGGGGTCATTTACCGGAGAGCTTTCGTCATGAAGAAGATGGTCATTGCCTGCCTGATTTCCGCCGCCCTTTCCGGGCCGATCGCGTACGCCGCGGATCCCGCGAGCAGTCCCGTCGCAACCTACAGCACCTCGGAAACGCCGATCGGTGAGTTGCTCGACAATCCGACTACCCGGGCGATTCTCGATCAGTATCTGCCCGGGTTTTCAACCGCGGAGCAGATTGACGCCGCGCGCGGCATGACGCTCAAAGCGGTCCAGCCGTATGCCGAGGATACTGTGACGGATGAAAAGCTGGCCAAGATCGATGCCGCACTGGCGAAGCTGCCGGCGCACAAGTAGTTGGGAAAATGCGTAGTTAGACACATACTGCGCTACGCATGATGGGTAAAGTATAGGGAATTTGATTGAAACTGCAGTAGAAGTGGCTTTATCTGCTCACGCACGAGCAGGTGACAGAGGGGTACTTCGCCTGTGCACGAGACACATTCCATCGCTGATCTGTTGCCGACACGCGAGGTGAGCGAGCGACTCGCCATCCGGTTGCTGACTCTGTTGCGCACGGCAGGCGAGCCGACCCCGCTGATCGGCAACGTCCGGGCCGGCGCATCCCTGGAGGATCTCAGGTCCTGCGACCTTCGCATGTTGCCGACGGATGAGTTGCACCGGTTCACCGGGCTGGCCATCGGTGCGTTGGCCAGCCTAGCCAACCGCCTGGAGGGTAGGCCCCCGATTAGGCCCGATGACTGGTGCATGTTCATCTGTTGCCTGATGAGCAGCCGCACGCTCGCAGAGGCGATCCGGCGTGCGAGCAGCTTCTATCGGATGCTCGACAACCGTTGGGGACGACTCACGCTCACGGTCAATGGGCCGACTGCCGTGCTACGTGTCGATGCGCTGCGGGCGCATCTGACGGAAATCAATTTTACCGTGGATACCATTGGCATTGCCTCCCTACACGCGGTGTTTGGATGGTTGATAGGCCAGACTCTGCCTGTGTCGCTGATCCGCCTGCGGTATGCCGAGTCCATGCGGTGTCTGCTCGAGCCCTCATCACTGCCCTTCCCGCTGCGGTTGAATGCCGAGGACAACGCAATCGAGTTTCCGGCGCGATTCCTGGACTATCCGGTGCGGCGAACCATGGATGACTGCCGGGATCCGCTGCTGCTCATTTTCGCGACCGAAGCCAGCAATGAACGCTGGCAGACGGATCTGGCGCAGCAGGCACAACTGGTGATGTATCGGGCGCTTCGGGATTCACACCGGCTGCTGTCGCTCGCAGAGCTGTCGAGTCGATTGGGACAAACTGCCGCCACTGTGCGCCGGCAGTTGAGTCAGGAGGGCACCTCCTACAGCCATATCAAGGAACGCTGCCGCTGCGAGCTCGGACTGGATCTGCTACGCGGCTCGGCGCTCAGCGTCGAGGATATCGCGGCACGCCTGGCTTTTTGCGACTCGGATGCGTTTCGACGCTCGTTTCGCGGTTGGACCGGGGTTCCACCCTCGGTTTACCGTAAAAATGAGAGCGCGAACACCGCGCCCCCCTTTCCCGCGCGGGCACAGCGCGCAAACCACGCTGCGACTATCAGCGTTGAATGAGTCGTGCCACCGCTCAACAGCGTTGCGTTTCCGCAACCCACGTACCTTGCACTGCGCTAAATGACCGGTATTTGTGAGCAGTAATGGGGTGTCAGCGGCGCGCGCCACTGACGATGATCTGACCCAGCACGAGTAGAGGTGCCGATTTAACTTCAACATTGCAGGGGGGCTGCTGGATGTCTGTTCGTCGAATTTCAAAGGTTTCTCGAGCCGTCGCAAGCATCATCGCGTTGTCGGCCCTGGAGCCGGCGCTCGCAGAGCAGCCGGATGAGGCAGCCCAATCGGTCCGTCTCGAGCCGCCGGCGCTCGAGGAGATTGTTGTAACCGCTCAGAAGCGCACCGAACGCTTGCTGGACGTGCCGATGACGGTCGACGCCCTGCAGGGCGATCAGCTCAATAAACTGGCCATCTACGATTTCCAACAACTCTCGCAACTTTCACCGGGGCTGGTCATCAGCAACGAGAATGCGCGCAACCAGACGATTCAGGTACGCGGCATCTCTTTTCAATCGTATTCGGGAGCTTCCGCTGGCGTTACCGTGTATTGGAACGAGGTGGAGGTGAGCCCGACGACCGCATTACGCCCGATGTTTGACGTGGCGCAGGTGGAAGTGCTGCGCGGGGCGCAAGGCACCTTGCGCGGTGATACCTCGCCCGCGGGCCAGATCACGATTACCACGAAACGTCCGTCGCTGGAGGAGTTCACCTTCGATGCTCAGCAGACCTTCGGCAATCTGTCGACGATAAACTCCCAGGGCGGCATCTCGCTACCGATTGTCAAAGGCGTTCTCGGCGTGCGGCTCGCGGGGCTGTACGATCGCAATGACGAGGATGGCATAAAGAACATTACCAACGGCCGGAACAACCACACCCAGACGCGCGCAGGACGCGCGACACTGGAATTTCGTCCGGCCGACAGTTTCGATGCGACGCTGATTTATCAGCACGAGAACGCTGACAACGAAACCTTTGCTCAGGCCGCGGGCCCCGGGAATGCGGCGCTCTTTCCGTTGACACCCGATGGTCCGGCCCTGAGCCCCAGTGACATGAAGGCGACCACGCCCGGCTCGAACGCGAACCAACATGATCTCGACGAAGCCGCCCTGATCGCTCACTGGGACCTCGGCGGCTACCGGCTCAATTATGTCGGCTCGTACTGGGAAGTGAAAGATCCGTCCGTGCTCAGTTTCGATAACAACAATGTAATTCCCAATCCGCCCGCCGGCGCATTTACCGGCACCTATCCGGGGCTCGGCCAGAACCTCGACCCGAATACTCAGCGCCAGTACACGAACGAGCTGCGCTTTGAATCGACGCGGGGTGAATTCTGGAATTTCATGTTCGGCGCCTACTACGCACATCTTACCGTGGATACACAGGTGTATCAGGGCAGCGATTTTGCCGATACCACAACCACGCCTGGTGCTGTGCTGGACGTTCCCGGCGCCTCGGTGGCGCACGTTGTAGTGCCGGAGACCGTAACGACCAAGGCGCTCTTCACTGATCAGCGATTCCAGTTGACTCACGACGACCTCATCGATGTGGGCTTTCGCTATACACGCTACCCGCAGACTCGACAAAGTACGCTCTACATCGGTCTGACACCGACGGCGCTGGGTGTGCCGCCTGCATTCCTGCCATTTGCCTGCGGCTTTGTTCCGGGCGCAACCTTCGGGAACGGCTACTGCAACCTGGCGCCGCAGGCGACGATTCCGGCTTCGGCATCTCACGTTGATTGGATCGGCCGCAGTGGCTCGCTCAGCTACAGCCATCACTTCAATCAGGATACGATGGCCTATGTGAGCTACGCCCGCTCCTACCGGCCAGGTGGCCCGGACGTCGGCGTCAGCGCCAGCCTGCCGCTGCAGTACATCACTTTCCAGCCCGAGACTTCCGATTCCTATGAGATCGGGTTCAAAGCGAATCTTTTCGACGATCGTATGCAACTGTTTGCGGATGTGTTTCACCAGAAGTACAAGAACTTCATCGGTACCATCCAGGGTGCGACTTACACTCAACAGCCCAATCCGGCCGGGACGCCCATCTGCACTTCAGGTACGGGGTCTACCTGTAATGTCGGGCTGACGACCAACGGTCCTGCGAAAACGACCGGCTTCGAGGTGACCCTGCGAACGAAGTTTACCGACCACCTGTATACGCAGTTGAACCTGGCTTATGCAGACGCTCACTACACGAACGCTGATTTATATTGCAACGACTACGCCAACACGGGCGTGCCCAATGCCAGTGGGGCGCCACTGGTACAACCTAACAAATACATTTCAACCTGCCGTACGAATCAGTCGCTGAGCCCGACAGTAGGCCCCTGGCAGCTCTCCATGAATGGGGAGTATTCCCACGATCTGACCAACTCAGCGCAAGCCTATCTGCGCGGTCTTCTCAACTATTCATCGTCCGCACCGGGCACTCCGGGCGCCGGCCTGGCCATCCCGGCGACCACAACCTTGAATGCGTTCCTCGGAGTGCGCGGCTCACAGGGTGAAAATCATGGTTGGGACGGCTTCGTCTATGTTCGAAACCTTTTCGACTCACGCTACTTCCGGACGTCCAGCAACGAGCAGGTCGTTTTTGGCGTGCCGACAGGCTATCACGATGTGTTCAGCCTGCCGCAGCGTCAGTACGGGGTGACTGTCAGCTATCACTACTGAGGTTCACTCAGGGCCGGGTGCGCTCGCACCCGGCTGCCTACACCCACTCATCCCGCCAGCTGTGCCAGACATCCACGTGCGGCGATCCCCGGTCCGCATGAAAACTGCCAAAACGGCCTGAGAGAAAGGCGAGTGCGCCACCGGTTCGTTGGCGCGTGATGGCGGTGACTTCTCCGACGATGATCAGGTGATCCCCCGCAGGGTGGCTGGAGTGGACGCGACATTCAAATCGGCACAGCACATCCGCTACCTGGGGCGGAAAGGGATTGGCACGCCATTGCGCGTCTGTGTCGAATTTTTCGTGTGAACGCCGCGCGAAATGGAGGGCCAGGTCGCGCTGATCATGCGCCAGGATGTGCACGGCAAACGGCGCCTCGACCGGGAAGGCATGACGCGAGGAGCTCGAATTCGCCACGCACCACAACAACAGCGGCGGCTCGAGCGACACCGAGGTGAAGGAGTTGGCCGTCAGGCCCACGGGCTCGCCATCGGGCGAAACCGCCGTTACGACGGTTACGCCGGTGGCGAACAATCCGAATGCATCGCGCAATTCGCGTTTGGAGAGCGTGGGGCCGGACATGAGGGGCTCCGCTGAGAGCAGTCACGGACACTTTAGATTGACGATATGCGTATTTCAATTAGCTATTCAATACGAATTTCGTTAGCGGAAGCCCTCTATCATCTGTACAATGCGCTTCAAATGCAGTGACAGCCGTGAGGCCCGACTATGGCAACAAACGCCGTTTCCCTGAAACCAGGTGCCACGGAACCCGGCGCCGGCACGCAGCCGGAGGTCCTTCTCGAGCGCGCTCGCGCCCTCGTCCCCGCCCTGCGCGAGCGTTCCGCACAAGCGATCGCTGATCGGTGTTTACCCGAACAGACGATCCGGGACATGCAGGCGGCCGGATTCTTTCGCGTTTTTCAGCCCCGGCGTTTCGGCGGGTTCGAGATGGATCCGCAGGCATTCTTCGACATTCAGATGGCGCTTGCGGAAGGGTGCATGTCCACGGCCTGGGTCTATGGGGTGATCGGGGTTCATCCATTCCAACTCGCCCTGTTTGATGCGCGTGCGCAGGAGGATGTCTGGGGGGCGAACAGCGAGACCCTGGTTTCATCTTCGTACCAACCGGTAGGACAGGTCGAGCGGGTGGACGGAGGCTATCGGCTTTCCGGCCGATGGGGGTTCTCCAGCGGTTGCGATCATTGCGACTGGGTGCTCCTGGGGGCGCTCATTCCACCGGCCACGCCCGGCGATCCTCCCGACATGCGCACCTTTCTTCTGCCCCGGTCCGACTACAAGATCGTGCACGACTGGACCGTGTTTGGGCTGCAGGCGACGGGCAGTCACGGCATCATCGTGGAGAAGGCGTTCGTCCCCGAATATCGCACTCACCGAGCCGTGGATGGGTTTGCCGGCACGAGCCCGGGGCATGCGGTTAATTCATCGTCGTTGTATCGCCTCCCGTGGGCGCAGGTATTTGTCAGGGCCGTCTCCACAGCGGCCATCGGCGCGCTGCAGGGGGGCCTGAACGCGTTCAAGGCGATTGCAGCCAAACGCGTTTCGACCAATACGGGGCGGGCCACCAAAGTCGATCCAACCGTTCTTCACGCCGCCGCGCGAACGCAATCCGCCATCCTCGAGATGAAGACGGTCCTGAGCCATAACTTTGAGACAATGTTGAAACTCATTCGGGCCGGCGCGGAAATTCCGCTGGAGGATCGCGTGCGCTATCGCTTCGAGTCATCTCAGGTGGTGCGCCGCTGTGCGGATCTGTGCGATGAGTTGCTCCCGTTACTGGGTGGACGGGCCATCTATATGGACAGTCCTATTGTGCGATACTGGCTCGACATCAACGCAGCGCGCGCTCATATCGCCAATGACCCCATGTTGATTGGCACTTCGTTGGGCGCGATGTATCTTGGTGAGAGTGTGCAGGAAAGCTTCGTTTAGCCTGCACAGTTGGGGCAAGATCCTGGGTCAATACCCTTTGAAGTGAACGCCCATGATCCTCACGCGTCGCAATGTCCTGACTGGTTTAGGGCTTGCCGGTCTCGGCCTGACCTCTTTCGAGCCCGCTTTGGCGCGCAGCGAGCGAGTCCGCGCTGCCGGCAACCCGATTATCACCGGCCACGGCGTCTGCGATCCGCAGGTGCGGGTGTGGGATGGTGAGGTGTGGCTCTACGCCACACACGACGCGGATCCCGCTGCCAAGGACTTCGTGATGCGCGACTGGCAGGTCTGGCGCTCGCGCGACTTGGTCGACTGGCGCCACGTCGGGACGCTGAGGCCTGAGCAGACATATTGGGGCAAGCCCAGCGACCAGTGTTGGGCGACCGACGCGGCGCGTAAGGACGGGCGTTACTACCTGTATTTCTCGCGCGGGCCGAAGGAGATCGGAGTGGTCGTCGCCGATCATCCGGCGGGGCCGTGGCGCGACCCGATCGGCAAGCCGCTGATCGCCGAAGGGTTGGTTGCGACCGAGGCGCGCGATCCGGGTATCCTCCAGGATGCGGATGGCGCTAACTACCTCGTCTTCGGCACGTTTCGATATTTCATCGCGCGGCTTGGCGAGGACATGGTCTCGCTGGCTGAGCCCCCGCGTCGGCTGAAGGTAGAGAAGGCGGTTGGCCCATATGGCAAGGGGCTGACCGACGACAAGCCGTTCCTCCACCGCCGCGGCGACCTCTACTATCTCTCGTGGGGAAGCTATTATGCGATCGGTCGCAGCCCGTACGGCCCGTTCGAGACGCAAGGCTCGATACTGAGCGAAGCGACGACCGACCCCGAACTGCGTCTCGTGCGCCCGGGCGCACGTTACGATCTGCTGAATTACGACCGACACGGCAGCTTCTTCGAATTGAACGGTCAATGTTATTTCGCGTGCAACGACCAGGCGACGCCGGGCGCGACCGAGCATTACCGCAACAGCCTGATCTCCTACGTCCATTACCGAACCGATGGAACGATCGCTCCGGTCCGGCTCGATACGGTCGGGGTCGGGCAGTATGACGCGCGCCGAGGAATAGCGGCGGCGGACTTCTTCGACGCGCGCGGTGGCGCGGTGGCGCATCGCGATGGCGACACGTTCGTGCTCGAACTCTCTCCCGGCGGGCTCGCCCGCTATCCTGGTGTGCGCGGGGTCACCGGCGCGCTCACGATCCTGGCGGACGGGCCGCTGGAGATCCGGCGCGGGAATGCGCGGGGGCGCCTGTTAGGGCGCGGGCAGGACAGGGTTGCACTGGCTGGCGCCCGTGCCACGGAGGATTTGTGCCTCGTCAATACAGGGTCGGCGCCCATCCGGGTCGACCGGCTCACCGTTGAAGGGGCCTGATGCGCAGAGGGCTCCGGTGTTGTCGCAGCCACGATGTTCGTTGGGCGCCATGTATCTTGTGAGAGCGTGTAGGAATGCTTGGTTTAGCCCTCACCTATGTCATCGGCGCTGAGCGCGGAAGAGAGGTAGTCGCTCGTAGCAGGGGTCCTGCGCCGAGGCTCGGCCGAGTGCGATGCCCATGTTCTGGGCGGCGGTTTCGACGGATAGGCTCACACTTCGCTCCTCGATCCAATCGAGTACCAACGTGCGGCGCAGGAACCTCCAGACCCCATCGCGTTTCTCGTAGTGATCGAGGTAGCGACCGTGCGCGATCATTTCCTTGTTGCCGTCGCGTGCGCGGTGATAGGCACTGGTGAGTAACTCTCCCTGAGCCTGCGTGCCATCGATCAGGAACAGGGAGTTTGAAATCGCATGGGATGTGGCCTCCCACTGAGCCAATACCATGGATAACCAGGCGATGTACTCATCAGGCGTGCCCCGGAAGGCGGCGCCATGGTCATCGATCGCATCCTCGTGGTAGAGACTTCGCAACAACCGGAAGTCACGCCGGTCCACGGCGTGACAGTAGGTCCAGGCAAGCTTCTGGAGTGCCGCCAGATCCAGCACCTCATCGAGAGTCATGGCACGGGGGGCTAATCCGGGAACTGACTGCATCGATCAGACGCCGAAACCACCGGATACTGACAGCGTCTGGCCGGTGATGTAGCGCGCCCGGTTGGAGGCGAAAAACACGGCTGCCTGACCGATATCGCTCGCTTCCCCCCAACGCTTCAACGCGAGCAGCTTGCGGGTTTCCCTTACCCAGTCTTCTCCGAAAGCGCCCTGCTCCGTCAACACGTGAAACATCCCCGCGTCGATAACGCCAACGAGTACAGAGTTGGCGCGAATCTCGTGCCGGCCCTCTTCCTTCGCAATGCCTTTGATCAGGGATTCATTGGCCGCCTTGGGTGCCACTGACAGCCCATCCTTGGCCGGCCACCAACTGTGTCCGGCGGAGCCGAGGTGCACGAACGAGCCGCCACCCTGGGCCCGGAAATGCGGGATGAGCGCCTTCGTGGCGTTGAAGAATCCCAACACTTCCGTTTCCAGCGCGTTACGGAAGTGCTCCTGACTCATTTCCGACAGATACAGTTGCGGTACGAGCGGCCCGGCGCCCCAGACCATGCTGTGGATGCGGCCATGCTCTGCGGCTGCCGCATCCACGGCCCGCTGCACCTGGTCCGTTTCCCGGACGTCGACCTGGTGGATACTCGCCCGAACTGAAGTGCTGTTGCGGATGAGCTCCGCGGTCTTCTCAGCCACCGCCTTCTTCGAGCGATAGCAGACGGCGACCGGGGTTCCGGCGCGAGCAAACTCCAGGGCCACCCCTTGGCCAATGCCGCCACTTCCTCCGAAGATCATTGCTGCCCCGTCCGGAAAATCCCTGGACATCGCGCACCTCCGTTGCTTTGTGTCAGGCCGCCACCGGTGTAAACGCCGAGATCGGCGCTTCAGCGGGGTACTGCACAGGACTTCCCACATCGTACGCCATATGCAGCGTGTGGATGAAGGTTCGATCGTGCATTGGGTCGGAAGGCGTCTCGATGCGGATGCCCCTGGAGCGGACATCGTCTATCAACATGTTGAACACGCGCTCGTGGGTGAGGTTGTCCGAACCATCCATGTTCTTCTTCAACTCGGCATAGTCTTCGAACACCTCCGCCGACCAGTGAACCAGGAAGCGCAGCTCATCGGTGGAGTGCCGTGCAATCGTCTTGTCGCCGGTCGTCACCAGCCAGTGGTTGCGACTCGAGGGGTCGCCACGGAACATTGATTGCAGGGTGAGGCCTGCCGGTCGCTGTTGATCGAGGGGGCCGTTTGCCTCACCGCGATGAATCATCATCTCGTTCTGCACCAGGATACCGCGATTGTAGACCGGAGGCTTCAGACGTCGGGGAGGCGCGAGCGGGCCTTCAGGCCAATAAGTGAAACCGCTGCTCTTGCAGTGCGAAAACCACGTAATGACCTGCGCCATCTTGATCAGGTAGTCGCGGAACAGGCCTGACTTACCCATGACACTGCAGAGCCACGTCGGCGAGTTCTCGTAGCGGATGCCGCGAAAGCTCGGGGTATCGAGGTGACCCGGATCGGTGTTGGCGCAGGGGCCGTTGATGTTGAACAACATCATCTGTGGCTTCGCGTACTTCGCCTTCCAATATCCCTTGGCCAGCTCGAGGAACTTCGGGTTGTAGAAGGTATCTTCGATTCCCGGGTAGAGGCAGGCGGAATAGTTGGCCATGAAGCCGCGGAAGGTCGGCGTGAGAAACATTTCGAGTCGGGGTTCGACGCCTGGCGGCATCCCGCCTGATAAGGTCGCCAGAAGCTCTTCGGCAGAGGCGAAGTGGTGCGCGAGTATCAGCTTCCAGGGGCCGTTCTGGCGCACCACATCCAACAACCGTTCCCGCTGGTCATCAGTGTAGACGTCGTTCAGCTCGACGGGGGGCGCAATGGGTTGCAGGACTTTCGCCAGGCGTTCCTTATAGGCTTGGGTCAACATGTTGTGTCTCCGGTTTGGCGCATTTCGCGCGCGAAATCGATGCTGCTCGAGCAGTTGCCCTGCAGGTACTGTGTGCCGAGGCGCAGGGCCCAATAGCTTTCCGGGCCATCCGCGAGGCGCCATTCGTGCAGGCGCCGGACAAACAGTTGCAGGTCGTGTTCTTCGCTGATACCGATGGCCCCGTGTACGGCATGGGCAATCGCTGTCAATTGAGGTACGGCCGAGCTGCAAACGAGCTTCGCCACCGCCGCTGTGGCGGCGGACGGCGGAAATCCGCCACTGCAGCCGATTTGGGCGGCCATCCGCGCCATCACAGTGTGTTCGGCCATGACCGCGAGCTGTTGCTGGATGGCCTGTGCCTGGGCGATGGGCTTGCCGAACTGCACGCGCTGTCCGGCATGCGCAACGGTCAATTTGAGTACTTGATCAGCCGCGCCAGCGATGTGAGCCGCGTGAACCGCTGCGGTGGTCGACCGAAACGCACCTGCAGGTAACGGCGATGGCGCGCTGGCTACCTCCGCGGTGGACGGCCAATGCACGTCAACCGCGAGTGATGCAGCTATTCCCACATCTCGAAGTGAGCTTTGCGGCAGCGTGCGCAAAAAGAGCTGCTCATCCGTTTCGATGAGCGCATATCCGGCAACCTTCGCCAGCGGGACTGCGCGTTGCCAGGCGTTCTCGGCACTTCGGGTTACCAGCACGATGGGTCGATCCGGCGGCGCAATTCCGGCACCCGCCAGGAGAGCGCGCGCGACGAGCGTTTCACCGAACGGCACCGGAAGCAGACGGCGGCCTGCGGCCTGGAGCAATGCGCCGATCTGGGCGAAATCCAAACCCGCCCCGCCATGCTCCGTCGCCGTTAACGCGTCCAGAAAGCCGGACTCCAACAGCGGCTCCCAGACAGGCTCCACCGACCCTCCACGCTCGATGTCCCGCAAACGCGTTGTTGCGGAGATTTCACCCAGGAGCCGCTCGAACGGCTCCAACAGCTCGTTATCCGGTGTGCTCATCGCAACCCCAGGCCGCGCGCAATGATGCCGCGTAAGATTTCGCGCGTGCCGCCACGCAGGGAGAAACTCGGGGCGATGTGCGTGAGGTACATCAAAGTCAAATACAACTCCCGATCGGGCGGTTCATCCGGATGGGCACCCAGATCATCGGCGATGCAGGTTGGAATCGATTGTTCGAAGGTGGTCCCCAGATCCTTGACCACGGAGGCTTCCAGGACCGGACTTTCGCCCCTCGCGAGGCTGGCGGTGACCGCGAGGGAAAGCTCGCGCAGCGTTGCCAATTGGGCGAGGAAGCTGCCCGCGAGCCGGGCACTGGAGTCGCTGAAGCGGCCGGCGCGGCGCAGGTGGGAGATCCAGGCATCGAGCAGGGTGACGCTCGAATAGATTCGCTCGGGTCCGCTGCGCTCGAACGCCAGTTCCGCGATCACCTGGTCCCAACCGGCCCCTTCGGCACCCACGAGCGCATCGGGCCCGAGGCGGACGTCATCGAAGAACACTTCGCAGAAATGTTGGTCGCCGGTGAGATCGGTGATCGGCCGGATCCGGATGCCGGGAGCACTGAGATCCACAATGAGTTGCGAGAGACCGGCGCGCCGGTCGCCGCTCGCGCCTGAGGTTCTGACCAGGGCAATCATGTACTGGTCGTGGTGGGCATAGGTGGTCCAGATCTTCGAGCCGTTCAGGATCCAGTCTTCGCCACTGCGCACGGCGCGCGATCTGACACTGGCCAGATCCGAGCCGGCGCCGGGCTCACTCATTCCGATGCAGAAGAAGATCTCGCCACGGGCAATGCGGGGCAGATAGGCCGCTCGTTGAGCCTCCGTCCCGTAATTCAGAATGAGTGGCGCGCTCTGCCGATCGGCAATCCAGTGTGCGGCGACCGGTGCTCCCACCCGCAGCAACTCCTCGATGACGACGAACCGCGCGAACGGACCGCGACCACCCCCTCCGTAACGGGCGGGCAAGGTCAGACCCAGGTAGCCGGCCATTCCGAGGGCCCGGCTGAAGCTTGGGTCAAATCCCATCCACGACCGCGCTCGCTGAGCTAATGGACGCTCGCCCAGAAGGTCCCGCACCAGGGCCCGGACGGGATTGCGCAAGGACTCGTCCTCGGCTGGCAGGGCGGACAGGGTCAGTGACTCGAACAAGGAACTCGGCCCCCTCATTATATGGGTACGAATCGTACCTTAATTGAGGCACCTTTGCGCCTCCCTGATGCCGATGTGCCTATCTTTGGTGCGACTTTATTTATATTATGGGTACGAATCGTACCGTTAGTATGTGAAGGCACATGGTGTTGACAGGCCGGCATCTGCTCGGGGGCCACTGGCGCCCGGGTGGCGAATTGTTTGCAACCCGCAACCCTTCGGATCTGAACGAGGTCGTGGGTGAATATCCCAGCGGACGGCCACAGGATGCCGCGGAGGCACTGGACTGTGCACGCCGCGCACTGCCGGGTTGGAGAGATTTCAACATCCAGCAGCGCTGCGACATTCTGCGGCGGGCGGGTGATCTGCTCGCCGCGCGAGCCGCAGACATCGGGACTCTATTGGCACGCGAGGAAGGCAAAAGACGCAGCGAAGCAGTGGCTGAGGCGGTCCGCGCCGCGCAAGTTTTCCACTTCTATGCCGGTGAGGCCGTGCGTCACCCGGGACAGTTTCAACCGAGTCTGCGCGACGGCCATCACGTACTGGTCAGTTATGAGCCGGTGGGTGTCATATCGCTCATCACTCCGTGGAATTTTCCAATCGCAATTCCCGCCTGGAAGGTCGCCGGCGCGCTGTCTTATGGAAACACTTGCGTGCTGAAGCCGTCCGAGTTTGCTCCCGGATGTGCCGTCGTGTTGGGCCAGATTCTCGAAGAAGCAGGCTTGCCGCCGGGGGCGTTCAACCTGGTTCATGGCAGTGGCCAGGCGCTCGGCGACACACTCGTGTCCGGTGCCGACGCGGTCAGCTTCACGGGCTCCACCCCAACCGGTCGCCTCATTCTGAAGCAGGCCGCCGCGAGCATGACGAAGGTGCAACTCGAGCTCGGAGGCAAGAACCCACTGGTTGTGTTGGATGACGCGGATTTGAATCTCGCGGTCGAGGTGGCTCTCCAGGGCACCTACGGCCAGACCGGTCAGCGCTGCACCGGCTCAGAGCGGTTGATTGTCACGCGTCGCATTCACGATCAGTTTACCGAGAGCCTGGTGAAACGCACGGCAGCCTTGCGTGTGGGCCATGCGCTGGATGACGACACCGAAATCGGCCCGGTAGCTACGGCCGCGCAGTTGCAGAAGAACCTGCAATTCGTTGCAGGTGCCAAAAGCGCCGGAGCGCAACTCGCAGCCGGAGGACACACTCTGGAGCGCCGGACTCCGGGACACTATTTCGCGCCGGCGTTGTTCCTGGGTACGACGCCGGATATGCCGTTGAACCGACAGGAGACGTTTGGTCCGATTGCCGGGGTGATCCAGGTCGAGGATCTCGATGAAGCCATTGCCGTAGCCAATGACTGCGAGCTGGCGCTTTCATCGGGGATCTGTACGACCAACCTGCGCCACGCGGAGCGGTTCCGCCGTCTGTCGAAAGCCGGGATGGTCGCAATCAATGCGCCCACCGCCGGAGTTGAATATCACGTTCCCTTCGGGGGTCGTGCGCCCTCGGGCTGCGGCGCCCGCGAGCAAGGCGCGGCCAGTGCCGAGTTCTTCACCGAGATCAAGACCTGCTATGTCAATCATGGGGCCACTTAGCCCGCGGAGCTGATCTGTCATGACCACGAGAGTTGGTTTTATCGGCCTGGGCGCCATGGGCCTGCCGATGGCCTCGAATCTGCAGCGCAAGGGCTTTCAGCTCAAGGTGTTCGATCTGAACGAAGTCCCGGTGGCGAAGCTCGTGCGATTGGGCGCGCAAAAGGCGGCCTCCGTCGGCGAGTGCTCTCGTGACGTCGACGTCGTAGTTACGATGCTGCCCGCGACACCGCAGGTCGAGGCTGTGGTGTTAGGGCCGGGCGGCGTGTTAGAGAACATCGCACCGGAATCAGTCCTGATGGACATGAGCACGATTGATGCACGCGGGACTGATCGTGTTGCCAAGGCATGCGCACAGCGCGAGATCGGTTTCACTGACTGCCCCGTGGGGCGCCTGGTCCTGCACGCCGAGAAAGGCGAATCGCTGTTCATGGTAGGTGCCGATGACATCGTGTTCGCGCGCGTCGAGCCGCTGCTGCAGGCCATGGGCACCGCGATCTATCGCTGTGGAGCAGTGGGCATGGGCTCGCGCATGAAGCTGATCAACAACTTCATGTTGCTGTCGACCGCGCAGATCGTAGCCGAATCGATAACACTCGGGACCAAGCTCGGTCTCGATGTCGAGATCATGCGGCAGGTCACCGCCGGCACGACGGCGCATAACGGCCAATTTCACGTCCTCATGGTCAACAAGGTGCTCAAGGGCGACATCGAACCGGGCTTTACGATCGATCTGGCCTTCAAAGACATGACGCTCGCAATGAATGCGGCAGCGGAACAACGCATGGGGCTGCCCGTGGGCGCCGCTGCGCACGCGGTTTACGGTGCTGTCCGCGCGACTGCCTACGCCTCGAAGGACTATTCGGCTCTTCTGGCCTTTGCGTGCGAGCAGGCCGGAGTCACCCTGCCCTCGCTCGAGACTCAGCGGTCTCAAGGGACCTGACATGATGGAAAACACGGTACGACAACCCTCCCCGGCCCAACAGTCGCCCGCCCTGGACCGGGAGGCCCTGCAGAGCGCGCTGCTCGAATGCAACGTGCCCACGCTTCTGATGGTGTACGTACACCTCACCCGGGATGAAGCATTCCTAGATCGGTTTGCTCCGCACATCCGCTCACCGTTTTCCGGGATACCCAACGACATACCGACTTCGCTCGAGGATGAGTTGCGCCGCCGCCTGGTCGAATGCCTCTCGAGCCCGAACGCGCCCGTCGACTCTGCACTGCCGCCGGAACTGATGCGCAAGATGATGAGTGTGGGTGTGGGCGAACCGGTGGCGCCGGAGTTTGTGCCGCTGCTGCTCGAACAGATGGGGTTCGAGAAGCCGACCCCACGCCGCGCAGTTCCGGGCCGCGTTGCACCGCCCGCGCGCTGCAAAGTGCTGGTCATCGGCGCCGGACTCACCGGCATCGCCGCCGGAATCAAACTGGGAGAGGCCGGCTATGACTATGTCATCGTAGAGAAGAACCCGGAGATCGGCGGCACGTGGTGGGAAAACGTGTATCCGGGCGTGGGCGTGGATACACCCAGCCATTTCTATTCCTACTCATTTGAGCTCAACGCGGAGTGGAATTACTTCAATCCCAAGGGCCCGGAGATGCAGGCCTATCTGATGCGGGTCGTTGCCAAGCACGGCATCCGTGATCGTATCGTGTTCAACAACCGCGTGACGGCCTGTGTTTTTGACGAGGCTGCCAAGTTGTGGAATGTAACCATCTGCGCTCCTAATGGGGATGAGCGGATCATCCAGGCGACCGCCGTCATCAATGCGCAGGGCCCGCTGAATCGCTGGCGATGGCCCGATATACCGGGCTTCGAGGAATTCAAAGGTGTGAAGATGCACACCGCGGCCTGGGATCCCAATACCCAGTTCGCCGGCAAGCGGGTGGGTTTGATCGGCACGGGCGCCAGCGGTGCGCAGGTGGGTCCCGCCGTTGCAGCCGCAGCGCAGCACCTGACGGTATTTCAACGATCCAAACATTGGGTGCTGTTCAACCCGGAAATGAACCATGCCGTTCCAGCGGGTGCCAAGTGGGCGATGCAGCACATTCCCCACTATCTCGAGTGGTTCCGATTTCGGGTCTACTGGACTGCGGCGGATGGGCTGTTCGCCAATGTGCTGAAGGATCCGAACTGGACCCACACCGACCTGTCGATTTCCGCGCACAATGAGGCTGTACGACAATACTGCCTCGGCTACCTGAAAACAAAGCTCGGCGCACGGCCCGAGTTGTTGGAGAAGATGACACCGGACTATCCGGTGTTCGGCAAGCGCATTGTGCTCGATGCCGGCTGGGTCGACATGATGTTGCGGGACAATGTCACACTCGAGTCGGACCCCATCGAAAGGATCACCGCTGATTCGGTCATCACGCGCTCGGGCCATGAGCACAAGATCGATGTGCTGGTGTGTGCTACCGGGTTCAACGTCGCCAAGATGCTCGGTTCCCTGCAGGTCATCGGGCGCAATGGCCGCAGTCTCGGCGATGAGTGGGGCGAGGAAGATGCGCGCTCCTACCTGGGCGTCACGGTGCCGGGATATCCGAACTTCTTCCTGACCGTAGGACCCAACTCGGCTCCGAACCATGCGGCCGGTCAGAACATCATCTCCGAAGCCCAGGTTCACTACATCATCGAGTGTCTGGATCTGGTCAACGCGCAGGGTGGCTCAACGATTGAGCCGACTCAACGGGCCTATGAGGCGTGGAATGCACAGATCGACAAGCGGATGGAACAGATGATCTGGACGCACCCGAAGGCCAAAAATTACTACCGCAACAGCAAGGGCCGCGTCTTCATGTCCTGGCCGTATCGTTTGGTGGACTATTGGGTGCAGACCCGCGCACCGATCCGCGAGAACTTCACGATTGAGTGACGGACCGCGACCTGGAGGCTCTCGGAGTCGCCGCGGGCCTCCTGGCGGCGGAGGTTGTTTCGCGTGCGTGGGATTGCCGGCGATGGATGTCCCAGATACCGGCGCGGATGACTTCAAACATGCCGCGGAAGACCTGGGTGTCCATGTGATTGCTGGCAAACATGGCGCGTTGAACGAGGGGGGCCCAAAACAGCTCCGACACCAGCTCAATGTCAGTCTCGACAGGCAGCTCGCCCCGCGCAACCGCACGTGTGACAATCAAGCGACCGGGCAGTCGGCGTCGCAGGAAGGTCACCTCGATACGCTGAGCGAGCGCCGGATTGTGCGCCGCCTCGCTGATGAGGGCCGGCACGACACTCGCGACAGGGGTCTGGCGCAGCGCCCGCTCATACTGACGGGCCAGCTCCACCCACTCGGCGATCAGGCTTCCGCGGTCGGGGACTTTCAGTTTGGGCAGCAGGTCGAACGCGGCAACGACGAGTTCCTCTTTCGTGGGCCAGCGCCGGTAGATCGTGGACTTGCTGACCCGGGCCTGCGCGACGACCTCATCGATGGTGAGTCCACCATAACCGCGCTCGCCCAGCAATTTCAGGGTGACTGTCAGAATGGTGTTGCCGGAGGCCTCGCTGCGCGGCCGGCCCACCCCACGCTTGGCCGGCAGAGACAGTCCGTCAGAATCGGCCCCGGGGACTACCACCTGCGCTCGCCTGTTGCCTTTCAACTCACTTCCCATCCACCGTATCCGGGTTGTACTGTGACACACTCTACAATAACGGTACGATTATTACCGATATTTGAGCCTCGGGAGCTGCTATGACCGCACTTCAAACCGATCCGCCGCTCGATCCGCAGTTTAAGGCGCTCCTGGGTGCGCTGCCGCCCTTTCCGGATATTCGCACGCTGCCTGTGCCCCAACTCAGGGAAATTGTGCACAGCTCTTCCACGATGGCTCCCCCACTGCCGGTGCCGTTCGCGTCGATCGTGGACCGTACCCTTGCCGGACCCGGAGGTGAGCTGCCCGTGCGGATCTATACACCTGAGGGGAAAGGGCCCTTTCCGATCATCGTTTATTTTCACGGGGGTGGCTGGGTTGTCAGTGATCTCGACACTCACGACATGATTGCGCGGGGGTTGAGTTACGGCGCGGGTGCCGTGTTGATCTCCGTCGGCTATCGGCTCGCCCCAGAGCATCCGTTTCCGGCAGCCATCGATGATGCATGGGCGGCCACGCGCTGGGCGTACGAACATGGCGCCGAAATACAAGGTGATCCGAAGCGGCTGGCCGTAGCCGGAGATAGCGCCGGAGGAGTCATCGCGTGCGCAATTGCTCTGCGATCCCGAGACGAGCGCGGCCCGCCACTAGCTGCGCAGGTGAATTTCTACGGGTCGTGCAACTATCCTTCCCAATTGACTGAATCGGCGCAGGCCTTTGCAGACGGTCCGCTCCTGCGCCGAAGCGACATTGATTATTTCTGGAGCCTGTATCTGTCGGATCCGGACAAGGACCAACATCATCCCTGGGCCTCGCCTATCCGTGCCGCGAGCCTGGCAGGCCTACCCCCCGCCTTCATCGGGACCGCCGAAGTCGATCCTTCGCGAGACGATGCTGAAGCGTTTGCCGCGAAGTTATCCGCGGCGGGGGGCGCCGTTACACAGCGCCGATATGCGGGGATGGTGCACGGCTTCCTGTCGTTCCTCGGCAACGTCGACGGAGCGCAGCGGGCCATGAACGAATGCACTGCCTGGATGAAGGAGCGGTTCGCGGCCGTGCGAACCTGAGCTGGTACGATGTCGGATGCATCAACGTCCAGTGGCGGGCCGCTCGCAGGAATCAGGGTGTTGGATCTGTCGCGGGTGTTGGCGGGTCCCTGGGCCACCCAGATCCTCGCCGACCTCGGTGCGGAAGTTTTCAAGATAGAGCAGCCGGGCCAGGGTGATGACACGCGGCGTTGGGGCCCGCCATTTCTGCCGGATGGCTCGCAGGATGCCGCCTATTACTTGTGCGCCAACCGGAACAAACACTCCCTGGCGATTGATTTCAGCAAGCCCGAAGGCGCACGGCTGGTACGCGAGTTGGTCCGCAAATGCGATATCGTAGTAGAGAACTTCCGCGTCGGCGGGCTCGCGAAATATGGCTTGGATTACGCAACCCTCAGCGCGGAGCAGCCCGCGCTGATCTACTGCTCCATTACGGGATTCGGGCAGACGGGACCGTACCGCAACCGCGGTGGGTATGACTTCCTGATCCAGGGAATGAGCGGTGTCATGAGTGTGACCGGGCGACCGGACGGCTCACCCGGCGCGGGGCCTCTCAAGGTCGGCATTCCCATCAGCGACCTCTCCACGGGCTGCTACGCCGCGATCTCGATCCTCGCCGCGCTTTGGCATCGCAATGCAACCGGTGAGGGACAACACATCGATTGCGCCCTGCTGGATACGCAATTGAGCCTGCTCGCCAACCAGGCCTCCAACTTCCTGAATGGTGGTATGGTGCCGCGGCGCCTGGGCAATCAACATCCCAACACGGTTCCCTACCAAGACTTTGAGGCTGCGGATGGCACGGTGCTGGTAGCGCTGGGCAATGACCGCCAGTTTCGCGACTTCTGCCGGCTCATCGGGCGTGAAGATCTGCCGACGGATCCGCGCTTTACCGACAACGCGCGGCGCAGCGTCAACCGCCAGGCGTTGGAAACCGAAATGGCCCGGGCCATTTCCGGTTGGCGATCGGCTGATCTGATTGCGCGCATGGAGGTTGCGGGGCTGCCCTGTGGCCGGGTGAATCAGATACCCGACATCCTGGCCGATCCACAAGTGGCTGAGCGGGAGTTGGTCAAGACGTTGCATCGCAGTGATGGGACGCCGGTGAAGGTGTTGGGATTTCCGGCGCGATTTTCCCGCACCAGCCCG
>Ga0268264_10001213_pt1 | contig 24789 bp, 24 predicted proteins | sample KBSSwiS32_FD_190357 | JGI IMG/M metagenome (GOLD analysis project Ga0268264, IMG submission 190357) | Switchgrass rhizosphere microbial communities from Kellogg Biological Station, Michigan, USA - KBS Switchgrass S3-2 (SPAdes) (version 2) | ecosystem: Host-associated > Plants > Roots >...
CCTTCTTGACGTCGTAGTCGGCGGCCTGGATCAGCTTCAGGAGGATGTTCTCGACATCCTCGCCGACGTAGCCCGCCTCGGTCAGCGCGGTCGCGTCGGCGATCGCGAAGGGGACGTTGAGGATCCGCGCCAGGGTCTGGGCGAGCAGCGTCTTGCCGCAGCCGGTCGGGCCGAGCAGCATGATGTTCGACTTCTGCAGCTCGACCTCGGCGTCCTCGACCTGGTTCATCTGGACGCGCTTGTAGTGGTTGTAGACGGCGACCGAGAGCGCCTTCTTCGCCGCCTCCTGGCCGACCACGTACTCCTGCAGCACTTCGTGGATCTCCTGCGGCTTCGGCAGGTTCTCCAGCTCGAGCGCGGCGGGCGGGGTCAGCTCCTCGTCGATGATCTCGTTGCAGAGGTCGATGCACTCGTCGCAGATGTAGACGCCGGGTCCGGCGATCAGCTTCTTGACCTGGCGCTGCGACTTGCCGCAGAAGCTGCAGAGGAGCTGCTCGTTCGAGTCTGTGGGCCGTGCCAGCGGAATCCCTCCTTGCGGGGCGGTGGTTTGCCTGCCGGCTCGCGTCCCGAAAAGCTTAGAGGGGAGGTGAGCCGGGCCTGTTCGGTGCGCTGGTTTACGGCGCGGGGAGCGTCCTCCCTGCCCGTGAGCGCAAAAAACCAGGCGCGGGCGCGGTAGCGTCAGCAGCGATGGAGGGACTGCTGATCGCGCCGATCGAGAACGGGCAGATGGACGAGCTGCTGCCGCTGATCGCGGCCTACCAGCGCTTCTACGAGGTCGAGGACGTCGACGACGAGCGCAATCGGGGCTTCTTTTCCCGCTTCCTCGTCCCCAGCGACGACGGAATGCTGGTCGGCGCCTGGCGCGAGGACGAGCTGCTCGGCTACGCCTGTCTCTACTGGACGTTCACCTCGCTGGTGCCGGCCGAGATGGTGCTGATGAACGACCTCTACGTCGTTCCGGAGACGCGCGGGAAGGGTGTCGGCCGCGCCCTGATCGAGGCCAGCGCCGCGATCGCCCGCGAGCGCGGCGCCAGCCACCTGCAGTGGGTGACGGCCCCCGACAACGAGACCGCCCAGCGGCTCTACGACTCGACCGGCGCCCATCGCGAGGACTCGGTCGAGTACGAACTCGAGCTCTAGGACTCCTTCGTCGGCTCGATTCGACGTTCCAGATCGCGACGGATGATCCGCAGCGAAACCGGCGTCCCGATCGCGCACAGCAGGGCCACCAACACCAGGTAGACCTGCCAACCCGAGATTTTCAGAGCCACGATCGGAACGCCAATGGCAATGGTGAAAGCGACCGAAAGCAAAAAGGCCGCTCGAAGCTTCCGGTAGGCCTCGTCCGCCTCCGGCCTGCTCAAAAGAGATCGCCCTTTCTCGGACGTCGAAAGCTCCGGATCCATGATCTGTCCCCTATCGACAGGGTGGAAACGAGCTTGAGCTCATGGCTAGCTGTAGCGGTCCCAGCGGCGCAGGTAGGGCTCGGGGTCGATCGGGCGGCCGTGGACGTGGATCTCGAAGTGCAGGTGGCAGCCGACGGTGCGGGCGTTGCCCGTCTCCCCCACCGAGCCGACGCGCTCGCCGGTCCAGAGGCGCTCGCCCCGGTGAACGAGGGACGGCCGGGGCATGTGGGCGTAGAAGTAGCTGCGCTGCTCGCCTTCGCCGTGGATCAGGACGTAGTTGCCGTAGAGGACGGGGTCATACCCTCGGCGCAGCACCCTTCCCCCGCGGACCGCGACCAACGGCGTCCCGCAGGCCGCCACGACATCGAAGCCTTCATGCCACCGTCCCCCGCTCCGCGGCGCGCCGAACTCCCCGATCGCCCCCCGCGTCCCATGCGCCCCCCGCACCGGAAACACGTGCCCGTAGTAAGTAGTCCCGCCACTGAAATGAGAGCTTCTCGCGAAGGCAACCGAGACGGCCGACGCGAGGAGAGCCATTGCGGCCAGAAGGACGCCTATCCCAGCAGGGGTGAAGCGTCTTGTACTTTTTCGCGGCCCTGCTTGGGGCGACAGCAGTCTCCGCACCTCGAAAAAGTTAAGCGGAATCCCTGCTGGGATAGGCGTTCAATCGCTCAGTGATGCTCGATGACGCGGTCGACGAGGTTGTATTCCCGCGCTTCTTCGGCACTCATGAAGTAATCGCGCTCGGTGTCTTTGGCGACCTTCTCGAAGGGCTGACCGGTGTGCTTGGCGAGGATCTCGTCGAGGCGACGGCGCACGTCGATGATCTCTTTGGCGTGGATCTCGATGTCGGTCGCCTGGCCCTGGAAGCTCGAGGAGACCTGATGGATGAGGATCTTCGAGTTGGGCAGCGACATCCGCTTGCCGGCCGCGCCGCCCGCCAGCAGCAGCGCCCCCATGCTCATCGCGATGCCGACGCAGATCGTCTGCACTTCCGGCTTGATGAACTGCATCGTGTCGTAGATCGCCAGGCCGGCGTAGACGGAACCGCCGGGGGAGTTGACGTAGAGGCTGATGTCCTTGTCCGGATCCTCGGACTCGAGGTGCAGCAGCTGGGCGACGATCAGGTTGGCGATGTCCTCGGTCACAGGCGTACCGAGAAAGACGATCCGCTCGTTGAGCAGGCGCGAGTAGATGTCGAAGGAACGCTCGCCGCGCGAGGTCTGCTCGACCACCATCGGGACCAAAGGGCTCATCGGCCGGGACTCTATAGAAGGCCGTCGGTCGGCTAATCGGAATCGGGGGTCCAGAGCTCGGAGGGCTTCTCCTCCTGCGGAACCTCTGAGACCTGCTGGTCGCGGCGCCTGTCGGCGCCACGCTCCTCATCTGGCGTCCAGATCTTCTCTCGCGCCTCGGCCTGGGCGAGCGGGATCGGCGTGGCCGACTCGGCGACCAGGTCGACCGCCTTGCGCACCTGAATGTCCTCGCGGATCATCGCGTCGCGACCGTCCTCGCGCAGCCGCGCGAGCAGCTTCTCCGGCGTGGTGCGCTCGTGTTCGGCGGTGTGGGCGAGCGCCTCGACCATCTCCTCCTCGCTGGCCTCGATCCCCTCCACCTCGACGACGGCGGCGAGCACCGCCTCGCGGCGCAGCTCGCGCTCGGCATCCGGTTTGGACTCCTCGAGCACCTCCTCGCGGGTCTTGCCCTGCATCTGTAGGAACGACTCGGGGCTCATCCCGCGGCCGGCGAGCTGCCGTTCGACCCGCTCCCAGCGCTCCGCGGCGCGGGCAGCGACGAGATCGTCTGGAACCTCGACGGTCGCCGTCTCGACCGCGGCGTCAACCGCGGCGACGCGGAAGTCCTGCTCGGCCCGTTCGTCGACAACCTCGCCGACGCGCTTGGCGATGTCGGAGCGCAGCTCGTCGAGGGTCTCGAACTCCGACGCCTCGGCGGCGAAGTCGTCGTCGAGCTCCGGCAGGACCTTTTCGCGCACCTCCTTGACCTTCACAGCGAAGACCGCATCCTGCCCCGCCAGTTGCTCAGCCTGGTAATCGTCGGGAAAGGTGACCTCGACCTCGCGCTCCTCGTCCGCTTCGGAGCCCGTGAGCTGCTCCTCGAAACCCTCGATCAACTGGCCGCCGCCCAGCTCGAGCAGGTAGTCGGACGCCTTGCCGCCCTCGAACGCCTGGCCATCGAGCAGCCCCTCGAAGTCGACCAGCAGAACGTCGCCCTGGGAGGCGGCGCGCTCGACGGGCTCGAGCCGCGCGAAGCCGGCACGGAGGCGCTCGATCTCGCGGTCGACGATCTCGTCGGTCGACTCAGGCTCGGCGCGGCCCACCTCGAGGCCCTTGTACTCGCCCAGCGTCGCCTTCGGCCTGACCCCGATCTCGAATTTGAAGCCGAGCGGGTCGCCCTCGGCTTCGGGCGCGGAGACGATCTCGATGTCGGGGTCGCCGACCGAGCTGACGCCCGAGCCGAGCAGTGCCTCTTCGTACCAGCGCGGCAGCGACTCGCGGATCGCCTCCTGCAGCACGGCGCCGTAGCCGAGCCGCTGGACGACCAGCGACGGCGGCGCCTTTCCTTTGCGAAACCCGGGCAGGCGCATCTCCCGCGCCAGGTCACGGGCGGCGCGCTGGATCCCCTTTTCCACCGCCTCCGGCGGCACCTCGGCCTCGACCCGCACGCGCGAGTCGGGCAGCTCTGTGACGATCGACTTCACGAACGCGCCACCCTAGACTGAAGCTGGTCGTAACGCATTTCCCGCGTCATGCATTGGATATGCGTTACGACCGAGAAGATCGCTGGGCGAGCATGGTGCGCAGGGCGACGCCGAAGTCGATCGCGAAGGCGAGGCCGCGGCCGAGCGGGCCGGTGACCAGCCAGGCGCGAGCCCTAACCAGCCGAGACATGGCCCTCCCCCTCTCCGACGATCCGTTTTTCGAGCAGGGTGGCGTGGCCCGCCGCCACGGCTCGCCGTGCCCGACGCTCGTCGAGGGCGACGCCGCGGTCGTGGGCGAGGTCGAGCAGGCGCTGCTTCTCGGTGCCTTCGCGCGCCACCTCGAAGAAGACCCAGGCAAGGACGCCGAGCGCGAGGAAGGTCCCCTCGACCATCATGATCACCCCGGCGGTGCTCTGGTCGGCGACGGGCGAGATCCCCCAGTAGCGCTCGCCCGGCGCGTAGATCGGGTAGAGCACCGAACCCGACCACATCAACACGTTGCCGAGGATCGCGCCGGCGAAGCGCACCGCGATCACGTAGCCGACCTTCCAGCCGGCGGTGAACCACTCCGGCTTGGGCAGCGGCCCGAAGACGGGCATCCACATCAGGCAGCCGAAGAAGAGGAAGCTCGTGTGCTCGAGCGCGTGGATCGGCGCCGTTCCGTAGGCGGCGTCGTAGAGCCCGGGGACGTGCCAGAGGTAGAAGTTGAGCGCCCAGAGGGGAAGGGCGACCAGCGGGTGCGCAAGCACCTGCAGGCGGTTGAAGAACCGGATCGCGAGGATCGGCTGCAGGATCGCTTTGGTCAGGCCGAGGACGAGCAGCAGCGAGGCGAGGTCGCCGATCAGCAGGTGCTCGGCCATGTGGGCGATCACCAGCTCCTCGGCGATGTGCCCGACCGGGCTGAAGAGCGCGACCGCGATCAGCAGCAGGCCGCTGCCGAAGCAGAGCTGGCGCCAGAGCGGCGTCGAGCGGCCCTCCCAGGAGAGCGACATGACCCGTGCCCAGTAGGCGACGCCGCCGATCGTGATCGGAAATACCTCGACCGGCGCGAACACGCCGGCGACGTGCGCGAAGAGAACGCTGCCCACGGTGGTAGCTTGGCAGTTCAGTGACCGGCGCCGATCATCGCTTCCCGCCGATCGGCGGCTACGGCTTCCTCTCCGATTGCCACACCAGCGCGCTCGTCTCCTACGACGGCACTGTCGAGTGGCTGTGCCTCCCCCGCTTCGACTCGCCGAGCGTCTTCGCCGCGATGCTCGACCGCGGAGCCGGTCACTTCAAGCTCGCCCCGCGCGGCGTGATCGTGCCGATCAGCCGCCGCTACGAGCCCGGCACGCTGGTGATCGAGACGACCTGGGTGACGGAGACCGGCTGGGTCGTCGTCCACGACCTGCTCTCGATCGGCGAGTGGGCGCCGGAGGGCGGCCCTCGCAGCCGCCCGGAGACCGAGCACGAGTCGGACCGCTCGCTGCTGCGCCTGATGACCTGCGTCGACGGCGAGGTCGAGATGGAGATGGAGTGCCTCCCCCGCTTCGCCTACGGCGCCGAGGCGGTCAGCTGGGACGGCGGCGAGCTGGGCGAGGCAAGCGCCCGCGCCGGCGACTTCGAGCTGCGACTGACCAGCGACATGGAGCTGACGCCACGGGACGACGGCGTGCGGGGGACGCTGCGGCTGCGCGAGGACGAAACCGGCTTCTGCGCCCTCAGCTGGGGCGAGGGAGACGCCGACGGGCCGCGCAGCGCGCCGGAGGCGCTCGAGCGGCTCGACTCAACCGAAGAGTTCTGGCGCCAGTGGCTGCGGGCGGGCGAGTTCCCCGACCACCCATGGCGCATCCACCTGCAGCGCTCCGCCCTCGTCCTCAAGGGCCTCACCTATGCGCCGACCGGCGCGATCGTCGCGGCGCCGACCACCTCGCTGCCGGAGACGCCCGGCGGCGAACGCAACTGGGACTACCGCTACAGCTGGATCCGCGACTCGACCTTCAGCCTCTGGGCGCTGCACACGCTCGGCTTCGACCAGGAGGCGCGCGACTTCATGCGCTTCGTGATCGGCGTCTGCAGGGACCACCCCGACCTTCAGATCATGTACGGAATCGGCGGCGAGCGAGAGCTGACCGAGAGCACGCTCGACCATCTCGGCGGCTACGCCGGCTCGCGCCCGGTGCGAATCGGCAACGGCGCCTACGACCAGCGCCAGAACGACGTCTGGGGCGCCCTGCTCGACTCGATCTACCTGCATCAGAAGGCCCTGCGGGGAAGCGCCACGAAAGCCGACCGCGAGCTGATCGCCTACCAGGTGGAGGCCGCGCTGGCCGCCTGGGAGCACCCCGACCAGGGCATCTGGGAGTCACGCGGCGAGCCGCAGCACTATGTCTCCTCGAAGCTGATGCTCTGGGTCGCGATCGACCGCGGCGCCCGCCTCGCCCAGGGCGCCGGCCTGGCGGAGATCGCCGAGAAATGGAGGCAGGCGGCGGATCGAATGCGCGAGGAGATCCTCGAACGCGGCGTCCGCGACGGCGTCTTCCGCCAGCACTACGACACAGATGCGCTCGACGCCTCGACCCTGCTGATCCCGCTGCTCCGTTTCCTCCCCCCGGACGACGAGCGCGTGCGGGCGACGGTCGACGCGATCGCCGACCACCTGACCGAACACGGCCTCGTCCTCCGCTACAAGGTCGAGGAGACCGACGACGGCCTCAGCGGCGCCGAGGGCACCTTCCTGATCTGCTCCTTCTGGCTCGTCTCGGCCCTCTCGGAGATCGGCGAGCGGGCGCGGGCGCGGGCGCTCTGCGCGCGACTGCTCGAGTCGGCCGGCTGGCTGGACCTCTTCGCCGAGGAGCTCGACGCGCCCAGCGGGCAGCACCTCGGCAACTTCCCGCAGGCGTTCACGCACCTGGCGCTGATCAATGCGGTTTCCCACGTAATCGCCGACGAGCAGCGCGAAGACGGCGGACCCACCGCCGTCTTCACCGAGATGGGCGGCGTCCGCGAGGACGCCTGAGCGCCGCACGATCGCTTGCGCAGACAGTTCGCCTACAGACAATAGATTTCGTTTGCCCTATATTGCGGCAGGTGCCGGCCGCCAGCGACCCCGCCACCAACGACCTCTTCATCGCCCTGGCGCACCCCCTGCGCCGCCGTATCCTGCGCCACATGGTCGAGGTCGCGGGCGAGATCAGCCCGCGCGAGCTGGCCGAGGCGCTGAATCAGCCGCTGAGCAGGTTGAGCTACCACGTCACGGTGCTCGCCCGGTGCCGAGCGATCGAGCTGGTCGGGACCGCGCCTGTGCGGGGCTCGACTCAGCACTTCTACCGCGCCGCGGTCGACGCCAGGTGGGCGCTGATGGCCCTCGAGGCGTGCGTCGAGCGAACCGGTCGGGGAAGGCGGTAGGGGAAGAGTTTTCCCGGCGTGGCCCTTATAGGTCAGTCAGTGGAGGAGAGCGAGGACATCCGCAGCACCGCCGGGGAGGACGCGGCGCTCGAGTCGGCCCTTTTGCAACTCGTGCTCGCGCTTCATCCCACGGCCCTCGCGCTCGAGGAGGTGGTTCGCGAGTTGGGCGAGGAGGGAAACCTCGACGCCGTCGAGCGCGCGGTTCGCGACCTCGGCGCCGCGGGCCTGCTCAGGCGCAGCGGGACCCTCGTGCTGCCGACCCGCGCGGCGCTCCGCTTCGACGAGCTGCTGGCAGGGTGAGACGCATGAGCCCGGCCGGTCTCGGCCAGAAAGCCGGGCTCATGCGCCCTCTCGGGCTCCGGCCATGAAGGGAGCCTCTGAAAGGACCGCGAAGCGCCGTCCTCTCCTCCTTCCCGGGCTTTCCTACACCCGGGTTCTTAATTAGAGCATAGATCCCCCCGGCCGCCTGACGGCCGGAACTGTGCGCCGAAACCTTCGAGGGCCTTCAGTAGCATCGCAGCTGCATTGAACCCTGCCCCGTTCAAAGTCCGCAGCGCACAGGATTCGGGCGTCTTCGTCATCGACGTCGAGGGCGAGCTCGACATGAACACCGCCTCGCAGCTCGAGCACGAGCTGCGCGAGCCGCTCGCCAGCCCCGACTCCGGCCTGGTCATCGACCTGAGCAGCTGCGAGTTCATCGACTCGACCGGCATCGCCCTGATCGTCCGGGCATGGCAGCAGCTGGACGGCAGTTTCGCCCTCTGCGGCATCGGCGACCAGGTCGAGCGGGTCCTCGACATAACCGGCCTCGAGGAGGCAATCCCCACGCACCCCGGGCGAGAGGAAGCGATCGCCGGGGTCCGCTCCTAGAACCTTGCGCGCCGCCCTCTCGATTTTCCTCTCCGTGCTGGTGCTCCTCTGCGCCTTCGTCGGCTCGGCCGGCTCGCAGGGCGAGGTCGTCATTCGCGGCGTCCGCTCCGGCTCGCACCTGCAACTCAGCGTCGAGCGCTCCCGACTCGTGGTCGAAGGTCAGGTCGCGGGCCACCAGGCCGGCTGCCGGACCACCCGGCTGGGGGTCTCATGCCCGCTCGCCCATGCCGGAGCGGTGATCGTCGAAACGGGCTCGGGGCCCGACAAGGTCGAGGTTCTCGATCCGCTTCCGGTCCCGCTCACCGCCTACCTCGGCGCCGGCTCGGACAAGTTCATCGGCAACGCCGAGGAAGACACCTGCTACCCGCAGGGAACGCCGCGCAACCGCTGCGTCGGCGGTCCCGGGCGCGACATCTGCATCTCGGCCCCGGTCAACACCGACTGCGTCGGCGGCGCCGGGCGCGACTACTGCCAGACGAGCGCCGGGAGCGACGGCTGCTGGGGCGGTCCGGGCAGCGACGTTTGCCGGATGGGCCGGGGCGAAGACGGCTGCCACGGCGAAGGCGGAGCCGACAAGCTCTACGGCGGACCGGGTACCGACCGGCTCTACGGCGGTACCGACTTCGACCGCTGCGACGGCGCTCCCGGCATGGGCCGCTCCGCCGAATGCGAGGCCGGGCCGCGGCACTGAAGGCCCACGAGGGGCGCCCCGGCGAGACCGTCTTCCCGTAGCGCTCAAATACGGGGGTGCCCGCACCCACCCATTCCGCCCACCGGGCACCCGGTCGGCACACGCACTGGCGCCTGGCGCGCAGGCGGCGCCTGCTGCTGCGCGGCGGCGGCGCTGCAGCCCTGCTGGCGGTGGTCGGGCCGGGGCTGCTGGCGGGTCTATCGGATGACGACCCCGCCGGGATCGCCACCTACTCGATCCTCGGCGCCAAGTACGGCTACGAGCTGCTCTGGGTCCTCACCCTCTCGACCGCCGCCCTGATCGTCTTCCACGAGCTCGGCGTGCGGCTCGGCATCGTCACGGGCAAGGGGCTGCTCACCCTCGTGCGCGAGCGCTATGGCCAGCGGTCCGCCCACGTCGTCCTCGCCGCCCTCGTGCTCGCGAACACGGGCACGCTGTGCGCCGAGTTCGCCGGAGTCGCCGCCGGCATGCAGCTGCTCGGCGGTATGAGCCGCTACCTCAGCGTGCCGCTGGCGGCCGTCGGCGTCTCGGCGCTCGTCCTGCGCGAGAACTTCCGCCACGTCGAGCACTTCCTGCTGGCGCTCAGCTCGGTCTTCGTCGCCTACGTCGTCGCCGGCGTCCTCGCCCATCCCGACTGGGGTGCCGCCGCCGAGGGCCTGGTCGTTCCCGGCCTGCCGCTCACCCGCGAGGCCGTGCTCGTCGCGGTGGCGACGCTGGGGACGACGCTCGCGCCCTGGGGGCTTGCCTTCATCCAGTCCTATGCGGTCGACAAGCGGCTGCAGGTGAAGGACCTCGGCTACGAGCGCGTCGACGTCGTGGTCGGCGCCGTGTTGACGGGCGTGATCGGCTTCTTCGTCGTCGTCGCCTGCGCGGCGACGCTGCACGTCCAGGGGATCGAGATCGACGACGCCGGCGACGCGGCGCGGGCGCTGGAGCCACTTGCCGGCGATACGGCGGCGACGCTGTTCGGCCTCGGCTTCCTCGGCGCCGCCCTGCTTGCAGCGGCGATCGTTCCGCTCTCCACCGCCTACTCCGTCTCCGAGACGCTGGGCCGCAAAGCCGACCTCGACGACAAGTTCGGCGAGGCCCAGTCCTTCTATCTCAGCTATGCGGCCGTCGTCACCGTGGCGGCGGCGCTCGTCCTCATCCCCGGCGCACCGCTGATCCAGATCCTCTTCCTCTCGCAGGCTCTCAACGCGGTCCTGCTGCTCGTCATCCTGCCCTTCATGCGCTCGCTCGGCCGGGACCGCGACCTGATGGGCGCCCACGCGCTGGGGCGCGGCGGGCGAATCGTCACCGGCGTCGTCCTGGCTGCGATCGCGATCTCGGTCTTGGCGCTCGCCGTGTTGACAGTCCTCTAGGGTGCCCGCGATGGGCACGATCGATGAGCTGCTCGCCAACAACGAGGCCTTTGCCGCGGCGCTGCCGACGCGCCATCTCGACGTCCGCCCCAGCCGCCGGCTGGCGATCGTCACCTGCATGGACTCGCGCCTCGACGTCTTCGCGACCCTCGGCCTCGGCCACGGCGAGGCGCACGTGCTGCGCAACGCCGGCGGCGTGATCACCGACGACGTGATCCGTTCGCTGGCCGTGTCGCAGAGGCGACTCGGCACCCGCGAGGTGATGCTGATCCACCACAACGACTGCGGCATGCAGAAGCTCACCGACGACGGCTTCCGGGCGGAGCTGCAGGAGGCGACCGGCGTCGCGCCGGCCTTCGCGATCGAGTCGTTCACCGACGTCGAGGCCGACGTGCGCCAGTCGATCCTGCGCGTGCGCCGCTCGGGCTTCCTTCCCCATCGCGACGAGGTTCGCGGCTTCGTCTACGACGTCGACACCCACCGGCTGCACGAGGTCTTCGCGGCAGACCCCGCCTGAGACCCCGGTTCTCCGGAGCCCTGCCCGGCTAGCCGCCGAGCTTGTAGGCGACGATCTTGGGCGTCTGCCCGGCTTCCGCCGCCAGTCCCGCGGGGGCAATCAGCATTTCGCCGTTCGCCATCACGCCCGAGTTGGTCCCGGCCGGCAGCTTTTCCCGCCAGACGATCTTTCCGTCCTTGACGTCGTAGGCGCTGACGACTCCTTCGTAGTTGGTGGAGAAGACCAGATCGTTGACCACGGTGGTCGCGCCGTAGGCCGGCGTCACCGTCGGTTCGGAAGACCACTCGACCTTGCCGGTGGCCGCGTCGAGGGCGACGACTTCACCGGTGGCTTCGCCGCCTTCGCCGAGCTGGCTGCCGGATTCGACTTTGCCGGGGTAGTTGACGATCGGCGCGAAAACGGTCTTGCCGTCTGTCGACATCGGTGCGATCACACCGCCGAGCGTGCCTGGGTAGAGCGTGCCGGTCTTGATCTTCGACGTTTCGCCGCGCATCGCGAGCAGGCCGTCTTCGTCGTGGCCGTTGTGCTTGCCGACCGGGCGCTGCCAGAGCACCTTGCCCGTTTCGCGGTCCGCTGCGACGACGATCCCCGACTTGCCCGCTGCGACGACGATCTGCTTGCCGCCCGCCTTCATCAGAATCGGCGGGCCCTGGAAGTCCCAGTCGTAGAGGTCGTGCGGCGTCACCTGGTGATACCAGACCATCTTGCCGGTTTTGGCGTTCATCTTGATCAACGAGTTGGTGTAGAGGTTGGGGCCGGGCCGGCTCGAACCCGACGGGAATTCCGCCGTACCAGGGAACGGCGCCGGGTTGCCGGTGCCGAAGTACATGAACCCCTTTTCGTCGAAGGCGGGCGGATACCAGACACCGCCCCCCGCATTGACCTGCGGGTTGCCCCAGAGGTCTTTCGGCACGGTGTCGAAGTGCCACAGTTTCTTGCCCGTCTTCGCGTCGAGCGCCCAGAGAACGCCGACGCCGCCGCCTTCGTACTGCTCGCTGGTGTTGAGCGGAACGGTGGAGACGTAGACCATGCCGTCGTGGTAGCCCGGCGCCATGTCGATCCCCTCGTGTCCGTTGCTCGGCAGCACGGTGGACCAGAGCTGCTTGCCGGTCTTCTGGTCGAGCGCGAAGGCTTCCGTCGGCGTTGCGCCGAAGACCTGCCCGCCGGCGACCACGACGCCGTTCGGACCCTCGTCTGGCAGGCCGTACTTGCGCGTCCAGAGGACTTCGCCGGAATCGAGGCTCAGCGCCTGGACGTTCGAGGCGAGGTCCTGCGAGTAGATGACACCCTTGTCGATCACGGGCGTCGAGGCATAGCTGCCGAAGTTGCTGGTGCCGGGGATCGGAGCGGTCCAGGCCGTGCTCAGGCTGGTCACGTTCGAGCTGTCGATCTGGCTCTTCGGGTTGCGCGTGTTGGCTGCGTCGACACCGGGGTACCCGGAGCCGGTGAAGTTGGCCTCCCCACCGCCGGACGAAGAACCGCAGCCGGCGAGCGCCGCCAGCATCGAGATCGCGGCGATCAGCGACAACCCTGCCCGCGCCCCCCTGGGCGCCCTACTCAGACAAGTCATTGCACGACCATATGCGACCGATCAATCGCTGTCAAGTTATTGAACTACGCCGAGTGTCTGACAGCGCATTGACTACAAACGGCTGCAAGACACGGTTCGAGAGGAGGCCGAGGGCGCCGAGGTTGGCGAACCCCGGACCCTGGCTCAGTCCGGCCAGACCGGGGATCTGAAGGCGCGGGGTCAACCCGAGCAGCTCGAGGTGGCGGCCGATCGGCACCTCGGTTCCGGCCGGCCTGTCCCAGATCGGTCCCGCCTGCCGTTCGATCTCCTCGCGCGCTTTCGCCGGGAAGAGCGTGCGGAGCTGAGCCAGGAGGTCGAATCCGGTGCAGTTGGCGACGTAGTCGTGCTCGCGGTCGACCGTGCCTTCAGGCGACTCGCAGACGACGCGCACCTGCTCTCCCTCGCTCGCGGAGCCGACGTCGGTGACGCGTCCCAGGGCAAAGCTCACGCGGTCGTCGTAGGCGATCGCCGCCAGGCTCGGCGGGTCGAAGACCCCGCGGTCGGAGTGCTTGACGAAGTCGCGCCGCGTCTGCTCGTCGAGCGATTCCCATTCGATCGTGTCCGGGTTGGAGAAGACGCGATTCTCGAGGAAGCTCTCGCCGCGGCTCATCGGCAGCATCGGCGTGTAGATGATGAAGCGGCACTCGGGCCGGAATCCACGCAGGAACATCGTCGCGCTGAGGGCGCTCTCGCCGCCGCCGACGATCGCGATGTCATGGCTCTCGCCTTCGGGGATGCGAGCGAACTCGCTGCGCTTGCTGTCGCAGTGGAAGACACGCTCGGCGATGCCCGGCTCGTGCGGGAAGGCGCGGTGGATGCCCGGTCCGGTGAGAACCAGCGCCGAGCAGGAGTGGCGGCTGCGGCCGCCGTCCTCTTCGACCTCGACGACCCAGCGCCGACCCTCGTCGTCGAGGGTCACCTGCACCACGCGGCCCCGCAGGTGCTCGACCCCCTCCGTTGCCCGCGACATCACCCAGGTCAGGTAGTCGCCGTAGTCGCGATGGCGGACCGGCGGCGAGCCCGCGTCGACCCAACGCGCGTAGCGACGCCTGCTGATCATGTACTGCTGCCAGGTGAAGGCGGCGAGTTCGGCGTCGATCGCCTCGCCCGCCTCGCCGAACTCGACGTGGCTGCGGTAGGGGAAGCCGACGTCCTTGATCGGCGTCACGGCGAGCGGCTCCTCGCCGGACGTCATCCCGTTCAGCCCCTTCCAGGAGGCGGCGACTTCGGTGCCCTCGATCACCTTGGCCGAGAGCTCGGCCAAGCCGAGGTTGTTGATCGCGTGGACCTTGGTCGTGATCCCCGCCGCCTTGGCGCCCGCTCCGACGATCAGCAGGTCCGTCTCAGTCATGACGCTCCCGGTCATGAGGTGACGGGGCTGGCGAGGGGTTTGGCGAGGACCAAACCGTGCTGGGAGGGACTGAAGGCGATCGCCGCCCTGGCGATCCGCTCCGCGCCGGAGTCGACCGGCTCCAGCTCGACCTCCTCGAGCACGGCGCGCAGCACGCGCTTCATCTCCTGTTCGGCGTAGCTGGCGGCGAGGCAGCGGCGCGAGCCGCCGCCGAACGGAATCCAGGTCGGGACCGAGGCGCGCTGGGTCAGGAAGCGCTCGGGGACGAACTCGCCCGGCTTCTCGTATACGTCCTCGCGGTGGTGGATCAGGTGAACGCAGGGCGCGATCAGCGTCCCGCCGGGGAGGTCGTAGCCGCCCAGCGTCGCCGGCTTCAGCAGGCGCCGCACGACCACCGAGACCGGCGGCCTGATCCGCAGCGTCTCCTTGACGACGGCATCGAGGTACTCGTCGCCTTCGCCGGCGAGCACTTCCTTCTGCAGGCGTCGCAGCTTCTCCGGGTGGCGCAGGAGGCGCTCGAAGACCCAGGCCAGCGAGCTCGACGTGGGACCGTCGGTGAGCAGCGTCAGCAGTTCGTCGCGCAGCTCTTTCTCGCTCAGCGGCGAGCCGTCCTCGTGACGCGCGTCGACCAGGATCGAGACCGCGTCCCGGCGGCCCTCGTCGCCAACGGCGCGACGACGCCTCGCCTCGCCCAGGACCGCTTCCTCCACCGGCGCCATCGCCTCCTGCCAGCTCGAATCGGCTTCGAGCCAAGCGGACCCGAAGAGGGCCAGCTTCCAGAGCCGGTCGTCGTCGTTGATCGTCTCGGTCAGGTTGGTGAGCAGGGCGCGCATGCCGTCGAGGCGCCCTTCGTCGTCGCCGAAGACGGCGCGCATCACCACCTCCTGGGTCAGGGCCTGCATGCGGGGCCAGAGCTCGAACGGCTCCCCGACCGGCCAGGAGCGCACCTCGCGACGGGCAAGCTCGTCCATCGCGTCGGCGTCCTCGCGCATCCGCTCGCCGTGGAAGCGCGGCAGCATCAGCTTGCGCTGGAGCATGTGCGCAGGCTCTTCGCTGAGCATCACCGAGTGCGCTCCGAGAATCGGCCGCAGGGCCAGATTCGGCAGGCCGACCCCGAGATCGTTGGTGTCGGTGGAGAAGACGCGTTTGACGTCCTCGGGATCGGAGAGCACGACCCAGGCGCCGAGGTGGCGCAACCGCAACGTGAAGGTGTCGCCGAAGCGCTCCCGGCATTCCTCGAGCATCGGCAGGGGTTCGCTCGCCCAGCGCATCGACTGGACGATCTCGGGCTCCTCCGGACCGGGCGGGAGCCCTGCGTCGCCAGCTGAGCCCGACGCCTCGCCCTCGCCCATCAGCTCGTCCTCGAGCTTGCAGGTGGCGCCGATCAGCAGCTCGAAGAGCTCGGCCGAGAAGTCCTCGGGCAGCCCGGCCTTCGCGCCGCGGGCGAGGTAACGCTGGCAGACCTCGACCACCCGCTCGGGCTGCATCATCGGGATTCCGTGCTCGGCCTTGAACTCGGCCACTTCGCGGCAGATCTCGAAGCGCTCGCCGAGCAGGCGCGAGATCTCCTCGTCGATCGGATCGAGGCGGTCGCGGAACCGTGCCAGCCCGTTGTCGCTCACGAGACCCCCGCTCCGAGCAGGCCGGTGGCGAAGGCGTGGCTGCAGTCGGCCAGCGTCTCCAGGGCGTAGCCGCCCTCCTGGACGACGCAGACGGGGACGCCGGAGGCGGCGAGCAGGGCGCCGATCTCGGTGAAGATCTCCGGCTCGAAGGCCCAGGAGCCGTGCGGGTCGCCGGCGACGATGTCGTAGCCGAGCGAGACGACGATCGCCCGCGAGGAGGAGGCAAGGGCGTCGATCGAGGCCGCCACGGCTCCCAGGTAGGCGTCGCGGTCGGGACTGCCCTCGAACTCGACCACGTGTTCCCGCTCGCTGCTCGGAGTCACAGTCAGCTCGGCGACGTTGGTCACCGGAGAGGCGTGCAACGAGTGTAGGCTCGCGTCCGGCATCGACTCGACGATCGCCGCGGTGCCGTTCGGGTAGTGCAGGTCGACGTCGAGGATGCCGACGGGACGCACGCCGCGATCGCGCAGCACCTGCACCGCGGCGGCGGCCGTGTTCAGGTAGCAGTAGCCGGCGAACCAGGCCGGACCGGCGTGATGGCCGGGCGGGCGGCAGAGCGCGTAGGTGAAGCGCTCGCCGTCGGCCAGCCGCTCGGCGGCGGTGATCGCGGTGCGCACCCCCTCGCGAGCGGCATCCACCAGCCCCGAGCAGACCGGGATGTCCGGCGGCAACCCGGGCGGCGTCAGCTCCGGCAGGACTACCGGCTCCTCGCTCACCTCCCCCAGGGCGTCGAGGTAGGCGGGGTCGTGGAGGACGCTGAGCGTCTGCTCGACCTCTTCGCTGTCGGCGTCGGCGCTGGCGGCGCGCACGCCGCGGTGGCGGACGAGGCCGCGACGCAGCTCCGACATGCGCCGGTTGTCGTCGACGCCGGGCAGGATGCGGCCGCCTTCCAGGATCCAGTGAGCGGAGTCGCCCTCCCCCTCGCGCTGCTCGACCATCAACAGCTCCGCGATCACCGTCAGAGGACCCTTCGCATGCGCGGGCCGAGCGAGACGAAGCCGTTGCCGAGGTAGAATGCCTCCGTCGCACGCAGCTTCGGGAAGTCGTCGCGCGGCAGCCCGACCTCTACCCGCTTCGCCCCGTGCCGCCGGGCGACCGCGAAGAAGGCCTCCATCAGGTCGCGTCCGATCGCCCGGCTGCGCCACTCGGAGTGCACCCAGAGGTCCTGGATCGTCCCGTAGTGGCCGGGGACGTGGACCGCGAACTGCCAGCTCGCCGCGAGCACGCCGACGAGCCGCCCCTCGGCCTCGGCGACGAGCAGCACGCCCGCGCCGGGGTCCTCGATCAGCTTCCTCGTCGCCTCCTCGAGCGCGACCGAGGACGGGCCCTCGCCGCCGAGCTCGACCAGCAGCTCGGCGATTCCCGCCGCGGCGGCCGCGGCGTCGGCGGCCTCCGCCTCGCGCACGCGCCACTCTGGCGCGGTGCGGTCCGCGGTCTCGGCCCCTCCGGAGCTCGCCTCGCTCATGCCACCACCTGCGCGCCGGACGGCTCCAGCTCGACGCTCCAGGCATCGGGCGAGTCGCTGCCGGTGACGGTTCGCGCGATCGCCGCCATCGGCGCCCGCGCCTTGAGCAGGATCTCGTCGAACTCGTCCTGCGGGTCGGACTGCATCACAATCGCCCCGCCGGCGCCGATCGTCGTCCGCCCCGGCCGCAGGACGATCGTGCGGATCACAATGCTGAGGTCCATCACGCCGTCGAGCCCGAAGTAGCCGATCGCGCCCGAGTAGACGCCGCGCGCCTCGGCCTCGATGTCGTCGATGATCTCCATCGTGCGCAGCTTCGGCGCGCCGGTCATCGAGCCGCCCGGGAAGCAGGCCCGCGCGCATTCGGCGGCGCTGCGGTCGGCGGGCAGCATCCCCTCGATCGTCGAGATCAGCTGGTGGACGGTCGCGTAGTCCTCGACGATCATCAGCTCTGGGACGCCGACGCTGCCGACCTCGCAGACGATCCCGAGGTCGTTGCGCAGCAGGTCGACGATCATCAGGTGCTCGGCGTAGGTCTTTTCGTCGTTGGTCAGCGTCGCCTTCAACGCCGCGTCCTGCTCGGGGTCCGACGAGCGCGAGGTCGTGCCCTTGATCGGCCGCGCCTCGACGCGCCTGTCGCGGTCGACCGAGAGGAAGCGCTCGGGAGAGGAGCTGACCACCGCGACCTCGCCAAGTTTCAGGTAGGCGGCGAAGGGCGCCGGGTTGGCGCGTCGCAGGTTGCGGTAGAGGTCGAAGGGATCGGGTTCGGCGCCGGTCGAGATCTGGTCCGTCAGGCAGATCTCGTAGGACTCGCCGGCGGCCAGTTCGGTCTGGCTGCGGGCGATGTCGGCGAGGTACTGCGCCCGTCCCCGCCCGCAATCGAAGCCGACGTGCGTGGCGGTCGGCTCGCCGAAGGCCTGCTCGGGATCGGGCCGCACCGCTTCGGGGTCGGCGAGCGCCTCCTGCACGACGGCTTCCGCCTCCGCCAGCCAGCCCTCGGCCGCGGCCTCGTCCTCGTCCTCGCGGTAGAGCGCCATCAGGTGCGTGCGGTGGCGGACGTGGTCGACGGCGACCAGGCGGTTGGCGTAGAGCATCACCGAGTCGGGCACGTCGGAGCGGTGCACGTTGGGCGAGCCGCAGTCGGCCTTCAGCTCGTAGCCGAGGTAGCCGACGAAACCGCCGAGCAGGTTCGGCGCCTGGCCCGTGGGGGTCTCGATCGAGCGCTTGGCGACCTCGCGGTCGAGCACCTCGAAGATCGAGCCGCGTTCGGTCTTCGTCGTCTCGGGCCCATGCACCTGGACGGCGCCGGCGTCGACCTCGTACTCGAGCACGCAACGGTCCTCGCCGGCGCTCTTCCCCATGTAGGAGCTCTGCGCCAGGCGCGTCGGGGCGTCGGCGCTGTCGAGCCAGAAGGCGTACTCCTCCTCGGCGAACAGCCTTTCGAAGAGGGCCTCCGTCGAGGGCTCGCCCGGAATCGTTCGCATCAGCAGCTTCGTGTCGGAGGAGCCGGCGGGACGGGCCTCGACCTTGCGCGAGGGCGCCGCCGGGCGCCGCGCCGGGCGGGCCGAAGGCGACTTGCGTCGCTCGGCGAGGGCGTAGAAGTTGCGCACCAGCGTGGCGCCGTGGGTGGTGGCGATCGACTCGGGATGGAACTGCACGCCCCACAGCGGCCGCCGCCGGTGTTCGATCCCCATCACGACGCCGTCGTCGGCCCAGGCGCAGACGTTGCCGTCGCTGCTCATCCCGGTGATCGCCAGCGAGTGGTAGCGGACGACGGGGAACCCCTGTGGGATGTCGGCGAAGAGGCCGGCCCCTTCGTGGAAGATCTTGCTGAGGCGCCCGTGCATCGCCTCGGGCGCGCTGCTGACGTTGCCGTCGAGCATCTTGCCCAGGCCCTGGTGGCCGAGGCAGATGCCGAGCACCGGGATCTCGCTGTAGCGGAGGATGTCGTCGCAGACGCAGAAGTCGTGCCAGCGCCGCGGCGTCCCCGGGCCGGGCGAGAGGACGATCGCGTCGAAGTCCCAGCGCGAGAGCGCCCGCCAGGAGACGGCGTCGTTGTCGACCACGATCGGCTCCTCGCCCGAGACGCCGGCGAGCAGGTGGAAGACGTTGTAGGTGTAGGAGTCGTGGTTGTCGACGAGCAGCGTTCTCATCAAGCCTCCAGTCCCAGGCCGATTGCGCCCTGGCCGAGCGCCGCCTGAATCGCCTCCTGTACCCGTTCGTTGCGGTCTTCCTCCAGGTACCAGCGCGAGAGGTGCGCGACCCAGCGCGCCATCGGGCTGACGTCGAGCCGCTCGACGGCCTGCTCGAGGTGGCGCCGGTACATCTCCGACTGGACGACCGCGAAGCGGTACTCGGGGTCCTCGGCGGGCTCTTCGGCCGCCGCCGGCACGCCGTCGCCGTTGTGAGCGCGGGCGCGTGCCAGGTCCCAGCCGAGGCTCTGCTCCTCGCGCAGCAGCTTCGCCGGTTCGAAGTCGAGCGGTTTCGTGTTCGTGTGCATGAGGAAGTAGCCGAGCGCGACCTGGGGGACGATGTGTTCGGCGGAGGGGTGCCTCTCGCGCACCCCGGTCCGCTCCGGCTCGGCCTCGATCGCCTCGTCGATCCACTCCGCCAGCTCGTCGATCAGCAGCGCGTTCTTCTTGCTCGAGGAGACCGACTCGCTCTGTTTGGAGACCATCCCGTGGAAGATGTCGTGCCTGGGGTGGTTGATCTCGGCGCCCGCCCCCTTGGCCATCATTTCGTCCATCAGCTGGCGCCGGCAGGTGACGTGGGCGACCCACTCGAGGCCGCAGACCTGGATCGAGGTCGTCCCTTCCAGGCCCGGGGCGGACATCCAGTAGGCGAGCGCGCGCATGTGCTGCGTCGGCAGGCCGTCGGCGCGCAGCAGCGGCATTTCCTCCAGCTCCTCGCGGTCGGTGAGGTAGATGATCGCGCCGTCGGGGCGGCGCTGGAGCATGCCGTGCTCGAGGCCGAGGTTGGACAGCTCCGCGACCTCGGGCAGGAAGTCGGACTCGAAGAAGACCCGGTCGAAGGCGATGCCGAGCCGGGCGAGCGTTTTGCGCTGGCCGGAGATCACCCAGGCGCGGGTCTTCGACCAGAGCTCGATCGCCGCCTGGTCGCCGTCGAGGACGCGCTGCAGCAGCTCGTCGGCGCTGTCGTGGTGGACGTCGAGCTCGCGGGTCAGCGAGGTCGCCGGGTTGTCGTCGCGGCCGTTGAGGATCGGCCCCTCCTTGACGTACTCGGCGTAGCAGGCGCCGACGAAGTGGTCGCTCTTGACGCCGGCGTCGAGCGAGGCCTGGGTGTGCTTGCCGCTGGCGACGACGCCCGCCATCGCCTCGCCCATGCTGCGACCGACGTCGCAGATGATGCTGCGGCGCTCGACCTTGCCTCCGGCCGCGGTGAGCGCCGCGCCGAGCGCGTTGCCGAGCGCCAGGTTGCGCAGGTGGCCGATGTGCAGCGCCTTGGTCGAGTTGGCGTCCCAGAAGTTGAGCGCGAAGGTCTGCCCGGCGGCGAGGTCGCTGTGGTCGGCGATCTCGCCGGCGACCAGCGCTCTCCCGGTGGCGTCGACCCAATCGTCGGCGAGGCGGACCCAGACCTGCTTGCCCTCGCGATCGAGCTGGGCGACGATCAGGTCGGCCTCGATCCGATCGAGAGCGGCGAGCGCGTCGGCGTCCTCCCGCCACTCGCGCACCCGCGGGACGAGCATCAGGTCGTAGCGCTCGTGGGGTTGGTAGGGCGCCCGCGCGGCCCAGAGAGGCCGGCCCTCCGGCCCGGTGGCGATTTCATCGAAGAAGTCGAAAAGATTGGCAGCCATAGCTAATTGCGGTTCGTATTCCGATAGCTATGCACCAGCCGGGGCTCGAACCCGGATCTCCGGCTTTTAAGGCCGGCCCTTTGACCGATTAAGGCACTGGTGCGAATGGTGCCGCTCTGTTTTGGGGCCTTCCCTGTGACCCCGGGATCTCCCAATCCCTCCGACTGGTCTGAAATTCCTGGGCATCCTAGCACCTGGTTGCGTACCTGGAAAGGATCCCACGTGGTATCCGACCGGTACGAACGTCAGGCCGCGACGGCCTGCGGGATGCTCCACGCCTCTGTCAGGAAGGAGCCCAGCTCGGAGTCGAGCCGGCCCGGCCGCAGGCGCCACTCGAGGATCGAGCTCGCTTCGACGAGGCGCGCGTTGGGCAGCTCCTCGGCCAGCATCCCCGAGTCGCTGAAGGGGTGCACGGGGTCGCGCGGGTGGCCGACGATCAGCGTCGGCTGGCGGATCTGCCGGCGCTCCTCTCGATGCGGCGCCGTCTCCCCCAGCAACAGGCCCTCGAGGACGGCGCCGGAGGGACCGGGTCGCTGGCGGACCCAGTCGAGTCCCATGTCGGCGAGATGGTGCGTTCTTGGAATCGCCGAGGTCAGCCGCGAAGCGATCTCGAAGGCGGGGCGCGCCAGGCGCAGGCCGAGCAGCAGCGGCGCGAAGGCGGCGGCCACCGCCGGCAGCGCGTTGTCGAGCACCGGCATCTCGATGAAGAGGCCGCGGACACGCTCGGGACTGCGCACGGCCAGCTCGAGCGCGACGTTGGCGCCGAGCGAGGTGCCGCCGACGACCGCCTGCGGCTGCTCGAGGCGGTCGAGCAGCGCCTCGACCTGGCGGGCGAAGCGCGGCATCGAGTAGAGGCGCAGGTCCTCGGGCCGGTCGGAGCGACCGTGCCCGAGCAGGTCGACGCAGACGACGCGGTTGCCCTGCTCGGCGAGCGCCGGGGCGAGCCGCTCGAACATGCGGCGGTTCATCAGCAACCCATGGACGAGGACGAGCAGTCGCTCGCCCTCGCCGAACTCGTCGTACTCGATCCTGTGCGACTCGTAGTCGAACTCGCCCATCGCCCCACAGGCTAGGGCGAAGACCGCTACTCCGCCTTCTCTCCGTTCGCGTGCAGCGCGTACCACTCGCCGCCGAAGGCGTCGATGTCGTTGCCGTTGGCTTCGCCGGGCTTCTTGTCGACCACGTAGGTGTAGAGCGGCCAGCCCGCATAAGTCACCTGCGTCGTCCCGTCTTTGCGCTTGGTCGTGCCCAGCTTCGAAGCCTGGACGCCGCTCATGCCCTTGGCTGCGCCTTCCGTGGTCAGCGGCGGCCAGCCTTCCGCGCAGGCGCCGTAGCAGGCCGACTTGCCGCCCTTGTCCTTCTTGAAGTAATAGAGCGTGAAGCCTTTCGAGTCGACCAGCACCTTGCCCAGGTCGCCGACGCTCGCGACCGCGATCGTCGCGGTGGCGCCGCCACCCGATTCGCTGCTCGCCGACTTGTTCGTCGCGGTGCTTTCGCTGCCGCCATAGGCACTTTCTCCACTGGAGTTCGAGCTGCCGCCGCAGCCCGCAACCGCCAGCGCCGCGGCAAGCGCAACGGTTGCGATCGCCAGGTAAGTCCTGTTCACGAGTCCTCCTCGAGTCGTCGGTGCCGGCGTTTCCGCCGCCTGTCGCTGGGCTATACGGGCAGGCAGACGACCGAGTTCAAAGCGAATGGCCCGTTAGCAGAGAGCAACCGAGAAGTCGGTGTTGTGCGTATATGGACCGCCGTAGGGATCCCCGTTCATGAAGGTGTTTGCCGGAGCGTAGTAAGCGTTATTCCAAGGGGAGCTGGCGATTCGATACCAGTAGCCGTCGGGATTCACGCTCGCGATCGTGGGGTCGTACACGCGGCAGGAAACCTGCACCCACTGGCCTGCAGCAATAGGCGGCCCCATACCGGAAGCGTTGTGATAGTTGGTAAAGGTGTTCACTGGATGATTCGGCGTCTCCTGCTCGGCCCAGGTCGTCGGGGGAGGCGGCGCTGGCGGTTTGGCACCGGGTGACGAGGGGGAGCCCATGGACGGCAGGTCTTCAACCGGCGATAGCTGGATCGTCACGATGGTCGGTTCTGAAAGCTGTTCTGCAGCGACCCGAACGCTGACCGTCGAACCGTGCTTTGGACGCGCGATGGTTACGGTGCGGAATGTGTCGCCTGCCACCGTGCTGGTCTGCAGAACGCCGACGCGGCGGTGTTTCCCACGGTGCCTGTGCGTGCGCGGTGCCTTGCCCTTCAGGTTGGCGACCAGCCCGCCGTTCGGATTGTGCACCGAGGCAGCCACAACCCCCACAGAGGTGCCAGGCGTGGTCCAGGATACGACGACCTGGACCCCCGGATTTCCGAGAAAGCCTCCCCCGGCCGGCTTCGCCGGCTTGCCAGGCTGGGAAAGCGAGCGAGTTGCCTGCGAGGGCGCTATCTGACATTCGAGCCTTGCGTCGATCGAGTTGAACACCGGCTGGAGGCGCCTCTCCTGTGCATAGGAGTCGTCGTTGCTGTGTAGTCTCAACGGGTAGTAGACGCCCCCCGTCTCCTGGGCGATGCGACCGAGAAGGTCGGCTGCCTCCTCGCCTTCCCCGGCCCGACCGATATTCAGACCGACGACGTATGTTCGGGGCCCACCGGCATGGCCGTCTTCATACGGTCCGACGTTGTGTTCCCCGTCGGTAAGGAAGATGCGCGCATCTGCTCCGGGCTGCGCAGCGGCGCTGGCAGCGAACGCGGCGTTGTAATTGGTGCTCGACCCGGTGCCGTCGTAGCCGTCGTCAGCGAGGTATTTGAGTGCGTCGAGCATCTTGGTTTTCCCCTGCGAAATCGGTTCGGACTGAAAGAGCGGGCCCGCTTCGTCGCCAAACTCCACGGCACCGAGGGTCCTGTCCTGGCCGCCCGGCTCGCTGATCAGCAGTCGCATGGCGGCGCTGCGTATGTTCAGCGGATCGTTTTCTTCCATCGAACCCGAGTCGTCGAGGATGGCGGCGACGCTTTGGGCTGGCACACATTGCCGGGTCCGGCGCAGGCCCAGCCATTCAGCGACCTTGCGGGCGGCTGCCTCCGTGTATTGGGGTGCGTATCTCTCGTGGGCCGCCGAGCCACCCCATCGCTGGCAAACGAGATCGTGGCGCAGGCAATAGGTCGCTATACGCGGGAGAAAGGGCTTGGGGAAGTCGCTCCGGGGCAAGCCGAGCAGGCCATGCCGCGAAGGCTCAAAGGTGCCGCCCTTGACCGCCGCATGTGAGTGAGGGTCAAAGTGAGGATCGCCGAACAGCGCGATAGCCCCGATCTGCGACGCGAAAGTTTGCAGCTTCGGCAGTGCGTCGCGAATCACGTGTGCCCCCTGCGAGTACCCCGCCAGGACGAGCTTCACGTTCGCGCAGCGTCCGGCTCGCGCCTTGACCACGTCGACGAGATTTGCGACGCCCCGCTCAACGCTGTGCTTGTACGCGAGCGCCTTCTCACCCGCCAGGATGAAGTTGTTGCGCGGTCCCGGCAGAAGCCCAAACGCCAGCGAAAGCTTGCCGGGCACGACCGAGACCGCCGGGTAGTCGAGACCCTCGCCGTAGACCGCACCGGGGTCGGCCTGAGCCTCCAGCTGTTTGACGAACGGACCGACGATCTTTCCGGGGCCGCCGTTGTCCGGCTCGCCAGAGCCACGCACCGCGATCACGCGTGCCGATTCGACACATCGCGGCGCACTCGCACCGACGATTTCGTCACGAGCCACCAAGGCCCAGACCAGCACAGCGAAGAGCATTGCAGCACCGATCGCAACCCAACTGCGCATGGAGGCATGTCGCACGATTGCCCAAACATATGAGATCGCGCAAAATTTTTCTTACAGTTCGGTTTCAGCAGCGATCAGCTGTCGCGGCGAATGCCCACTTGGTCGCCGAAGCTCTGGGCGGAGAGCTCTGCGGCTAACCGAACTCGATCACGCTGCGGATGCCGTCCTGGGCCTCCATCAGCTCGAAGCCCCGGTTGACCTCCTCGAGGGGGATGCG
>Ga0268264_10001217_pt1 | contig 24741 bp, 18 predicted proteins | sample KBSSwiS32_FD_190357 | JGI IMG/M metagenome (GOLD analysis project Ga0268264, IMG submission 190357) | Switchgrass rhizosphere microbial communities from Kellogg Biological Station, Michigan, USA - KBS Switchgrass S3-2 (SPAdes) (version 2) | ecosystem: Host-associated > Plants > Roots >...
GACTGTGGGCCCCGGCGGAAGGGATCGGTGGGAAGAAAGACGCACCGCTCGACCGCGGGCTACCGGTGGTAGCGAGGGAAACACCCCTTCCCAGCCTCCGAACACCACTCCGCGGACCGCGAGGAGTCGTCCGGCCGAGCCAGATACCACTCCGTTGGTGCCCGGGATCGATCCTCGGTCCCCGTACATCACTCCGCCAGCCCGGAGGACTACTCCTCAGGTCCCGCGGATCGTTCCTCTCATCTAGAGGAACATTCCTGAGATCCAGAGGAACATTCCTGAGATCCAGAGGAATGTTCCCTAGGCTCCCAGGAATACTCCGCTAGCGTAGAGGAATGTTCCTAAAAGAAAGAGGAACACTCCGGTGATTCACGGGAATGTTCCTGAGGAAGGCAGGAACACTCCGCTCTCTGAGAGGAACATTCCGAAGATCTAGAGGAACATTCCTCTGATTTCGAGGAACAATCCTGGTACCTAGAGGAGTATTCCTCTGTCTATGCGGAATGTTCCTGAGTGCCAGCGGAGTCTTCCGCCGGCAGGGAGCAACACTCCTGGGCTCCGGAGGAGCATTCCGCCGGCCGAGAGGAGCGGGACCGGCGGCGAAATCAGAGGTGGAGCCGAGCGGGAAACCGGTGCGTGGCGTCGCGCGCGAGGTCGGCGCAGGTTTGCCGGTTGTGGCGCCCCCCTCCTGTCCTCCTCCCGGACCCAACCCATCCCTTCGCCGGAGGGAGGTACCCCACGTTCGGCGTCAGCGAGTGGTTGCCGTTCTCCCCGCTCCTCTTGGAAGACGGCCGGGGGTGTGGACTCTCTCCCCTCACCCCTTCCGCGCCCGGGGATGCGACTCCCGATACACGTTCAGCAACCGGTCGACCTCAATGTGCGTGTACTTCTGGGTCGTAGACAGCGAGCTATGCCCCAGCAACTCCTGGATTGCGCGGAGGTCGGCGCCGTTTTCCAGGAGGTGGGTGGCGAAGGTGTGGCGGAGGGTGTGGGGGTGGACTCCGGCGGCGAGGGAGGCTGCCGCGACGTGGCGGTCGAGGATGCGGCGGACGGAGCGGTCGGAGATCCTGCGGCCTTTGGAGCTGAGGAATACCGGTTCGGCTTCGGAGGGGTCGATGGCGAGCCGGGCGGGGTCGGCGAGCGGCTCCCAGCGGGCGAGCCAATCACGGAGAGCAGATTCGGCGGCCCGGTTGAACGGCACCATCCGTTCCTTGTTGCCTTTGCCGATCACCCGCAGCGTGCGGGTGGAAAGATCGAGGTCGCTCCAGTCGAGGCTCACCAGCTCGCCCACGCGGAGGCCGGTCGCGTAGAGCAGCTCGAGCATCGCCCGGTCCCGATGGCCGAAGGTTTCGTTGACGTCGGGGGCCGCGAGCAGGCTTTCGATCTCTCCCGGGCGCAGGTGGCGGGGGAGCGTCTTCGGCGCTTTCGGCGTGCGCACTCCTTGGGCCGGGTTGGCCGCGACGATCCCTTCTCTCGCCAGCCAGCGGAAGAATCCCCGCACCGCGGCGAGCGCACGCCCTTGGCTTCGGCGCGAAAGTCCACGCTTCGTCTGCGCGGCGAGAAACGAGCGGATGGCGAGAGGATCCACTTCGGTCGGGTCGATCGTCTTCGGGTCCTTGGCGAGAAAGTCTTCGGAGAGAAACGCGAGAAAGCCGACCAGATCCCCTTCGTACGCTCGTAGCGTGTGCGGCGAGAGCGCCCGTTCGCCGTCCAGGTGTTCGAGCCAGCGCTGGATTAGGGGGCGCATGAAATAGGCGCTCCTTCGAGCTTCTCGACGTCGATCGCCACCCCGTGCCGTGCGGCCCAGGCGGTCAGCGCCTCATGCGCGCGGTCCGCCAGAGCCGCCCGTTTGTCCACCTTCTTCACCCGCTGTGGCAGCTCCTCGAACAGGCCATAGTTGATGTTCGCGGGTTGGAAGTGCTTCGGGTCGGATTCGATCAAATGGCGCACCAGGGCGCCGAGCGCGGTGGTGGCGGGAAACGGATCGGCGGGCGCTCCCGTCGAACGTTCGAGGGCGAGATAGAGCCCGATCGCGAGGCCCGTCGCCGCCGATTCGAGGTAGCCCTCGACGCCGGTGATCTGACCGGCGAGGTGAAGGTGCGGCGCGGCTTTCAGGCGATACCAGCGGTCGAGGTGGGTGGGCGAGTTGAGAAACGTGTTGCGGTGGATCTGGCCGAAGCGGACGAACTTGGCGTTTTCGAGGCCGGGAATCGTGCGCAGCACCCGGTCCTGATCGCCCCACTTCATGCGCGACTGGAAGCCGACCAGGTTGAACTGGCTCTTCGCCAGATTCTCCTGCCGCAGCTGGACTACTGCCCAGGGGCGCCGGCCGTCCGGCGCGGTCAGGCCCACCGGCTTCATCGGCCCGTAGCGCAGCGTGTCCAAGCCGCGTCGGGCCAGCTCTTCGATCGGCAGGCATCCTTCGAAAAAGACGGCTTTCTCGAAATCGTGCGGCACCAGCACCTCCGCCTCGCTGACCGCGCGATGGAAGGCCACGTACTCCTCTTCCGTCATCGGCGCGTTCAGATAGTCGTCGCCGTCCCCTTTGCCGTAGCGCGACTGCCAGAACAGCTTCGTGAGATCGAGGCTCTCGGCTTCGACGATCGGCGCAATGGCGTCATAGAAATAGAGCTCGTCTTTACCGAGCAGCTCCTGGAGCGCCGCGGTCATCGCGTCCGAGGTGAGCGGTCCGGTCGCGATCACCGTGGTCGTAGTGTCGCCTGGGAGGGCCGGCAGGGTGAGCACCTCCTCGCGCCGGATCTCGATCTTCGGATGGGTCGAAAGCGCGGCGGTGACCAGGCTCGCGAACCGGTCGCGATCGACCGCGAGGGCGCTCCCCGCCGGGACTGCCGCTTTGCGGGCCGAGCCGATGATCAGCGAGCCGAACGCCTCCATCTCCCGCTTGAGCAGCCCGGCGGCGTGGAGCGGATCGTCGCTGCGCAGCGAATTGCTGCACACCAGCTCGGCGAAATCGGGCGTTTTGTGCGCCGGGGTAGAGCGCACCGGCCGCATCTCGTGGAGCACGACCGAGACTCCCCGCTCGGCGAGCTGCCAGGCGCACTCCGACCCGGCGAAACCGGCACCGATGATGTGGACGGGCGAAAGGGTTGAATCCGACATGATCGCTTCGACGGTAACACGCCCGGGACCGCCGAGCAGGCCCCCTACTCCTTCCAGGGATCGAAATCGTCGGCGGGCTCGACCGGCTCGTCGCCTTTGGTGGCAGTCTTCCACGTGACGCGGAATTCCGGCGCTCCGGCCAGCTCGGCCTGGATCGCCTTTTGGACCTCGCCGCCGGAAGGGGGTGTCGCCGCCTTGCGCGGTTCGTGGACGAACGCTTCGAGGTCGAACGCGGGCTTGGCCTTGCGACTCTCGCGTACGAACGCGAGGACCGGATCGGGCGCGAGCCACTTCCTCTCCAGATGTTCGAGCGCGTGCCAGAACCCGGGACCGCGGGCGACCAGACGGCCCGCTTCGCGCTCGAAGCCTTCGACCTCGATCGCCGAATCGGGGAGCTGGATCTCGACCGGCGCGGGGAACGGATCCCACACCAGGTGGGACAGCTCGTCGAGCGTGAACGCCTCGCCGTCGGCGACTTCGAGCGGCTGCCAGACCTTCTTCATCGCCGCCTGGAGCGCCTCGACGAGCTGGGTTTCTTTTCCCGGGTAAAGCTCCGGCGGTTCCGGCGCCCCGTCCGGCCGCACCTGGCGAAACAGCCGGCCGAAACAGGCCCAAGCGCGCCCGGGATGCCGGTCGAGATACTTCCAGAGCGCCGATCCGGTGGCGAAGTACTCGGCGACATCGGACGACCAGGGGGCGAAAGCGCGTTGTACCTTCGTGCGATCGGCTCGGGTCGCCCGGTCGGCCGGGCCGGGGACCAGGCGCAGCTCGGCGAGGCCGGAGACGATCGTATAGGAGGCGCCGACCGGCGTCGCCGCGAACAGTTGGCGCACCTGGTCGACCTCGGTGAGCACGGCCCGGTGCGAGGCCTTGGCGATTGCGCCGGTGATCCGCTCCTGCTCGATCTTTTCGGCGATCGGACCGATCTCGCCGAGCCGCTCGGCCCAGGGGTCGGTTTCTGCCACCAGATCGCGCCGCACGGCCGCCAGACGTTTCGCCACGGCGGGGTTCGAATCCTCCGCGGAGGAGAGCACGATCGTCCGCCCCGCGACCACCCAGCCGCCCGAGAGGAAACGCAGCGTCCAGGTCTCGCGCACCGGGCCGTCGAAACAGGCCGAAACCAGCGCGAGCAGAGGAAGGAGAAGAAGTGTGCGGCGGGTTCTCATGGCTGGGCTCCGGTCGGCGAGGAGGCAAGACTACCGGAGACAATCCGCCCTTCGAACATCGTCGCGAGCACCTTTGCCTCGGAGATCTCGCTCGCCGGGATCTCGAACAGGTTGCGATCGAGGACGATCAAATCGGCGAGCTTGCCCGCCTCGAGCGAGCCGCTTTCGCGCTCTTCTAAATTCGCATAGGCCCCGCCGATCGTGTAGGCGGCGAGGATGGTCGGCAGATCGAGCCGCTCTTCGGGAATCCACGCCTTGTCGCATCCTGCGACCAGATCGGGATCGCAGCGGGTCACCGCGACCTCGATCGCTTGAAGAGGATCGAGCGACGAGACCGACCAGTCGCTCCCCGCGGCGAGCACCGCGCCGGAGCGGAAGAGCGATCCCATCGGATATAGCCAGCGCGAGCGCTCCGGCCCCAGCTGCGGCTCGGTCAGGTCGACGATGTAGGGATCGGCGTAGGCCCAGAGCGGCTGGAAATCGGCGATCGCGCCGAGCCGCCGGAAGCGCGGAATGTCGGCCGGATCGAACAGCTGGATGTGCGCGAGCAACGGCCGGGCGTCGCGCGGGCCGTTCGCCTTGCGCGCCGCGTCGAGCGCGTTGAGCGCCTCCCGGATCGCCCGGTCGCCGATTGCATGGACGTGGATTTGAAAACCCGCCGCATCGAGCGCCGTGGCGATCTCGGCGAACCGCTCGGGAGCCAGCTCCAACTCGCCGCGCCAGCCGTCTTTCCCCCGCTCGCCGAGATAGGGGGCGAGCAGAGCCGCGGTCCCCGCTTCGATCACGCCGTCGGCGAAGATCTTCGCGGCGGAGGCCTTCACATGCGGCGCGGATTTGGCCGAAGGATCGTCCCGCCGCTTGACGAAATCGGCGATTTGGCCCGTGCCCTTCTCGGGATCGACGTAGTTCGCGACCACCACCCGCAGGTTGAGCTCGCCCGCCGCGTCGAGCGCGCGAAACGTCGCGAGGCTTTCCGCTCCCGCCGAAGCTTCCTGCACCGAAACGATGCCGAAACCGTGCGCCCGCTCGATCCCGCGCCGCAGCCCCTCGGTGCGCTCGGCCGCCGAGGTCTCGGGAAGGTGCTCGTCCACCAGATCGGCCGCCGCCTCGCGCAGAGTGCCGGTCGGGTTTCCTTCCGCGTCACGCTCGATCCGCCCGCGCGGAGGGTCGGGCGTTTCGCGCGTGATTCCGGCGATGGCGAGAGCCTTCGAATTCACCCAGGTCGAATGCCCGTCCGCCGCCGACAGATAGACCGGCCGATCGGGCACGATCTCGTCCAGCAGCCGCTTGTGCGGATTCGCCTGGGGAAACAGGGGCAGATCCCAGCCGCCGCCGATGATCCAAGGAGCGTTCGGTTTCGCCGCGGCGCAAGCTTTGACCCGCGCGAGCACCTCGTCGCCCGTCTTCGAACCGTTCAAATCGCACTGGCCCAGCTCGATGCCGCCCGAAACCAGGTGCACATGCGAGTCGTGAAACCCCGGCAGCACGAACCGCCCGCCGAGATCGACCACGCGAGTCGTCGGTCCCACGAAAGGCGCCACCTCCCGATCGGCCCCCACGAACACCAACCGAGACCCCGAAATCGCCACCGCCTCCGCCCAGCCGCGCGAGGCGGACATCGTGTAGATCGCCCCATGCCGAAGGACCAGGTCCGCTGGAGGAGAGGATTGTGAGCAGAGCGGGACGGCGAAGAGAGCCAGCAGAAGAAAAATAGCGCGTCGAGCGTTCGAAGGCATGGCGCCTCTCCAGGAAATCAGGCCACGATCGTACCCCGGCACTCCCCAAACCCGATCGCAACAAACCCCTCCCGCTCGCACCGCCCGGTAAAGATCACCTCATCGCCTGCCTCCAAGAACGCACGCTCTTCCCCGGAGGGCAATTCCAGCGGCTCCTTGCCGCGCCAGGTTCGTTCGAGCAGGCACCCGCGATTCTCCGGGGCCGGTCCGGAGACCGTGCCGCTGCCGAGCAGATCGCCAGGGCGCAGGTTGCAGCCGTTGCTCGCGTGGTGGGCGACCAGCTGGGGAAACGTCCAGTAGAGGGAGCGGAAGTCGGTCCGGCTGACGCGCAGCGCCGGTAAGTCCTGATCGCGCATCGCCTGGCTCCGGAGGTGGACTTCGAGCGCGATGCCGAACGCGCCTTCCTTCCGGTTGCGCTCCGAATCGAGATAGGGGAGCGGCGGGGGATCGCCTTCAGGGCGCGTGGCCCTGGGAACTCGAAACGGTTCCAGCGCCTCGAGCGTCACGACCCAGGGTGACACCGTGGAGGCGAAGCTCTTGCCCAGGAACGGACCGAGCGGCTGGTACTCCCAGGCTTGGAGATCGCGCGCCGACCAGTCGTCGAGGAGCGACAGCCCGAACAGGTGATCGTCCGACTCTTCGATCGGTATCGGCTCGCCGAGCTCGTTGCCGGTCGAAATCCAGGCGCCTACCTCCAGCTCGTAGTCGAGCTGGAGCGACGGGCCGAACGTAGGAGCTTCCGCGTCCAGTGCTTTCTTCTGGCCGCTCGGCCGGCGGATTGGAGTACCGCTCGCAACGATCGACGAGGCGCGGCCGTGGTAGCCGATCGGCACCCATTTATAGTTCGGGAGCAGGGGGTTATCCGGCCGGAACATCGAGCCGACGTTCGTCGCGTGATCGATCGAGGCGTAGAAATCCGAGTAATTTCCGATCTGGGCGGGAAGGAGCATCTCGACTTCCGCGAGCGGATGGAGCAGGCGCGCCTGCATCGCGGGGTAGGAGGCGAGAGGGCTGTCGGAGTGGAGCAGCGCGAACAGCTGCCGCCGGAGCGCGCGGCGCGGCGCGGCGCCGAGACTCATCAGGGCGTTGAGCGACCCACCCGAACACGCGCTCGCGAGATCGGGAGCCACGCTGAGGTGGCCGGATTCGATCGCGGCGGGAAGATCGAGCACCTGATCGCCGATCGCGACGCCGATCCGCGGCGATGCCTCTCCGGCGCGGAACACTCCGAAAGGCAGGTTCTGGAGCGGCAAGTCGTTCCCGAGAACGTTCGCCGAAGCGACGAAGCTCCGGGCCGCCGGGTCGTGGGTTTCATCGATCCGAGATTCGCTCACGGGTGCTCCTCAAAGAGTGTGGGGTCGAGCGCGAGGATCTCATCGACCGGCTCGGTGAACGAACAGGAGCCGATCGAACGGCAGAACGAACGGCGGGCGGCGGCGATCTCGGAGGTCGCGAGTCGAACCCCGCGCCAGGTGATCGCATCTTCTTCGAACGCGAGATCGGCGCGACCTTCGGTCGAAAGGAGAGCGAGCGCTTCGCTCTGCGGCCGGCCGATCCAGATTGCGGTGGCCGCGAGGAAGACGTTCAGGTAACCGAACATCGTGGCGCACGGGCTTGCCGGATGATAGGTGAGTGGTGCTTCGCCCCGGAGAGCGTGGTGGAGACCGGCGGTCGCTTTCCACGGGGCACGGGCTTCTGTGCAGGCTGTGAGGAAGGTGAGTAAAGCGTCTGGCGAGGGAAAAGATTTCGCTTCGAGACCGCCGGTTCGGACCTTGGCGCAGGCGCCGTTTCGAACGATGGCGGCGAGGAGTTGATCGAGGTTCGGCGCCTGGATCGGCAGCTCGAAGTAGATCTCCTGCCCGGCCGGCACGAGCGCGCGAAGGCGCTCGATCGTTTCGGTCGAATCGACCGGTGTTTCGAACGCGCCGATCTCGATCCCGTCATGGCCCGACGCGAGTTCTTGGGCGATCGCGAGATCCTCTTCCGTCGCCTCCTTGCTCAGGAGCACGGAAAGGCCCCATCTCCCTTGGTGAGCTTTTCCCGACGTCTCGTCGAACGCCGCGCCGAATTCCGCGAGGCGCCGCGCGGGGACGACGAAGCGGCCGAGCATCCACCTTTCAGGAGAAAGTCGATAGCCGGCGAAGTTCTTGACCGCCTCCCGCATCCCGAGCCCGGCAGGTGGAAAGAGACCCGCGTAATCGATCAGCCCGGGCATCAGGGTGCGGATCGCGGAGGTCATGAATTGAGCTCCGGCAAACCGCGAAAGAGATCGAGAGCCGCCGGATTCGCCAGCGCCTCGGTATTGCCCAGCGCGTTACCGTGAATCGCGGCGTGGACCGCCAGCTCGGAGAGCTTGCCGTTGATCGTCCGGGGGAGATCGGAGACCGCGAGGATCTTCTTCGGTACGTGGTGCGGGCTCGCGTGCTGGCGGATCTCGCGCCGGATTCGTTCGATCAGCGGGTCGTCGAGTACCGCCCCCGGCCGCAGGCGGACGAACAGGACGATCCGGACGTCACCCTGCCACTCCTGGCCGACGGCGAGGCTTTCGAGGATCTCGGGCAGGCGCTCGACCTGGCGGTAGATCTCGGCGGTACCGATGCGCACTCCCCCGGGGTTGAGGGTCGCGTCGCTGCGGCCGGAAATTACCAGGCCGACGTGTTCGGCGCCGTGTCGGATCAACCGTGCCCAATCGCCGTGGCGCCAGACGTCGCGGCCGGGAAAATACTCGAAATAGGCGGCGCGGTATTTGGCTCCGTCAGGGTCGTTCCAGAAGGCGACCGGCATGCTGGGGAAAGGCTTAGTGCAGACCAGCTCGCCCGGTTGGCCTTCGGCGCTTTCGCCATTTTGATCCCAAACCTCGACCGCCATCCCCAAGCCGCGGCATTGCAGCTCGCCGCGCCAGACCGGACCGGTCGGATCGCCGAGCGCGAAGCAGGAGAGAAGATCGGTGCCGCCGCTGATGCTTGCCAGGTGAACGTCCGATTTGATTCGGGCATAGACGTAGTCGTAGCTCTCGGGCGCGAGCGGGCTGCCGGTCGAGAGAATCGTGCGCAAGGAGGCGAGATCGCGCGTGGTCGTCGGCGTGAGGTTTTCTTTCTCGCAGAGCGCCAGGTACTTGGCGCTGGTGCCGAAGATCGTGATCCGTTCCGCCTCGGCCATCTCCCACAGGATGTCGCTTCGGGGCGAGAGGGGCGCGCCGTCGTACAGAACGACGGTGGCGCCCACCGCGAGGCTCGAAATCAGCCAGTTCCACATCATCCAGCCGCAGGTGGTGAAGTAGAAGATCCGGTCGTCGGATCTCAAGTCGGTGTGGAGGATCAGCTCTTTGAGGTGCTGGAGAAGCGTGCCCCCCGCGCCGTGGACGATCCCCTTCGGCAGACCCGTCGTGCCGCTCGAATAGACGACGTAGAGCGGATGGTCGAACGGCAGGCGGAGAAACGTGGGCTCCGAGGGGGCATCCGTCGAAGCGAGCCAGGCGTCGAGGGGAGTCGAGCGGGGAATCTGCGCGGCGTCAGACGATTCGTCGCCCACGAGCACGATCCGCTCGGTGTCGGGAAGCTCCGCCGTGATCGAAGCGACTCGGGCCGAGAGGTCGATGTGCTTCCCGGCATAGCGTGTCGAGGTCGCGGCGAACAGCACTTTCGGCCGCGTCTGGCCGAAGCGGTCGAGGACAGCGCGCTCGCCGAAATCGGGGCTGACCGACGTCCAGATCGCGCCGAGCGAAGCGGCGGCGAGGGCGGCGATCACGGTTTCCGGAATGTTCGGCAGATACCCCCCGACTCGATCGCCGGGGACCACGCCGGAAGCGGTGAGCGCGCTCTGGTAGCGTGCGACCTGGATCGCGAGATCGGCGAAGCTGAGGACGCTCTGACGCCCCTGCTCGTTCCAGGCGATCAGCGCGGGGCGGTCGTCGCGGAAGCGGAGGAGATTTTCGGCGAAGTTGAGCTTCCCCAACGGTTTCTCGCCGATCATCTCGGCGAATTCCCAGACCGCCGACCAGAACGCCTCGGGGTGATCGACCGACCAACGCCAAAGCTCCGCCATTCCCGCTCCGGGCAGATGGCGGGCGGAGAATCGCGACAAGTTCGCCGCGGCCGCCCGCTCAGGCGTCGGGGTCCAGATCGGTCCTTCGGTCATCGAAAGGCTTTACGACGTCGGCGGATTGAAGCCCGCCGCATCGGTTTCGATCCAGCTGCGGAAATAGCCCGGATCTTCAAACGCCATCGCCGCTTTGGCCACGCGGAGCGGCCGGAACGAGTCCATCATCACGGCCAGCTCGTTCGTCCACTTCGCGCCGATCGACGCCTCGGCGCGGCCGGGGTGGGGCCCATGCGGCAGGCCGTCGGGGTGGTGGGTGATCGAACCGTACTCGATCCCCTTGCGGCTCATGAATTCGCTTGACGCGTAGAACAGCACCTCGTCCGAATCGACGTTGCTGTGGTTGTACGGCGCGGGCACCGCCTGAGGATCGAAATCGTACGGGCGCGGGCAGAACGAGCAGATGACGAAGCCGTCCCCCTCGAACGTCTGATGGACCGGCGGCGGCTGGTGGATGCGGCCGACGATCGGCTCGAAATCGTGGATGTTGAACGCCCAGGGATAGAAAAAGCCGTCCCAGCCGACGACGTCGAACGGATGGTGATCGAGCACCAACTCGTGGAGCGCCTGGTATTGCTTGACCAGGATCGGAAACTCGCCCCGCTCGTCGTGGGTGATCAGCTCCTGCGGCCGTCGGATGTCGCGCTCGCAGTAGGGGGCGCCTTCGAGCAGTTGGCCGACCTTGTTGCGATACCGTTTCGGAAAGCGAATGTGGCCGCGGCTTTCGATCACCAGCAGCTTCACCGGACCGGAGGAGAAATCGAATCGCCAGCGGTGCAGAACGTTGCGATGGAGCATCACGTAGTCGCCCGGGCCAACGGGGAGCGATCCGAACGCCGATTCGAGCACTCCGGTTCCTTCCGCCACGTAGACGCATTCATCGCCCTGTGAGTTGCGATAGAACGTCTCGTCGTTCCGGTCGGGCTCGGCCACCAGCATCGCGACTTCCGCGTTGAACACGATCGGCGTCCGGTCGAGAGGACCGCCGCCCTTCTCGCGTTGCGCCGTGCGGAAATGGCGATGGCGAAGCGAAGTCTCCTCGTCGGCCTCCCAAACGATCGGCGCGATTTTTCGGGCCGAAAGCACGGTCGTCGGCGGGTGGACGTGGTACAGCAAGGAGGACGTGCCGACGAACCCTTCGTGCCCCATCAGCTCTTCGGCGTACAGCCCGCCGTCCGGGCGTCTGAACGCGGTGTGGCGTTTTCTCGGAATTTCACCGAGCGAATGGTAGATCGGCATCTGTTGTCCTCGTGGAGTCGGAATCAGTCGAGAATCAAAGATTTCCGCGTAGCGCTTGCTCGCGTTCGATCGACTCGAACAGCGCCTTGAAGTTTCCTTTGCCGAACGAGCGGGCGCCTTTGCGCTGGATGATTTCATAGAACATCGTGGGGCGATCTTCGACCGGCTTGGTGAAGATCTGGAGCAGATACCCCTCGTCGTCGCGATCGACCAGAATGCCCAGCTCGCGAAGCGGCGCCAAGTCCTCATCGATTGTACCGACCCGGTCGAGCAACTCGTCGTAGTAGCTCCCCGGAACGCTCAGGAACTCTACGCCGCGGTCACGCAGGGCATGGACCGTCGTCACGATGTCGTCGGTCGCGATCGCCAGATGCTGAACGCCGGGGCCGCCGTAGAACTGCAGGTACTCGTCGATCTGGGATTTCTTCTTCGCGACCGCCGGCTCGTTGATCGGCAGCTTGATCCGCTCGTTGCCGCTCGCCATCACCTTCGACATCAGCGCCGAATATTCGGTCGAAATGTCGGCGTCGTCGAACGAGACCAGGTTGGTAAAGCCCATCACCCGCTCGTAGAAACCGACCCACTCGTCCATCTTGCCCAGCTCGACGTTGCCCACGGCGTGGTCGATGTAGCGCAGCCCCACGGGCTCGGGTTGATACCGCGGCGAGACGGGGACGAAGCCGGGCAGGAAGAGCCCGAAATAGTTTTTCCGCTCGACCAAGGTGTGGATCGTGTCGCCGTAGGTGCGAATCGCGGCGATCACCACCTCGCCGTCCGCATCGGACAGCACGGTTGGCTCCTGGACCGCTTCGGCCCCGCGGGCCACCGAGATCTCGAACGCCTGCCGGCAGTCGTCGACCCAGAGTGCCAGATCGCGCACGCCGTCGCCGTGCTTCAGATGGTGCTCGGCGATCGGAGAATCCGGGCCGAGGGGAGAGGTGAGGACGAAGCGCACCTTGCCCTGGGTGAGCAGGTAGCTCGCCCGGTCGCGCACGCCCGTCTCGGGTCCGCGGTATCCCTCCAAACGGAAGCCGAACGCGCTCCGGTAGTAGTGGCTCGCCTGCTTGGCGTTGCCGCAGTAGATCTCGACGTAATCGGTACCGTTGATCGGGAACGGATCGGGGCGCGTGGCGGCGATCTCGGGTTGGGTTTCGAGCAGAGCTTCAGCGATCATGAGCAGGATCTCCAGGGGCCGATGGGCAGGAAAAAGTGCCGGCAAGACGGCAGGCGGATCAGAGTAGGCGTCGGCGACTGATATGTCCAATACAATCTGGTGGACCGATTGAGAGGATCTCGCTATGAATCCAGAAGGTCCGTCCGGCACGCCGTTCGAGTTGCGCCACCTCCGATCGTTCCTTGCGGTCGCCGAAGAATTGCATTTCGGCCGGGCCGCGCTCCGGCTCGGCATCGCGCAGCCGCCGTTGTCGCAGCAGATCTTCCAGCTGGAAGACCGGATCGGCGCCAAGCTGTTCGAGCGTACCCAACGGAAGGTGGCACTCACGGACGCGGGGCGGGTCCTGATGGAGGAAGCCCGGCGCATCCTCGCCGCGGTCGAAAACGCGGCGGCCGCAGCCCGGCGCGCCGCCCGGGGGGAGACCGGCCAGCTGCGGATCGCGTTTGCCGCGACCGTGATGTTCCATGCCCTGCCGCGGATCGTTCGATCATTTCGCGAGCAGTTCCCCGGCGTCTATCTCGACCTGCGCGAGATGGCCTCGGGAGCGCAGCTCGCGGCTCTTCGCGCGGGAGATCTCGACATCGGATTCGTGCGCGAGCCGCTACCCGATCCCAACTTGGAGATTGAAGTGGTCCTCCGCGAGCCGCTGATGATCACGGTCGAAGGATCGCACCGGCTGGCGAAGAAGAAACGGGCCGCGGTCGCCGATCTCCAAGACGAGCCGTTCGTCCTCTTCCCGAGCGAGATCGCGCCCGGGCTCTACCTCCAGGTGATGCGGCTCTGCGCCGACGCCGGCTTTTCGCCCCGAGTGGTCGAGACCAGCCGAGAGCTGTACACCACGGTCAGCCTGGTCGCCGCCGGAGTGGGCGTCTCGATCCTCCCCGCCTCCGTCGAGCGCCTCGGCTGGCCGAACGTGCGCTACCTGCCGATCCCCGCTCGTCACGGAACGACGAGGGTCGCCGCCGCCTGGCGGCGTGATCGCAGAGGGCCGGTGGTCGATTCGTTCTTGAGCGTGGCGCGCGCCATGATGGGGGAGGGGGCAGGAGGGTTGAAGATGCTGAAGATGTAAGTACCCGTTTTCGTCTAGGTTCTCGCGTTTTCTAGTGAAATCCAACTCGCACGCTACTTGCGTGGGCAAGTTTTTCTAGGAGAGGAGCAATCGATGTTCTCGAGAATGAGCCAGTACCTGACAGTCGCAATTGGAAGCATGGTTTTGTTCAGCGGAGCGCTTTACGCCCAGCGAGCGTGTCTGGACAATTTCACAGAGTCAGGGGAGTGGTCGAGCGGGAAATCGTACAAGACGTTCGTTGAGGCGAAGGAAACGACCTACGACAAAGCCTTTCTTGCCGTTGCTCGTGAGTTGGCGACTGGTGGCCTTCTCGGACTCTCTAGCAACAAGGAAATAGGGGTCGTGTCTGCGTACCAGGAAAACAGCGGAAAGAAGTCGACGATTACAGTCATTGTCACTGAATCAACTCCAGGGGCGTTTCGGGTCGAAGCTACGTTTAACCTCGCTCAGGGCTTACGCACACCGAGCGCCGCCGTTCGGGACTCCCTTTGTTCCGCCGTAGAACCGGCCCTCTCAGAGAGCCAACGGACCGCGCCAGGATCAGGGTCCTCGGGAATCGCGTTGCGGGTCGGAGAAAAAGATTTGCCGCTATCGGTCGGGGTAGGTCAGTTCCGGAAAGGGGGATTCGGGCCGGTTCTGGTTCTCTACTTCGATTTCGGGGGTGCAAGAGCCGAGACCCGCTCAGAGAACCGAAGACCGTCCATTGCGGTGCGTTCGGCTAACGACCCGAACAAGGCCTATCTTCTGGTCCGTTGCGACACTAAGGGCGATAGGCGCTCGATTAAGGTCGGGTCGGCCGGTAGCCTATTGAAGAGTGGCGTTACCGGCGGAGGCGATTTGGCTCCCGACAGGGATTGGACCATACCCTTTTCGAGTGTTCCAGAGGGGCGGGGAGCCTGGCGGCTGACGCCGATCTCCGATCTTCCTGCGGGTGAATATGGACTCTGGGATATCCAGGGCTACGGCGTGGCTCTTTTTGGGGTGGACTGACAAAACGAAGGTTCCAAGGTATGGGCGGTCGATCGTGGAAGGTCATGCGCGTGAAAACTCTCGCCTTCGCATTGCCCGTCCTGTGTTTGTGGCTCTCACTCCCGGTTCGGGTCCGGTTCGATCTAGAGTGCGACGATGAATGTGATTTCGGCGGCCTCGGTTCATTGCTCCTGGTCTCGAAGCGGATTGAAGATCTCTACACCATAGAAGTCATCTTCATTGTCGGTGACCACGATAAGGTTGTTGGCCTCCGCAGTTGCGGCGATGATGGTGTCGAGTGGGCTCCGAGAGCGGCCTCTGGCTTTGCCTTCCGCCATGAGCCTCGCCCAGGCGAGGCCGGCCTTTTCGTCGAAGGCGAGGACGCGACCCACGAAAAGAGCCGATGGACCCTCCGGTCCGGCGAACCACGCCTCGAGTTGATCCCGCTTCCGGCCGGGAGGCTTCTCCAGCACACCGCGCCAGATCTCGGCGACGGTGAACGACGAGATGAAAAGATCGTCATCCGCCTGTTCCGCCATCCAGGCGAGCAGCAACTCCGAGGGAGCGGGCTTGGTGATGTTGCTGATGATGTTGGTGTCGAGCAGGTAACGACTCACAGGTCGACCTTGCGACCCGGCACGAACGGACGATCGGCTACGATGTCTGCACCGACGAGTGGCGAGCGCCGAAGGGCAGCGAGGATCCCGCCTTTCTTGGGCGGTTCGCCGTCCTTGTCTTGGCTGACGACGGCCCGCAGCCGATCCGCCTCGGGGCCGTCCTCGGCCAAGCGCTTGGCGAAGGAGCGGATCAGTTCGCGGTCTGAGTCGCGCCCGAGAACTTCGAAGCGGGCCATGCCTCGTTCGACCAACCGGTTCCGGTAATTCTTGATGGCACGAGTTTGGGATGTCTGGCTCACGGTCGCTCCCACTTATGTCCAGTAATATAGCCAGTCATCAGTCAAGGCGCAAGTACGTTCCGCGGTTTGAAGGCCCTTAGTGTCGACCGCCACATCACACCTAAATCGCGGCGATGATCATCTGAGGCGACCACGCTTGGCCCTCACTTCCGGTAGAGTAGCGCTCGCATGAAGCCCCTCGCCCTCGCCCTGCTCGCCCTGTTCGTCGCCCTTACCGCCGGTGCGGCGATCGGCCTCGATCTGGGTTGCTCGGACGATTGCGACCGCGGCGCGCCGTGCCGAGAGGCTTGCGCTTCTTGCAACTGCAACCCGGTGGTGCCGGTTTCCCTCGGCGCGGTGTTGCCCGGTGCGGATCGGCCTCTCGTCGCCTTGTCGCTCGGGGTTTCTGGCGAGCCTCTCCCTGGCGTGTCCCGCGCGGTTCTGCACGTCCCCCTCTTCGGCTGACCTCCGCTTTCCGCTGAAGCCCCGAACCCGGCGCGCGTCTCCGCGCGTCCGAAGCGGCGAGGTCATGTCTCATGCTCATGCGTTCCGCGGCCGGTTGGGCCGCTCGTCTGTTGTTGTGCTTTGTCACGATGGCCCGGCCTGGAAGGGGCGAGGCGCCTCCTCGGCTTGAAGAGCTTCTAGCGCGGGCCAAACCGAGCGCCGAGGACCTGGCCGTCTCCTCCGACCTGGCCGCCGCCCGTCGCGAGCTGGGCGCCACCTCGGCGCGCTTCGCCTCGGGACCTACCCTTGGGGTCGAGACCGGTCCTCGGCGAACGAACGACTCGACCGACGCCGATGTTGCGATCGATTTCGATCTGCCGCTGCTCGGCAAGGCGAACGGGCGGGAGGAAGCCTTTGGGGCTTTGGAACAGGCGAGCGCTCGGCTCCCGGTTGCCGCCCGGCTCGAAACGCGCGGCCGGATCGCCGCCGCGTTCGTCGCGGCTTGGGCCTCCGAACGGGAGGCTCTGCTACGCGGCGAGGACGTCGTGACCGTCGAGCGGTGGCTGCAAATCGCGCGGCGCCGCTTGGAGCAGGGGGCGGAGGCGGCGTTCGAGGTCGACTTGGTCGCTTTCGATCTGGAGCAGGCGCGCGCCGCGCGAGGGGAGGCACTGGCGGCCCGCGCGGCGGCTTGGGGCCAGCTGGCGGTTTGGGTCGAGCCGCCTCTTGCTCCGTTGCCCGACGTAGAGCCTGGCGAAGGGATCGCCGAGCCGTCTCCGCCCGACCTGCCGCCCGATGTGGATCTGGGGACCCGGTTCGAGTCGAGCCCTCTCGGCTTGGCGCTCGCCGCGCGGCGAGATCTCGCGGTGGCCCTCGCGCGGTTCGATCAGGCGCGGTCGCAGTCGCGGTGGGCGCTTCGTTCGAGCCTGGCGCGCGAGGCGGAAGAGAGCGTGGCGCGGTTCGGCCTCGCCTATCGCTTTCCGCTCGCGGCCGAGCGGCCCGCGGCGGACCAGGCGCTCGCCGCCTCGATCGCCGCCGCCGAGAGGCAGGCGGATCAAAGCCTTGCCGAGCTGAGAAGCCGGTTCGTTTCGGCTCGTTCCCGCGTCTTGGCCCTCTCGCCTGTCGAAACTCCCGCGCCCGTTTCGGCCGAGCCTTCGCCGGAACGGACGCTTGCGGCGATCGACCTGCGACTGACCGAAGGGAAGGCCCGCCCCTCGGAAGCCCTCCTTCTTCGCCGCGCCGTGATCGCCGCGGAGCTTGCCCGAATCCAACGCCGTGCGGCGCTCCTGGCCGCTTCCTGGGAGCTTGCCACCCTGACCGCCGAGGTGCTGCCATGACCTGCCGGAACCCGCTTCTTCTCATTCTCCTTTTCTCGCTGGTCTTTTCGGTCGGGGGCTGCAAAAAGGCCGACGAAACTCCCGTTGACGAAAGCGCCGAACACGCCCACTCAGAAAGCGAGAAGGCGTCCGCCGGAGAAGAGCCCGGAGAGCATCCAGAAGAGGGGCCGCGCTCGATCGACCTCGACGGAGTGCGCGGCGTCTCCTTCGCCGTGGTCGGCCCGCCACGCGAAGAGGGAGCCTGGTTCGCTGCCGAGGCGATCTCCGAGACGGGGTCCGCCGCGACGTTCTCGGCGCCGGTCGGTGGCATCGTCACCGCGCTGCTCGTCGAGCCGGGGCGGGCGGTTTCGCGCGGCGCGGCGCTGGTCGAGATCCGCAGCCCCGAGCTGGCGGAGAAGAAAGCCGCCTGGCTCGGGGCCCGTTCCCGCAGGGCGCAGGCGGATCGCGAAGTGGCGCGCGAGCGGCGCCTTCTCGCGGGCGGGGCGACCTCGCAGCGAGACGTCGAAGCGGCCGAGGCCGCGGCGGAGGTGGCAGCGGTGGAGGAGACCTCCGCCCGCCTGGCGCTCGAAGCGCGCGGCGTCGATCCGGCGAGCGCCGGTACGACCTACCGGGTGCGCGCGTCGCGCGGCGGGGTGGTCGAGTCGTTCACCGTGGCGGTGGGCCAGGGGGTCGAAGCCGGCGTCGATCTCGGACGGCTGATCACGCCGGGCGCGTCCCGGGTGCTGGTGGAGATCCCACTGCCGGGGCCTGAAACGTGGGGCGTCGGGGCGACGACCGAAGTTCGCCGCGCGAACGGCCAGCGCTGGCAGGCGACGGTCGAAGGGATGCCCGCGTCGCTTTCGGATGCGACGCGCCGGTTGACGTATCGATTGCGGCTCGCGGGCGACGAGAAGAGCTGGCCCCTGGCGGGAACGCCGCTCGAAGTGCGGGTTCCTCTGGCGAGCGCCGTCGTCTTGCCACAGGTGGCGCTGCAGCAAATCGAGGGGACCTGGGGCGTGTTCGTGAAGAACGCCGGCCGGGCCGAGTTGCGGCCGGTGCGCAAAGGGGCCGAGCTGGGCGCCGAGGTGCTCGTGCTCGAAGGGGTTACCCCGGGCGAGACGATCGCGACCGACGGCGCCTACCTGCTCAAATCGCTCTACTTGAAGCTTGCGGGCGGCGGGGGCGACGAGCATGACCATTGAGGTGAAGGATGCGCCGTCCCCGGATCGAGCCGCTTCGCCGCCTGCGGCTCACGGGCTCTTGCAGCGCTGGTTCGCGGGCGCGCTCGCCGCGCGCGGTTGGATTCTGGCCCTCGCCGTACTCTGGGGAATCGCGGGGTTCTTCACCTTCTCGCGCCTGCCGCGCGATCTTTTCCCGAACCTCGCGCTTCCGTCGATCCAGCTGCTGATCCAGAGCCCCGGACGCGATCCGGCGGAACTGGAGCTGACGGTGGCCCAGCCGGTCGAGCAGGTGCTCACCGGCCTGCCCGGCGTGCGCCGGGTGACGAGCACGATCCAGGCGGGAGTGACGCAGATCGTCGTGGCGTTCGAGCCGGGCACCGATCCCTGGCGGGCACGCCAGTTGGTGGGCGAAAAGCTCGCGGGGGTGACGGGCGGTTTTCCGGAAGGCACCTCGGCGCCATTGCTCACCTCGGCCGCCGGGCGGCTGCAGGAGATCCAGGAGCTGGTGCTCCAGGGGCCGGCGGTCGATCCGATGAAGCTGCGCGATCATGCGGTGAAGGTGCTGATCCCCCGTTTGCAGTCGGTCCCCGGGGTGGCGCGCATCGAGCTCCTCGGGGGGGAGGGGCGCCAGCTGCAGGTGTCGATCTCGCCCGAGACGATGCGCCTGGTCGGCGTGTCGCTCGAGCAAATCGTCGAGGCGCTCGAAGGGAGCGAAAAGGACGTCTCGGCGGGCATTTTGGAGATCCGCGACAAGCAGTGGTACGTCTCGGTCGCCTCGCTTACCGCCGAGGTCGAGCAGGTGCGGCGGCTGCCGGTGCACACGGCGCGCGGCGTCGTCGCCCTGGGCGACCTCGCCGAGGTGCGCGAGGCGCCGGAGTTTCGGTTGGGCCTCGCGCGGTTCAAGGGCTTCGAGGTGGTGTCGTTTCGGGTGATCAAGCAACCGACCGCGGACACCGTTTCGACCAGCCGGGGCGTCCGCGAGCTGCTTCCCGAGCTGCGGCGCTCCCTGCCCGCCGGCATGTCGCTCGATCTGTTCTACGACCAGGGCGACCTGGTTTCCCATGCGCTGGGCGGCGTCAGCCAGGCGCTCGCGCTTGGGGCGCTGTTCGTGGGGCTGGTTTTGATCGTTCTCCTGGGCAACCTGCGCGGCGCGCTGTTCGTGATCGTCCTTTTGCCGCTCGCGACCCTCGGCGCCGCGATTCCGCTTCTGGCGCTCGGCCTTGGCTTGAACGCGATGACGCTCGGAGGGCTCGCGATCGCCGTCGGGCTGCTGGTCGACGCGGGAGTGATCATGGTCGAGAACATCGTCCATCGGCTGCACGACCTCGAAGGACCCGACCCCGCGGAGCGGCGGCGGACGATCGCGAAATCGGCCGCCGAGGTCGGCGTGCCGATCGCCACGGCGGTCCTGGTGATCCTCGCGGTGTTCATTCCGCTGCTCGCGATCGGCGGCGTGGCGGGCGAGCTGTACGCGCCGCTCGCCGTCGCGGTCGCTTCGGCGATGACGATCGCTCTGGTTCTTTCCTTCACCTTGGTGCCCGTGCTGGTCGATCGCTTCCTGCCGCCCGGAACGCGGCTCGAAGAGCCCGGCGTGATCCGCGCGATCAAGCGCGCCTATCGCCCGGTGCTCGATTTCGCGCTCCGCCACGGCGCGATGGTGCAGATCGCGGCGCTCGCTCTCGCCCTTCCGGCGATCGTGCTCGCGACCCGCCTGGGTACAAACTTCCTCCCCGCGCTCGACGAGGGGGCCGTGCTGGTCCAGACGTTTCTGCCGTCGGACACCAGCCTGGCCGCGATCGACGAGGCGAACGGCCAGTTCGAGCAGGAAGTGGGGAAGATCCCCGGCGTCCACGCCGCCTACCGCCGCACCGGTCGCGGCGAGGTGACGGAAGATCCGATGCCGAGCTACCTGTCGGATGTGTTGATCGTCCTCGACTCTGGAGCGGACGTTGCCCAGGTCGAATTCGATTTGGCGGAGCTGGCCGAGCGCATGCCGTTCGGCGTCGAGCTGACGACCCCGATGAAGATGCGGATCTCGGAAGGGATCGGCGGCACGCCGGCCGACATTCAAGTCGAGCTGTTCCATCCCGATCTGTCCGCATTGGCAGGTCGCGCCAACGACATCGCGCAGCTTCTGGCCCGGGTGCCCGGGGTGGCGGGAGTCACGCCCGATTCGGGCGCCCCATTGCCGCGCTGGCGGATCGTCCCGGACGACGACGCGCTGCGCCGGCTCGACGTGCCGCGGAAAGCGCTGCTCCAGACGCTCGAAGCGGCGCTCCAGGGGATCGTCTTGGCGCCCCGGTTCGACGGCCCGCAACGGATCGAGCGAACGGTGCGCTTTCCGGCCGACGGGCGTCTCACGCCGACGAAGATCGAACGCCTGCCGATCGTCGTCGAAGAAGGGCGGATCATCGAGTTGGGTCAGGTGGCGAAGATCGAAGAGGACACCATGCCGTCGCTGATCCGGCGGAAGAACGGCCAGCGCCGGCTCGGCTGGAACCTCCGAACCGAAGGGGATCTCGGGGGGACCGCCAAGGCCGTCGAACGCGCGCTCGCCCAGTTCGCCCTACCGAAGGGGACTCTCGTTGCGCTCTCGGGCCAGATCGAAGAGGCACGCGAAACGCAGAAGCGACTGCTGGTCGCAAGCGGTGTGGCGCTGGCCCTGGTCGTCCTGCTTCTCTTCCTCGCTCTCGGCCGGCCGCGAGAGGTGCTGGTGGTCCTCGGCACCCTGCCGGTCGCTTTCGCCGGCGGCCTCTACGCCCTGGCCTTCGCGGGCGAGACCTGGAACGCCTCGTCGATCGTCGGCGTGATCGGCCTGTTCGGCGTCGCGGTGCAAAACAGCCTGGTGCTGATCTCCCAGACCAAGGAGCTGATCGCTAACGGCCTGCCGTTCCGCGCGGCGCTCCGCGAAGCCTCGATCGGCCGCGTTCGGCCGAAGCTGATGACGGCAGGTGCGGCGATCCTCGGCCTCGCCCCGATGCTGATCGGTTTCGGCGGCTCGGAGCTGGAGCGGCCCCTCGCAATCGTCATGGTCGGCGGGCTGGTCACCTCGACGCTCTTCACCCTGCTCGTGCTGCCCAGCGTGTACGCTTGGGTGGTGGGTGGAAGGGAGCAGAAGGCATGAGCACGGAGGGGCATCGATTCAAGATTCGCGGCATGGACTGCGCCGAGGAGGTGGCGATCCTCAAGCGCGAGATCGGCCCGCTGGTGGGCGGCGAAGCGCTCCTCTCCTTCGACCTGCTCAAAGCGAAGATGACGGTACATTCGCCCGCTCGCGAGGTCAGCCCGCGCGAGATCGTCAAGGCGGTAGAGCGCACCGGGATGGGCGCCCAGGTCTGGGAGGAGGACGCCGAACGCTTGGAGCCCGAGAGCTTCTGGCTGCGGCGCGGGCGAACGATCTTGACCGCCGCGAGCGGCGCGTTCGCCTTTGCCGGCTTCGTGCTGCATGCCGCTCTCGCCGGAGGGATTTCCCGGGCGTTGGGCTCGGAGGGGATGGGGGTTGCCGCCGGAGTACCTCTCGCCTCGCGGGTCGTCTACAGTCTGGCGATTCTCTTCGGCGTCTGGTCCGTTCTACCTAAGGCCTGGAACGCCCTGCGGCGTTTTCGTCCCGACATGAACCTGCTGATGACGATCGCCGTCCTCGGCGCGGTGGCGATCGGCGAATGGTTCGAGGGGGCGACGGTCGCTTTCCTGTTCAGTCTGTCGCTCGCCTTGGAGTCGTGGAGCATCGGCAGGGCGCGCCGCGCCGTGGCCGCCTTGATGGATCTGACCCCGCAGACCGCCCGGGTCCGGCATCCGGACGGCCGCGAGGAGGAGATCCCCGCCGAGCAGGTGGAGATCGGCGCGCTCCTCCTGGTGAAACCGGGCGAGCGCATTCCGCTCGACGGCCGGGTCGCGGGCGGCGCGAGCGAGGTCAATCAGGCGCCGATCACCGGAGAAAGCGTGCCGGTGCCGAAAGAGATCGGAGCGGAGGTTTTCGCCGGAACGATCAACGGCGACGGAGCGTTGGAGGTCGAAGCGACCAAGCGGGCGGGGGACTCGACACTCGCCCACATCATCCGCCTGGTGGACGAGGCCCAGTCCCGGCGGGCGCCTTCGGAGCAGTGGGTCGAAAAGTTCGCCCGCATCTATACCCCGGTCGTCTTAGGGCTCGCTCTCGCCGTGCTGCTGCTTCCGCCGCTCGTGCTCGGCGGCGGCTGGGACGCCTGGATCTACCGGGCGCTCGTGCTGCTGGTGATCGCCTGCCCCTGCGCCCTGGTGATCTCAACCCCGGTGAGCATCGTCGCGGCGCTTGCCTCGGCGGCCAAGCACGGCGTGCTGGTCAAAGGGGGCCTTTTCCTCGAAATCCCGTCGCGCCTGAAAGCCGTGGCGCTCGACAAGACGGGGACGTTGACTTGGGGGCGGCCCGAAGTGATCGAGATCGTCCCCTTGGCCGGGCACGACGAGCGGGAGCTGCTGGAACGGGTAAGCGCCTTGGAAGCCCGAAGCGAGCATCCGCTCGCCCGCGCGATCCTCGCGTATGCCAAGCATCGCCTCGTCGCGGTGCGGCCGGCCGAAGATTTTCGCATCCTCCAGGGCAAAGGGGCCGCGGGGCGATTCGAAGGGAAAGAGTACTGGTTGGGCTCGCACCGCTATCTGGAAGAGCGCGGGCAGGAAACTCCCGAGATCCACCAACGGCTCGAAGAGATGTCGAGAGCCGGCCAGACGGCCGTCGTGGTTGGAACCGAGGATCACGTTTGCGGTCTCATCGCCGTCGCGGACGAAGTCCGCCCGGAGTCGAAGTTTTCCGTCCAGGCGCTGCGCGACGCCGGCATCCAAACGGTCGTGATGTTGACCGGCGACAACCGGGGCACGGCCGAAGCGATCGGCAAGAAGACGGGTATTGAAGACGTCCGAGCCGAGATGCTGCCGGCCGAAAAAGTCGCCGCGATCGACCAGCTCCTCGCCCGTTACGACTCGGTCGCGATGATCGGCGACGGGGTGAACGACGCCCCGGCAATGGCCCGGGCCACGATGTCCATCGCGATGGGCGCGGCAGGAAGCGACGCGGCGATCGAAGTGGCCGACGTGGCTCTCATGTCAGACGACCTGGCGAAGCTGCCCTGGCTGATCCGCCACTCCCGACGCACCCTGGGCGTCATCCGCCAGAACATCGTGTTCTCGCTCGCCATCAAAGCGGTCTTCGTCATCCTTACCCTAGCCGGCCACGCCTCCCTCTGGGCCGCAATCGCGGCCGACATGGGGGCCTCGCTGCTGGTGATCGGGAACGGGCTGCGGCTGTTGGGCCGCCGGGCCGGCTGACGTGCCGGCTCAGCGAGTGCCCCCCAAGCCGTCCCGACTACACCTCCAATCGTCTCCGCTAGAGTCCCCGCACCAAGAAGACATCCCAGGCCCAACGGCCAAGGTTGGATCTCCTCGTCGACTGGACCTTCGCTCGGTAGCGGAACTTGTTGCCGTACGCGTCCTTCTTCTTCGACTCGTGGTACCGCAACTCGACGCCAGAGATGCCTAAGCTCGCGAGAGATTGGAGCTCAGTGGGCTCGGAGATACCGTTGTGGTTTCCGTCCTGCCAAAGGCGGAGCTGGGTGTAGATAGCATCCAGCCAGTTGATCTCGCCATCCAAGTTGCCGCCATTCTCGATCTTGTCGAGCTCGGCCAGCGCGAGAAATCCATTCGGGATTTCTCCAGGCGGCGGCGCGGGCTGCGCCGTGTAGCTGCCGAACAATTCCTTGCCGTTGTCGATCAAACCGTTGCCGTTCCAATCCATGGCCAGCCAGGCGTCGTCCGAATCTGGCGCGGTCCACGACCAACGCTCGCGAACCCCATCGGAATCGAGGTCAAACTCGACTCCATCCACGAACGAAGTCAGGCGGAATCCGTCTCCTTCGACGTCGACCAGAATGGGCGAGCCTTCGTCGCAGTAACAGTAGGGAAATTGATGCCAGGCACCGTGGATCTGATTGCAGACCCAATGCTCGTCTTCGTTCTCGCAGGTGCCTTGGCAGGCCGAGCACCCGTACTCGTCGATCATGATCGTCGGCGGATCGGTGCAGGTGTTTTCCCAGGTCTGGGAGTAGCCGGTCGAGGTGCATTCGCACAGGCAGTTGGAGATGCACCCCGAGTTGGTGCATTGAGATAGTCGTGTACCCAGTGTCCCGTCGCAACGGCGCCAATGGATCGTCTGGCTGCAGCCGTTCGAGAGGACCTGGGACGTACAGCTCGTCATCTCCTGGCAATCGGAGAGACCTTGGCCACTGGCCGAACGAGAACCGCCCCACAGCATCACGCACAGAAAGCCGCATCCCAGGAGAACTCTGCGCATCGACATCGCGAACCT
>Ga0268264_10001222_pt1 | contig 24715 bp, 22 predicted proteins | sample KBSSwiS32_FD_190357 | JGI IMG/M metagenome (GOLD analysis project Ga0268264, IMG submission 190357) | Switchgrass rhizosphere microbial communities from Kellogg Biological Station, Michigan, USA - KBS Switchgrass S3-2 (SPAdes) (version 2) | ecosystem: Host-associated > Plants > Roots >...
CAGGATGATCGCGTTCAAGCTCTCGTTGGTGGCGATCTTCCGCGCGTCGATCAGGCTGCGCAGGATGGTCGTCATGTCCTTGACGTCGGCGTTCGACAGGAAGAACGTCTGGATCACCAGATCCTCATAGGTGCGCCGGTTTTGCGGCGTGTCGGCGGCGATCAGGATGGTCCCTTCGTCGAGCACCTTGTAGAAGTGACCGGCCGAGCGCATCAGGACTTCGAGCGCGTTCTGGGCGGTGACGTCCTTGAGCTCGATCGCGATCTCCTGGTCTTTGAGGTTCGGATCGAACAGCACGTTGATGCCGTAGGCCTTGGCGAGCGCGCGGTAGATGTCGAAGATCGACACCGGCTGCGGGAAATCGAGCGAGATCGGCTGGTTGCTGCGCGGATTGAGCTGCGGCGGCTGCGGCCGGGTGCCGCGGTTCTTCGCCTTCAGCTCGTCGAGGGTCGGCACCTCGCGGTTCTGCGCCGCGAGCGCCCGGCGAACGCTTTCCAGCTCGGCCTGGGCGTACTGGTTGGTCGGATCGAGCTGAACCGCCTGCTGCAGCTCGATCAGCGATCGATCGAGCACGCCGGCGGCGCGAAAATCCTTCCCCTTTTTGAAATGCTCTTGGGAGGCGCGGATCTTCGCCCGCAACAGATCGGTTCGAATGCTCAAGTTGGACGGGTCGCTCTCCAGCGCTTTCAAGTAGGCGACCACGGCGTCGTCCCAGCGGCCGAGCTGAGAAGCGATCTCCGCCTCCCGATAGGTTCGATAGCTCGTACAGCCGGTCGTAAGGACGACCGAGGCGAGCAAGAGGGTCCGGCATCCGCGCATCGCGTGCTCCTAGAGAATTTGACGCTCAACGACCGACGGCCAGGCGTAGCGCCGGCTCGTCGGGAAATTCGATGTACTTGATGTCGACCGACTCGTAGCCGATCTTCGCCACCCGGAACTTGGAGAGGATGACGTCGCCCTCGTGGGCGTTGACGATCGTCTTGCCGTCCGAAAACGCGGCCAGCGGCCGGTTCTTCGGGCCGAAGCTGCCGAGGTACTTGAAGGTGAATTTCGGCGGCTTCGGCCGCGCGGCCTCTTCGCGCGCCAGACGATCCCGCTCCGCGGCGTCGCGCGCCGCCTGTTCCAAGGCCAGGCGCTCCCGTTCCTGCTCCTCCTTGGTCGGCTGATGCGGCGGCGGCGGAGGGGGAGGAGGAGGCTCGTAGAAGCGCCAGGGATCGCGGCCCACGGGCGCGCTGTGCGGGATCTGCGACAGCGATCCGAGGGCCAGCTCCGCCACCGCGTCGGGCGCGTCGACCGCGCCGGCCGCCGCGGTTCCGGTGCTCGCCCGCGCCGGCCCAAGCGATTCCTCGCCGCCGGACCAGGGCACGTAGCGGACGAGCAGGGCGATCACCAGAACCCCGAGCGTCGCGAGCAGCCACTTCTGCCGTTCCGAGCTCATTCGTCAACTCCGGCGGCGCGCGGCTTTTGCGGACCGGCGAGCGCCAGGTCGGCCGGGGATTTCGTGCCGGTCGCGGCGGGCGCGCCGGCGGGACGGGAAGGTGCGGTAAACGGGTTGTTTTCGTCCTGGGCGAACAGCGTCGACAGCTTGAGATCCATCCGCAGCTCCGCGGCGGTCTCGTCGTCGGTGGCGACCAGATTCACCCCTTCGATGGTGACGAAGGACTCGCTGGTCTCCAGCAGGTCGAAGAAGCGGCGCAACGCGGAGTAGGTACCTCCGACCGAGAAGATGAACGACCGGCGGACCAGGCCGAAATCGTCGATCCGCTCTTCCGGGTAGGTGATCTCTTTCGGATCGAGGCCCGCTTTGCGCGCCAGATTCTGCACCTCGGCGATGATCAGGGTCAGCCGGCGCTTGCGGGTCGAGAAGCGGTCCTGATAGAGCTGGCGAATGCCCGCCCGGCTGGCCCGCGCCCGCTCGACGCCCGAAGCCACTTCACGCTCCCGGTCGATGAGCTTGGCCAGCTCGGAACGATCCGCCGCGAGCCGCTCCTCCAAGGCCCCGACCCGGTTCGCATAGCCGAGGCGATAGATCCCGAACGCCACCAGGTTGATCAGGAAGAAGATCAGCACCGGAGCCCAGACCCAGGCCCGTTCGCGCCAAACGCGGTCCGGGCTCTTCATCGTCCGCCTCCCGAGACCGTCGCTCCGGGGGCCGGCTTCGGCGCCTCGCCCGTTCCGGAATCGACCGGCGGAGCGGGAAGAATCGACACCTCGGCCGCGGCGACTTGGGGCAGATAGTCGACGCTCAGTTTGAACTTGATCAACCCCTTCTCATCCTCCTGCTGGCTCTGCGGGTTGGGGTCGACGAATTCGGCGCGGGCGAACAGGTGGTCGACGAATTGGAGCATCGCTTGAACGCTCTTGGCCTGACCGTCGATCACCAGCGGTATCCGTTCGCCGACGCTCTGCTTCTTGGTCGAAGCGGTCCCGGTGAGGGTCCTGCTCCTCGCCGAGTTGCTCGCGGGGGCGAGAGCGAGCAACCGGACGTCGCTCGGCAGCTCGCGCGCCAACCGGTCGAGCAGGGTGCTCCACGAGAACGTCCGCTCGGCGATCCGCTGGTTGAGAAAGACCACCTGCTGGTTCTGTCGATCGAGATCGAAGCTCTGGAGCTGACGGGCGAGATCGCCGATTCGCCGCTCGACCTGCTCGCGCTGGGCGCTCAAGGCATTGCGCTCGGCCCGCTTGGTTTCGGACTCGGCGAGATAGCGCCAATAACCGGCGACGTTGGAAAACAGGAGTACCACGCCGAGCAATCCCAACAGCAGCGAGACCCGCACCACGGGGCGGCCGTTGGCGAACGGCCGCTTCGCGAGGTTGAGCGGATCGAGCGGCTCACGGCTTTTCCGGGCGGCGGTCACGAGACCTCCATGCGGACCGCTCCGAGCAGCGGCGCCAGCTCGCGCCAGGGCGCGGTCGTCTCTTCGGCCCGGACGGGAGGCAGCTGGCGGCCGTCGAGCGGCACGGCGCGCAGGCCCAAGCCTTGATCGACCAGGTCGACCCAGAGCGGCTCGAGCTCGGCCGGCGCCACCAGCACCAGCTGCCCGTGCGGCTCGCCCGGAAAATGCTCGTCGAGAAAGTTGCGGGTCAGACGAAGGTCGCGCTCGACCAGCCCCGAACGCGCGTCGTCGGGCAGCGAGGTGGCGAACGCCTTGAATCGATGGAGGACCGGCTCGCCGGCCCGGCGGAAGACCAGGGTGTAGGAGCCGGAATCGGCGAGCACCAGGCCCGAAAGCTCAGCCCGCTCGGCGGCGCCGCCGCGAACCGGACCGTCGAGCGCCGAAGCGAGCGCGAGGCTCGCGTTGGTGATCAGCCCCAAGCGCACGCCCGCGGCGGAAAACGCCTCTTCGAGCTGGGCGAGCAGCGCTTCGACCGCGAAGCCGAGCAGCAGCCGGCGCGGCTCTTCCTGACCGCTAAGCGGCATGACCTCGGTGGCGTCGAGCCGCAGGTCGTCGACCCGGAACGGCACCAGGCGCCGCAGCTTCCAGCGCAGCACCTCGTCGACCGCCGCGACGTTCCTCGGCAGGTCGCCCGATTCGGTGAACACCACCCGCAGCCAGCCGTCCGGAATCACCAGGGAGGCGGACTTGACCGCCGTTCCGCCCTCTTTGACCGTCCGCACCAGGGCCGCCACCTTGTCGGAGAAGCCGCGCGGGTCGCGCAACGGCCCGCCGAGCGGACCGGCGAGAAAGGTGTCGTGGGCAAGCGGCGTCTGGCGGTAGGAGCGAAAACGAAACGTCTCGCCCTGGCGCGGCAGATGGGCGTAGCGCAGCCGCTCGCCGTCGAGCGCGAAAACGTGCGCGGGCACCGGCATCGGACTGAAGCCGAGGAGCCGTCGCCAGAGGGGAATCGAGGTTTCGCCCATTCGATTCGTTCGTCAGTCGACGAAAGTGACCTTGTTGATCTCGCGCAACGTCGTGACCCCCTGAAAAACCTTCTCCAGCGCCGATTCGCGGAGGAAGGTCATCCCCTCTTCCTTGGCCGCGCGTTTGATCTCCGAGGCCGGCCGCCGGTCCAGGATCAGCTCCCGGATGTGGTCCGACAGGTCGAGCAGCTCGGAAACCGCGAGGCGGCCGTGGAACCCTGTGCCGTTGCACTCGATGCAGCCGACCCCCTCGTAGAACGTGAAATCGCCGTAGACCGTCGGGTCGAGACCGCTCTCTTCGAGGATCGACCGCGTCGGCTTCGCCGGGACCTTGCAATGGTCGCAGATTTTACGCACCAGGCGCTGGGCGAGGACGCAGTTTAACGCGGAGACGAAGTTGTAGAGGTCGACGTTCATGTTCAGGAACCGGCCGAGCACGTCGACCACGTTGTTGGCGTGCACCGTGGTGAACACCAAGTGGCCGGTGAGCGCCGACTGGATCGCGATCTGCGCCGTCTCCTCGTCGCGAATCTCGCCGACCATCACCTTGTCCGGGTCGTGGCGCAGGATCGAGCGCAAGCCGCGGGCGAAGGTGAGCCCCTTCTTCTCGTTGACCGGAATCTGGGTGATGCCGCGCAGCTGATACTCGACCGGGTCCTCGATCGTGACGATCTTGTCCTCCGAGGTTTGGATCTCGGACAGGCAGGCGTAGAGCGTGGTGGTCTTGCCCGAGCCGGTCGGGCCGGTGACCAGCACCATGCCGTACGGCTCGCGGATGAACTTGCGCACCTTGCGCAGCGTTTCGTCGTCGAAGCCCAGGATCTCCAGGCGGAGATTCTTGAACTCCTTGTTCATCGACTCCTTGTCGAGGATGCGGATGACGCAGTCCTCGCCGTGGACCGACGGGATGATCGAGACGCGGAAGTCGATCGTCCGCCCCTTCAAGCGCAGCCGGAAACGGCCGTCCTGGGGGATGCGCTTTTCCGCAATGTCCAGCTCGGACATGACCTTGATCCGGCTGATGATCGTCTGGTGATGGCGCTTGTCGATCGGCTCCATCGCCTGGTAGAGGACGCCGTCGATCCGGTACTTGATGATCACTTCGTTGTCGCGCGACTCGATGTGGATGTCGCTCGCCCGGCGCTGGATCGCGTTGAACATGGTCGAGTCGACCAGCTTGATGATCGGGCTGGTGTCGGCGGTAATCCGGTCGATCGACAGGATCTCCTCGCCGTCCTCGTCCTCCTGCACCAGCTGAATGCGGAAATCCTCGCTCGCCTCGTCGAGCACGCGCTGGGTGCTCTCGGACTTCTGCAGGATCTCGTCGATCGCCGAGCGGACTCCTATCCGCACCTCGACCGGCTGGCCGAGCAGCAGCTCCATCTCGTCGATCTTGACCACGTCCGACGGATCGGCCATCACCACCGCGAGCCGCCCGGCGAGCTGCTCGGAGGGGAGGAAGCCGTAGCGCAGCATCAGGTCGAACGGGACCTTCCGGAACAGATCGTTCTCGATCCGGAAATGGGTCATGTCGACGAATTCCAGGCCGTAGCGCGCCGCGAACTCCTCCGCCTCCTGGCGTTCGAGAGCGATCCGCTCGCGCGCCTGCTCGACCGTCTCGGCCGTGAACGGCTTGTCTTCGACCATCGGTTTGACGTTCGCCACTACCATTCCTTCACCTCGAACCTAAAAACTAGAATTTGCTTTGGCCGAGCGAGCTGAACATGGGCAGATAGATCGAGACCAGCAGCAGTCCGATGATGATACCCATGAACACGAGCATCATCGGCTCGACCAGGGAGAGCAGCCGCTGCATCCGCACCTCGACCTGCTCGTCGAGGAAGTCCGAGACGCTCGAAAGCATGTCATCGAGCGCGCCGGTCGCCTCGCCGACCTTCACCATGTCGATCGACATGTCGGTGAAAACGCCGCTGTCTTCCAGAGCGGCGTGAAACGGCCGCCCCTCGCGCACCATCTGAATCCGCGGCTCGATCTTCGCGCGGACCGCCGCGTTGCTCACGCTCGCGGTCGCGATTTCGAGCGCCGGGACCAGCGGAATTCCACCGGTCAGCAGGGTGGCGAGCGAACGACAGAACTCCGACAGGGCGAAGCGGTGGAACACCGGCCCGAGCAACGGAATGCGCAGCCGCCAGCCGTCGACCCGAATTCGGCCCGCGGGCGTCGCCGCATATTTGCGCAGAAAGATCACCAGCGCGGCGAGTCCGACGATGATCCATGCCCAGTTCCAAAGGAAGAGTGTCCGCTGATTGAGGAAATGGGAAATGCCGAGCGTGATCTGGGTGATCAGCGGCAGCTCGACCTCCATATCGGCGAAAAAGACCTCGAACTTCGGCACGACGTAGACCGCCATCACGGCGATCATCGCGATCGACAGGAAGATCAGGACCACCGGATAGACCAGCGCCGAGATCACCCGCTTGCGCGCGTCGAGCACCAGTTTCAGGTAGCGGACGAAACGGCGGATCACCTGTTCGAGCTCGCCGCTTCGTTCGCCCGCCTTGAGCGCCGAAGGGTAGAGCCGGGGAAACAGCTCGCCGTGGATGGCGAAGGCGTCGGACAGCTCCTCGCCGCTTTTCACCCGGTCGCGGATGTCGCCCAAGACCTCGCGAAAGGTCGGGTTCTTCATCCGCTCGAGCATCAGATCGAGCGCCTGGAGCAGCGGCAACCCGGCCTTGAGCAACGCGGCCAGCTCCTGGTTCCAGACCAGAAATTCCGGCGTCGCGATTTTCTTCCTCCGGCCCAGGTGCGACCCCAACCCGCGGGTCCCGGCGCTCGCCGGCAGCCCCCGGCGCCGGGCCTCGAACAGATGCAAGCCGCGTTTCGTCAGCTCCGAGCGCAGCGCGGCCTCGTCGCTCGCGACGACCATCTCCTCGACGACCCGGCCGTCCGGAGTCCCGACCCGACAGACGAACTGCATGGAGTCTAGGGCTCCCGATCGGCTGCGCGAACCGTCAAGACGATCATCAGGGCCTCGCGGCTCTCCTCGCTCTTGGCGAGCGCGAGGCTGATGTTCTGGTCGAGGGCGAGGTTCAGATTGGTGAAGATCAACGGTTTCGGCTTGGCCGACGCCCCGGCGCTCCGGCCGGAGCGCCGGACCAGGAACTCGGCCAACCGGATGCCCTTGTCGGAATGGACGGTGCCGACCCGGAAACTGACCTGGAAATCTTGCCCGAGGTCGTAGGCCACGGTCTCCCCTTCCGAGGTGGCCAGATCGGCGCGCGCCGCGAGGTCGTAGATGTCGTACGGCAGCAGGCTGCGCAGCCGGCGGGTCAGATCGGGAGGAAGATCCGAATGGCTCACCGGCGGCGACATCACCGCGCGGCTCGCCCTGACGATCATCACCTCGACCGAAAGCGCCCGGACGGGATGGTCGAATTCGCGCAGCAGCGGCATGATCCGGGCGATCACCGCCCGGGTGTCGCGGATCGCGATCGTGTTGTCGGCCGGTTGCAGCTCGACCGTGCCGCGCGCCGAAAGCAGCGGATGAACCAGAGCCAGCGCCTCGCTCGCCGGTTGATGCACGAACGTATAGGCGTGGAGCGTGAGCCCCGAAGCGGTAGCCGCCGGGGAGACCGGTCTCCTCGCCGTCTGAGCCTCAGCCACCCGGGCAAGACCCAACGCGCCCTGCGCGAGCGGCAGAGCGACGGCCAGGAGCAGGCCCGCGAGAAAACGGCGATGGAGGTTCATGGGGAAAACGTTCGGTCGATCCGAGAATTTTACTGGAAGACCCGCCCTGTCGTCTCGACGGGGCGGCGAATCAGACATCCAGCTTCTCGTCGACGATCATCACGACCGAGAGACGCTCGCCGTCGAGTTGGTAGATCCGAGCGTCGGGGCGGCCCAGGTCTTCGACCGCGGATTCGACCGCGGCTGGGGCTTCCAGCCGATCGAAGCTGGCCGGCACCACTTCTCCGGACACGGCGAGGGAGGCCGGACGCCCGGAAGGTTCCGAACGAGAACCGGCCAGATCGCCCCGACCGCCAAGAACGAGGGATGCCGCGGCAAGCCCCGCCGCCAGCGCCCAGCGCGCCCCATGGCCGCGCAGGCGACGGCCCAGCGGTCGGCCCACCGCCGTCGCGTGCCGAGTCTCGACCCGTTCGGACGCCCGCATGCCGGCGACCGCCAGACGCATGCGCTCGGCTTCGACCTCGAAATCGAGAGCCGTGGCCGGCAGGCGACGAAAGATCAGGGTCGGATCGATCCGGCACGCCTCGCGGCGGCAGGCCGGGCAGGCGTCGAAATGGGCCAGGGCGAGGGCCAGGCCTTCCGGCTCGGTCGCGGTGGTCGCCTTCGGCCGCTCGAACCGGGGGCTAAGCAATTCGCGCCAGTTCGGGCAGGCGTTCATGCGGACACCTCTTCGGCGAGGCCCGGGACCGAGGCATAGCGGGAGGCGTATTCCGGATAGCGCGCGAGCAGCGTCTTCCGCAGCAGCTTCCGGGCGTTGAACAGATGATTGCGCACGGTCGATTCGCGGCAATCGAGGATCTCCGCGACCTCCTGGGACGACAGCCCTTCGACCTCGCGGAGCAGGAATGCCATCCGCTGCTTCTCGGTCAGCTCGTCCGACAGCTCTTTGAAGATCCCGGCGACCTCGGTCTGCTGCAGGCGGGAGATGTCCTTCTGCGAGCGCCAATCGGCCGCCTGGCGCATGTGCTGGCGGACCGGCTCGGTGCTCTTCTCGCGGCTCTTGCGGGAGCGCAAGTGGTCGATCGCCAGGTTCGAGGCGATGCGGTAGATCCAGGTGTTCGGGCTCCATCGTTCGTCGAACTTCGCCCGGTGCTCCCAGACCCGGAAGAAGGTCACCTGCACGACGTCCCGCGCCTCTTCGAGGTCGCCCAAGATTCGCTGGGTGAGTTGGAGCAGCGGCTTGGTCTTGCGCCCGATCAGCTCGGACAGGGCGGCCTCGTCCCCGCCGCGAAGGCCGAGGAGAAGATCCCGATCGGTTGCCTCGGACCAGCGCGGAGCAGGCCGGGGGGTCGGATTGGAGTGGACGAGCCTTAGCATCGTTCGTTCTTACGGAGAAGTCGGCCGGGGTGTCTAGGCGGCGGCGAGGAGATCTCCCGGCGCCCTTGGCCCGGCCCACCTTCCGTCCGAGCGGGTCATTATACTCCCCGCCGCATGCGCTCCCCGAAGTGGTGGTTTTATCAGCTGGGGATGGGGCTCGCCCTCCTCCTCGCAGGCCCGATCTTGCTTCTGCGGCGAGGGGGGCACTATCGGCCTACCCTCGCCGGGCGGCTCGGGGGCGGTTTGCCCTTGGAGCGGGTGCCCCAAGAAGAGGGCGGCCTTTGGCTCCACGCCGTATCGGTCGGCGAGGTCGGGGTCGCCGCGACGCTCGCCCGCGCCCTGCCCGCCGATCTGCCTCTCACGGTCACCACGATCACCCCGACCGGCCAGGAGCGGGCTCGGGTCGCGTTCGCCGGCCGGGCCGCCGTCGCCTACCTGCCGTTCGACCTGGGAACGGCGATCGATCGATTCTTCGCCCGCGCGTTCCCGTCGGGACCGCCGCGTGCCCTTCTGTTGGTCGAAGGGGATTACTGGCCACTCCTGCTCGCCGAGGCGAAGCGCCGAAGATTTCCGGTCGTGGTGGTCAACGGCCGGGTGGGCGACAAGGGCTTTCGCCGAATGAACAAGCTCGCCCCGCTCGTCCGCCGGCTGCTCAAGGCGGTCGATCGGTTCGGGGTTCAATCGGAGGTCGACCGCGACCGCCTGATCGCCTTCGGCGTCGATCCAAGGCGGATCGCGGTGACCGGCAATCTCAAATACGACACGCCCGAGCCGGCGCTCGCCCCGGAGCTTGCCGCCGCGATCGCCCGGATCGCGGCCGGCCGTTCGATCCTGATCGCCGGCTCGACCATGCCCGGCGAGGAGGAGGCTCTGCTCGCGGCGACCGCCGGCCTCGAAGAGCGCGCCCTGTTGCTGCTCGCCCCGCGGCATCCCGAGAGATGGCCGGAAGTTGGGACCCTGCTCGAACGCTCAGGGCGCCCCTACGTTCGGCGAAGCGACCTCGGAAGCACCCCGGCCGCAACGCCTTCAAAACCCGACGTCCTGCTGCTCGACAGCCTCGGCGAGCTCGCCGGGCTCTACCGAATTGCGTCCGGCGCCTTCATCGGCGGTACTCTCGTTCCGACCGGAGGCCACAATCCACTGGAAGCGGCGCGGTTCGAAGTGCCGGTGGCGGTCGGGCCGTCGATGCACAACTTCGCCGAAATGGCCGCGCGTTTCGATGCCGCCAACGCCTGGCGAAGGGTGGCCGACGCGGCCGATCTCGGCGCGGCGGTCCGTGCCTGGCTGGACGATTCCGACGCGGCCCGCGACCTCGGCCGGCGCGGTGCCCGCCTGGTGGAAGAAAATCGCGGCGCGGTAGCGCGTACTCTCGAACTGATCCGGCCGCTGCTCGAACGCCCGACGACCTGACACCACCTCATGCGCCTACCGACCCCTCCCCCTCCGACCTCGCTCTGGCAGCGCGCCTATGGGGCCGCCCATCGACTGCGCGGGCGTTGGTGGACCGAGCGCGCCGGCCGCCTGCCCCGTCCGGTGATCAGCATCGGCAACCTCCATTTCGGCGGCTCGGGCAAAACCCCGCTCACCGCGGCGCTCGCCGCCCACTTTCGCGATCAGGGACGCAAGGTCTGCATCCTCTCCCGCGGCTACGCGAGCCAAGGTCGCGGCGTGCGGATCGTCAGCGACGGAGGCGGACCGCTTCTCGCGCCGCGCCTCGCGGGCGACGAGCCCGTGCTGCTGGCCGCCGAGCTGCCCGGGGTCGCCGTGGTGGTCGGCCCCGATCGGTTGTACGCGGGACTCCAGGCGCTCCATCGGCTTAGCCCACCGCCCGACCTGTTTCTGCTCGACGACGGTTTTTCGCATCTGGCGCTGCGGCGCGATCTCGACCTGCTCGCGTTCCCCGCCGCCGACCCGTTCGCGGGGGGGAAGCTTTTGCCGGGCGGTCGCCTTCGCGAGCCGCTCTCCGCCGCGGCCCGGGCCGACGCCGTTCTGCTCACGGGCGCGCCGGATCCGGTGGCCGGAGGGGCCGGTCCGGGCGAGGAGCTGGCCCAGGCGCTCCAACCTTATGGCTTCACCGGGCCGGGCTTCGCCAGCCGCACCCTCCCCGGCGCGCCGCGCTTCGCCGATGGGCGCATCCTGCCGCCCGGCGCCCTGGTTTTTTTGGTCTCCGCGATCGCCCGCCCCGAATCGTTCGCCGAGATCGCCCGGACGCTCGGCTACGAGATCCGCGGCGAGCTGCGCTTCGGCGATCATTTCGCCTACCCGGACGCGAGCTTGGCGAAGATCGAGAAGGCGTTCGCCGAGAGCGGCGCCCAGGCGGTGCTCGCCACGACCAAAGACGGCGTGAAGCTGCGCGGCCGCCTCTCCGCGCCGCTCGCCGAGCTGCCCGTCCGGGCGGAGCCCGAGCCCGCGTTCTGGGCCTGGCTCGATCAGGCGCTCGCCCGGATCGAGGCCCGCAGGCGCAGCCCAGGGCCTGGAAGCCCCGCGCCGGCCGACCTGCCGGATGGCCCGGAGGGGGCGGCGTGAAGGACTCTCCCGTCCGCCACCGGCTCGAGCAGGCGGCGTTTCTTTCCGTCCGCGGCCTGCTGCGGGCGCTGCCGCACGAAGCGGCGCGCTCGGTCGGCCGCGCGATCGGCGGACTCGCGGGCCGACTCGATCGACGGCATCGGAAGATCGCCGAGAAGAACCTCGCGATCGCGTTTCCCGAGCTGCCGCAAACCGAGCATCGCCGCCTGGCGGGGGAGTGCTTTCGCCATTTCGGCGGCGCGGTGTGCGATGCGATATCGGCCGACCGCTTCCGCCTCGATCAGCTTTGCGAGCGCTTCTCGTACGAGGGGTGGGAGCACATCGACGAGGCGGAGCAGGCCGGCAAAGGGGTTTTCATCCTCGGCTCGCACCTCGGCTATTGGGAGTTCTCGGCCCGGCCGATCGGTCTCTACCGCGGCACGATCCACACGATCGCGAGGCCCACCGACAACCCGTACCTGGAAACCGAGCTGACGCGCATCCGCGAACGGTTCGGCTACGCCATGATCCACAAGCGGGGAGCGGCCCGCCGGATGATCCAAGTGCTCCGCGCCCGCGAGCGGGTGGGCATCTTGATCGATCAACGCGTTCAGCCGCAGGAGGCGATCGTGGTCCCGTTCTTCGGCCGCCCCGCGCTCACCAGCCCGGTAGTCGCCCGGCTGTCGCTCCGCACCGGAGCACCCGTCCTGCCGATCTTCGCGTTCGCCGAGCCCCGTGGACGCTATCGCTTCGTCGCCCGTCCCCCGATCTTTCCCGAAGGCGAAGGCGACGAGGGCGTCGTCGAGCTGACCCGTCGCTACCTCGAAACGACCGAGCGCGAAATCCGCGAGCACCCCGCCGAATGGCTCTGGATGCACGACCGCTGGAAGATGCCGAAAGGCGGCCTGCCCACCGAACCGGTGGCCGACCGAGAGAGCGTGGAGTGATCGAAAACTCTCGGCCCCGCTGGCCGATCGTCCTGCCCGCCTGCGCCCTGTTCGCCCTCCACGCCGCGATGTTCGGCGCCTGGCAGATCGACGACGCGGGGATCTCCTTCGCCTACGCCAAAAACCTAGCCCTGGGCCATGGCCTCGTAGCCCAACCCGGCGTTCTCCCGGTCGAGGGCTACTCGAACCCGCTCTGGGTCTTCCTCCTCGCCGCCTTCTACGCCGTCCGTCTTTTCGATCCGCTCTGGACGCCGAAGATCCTCTCGCTTGGCCTGGCGTTCGGCACTTTCGCTCTGCTCGACCGCCTGCTCGCCCGATCGGGAGTCGGCGCGCCAATCTCCGCCCTGGCCCTCGGACTCCTCGCCGCCCAAAGCGGCTTTGCGATCTGGATGGTCTCGGGGCTCGAAAACCCGCTCTACGCCTGCCTGTTCGTCGGGCTCGTCCTGCTCTCGCTAAGAGCGGTCCAAGGAAATACCTCAACGAAGATTGGGATTGCCGCAGGGTTGGTTGCCGCTGGGCTCGCTCTCACCCGACCCGAAGGCATTTTGTTCGTAGCGCTTTTTCCCTTGGGTTTGGCGCTTTCGTCCAACCGTCGGTTGTCGCGGCTGTGGGCTTACCTCGCGGCGTTCGCCGTGCCGGTCGGCGTCCATCTCGCCATTCGTCTCGCCTGGTTCGGAGCCTGGGTGCCGAACACGTTCTACGCCAAGGGAGGACCGACGCTCGCCACGCTTGGAGGCCTCGCAGCGCTCGACGCCGGACCCACCGCCCGGGCGCTCGCCCTGCTCCGCGCCGTCTTCGGACTGCCAGGCGCTTGGGTGGGCCTCGCGATGCTGCTTGCTCTTGGCTATCTCCTAGGCCGAGGCAAACTCCGGCGCGAGACGCTCGTCATTCTGGGAGCGACTTTGCTGAGCGCTCTCCCCTATTTACTCCTCCCGCTCGACTGGATGCCCGAATACCGGTTTGCCACGCTCTTCTTTCCTCTCGTCCTGGTCCTGCTGGCCAAAATCGCCGCCGAGACGGCGGCGGTCCCAGGGGGTCCAGAGAGCAACGATGGCCGAAGCGAAGGTTTTTCCCGGGATCTCCGACATCTCGACAGTATTGCCCCTCGGGCGTCCTGGGACCGCCGTCGTCTCGGCGGCGCTATCCTTACAGTCGCCCTGGTTGCCTCCGTTCTAGCGTCCACCCTCCCCCGCACCCGCCGTTTCGCCGCCAAGCCCACCGTTCCCTTCGCCACCGTAGAGCAACGCTACGGCCGCGACTACAACCATTTCGCCGACCTTCTCGAAGTCCGCCAAGGCTCGATCCTCCTCCCCGACGTCGGCGGCACCCTCTGGCGTTCCCGCCTTACCGTCTACGACCTCGGCGGCCTGTGCAACCGAGCGATCGCCAAGACCCTGGGCAAGAAGGACCAGGCCTTTCACGACTACGTCTTTGGAACCCTGCGACCGACCTTCATCCACACCCACCAATACTGGACCGTTCGGGCAAAGCTCGATCTCGATCCCCGCTTCGCGCGCGACTACCTGCCGCTGTGGCAAGAGGTCGAGCCCTACGTCACGGCGCGCGCGAAGGGGAAGATGCTCCGCTCCGGCGATTTCGTCCGGCGGGACGTGGCGGCCGGTCACCCGAGGGAGATTGAAGCGATCCGCGCCGAGCTGGCGACCAGCTACGCCTTGGAACGGAACGGGCGCGGGATTTAAGATTCGGAGAATGAAAGCCAAGCTCTTTCCCCCCGATGTCGTTGCCGCGGTCCATGTCGGAAAAATTCTCGGCGTCCGGGCGGGCACCGCGCCGCATCGCGTGATCGGAATCTGGGCCGTGGTGGTCGAAGGCCGCGTGTTCGTGCGGTCGTGGAGCCTGAAGCCGAAGAGCTGGTATCGGACGTTCCTCGTCGAGCCGCAAGGCGAGATGCACATCGCGGGTCAGACGATTCCGGTTCGTGCCGTGCGCACCCGGAGCGAGCGCCTGAAGGACGAGGTCAGTCGCGCCTACCTCGAGAAATACAACACGAAGGGATCGATCCAATACGCCAAGGATCTCGGCGGCGAGAACTCCCGGGCGACGACCACGGAGCTGGTGCCGCTTTGAGCCGGCGAGCGTCCGCGAGCCCGCGAACCCCGCGCGTCGCCCCGCGCGTCCCCTCTCCCCCGCGCGCCGGGCCGATCTCGCCACTCTCTCCCAATGGCCCACCCCTTGCAGTCGCGGCTCCCACCTCGCGGTCCGAACCGGGGGGCCTCTACCGCGCATGCGCCGCCCGCAACGACAAGAGATCTGGGCCGTCCTCAAGGAGGCCGTCGCCAACTGGGAGCGCCACGGCGCGACGACGCAGAGCGGCGCTCTGGCGTTCTACTTCCTGACCGCGCTCGCTCCGATCCTGATTCTGGTGATCGCCTTCTCGGGCCTTTTCTACGGCCGCGAGGCGGTTCAGGGGCAAGTCCAGCGGGAGTTGGCGCGGTACGTCGGTGCAGAAACTGCCGGTGTCGTCCAGGAGATCGTGAAGGCGAGCGCCCGTCCGGACGCCGGCTGGATCACCGCGATAATCGGCATGGTCACCCTGGTGGTGACCTCGACCGGCGCTTTCGCCCAGCTGCAGGATGCCCTCAACACGGTCTGGGAGGTCGTGCCGAAGCCGAAATTTTTCCTTCGCCGGCTGCTCAGGAAACGTCTGCTGTGCCTGGTGCTGATCGTCGGCGCGGGCGTCCTGGTGTTGTTGTCGCTCGCGGCGAGCGCCGGGGTCGCCGCGGTCCAGAGCGCGCTCGAAGCCCGTCTGGAGTTTGGGACCTCGACCCTCCTCGGCTGGGTGGACGTGCTCCTCTCCTGGCTGCTGATGACCGTGCTCCTGGCCATGATCTATCGCATCCTGCCCGACGTCGAGCTCTCCTGGCTGGAGGTCACCTGGGGCTCGATCCTCACCGCCGGGCTGTTCCTGCTCGGCAAGTACGGCATCGGGCTCTACCTCGGAAAGACCGGAGCGACCTCCACCTACGGCGCCGCGGGATCGCTGGTCGCCATCCTGCTCTGGATCTACTACTCGTCGCTGATCTTTCTGTTCGGCGCGGAGGTCACCCGCGTCTACTCCCGCCGCTATCGCGAGGGGCGCGCGCCCGCCGAGCCGGGCGCCGTGCGCATCCGAACGGTCAAGATCCCGCTGGGAGCTTCGAAGTGACGAGGGTCGGTAGCGGTTTCGTTTGCCTCCTCGCTCCTTCGGGCGCCTTCGGCAGCAGCCAGTCGCTGCGGGGCAAACGAAACCACTACCAGCGATGCCTCGTCGGCGGCCTCGCCCTGCTGTTCGCCCTGCTTCCCGGCCCGCTCCACGCGGCGAAAGTCAAGATCGAGGTCGACGGCGTGAAGCGCGATCTCGAAAGGAACATCCGCTCGATCTTGAGCCTCGCGCAAGAGGACGACGACAAGCTCGACGAGGCGCGCATTCGGCGCCTGCATGCGAAGGCTCCCGCGGAGATCGGCGAGGCGCTCCAGCCGTTCGGCTACTACAAGCCGCAGGTGAGGAGCACGCTCGAACAGCAAGGCGAGAAATGGGTTGCCCACTACACCGTCGAGGAAGGGCCGGCGATCAAGATCGCGAGCGTCGACCTTTCGATCGACGGCGAAGGGACGGGCGATCCCGGTTTCCGCGCGATCGCCGAGGGTTTTCCCGTGCGGCGCGGCGCGGTGCTGTTTCACCCCGACTACGAGCGCGGCAAGAAGGAGCTGGTCGATCGGGCGGCCGAGGCGGGCTATCTGGACGCCAAGTTCGAGACCAGCGAGGTCCGCGTCGACCTCGAACGGTACCGGGCGGACGTCGTGGTCCATTTCCAAACCGGGCCGCGCTATCGCTTCGGCGAGGTGCGTTTCGAGCAGGACGTGCTCGATCCGCAGCTCCTGGTCGGCTACGTGACCTGGAAACGCGGCGAGCCGCTTGACGTGAACAAGGTGCTGGAGCTGCAAAACGCACTCTCCGACAGCCCGTATTGGAGCCGGGTCGAAGTGATCACCCGACAAGAGGAGGCCCAAGGGCTGGAGGTGCCGATCGAGGTCGATCTGGTGCCGGCCAAAACCATGCGCTTTTCCGGTGGAGCAGGCTATGGAACGGACACCGGCCCGCGCGTGAGCGGCACCTGGGAGCTGCGCCGGATCAACCGCCACGGGCATCGCGGCGAGGTGGCGATCAAGGCCTCCGGAATCGAGCAGAGCTTCGAGACCAGCTACCTGATCCCCGGCGCCTATCCGCGAACGGACGTCCTGTCGTTCAACACGGCCTACGCCCGAAAGATCACCGACACGAGCGAAAGCGAGACGGGATTGATCGGCGCCCAACGCACCCAGACGCGCGGCGGCTGGCGCGAGGCTCTGTCGCTCTCGTTCCAACGCGAGGACTTCACCGTCGGACTCGACAAAGGGATCTCGAACCTGGTCGTTCCCGGAGTGAGCTACGAACGGGTGAAGGCCGACGACCGGATCTTCACCACCCGCGGCTACCGGCTGTTCGGCACGCTCCAAGGCGCTTCGGCGAGCGTGCTTTCCGATTCGTCGTTTCTCCAAGCCTCGATCGAAGGCAAGGCGATCCGCACGGTCGGCGCAAGGAACCGGCTGATCGGCCGCGCCCAGGTGGGCTACACGGTGACCGACGAATTCCGCGAGTTGCCCCCCCGCTTCCGCTTCTTCGCGGGCGGCGATCGAAGCGTCCGAGGCTATGCCTATCAGGGTCTGGGCGAGCCGGACGAGGCGGGCCACACGATCGGCGGCGAGGCGCTTCTGGCCGGCAGCCTCGAATACGAGTACCGGCTGAACAACATCCGCGTCTTCAACAAGTTCAGCCTCGAAAAGTTCGGCCTCGCCGCGTTCTACGATGCCGGCAACGCCTGCCACGACTTTTCCTGCGAGCTGGAGCAGGGCGCCGGCGTGGGGCTTCGCTGGCTCTCGCCGATCGGACCGATCCGCGCCGACGTCGCCTGGGCGCTCACCGAGCCCGGCCATCCCCTCCGCTTCCACCTGAACATCGGGCCGGATCTGTGAGCGAGCCGGAAACCCCCGAGACCGACGCGGAGGAGAAAGCCTCTCCGCCTGAGCCGCCGCGGAAGAAGCATCGGCTCCGGCGCTGGCTTCTTGGGCTGCTCGCGCTCGGGCTGTTCGGGCTGATCGTGCTCGCCGGGCTGCTCTGGTACGGCGTCTCGACCGAGAACGGCACCCGCTTCCTACTTGCCCGCCTTCCGGGCTTCATTCCCGGCAAGCTTTCGCTCGGCGTCCAGACCGGACCGCTGGTCGGACCGCTTTCGCTGCGCAACGTGCGCTACGAAAACGAGGGGCTGGAGGTAAACATCAGGAGCCTCGATCTCGACTGGAACCCCAAGAAGCTCCGGACGCGGCAGCTCGACGTCGAGAAGCTCCACGTGGAAGGTGTTCGCGTCGTCCTACCGCCGCCCGCGGCGAACGAGCCCTCGGACGGGCGTCTGGTTCCGATCCACCTGCCGGTCAATCTGATCGTCCGCGACGCGCTGATCCGCGACCTGGAGATCGTCCAGACTCCCGGGCCGCCTCCGGCTTCCGGACCGGTTCCGCCTCCTACGCCGCCGTTCCGTCTCGACCGCATCGCGCTCGATGCGACCAGCGAGCGGACGAGCGACGTGGTCCACGTGCGGAGCCTGGCGATCGACGGCCCGACGTTCAGTCTGCGCGCCCAGGGGGATCTCACCCCGATCGGCGATTACGCCGTGGCACTCGATACCCGCGCGAACTGGCACGATCCGGCGCAGCCGGCATACGAAATCGCCTGCCGCCTCGACGGCACGCTCGAAAAGCTCCGGATTGACGCGCGGCTCTCCCGGCCGTTTGTCGCTCGGATCCGAGGCGACCTGCTGACTCCGATGCGCGAGGTCGGGCTCGACCTCACCGCCCATCTGGAGAGCTTCGATCCCCGGTCGATCGATCCGACCTATCCGGCGGCCCGCATCCGCCGAGCCGATCTGGCGATCCGCGGCGCGCTCGACGACTTCGCTTCGAACGGCCTGGTGATCGGAACCTACGAGGGGGTCGGGTCCGGCGCCCTCGATTACCGCCTGACCAAGAAAGGCGACCAGATCGCGATCGAGAGGGCCTGTTTGACGACCGACAAAAACGCCATGGTCGAAGCCCACGGCGCGGTGAGCCTGGCCGAAAACGGCAAGCTCGATCTCGCCGCCGCCTGGCAGCGACTCTCGTTTCCCTTGGAGGGCGGCGCGCCCGTGGTCACCAGCCGGACCGGCAAGGGCACCCTCCGCGGCACGCTCAAAGATTATTTGGTCGACGTGGACGCCCAGCTCGCCGGACCGAATTTTCCGCCGGGCCGGTGGGTGGTCGCCGGACGGGGAAATACCGAGCGCATGACGATTCGCTCGCTACGCGCCGACCTGTTGCGCGGGCGGCTCGCGGCGACCGGCACGATCGCCTGGCAGCCCCAGGTCTCATGGACGATCCGGACCACCGGCAAAGGCCTGGATCCGTCGGCGTTCTCGCCGGTCGTCGCCGAGGCCGCGGACTACTCGGGCCGGATCGACTTTACGGCCACCTCCTCGGGCACGATGCGCGACGCCGGCCCGTTCGGCAAGGTGGACCTCGAAACCTTGAGCGGTCAGATCCGCGGCAATCCGCTCGACGGCCGAATCCATCTGGAACTGGCCGGCGACCGCTACCGCCTGCCCCGCCTCGACCTGCGCTCCGGCAGCGCGCGGCTCACGGCGGCCGGGTCGTTTACCGCGGACGTCGCCGACCTCGAATGGAAGCTCGACGCGCCGAACCTCTCCGAGGCGCTGCCCAAGAGCGGCGGCTCGCTCGTCGCCCAAGGCCACCTCGACGGCCCGTGGGGTACGCCGCGGGTCCGCGCGACGGCCGAGGGAAAATCGCTCGTCCTCTCGACGTCGAGCGTCGAGTCGATGAAGCTCGCGGCGGACGTCGATCTGCGCCGAAACGGCCGCATCTCGATCGACCTCGACGCGGCGGGAGTGGCCTCCGGCGAGCGGCGCTTCGAGACCCTGACGCTCAAGGGGACGGGAACCCGGAACGCCCATGAAATCGTTCTCGCGGTCGCGGATCCGGAAGGAACTCTCGACGTGGCGCTCGCCGGGGGTCTCGACGGCAACACCACCTGGAGCGGCACGATCCGCCAACTCGACTTGAAAAACGACCGGACCGGCGCCTGGGGTCTCGCCCAGCCGGCGGCGCTCACCGCGGGGACCACGCGGGCCTCGTTGCGGGATTTCTGCTGGGTCTCTGGGAACGCCCGTCTGTGCGCCCAGGGGGAATGGTCGAACGCCGGGCCGTGGTCTGCCTCGGGCACGGTCGCCGACCTGCCGTTCTCGCTGTTCGAGCCGTTCCTGCCGCCCGATCTGGAGATTGGTGGCACCACGAACGGCACGTTCAGTGGGTCCGGCTCGGCGCGGGGCGTCGTCACCGCCGATCTCGATCTCGCGCCGGGGCCGGGCGAAATCCGCTATCCGACGGAGAGCGGCGACCTCGCTACGATCCGCTTCGACCGCGGAATCGTCCGGGCCAAAGCCGGCGCGGCGGGTCTGACCGGTCACGCCGAGCTGACGTTCGTCGATACCGGAAACGTCCGCGCCGATCTCGAATTGCCGCGTTTCAACCTCGTCGGCGCGCCGCCCGAAAGCCAAACGCTCGGCGGCCACATCGTCGCCGATTTTTCGAGCCTCGGCCTGCTCGAAGCGTTCGCGCCCGACCTCCGCGATCCGCGCGGCGCCCTGACCGCCGACCTGACGCTCGGCGGCACGGTGGCCAAGCCCACCGTCCGCGGCACCGCGAAGCTCGAACGGGGTCAGGTGGACGTTCCGGAATACGGGCTGGAGCTGCGCCAGATCGAGCTGGCCGCGACGAGCGCGGGCGAGGGGCCGATCGCGATTCGCGGCGGCGCCCGCTCCGGCTCCGGAAATCTGACCGTCGCCGGAACCGCGGCGCTCGACGGGTCCCCGAGCCGGCTGACGATCGAAGGAAATCGGTTCCAGGCCGCGAACACGAAGGAGATCAAGGCTGTCGTCTCGCCCCGCATCGAAGTCGCGATGCAGGGCTCGCGGATCGACGTCACCGGCGAGGTCGAGGTCCCGGAAGCCACCTTCGAGCAGGAGAAGCGCAAGCCGGCCGCCGTGCCGGTCTCGTCGGACGTGGTGATCCTGCAACCTTCCGAGGAGGCCGTGCGGACCGCCAAGGCGGCTCCTACCGAGATCCACGCCCGAGTCCGCGTGATTCTCGGCGAAAAGGTCTCGATCAAGGCGGCCGGTTTCAGCGGCAAACCGAAGGGGAGTCTGCTGGTGATCGAAGAGCCCGGCAAGGCGACCGTGGGTATCGGTCAGCTGACCGTCGAAGAGGGCGTCTACAAGTCCTACGGCCAGGATCTGCGCCTCGAACGAGGCCGGCTGATCTTCGCCGGCGGGCCGATCGACAACCCCGGGCTCGACCTCAAGGCCTCCGTAAGGCGAGCGACGGCACGATCGCGGGAATCATCGTCCGCGGCACGCTCCGCTCGCCCCAGACCACCCTCTATTCCGATCCCGCGATGGGCGAAAGCGAGGCGCTCGCCTATCTCCTGCTCGGCCATCCGCTCGGCCAATCGACCGGAGAGGAGGGCAACCTGCTCGCCAACGCCGCGAATTCGCTCGGCTTGAAAGGCGGCAATCTGCTCGCCAAGAAGATCGCCGCCCGCTTCGGTCTCGAAGAGGCGCGGATCGAATCGACCGGCGGTCTCAAAGAAGCCTCGGTGGTGGTCGGCAAATACCTCTCGCCGCGCCTCTACGTCACCTACGGCCTCGGTCTGTTCGAGCCGGTCAGCACGTTCAAGATCCGCTACCTCCTCAGCCGCGAATGGTCGCTCCAGGCCGAGCAATCGGGCACCGCAACCGGCGCGGACATCCTCTACAGCATCGAGCGCGGCAAAGGCGGAGCGACCCAACCGCCGGTGAAAGACAAAGGCGAGCCCGCGAAAGTTCCCGCGGAGGGCGGAGGGTAGCGTTCACGCTCGCGAGTGATTGAAATCACTCGCGAAATTACGACGTCCCTCCGGGACGTGTCGCTGAACATCTCGTCCCGCCAGGGACGACGTATTTTAGCGAGGGGTTTTAACCCCTCGCTCCCGTGAGCGCGCCATTTCCTGAACCCGGCCCGCCCCTACGACGATTTCAGTTGCACGGTTGGCGATATCTATCGATTAATTATTCAACTTCCCCCAGCCACTGACCGAAGATCGACCTGATCAGGTCCTCGCTCACATAGAAGCTCGTACGGCGCAAGCGAGCGAGGACTTCGGGGAGATCGATCCATCCCTTTTCGGCTGCGATCCGAAGGATACCCAACGTGCCCGTCACTCGCAGGCTTCGTCGGCGAGCCTCGGCTCGCCCCGAGGTTTCATCGATCAGGAGCAGATCGGCGCGCAGGAGATGAGCGAGCGCAATCGCCTCCCGCTCGCCGAGATCCAGGTCGGCGGTAACGAGCTCGGTTTCGCCGAAAGGGACCGATTGGATCTGCAACCAGGTAGGAGGTCGGGAGAGCCAGTCCTTCACAGGCTGAGGCGCTCTCACGACGGTCAGCTCTCCGAGGACCGCCTCTGGGGCAATGACCTGACCGTAGAGACGGTGCAGAAGATCCGCCTGATTCAGGAGAATGAGATAGTGGAGCGGCCCGCTATCTGCGACGACGATCATCGGCCGGCCAGGATACCGAGATCCCGGTGGGCGGCGAGGTCTTCTTCCAGATCAGCTTCCGTGTAGATGAGGGGCACTCTGTGCTCCTTCAACAGCGCATGGATCTCGAACCGCGTCTCCAGGCCGAGGAGACGCCTCACCTGCGTCTCGGTCAGAGCACCCGTCCGGTAGCCCTCTACGGCAATGGTTTCAAGGGCGTGGCGGGACACGTTCCCCCATTGCCCTGTGAGGGATTCAGAGATGTCTTCCGGCAGGCTGATCGTAACGACCATAGGGTCACTCCACTTTCATCTTAGACCACAGCGGCCTGAGCTGGCGAGATGCCCGCTCGAAGGTTCCGGCGGAGGGTGGCGGCGGGTAGGGACCTACGATTTCAACGACACGAAGATCCAGACCGCGATCAGCACCGCGACCACGGCGAAGAAGATCTTCACCGCGCTCCAGGGGCGGGTGCCGGCGATGGTTCCGGTGAAGCCGTTCACCAGCACCTGGAACACCCGGGCGCCGTAGGTGTAGGAGACCAGCCATAGCGGCGCCAGGATGTGCTTCCAGGTCTGGCCCGAGTAGTCGGCGTGGACCCGCAGGTTGCGATAGGTGTCGCCCGGAATCTGGGCGGCGCAGAGCTTCTCCAGCTGTTGGTCCATGTCGCGCCGGGCGTTTTCGGCCGCGGCGACGAGATCGATCTGGTACTGCTCGACCACCCAGCCCGAGACGTACCCCGGATCATAGGGAACGAGCGACGCGGTCGGGAACGGCTCAACTCTTCGGAGCAGGTCGATCTGCACGCCGCGGGTCGCGGGCACCGGCACGTCGTCGAAAAAATGATCGAGCGCGCCCGAGGCGGGCACCCAGCGGACTTTCCGCACCCGTTCGGTCTTGCCGTTGCGGATTTCATTCTCGTAGTAGTAGTGGCCGGCCTCGGCCGTCCAGGTCGCGGACACCTGCGCGTCGAAGGTCCAGTACGGAATGTAGAGCCCGTGGACCCGATCGGTGAGCGCCGCCTTCTTCAATTTGTTCGGCGCGAACCAGAGGCTGCCGTACCAACGGCGGACGCTTTCGCGCACCGTCGATTCGGCCACTTTGAACGGCAGCAGGCTCTCCGGAACGATCGGCGAGCGCGCCGCGGTCTGCGGCACGACCTGGGGCGAGCCGCAGAACTCGCAGTTTTGCGCCACGCGCGTCGAATCGAACAGCGAGATCGCCTTGCAAGCCTGGCACTGCACGGCCGTGCGCCCGGCGTCCCATCCCTTGCGATCGGCCGGCAGATTGCGCAGAGCGGTCGCGAGGTCGTGCTCCTCGATCACGCTGCCGTCGGCGGCCAATTTCGCCGGCGAGACCGCCCCGCAATAGGGGCAAACGAGCGCCTGCTTGGCGGGATTCCAAGCAGCCTCCGCGCCGCACGCCGGGCAGGAGTGCTTGGCGAGGGCGGAGATTTCGATCGGCTCCGGCGCGGCCGGAGTCACGGAAGTTTCAGGCATGTGCGACTCCGGCCCCGTTTATCGGATCAATTGGATCAATCGGGTCAGGCGTTCAGAAACGCGTCGAGCGCGCCGCGGGTGATGCGATAGGCGGTGCCGATCTTCTTCGCCTTCAAGTCGCCCGACTCGATGGTCGCGATCACGTCGGCCTCGGTCACGCCGAGCGCCTTTGCCGCATCCGCCGGGGTCAACAGCTCGGGCAGACCGGGAGCCGCCGCCCCTGGTGCCGCGGCTGCGCCGGGAGCTGCCGTGCCGGCCAGCGGAGAAGCACCCAATGCCCCTCCCTGCTGCTGGATGATCTGCTGCGCCATCGCGAGCCCCACGGCCAACTCGGTCGCCGCGCCACCCGCGCCGCCGCCTTTCTCCATCCCCTGCGCCATCTGGAATTTCACGTAGTCGTTCAGGTTGCCGACCGCCCCCATGCTGGAGCGCTTGTCGATCGCCGCTTCGACTTCCGGCGGCACGGAGGCGTTTTCCAGAACGAAGGTCGCCATCTCGATGCCGTACTTGGCCGAGAGCAGCGGATTGATCAGCGGCAAGAGCGCCTCGCCCAGATCCTGATACCGGGTCGCGAGGTCCAGCACGGGGATCTTCGCGGTCGCCAAGGCGTCCGAAAACACGCTCACCAGCCGCGAGCGCATGACGTCGGCGAACTCCTCCAGCCGGAAGTTCTGGTCCGAGCCCGCGACCTCTTTCAGGAACAGCTTCGGATCGACGATCCGGAAGTCGTAAGTACCGAACGCCCGCACCCGCACGATGCCGAAATCGGCGTCGCGCATCATGATCGGGTTCGAGGTGCCCCACTTGTTGCCGGTGAAAAGCCGCGTCGTCACGTAGTACACGTCCGCCTTGAACGGCGACTGGAACGCGTACTTCCAAGACTTCAAGCTGGTCAAGATCGGGATGTTGTCGGTCGTCAGCGTGTGCTTGCCCGGCCCGAACAGGTCGCCGAATTCGCCCAGGTAGACGAACTGCACCACCTGCGACTCCCGCACGATCAGCTGCGCGCCGTTCTTGATCTCCTTGTCCTCGTCCGGATACCGGAACGACAAAGTGTCGCGCGAGTCGTCGGTCCACTCGATGACATCGATGAACTGGCCCTTCAAGAAATCGGTCAGACCCATGGGGTGCTCCTCGGGCTATAGGGGGAACGTAGTCAGGACGCGACCCGCGGCATCCGGATCGGCGCGTCAGGGACGGATTCTATCCGGTTCGGGG
>Ga0268264_10001228_pt1 | contig 24612 bp, 21 predicted proteins | sample KBSSwiS32_FD_190357 | JGI IMG/M metagenome (GOLD analysis project Ga0268264, IMG submission 190357) | Switchgrass rhizosphere microbial communities from Kellogg Biological Station, Michigan, USA - KBS Switchgrass S3-2 (SPAdes) (version 2) | ecosystem: Host-associated > Plants > Roots >...
AGTGCGCGGACGAGGGCGATCGATCGATCGACCTCTAGCCCCGGAGTAGCTCATGAAGAAGACTCGGCTCTGCACAGCACTGATGGTGGCCTGCGGTGGCGTGATACTGAGCGCCGGAGCGCCGGCCTTCGCGCAGGGCACGACGACGCTGGAGCGCGTCGAGATCACCGGCTCCAACATTCGCCGCATCAACTCCGAGACGGCGTCGCCGGTGCTGGCGCTGACGCGCGAAGACATCGAGAAGTCCGGGCGCAGCAGCGTTGCCGAGCTGCTGCAGACGCTGTCCGTCGACAACCAGGGATCGGTGCCGAAGAACTTCGGGGCCGGCTTCGCGTCCGGCGCTTCCGGCATCTCGCTGCGCGGCCTCGGCGCCGCGTCGACGCTGGTCCTGCTCAACGGCCGCCGGATCGCGCCGTTCGGCCTCGCCGACGACGGCCAGAAGGTGTTCTCCGACCTCAACCTGATCCCGCTCGATGCGGTCGAGCGGATCGAGATCCTGAAGGACGGCGGCTCGGCGATCTACGGCTCGGACGCGATCGCCGGCGTCGTCAACGTCATCCTGCGCAAGGACTATCAGGGCCTGGCCATGAACGCGAGCTACGGCACGACGCAGTACGGCAACGGCCAGGAAAAGCGCGCCTCGATCACCGGCGGATTCGGCGACCTGCAGCGGCAGGGCTTCAACGTGCTCGCCAACCTCGAGGTCGGTCGCCAGGGCGAGATCTACAACCGCGACATCACCGATCGCGGCTACATCGGCAGGCAGGACCTGCGCGACCTCGGCTTCAGCGCCAACGAGACGGTCGCCAGCGTCTCGGCCGGCGGCAACGGAGCGATCACCACCAACAACGCCGCCGGCAGCGCCATCAACGGCAACGTCAGGAATCCCGTCACGCTCGACTACTACAACCGCGGCAACCCCGCGGGTCTGGGCTTCACGCGCATCTTCCCAGCCGCGGCATGCAGCAACTTCACCAGTCATCCGCAGGGCGATCCGGGCGGTGGCTGCCTCAACGACGCGGCGCAGGAGTACGGCCAGATCCAGCCGTCGCAGAAGTACATCAACTTCTTCACGCGCGGCACGCTCAACATCGCGCCGGCGCTGCAGGGCTACGCCGAGTTCAACTGGTACAACAACAAGAACGAGGCCTTCACGACGCCGTCGCAGGTCAGCAACTCGGTCGGCTATCCGGGCGGTCCGGTCAGCAACGCCGGTGTCTCGCTCGGGGCCGCGCACCCGGACAACCCGTATTTCGGCAGCGAGGCGCGCCTGCGCTACCTCGCGGTCGACAACGGCCCGCGGGTGCGCAACGGCGACTCGGATTTCTATCGCGTCCTGGTCGGTCTCAAGGGCACCGCTGCCGAATGGGAGTACGACACCGGGCTCCTGTATTCCCAAACCAAGGGCCATGACGTCCGCACCGGCTATCTGCAGCGCGACGTCACCTTCGCGCTCCTGAACCCGACCGCCGCCAACGTCGCCGCGGCGACCGCGGGCAGCGCCGCCTATGCCGCCTTGCCGGCGGGAACGCTGTGGCGCATCGCCGAGAACGCCGGTCTCAACTCGGCGGCGCTCTATGCGGCGATGTCGCCGCCGATCACGTCCGACTCGGACGCCAAGATCACCCAGATCGACGTCAAGGCGTCGCGCGAGATCGGCAAGCTCGACGGCGGGCCGATCGGCCTCGCCGTCGGCGCCGAGCTGCGCCACGAAAGCATCAGCCTGACGCCGGTCACCGGAACCGAGCGCGGCAACGTCATCGGCCTCGGCTACTCTGCGTACGACGGCGGCCGGACCGTCACCGCCGCATACGTCGAGGTGCTGGCGCCGTTGCTGAAGCAGCTCGAGGCGTCGGCCGCGCTGCGCTACGACCACTACTCCGACGCGGGCAACTCGACGACGCCGAAGTTCGGCATCAAGTACACGCCGTTCCGCGAGCTGGCGCTGCGCGGCACGTACGCCAAGGGCTTTCGCGCGCCGAGCCCGGCCGAGAACGGCGTCGGCGGCCTGGCGGCGTTCTCGACCGCCACCGATCCGCTGCGCTGCAACCTCGGCATCGCCGCCGCGTGCGCACCCGCGGCGGTGGCCGTGATCACCTCGCCCAACCCGGCGCTCAAGCCCGAGAAGTCCGACAACTACACCCTCGGCCTGGTGTTCGAGCCGTCGTCGAAGACGAGCATCGCGATCGACTACTTCGACATCACGAGAAAGGACGAGATCAACCAGGAGCAGACCGACGCCGCGGTCGCCGCCGGCCACATCGCACGCGACCCGACCACGGCGACCGCCGTTCCCGGCGACCCCGGCCAGATCGTCGCGGTGCTCGGTCAGTACGTCAATTCGTCGCGGACCAAGGTGCGCGGCTTCGACGTCGACGCCAAGCAGGGCTTCGAGCTCGGCGGCGGCTTCGGCAAGCTGACGCTGACCGCCCAGTGGACGCACCTGTTCACCTTCAAGCGGACCGAAGTCGACGGCTCGTCGCGCGACTTCGCCGGCACGCACGGCAACTGCGACGTCACCAACTGCATCGGCACTCCCGCCGATCGCGCCAACTTCGGTGCGTTCGTCGACACCGGCGCGTACCGCGTCGGCATCAACGCCAACTACCGAGCCAGCATCGAGAACAAGAACTTCAAGGACGATCCGGCCGGCTGCGCCTCGACCTTCGCCGACGGCTCGGACGCGCCGGCCGGCTGCAGGATCGCGTCGTTCACGACCTTCGACCTGGTCGGCCGCTGGCAGCCGATGAAGGAGCTCGAGGTCTACGGATCGATCCGCAACCTCTTCAACCGGATCGCTCCGCTCGACCCGTTGACCTACGGCCAGCAAGCGTTCAACCCGCTCGACTACGCCGGTGCCGTCGGCCGCTTCTACACCGTCGGCCTGAAATACCGCTTCTTCTGACGCGCCCGCCAGACCGGGCGCCTGCGGGGGCCGTCCGCGCAAGCGGCCGGCCCTCCTTTTTTCGACGGCGTGCGCGTAGCAAGTCCGGATTCGCTTGCGATCGGCAACGACTTGCAACATCTCGGCGCGGCCGATCGTGAACTTGCGCCAACGTTTCCGCGCTGAACAAACCGTTGCAGCGCCGGCGGCTCTCCTGCACGCCCCTCGCCCCTAGGATCGACTTGTCGAGGGTGCTCCAGGCCCGGCGACCGGCGAGGCGCCCGACGCGCCCGCCGCATCGGTCTGAAGGAGTGGGCATGGCGTTCGTGATGATTGCCACCGGCGCGAACAGCCGGTCGCGGGTGAGGACCTTCTCGGTCCGGCCGCTGATCGCCTTGGCAGGCGCCGCTGCGTTGGCCTTGCTCGGTTCGGGCGGCGCCGTCGGTTACTGGCTCGCCGATGCTCCGGTCAGGCCGATGCCTTCGGTGTCGGCCGCGCCCGAGCCGCTCGCGCTTCCGTTCGCGCTCGAACAGGTGGGCGCGATCTCCGCGCGCCTGTTCCGTCTCGAGAGCGAGGCGGCGCAACTCGGCAAGCGGATCGGGGTGATGAACGCCGACGCGCCGGCCGCGTTGCGCGCGCCGGCCCCACTGAGCCGCAAGCCGCACGCGGAGCCGGCCGGCGCCGCCGGCGGGCCGCTGCTGCCCGAGCGGAGCGAGTCGTCGCCGCTCGGCGCGATCGACGCGCAGCTCGGTCGCGTCGAGCAGCAGATCGCATCGGTCGCGAACGCCGCCGCCGAGCAGTCGCTCGCGCTGATGCGCCTGCCGACGCGGCTGCCCATCCCGGGCGCCGAGCTGACGTCGTCGTTCGGCAACCGCATCGATCCGTTCGCCCATTCGCACGCCTTCCACGCCGGGCTCGACTTCGCGGCGCGCGCCGGAACGCCGATCGCCTCGGCGGCCGGCGGCATCGTCGCCTTCGCCGGCTTCAAGCGCGATTTCGGCTGGGTGGTCGAGATCGATCACGGCAACGGCCTGGCGACCCGCTACGCCCATGCCTCTCAGCTTCTGGTGCGCACGGGCGAGGTCGTCGTTCCCGGCGACCGCATCGCCATGGTCGGCTCGAGCGGGCGCTCGACCGGCGCGCACCTGCACTTCGAGGTGCTCCGCTCGGGCGACCAGATCGATCCCCGGCGCTACCTGGCGGGGATGTGAACGGAGCCCTGGCCGTGTCGATCGGATTCGGGCATCAGGCGACCCGCGACCTGACGCGAGTCGGCCTGACGCTGGCCCCGCGCCGGCGTTCCGGACGCGGCGCCCTGGTGGCCATGGTCCTCGTCGCCGCCTCGTTCGCGGCCGGCCTCGCCACCACCGAGCTGCTGCGCGAACGCGCACCCGAGGTCGTCGTCCGGGTGCCGGCGGCGCCGACCGCCGAGCTGGTGCAGCTGCGCCAGCAGCTCGAGCAGGCGCGCATGGGATTGCGAATCGCCGACGCGCGCAGCCAGGAGCTCGAAAAGCAGATCGACTCGCTCAACCAGAAGCTCACCGAATCGCAGGACGAGCTGACCTTTTTCCGCAAGGCCCGCGAGGGCAAGAAGCACTGAAAGGACCGGAGCCATGTTTGCAAGCCTCAAGAAGCAGCCCTTCATCAAGATGGCGCAGCTCTCGACCCTGATCGCCGAGGGCGTCGAGATCACCGGCAACCTGCTCTTCACGAACGGAATGCGAATCGACGGCCGCGTCAAGGGCGACGTCACGGGTCGCCCGGCCAGCGACGCGAGGAGTCCGTCGCTGCTCGTGCTGTCGGCCAACGGCCACATCGAAGGCAGCCTGCGCTGCGGCGATGCGGTGATCAACGGCACGGTGATCGGCGACCTCGACGTCGAGCACCGGCTCGAGCTGCAGTCCGACGCGCGCGTCACCGGGACGATCCGCTACCGCCAGCTGCAGATGGACGTCGGCGCGACCGTGCAGGGCCACCTGTTGCGCGTCGCGACGCCGACCGCGGCCGGCAACGTGGTCGAGCTCGGCGCGGAAAAGGCGGCGGCGGCGGAGCGCCGCTGAGCGCCGCCGCCTCACTCCATCACGATTCCCGCCTCCTTGACGAGGCGTGCCCACTTGGCCTGCTCATCGGCGATGAAGCGGCCGAACTCGGCAGCGGTCTGGCTGCCGGGCTCCGCGCCTTTCGCGATCAGGTCCTTTCTCACCTCGGGCAGGGCGAGGATCTTGTTGACGTCATCGTGCAGCCGCGCGACGACGGCCGGGGGCGTCGCTTTCGGCGCGAGCAGGCCGAACCAGCCTTGCGCCTGATAGCCGGAGAGGCCCGACGCGGCGACCGTCGGCACGCCGGGCAGCGCTTCGAGCGGTTGCGTGCCGGTGACGGCGATCGCCTTCAGGCGGCCCGACTGCAGCTGCGGGATCACGGTCTGCGTCGGCGCGAACATGAGCTCGATCTGGCCGCCGAGCAGGTCGGTGAGCGCTTGGCCCGTGCCCTTGTACGGAACGTGCTGGAGGTCGACCTGCGCCTGCGCCTTGAAGAGCTCGCCCGACAGGTGCGACGCGGCGCCGATTCCCGAAGAGCCGAAGCGAAGCTTGCCCGGATTCGCCTTGGCGAAGGCGATCAGCTCGCGCACGCCGTTGATCGGCACGCCGGCGTTGACGACGATCACGTAGGCTTCGGCCGAGACCAGCGCCACCGGCGCGAGGCGAGTCATGTTCTTCTCGGTGATGGCGGCGGTCGACGCCATCACGAGCGTGTGGCCATCGGCCGCTGCGTTGGTGACCTGCTCGGTGCCGATCCGGCCGCTCGCGCCGGGCCGGTTCTCGATCACCACGGTCTGCCCCCAGAGCGCGCTCAGGTGGGGTGCCAGGGTGCGCGCCAGCGTGTCGGCGCCGCCGGCGGGCGGGAACGGCACGACGATGGTGACGGTTCGGCCCGGGAATGCCTGCGCGGCAGCGCCGCACATTGCGCCCGGGACAAGCCCGGCGAGGAGCGCGGCGACGAGGGAGCGACGGGCGATGGAGCGAGGAGCGCGCATGGTTCGGCCCCTCCGCCTCACGCCGGCGCCGCCACCTTGCGCGGCGACGGCGAAACGATCGTCGTGCGCAGCGTAGCGAACCCTTCGATGCCGCACTCGACGACGTCGCCCGGCTTCAGGAACAGCTCGGCCGCGTTCGGCTTGCCGACCGCGACGCCGCCCGGCGCGCCGGTCGAGAACATGTCGCCCGGCTCGATCGGGATGTGGCGCGAGAAGTGCTCGACGATGTCGGGCAGCTTCCAGATCTGGTCGCTCGTGTTGACGCGCATGCGCAGCTGGCCGTTGACCGAGCACGTCATCCAGAGGTCGTACGGATCGGCGATCTCGTCGAGCGTGATCAGCTCGGGGCCGAGCGGGCCGAAGCCGGGGATGTTCTTGCCGGTCCAGAAGCGCGAGCCCGACTTCACCTCGCGCTCTTGCGAATCCCGGTCGGTGAGATCGTTCAGGATCGTCACGCCGGCGACGCAGTTGAAGGCTTCGGCCTTCTTCACGCCGAGCGCGCGCCGGCCGATCACGAACACCAGCTCGGGCTCGTAGTCGAGGCGGACGATTCCTTCGGGCCGGACAACCTCGGCGCGGTGGCCGACGAGGCTCGAGTTGAGCTTGACGAAAGCGGTCGGCTCGTCGGGGATCTCCTTGATCAGGTTCGTCCGCTGCAATTCCTCGAGGTGCTGGCGGTAGTTCTTGCCGACGCACAGGAACTTGTCGGCGTCGTCGATCGGCGCCAGGTAGTCGAGCGTCGCTTCGTCGCGCCAGGCGGCGTCGAAGCGGCTGCCGTCGTGCGCCTGCGACGCGCCGCTCAGCTCGCGCACCCGCGCCATCGCGTTCGGCCCGGCGGCCAGCAGCGCCTTCAGCGTCGTCGGCATGCCGGCGATGCCGGCGATGCGTGCCGCCACCGCGATGTCGAGCACGCGCTGGCCGTAGCGGACGCCGAGCGTCGGGCGGCCCTCGTCGGGATCGCGGAAGGTGAGCAGTCTCATGGCGGTCGGTTCGGTGCTCGTGAGGATAAGGTGCGTCGCGGCAACCGAAGTGCCGAGCAGCGATCGGCGACGCGTCGCCGCCTCTTGTTTGTGGTTAGTCTCGCGTCATGAAGTTCCTTCGCACGGGCTCGCAATCGGCCGCGCGGGCAGCGCTTCTCCTGTCGCTTGCGGTCGGATTCGGCCCGGCGCCGACCTCGGCGCAGTCATTGCCCGGCGGCACAACCAAGCGTTGCGAGTCGAGCGAGCATCGCCAGTTCGACTTCTGGGTCGGCCACTGGGAGGTCTTCGGCCCGGCCGGCAAGAAGGTCGGCGAGAACACGATCGAGCTGATCGCCGACGGTTGCGCGCTGCTCGAGCAATGGACCGGCAACGGCGGCGTCACCGGCAAGAGCCTCAACATCTACGACGTCGTCGATCGCCGCTGGCACCAGACCTGGGTCGACAACAGCGGCACCTTGCTGATCCTCGCCGGCCAGCTTGTCGATCGCAGCATGGTGATGTCGATGTCCGGGCCGAGCCCGACCGATGCCAAGGCGACCGTGCTGCAGCGGATCACCTGGACGCCCGCCAGTGACGGCTCGGTGCGCCAGCTCTGGGAGCTGTCGAGCGACGCCGGCAAGACCTGGACCGTCCTGTTCGACGGCCGCTACGTGCGCGCCAGGTAGCGGAAGGCCTCGGCAGCGGCCTGCCGCGCGCGCGACACAATCGTCCGGTTCGCCGGCCCGCCCGTGCGGCGAACGCACGGTCTCACGGGCCATGTCGAGGTCAACCATGTTCAAAAACCTCAGCCGCGGCGCCTGCGCGCTGCTCGCCGCCGCCGCGGCATTCGTCGCCGCAGGGGCGCCACCGGCGTCGGCGCCGGCCGGCACCCAGGTGCCGCTGGTCGTCGGCTTCGTCTACGTGACGCCGGTGGGCGAGGCCGGCTGGACGTACCAGCACGAGCTCGGCCGGCGCGAGATGGCGCGCGCGCTCGGCGCGCGTGTCACGACGATCGCCGTCGAGTCGGTCGCCGAGGGCGCCGACGCGGAGCGCGTCATTCGCGACCTGGTCGCGCAGCAAGGCGCGACGCTCGTCTTCGCGACCAGCTTCGGCTACCTCGAGCCGGCGCTGCGGGTCGCTGCCGAGTTTCCGCAGGCCCGCTTCGAGCACGCCGGCGGCTACAAGGACGCGCCCAACCTCGCCACCTACGACGCCCGCTACTACGAGGCGCGCTGGCTGGCCGGCTGGCTCGCCGGGCGCGCGAGCAAGAGCGGGGTCGCCGGCTACGTCGCCGGCTTCCCGGTGCCCGAGGTCGTGCAGGGCATCAATGCGTTCGCGCTCGGCATGCGCGCCGCCAACCCGAGCGCGACGGTGCGCGTCGTCTGGCTCAACACCTGGTTCGACCCGGCCAAGGAGCGCGACGCAGCGCAGGCGTTGATCGACCAGGGCGCCGACGTGCTCACTCACCACAGCGCTTCGCCGGCGGTGGCGCAGGCGGCGCAAGCGAGCTTTCGCTCGCGCGGCGTCCGCGTCGTCTCCTATCCGAGCGATATGCGCGCGTTCGCGCCCGATGCGCAGCTGGCCGCGATCGTCCACCACTGGGGCGGCTTCTACACGCGAGTCGCCGAGCGCGTGATCGACGGCAGCTGGCGGCCGGAGCCGGTGTGGGGCGGCATCGCCAGCGGCATGGTCGACATCGACGCCGTCGACGTCGCGCTCGCGAAGGACGTGCGTGCCGGCCTGCAGTCGCGGCGCGCCGCGATCGTCGCGGGAACGCTGGCGCCGTTCGCCGCGCCGCTGGTCGACAACGCCGGCACGACCCGCCTGGCGCGCGGCGTGCTCGCCGACGCCGACATCAAGTCGATGGACTGGTTCGTCGCCGGCGTCGTCGGCAGCGTGCCGAAGGCGCGCTGACCGCGCCGCCTCAGGCCGGCTGCGGCTCTCGTTGAGCCAGAACCGCCGCGAGCGCGCCGGCGCGCGGCCCGAACGCATACGCATCCATGCCGAGGCTTCCCATCGTCGCGCTGTCGTGGATGCGCAGCGGCATCGCGTCGCGGCCGCCGGCGCCCGCGGCGACGTACCACGGCAGCAGGTGCTCGTCGGTCGGATGCATCTCGACCGCGTGCGGCGCCTTGCTGCGATAGGCGAAGAGCGCGTCCCAGTCGCATGCCCTGCCGCGCTCGGCGATCCAGTGGCGGAACGCCGCGTTGTCGGCGGCTTCGGGCAGGTCGGTGCGAGGCGTGAGGCCGTTGACGAAGAGCCGGCGCAGGTTGTGGGTGATGCTGCCGCTGCCGATCACGAGCACGCCGTCTTCGGTCAGCGGCCGGAGCGCCTCGCCCAGCCTGAACTGCGCCGCCGGCGGATCGCTGGGGACGAAGGCGAGCGGGACGACCGGGATGTCGGCGTCGGGATAGATGAAGCGAAGGGCGGTCCACGCGCCGTGGTCGAGGCCGCCTTGGTCGACGCGTTGCGCGTCGATGCTGGCTTCCTGCAGAAGCTTCAGCAGGCGGGCGGCGAGGGCGGGGTCGCCGGCGGCGTCGTAGCGCAGCGTGCGCAGCTTCGGATCGAAGCCGCCGAAGTCGTAGATCGCCTCGTGGCGCGGCGCGGCGAGGACGACCGGGACGCGCGCAGCGGTGTGCGCCGACACGGTGACGATCGCCCGCGGCCGGCCGAACGCGGCGTCGATCGCCGGGCCGAGCCGCTGCATGAAGGCGCCGGCTTCGCCCGGTTCGAGGGCGATCATCGGCGAGCCGTGCGAGACGAAAAGCGAAGGCAGGGTGGAGTTCATGCGTCATTGGATCACCCCGCGCGACGGGCCGGATTCAACCCGCTTGCACGCAACGTTCACAACTCGGGTAAGTTCCGCGCCGATGACGACGCCTTCGCTGACGCGGCCCGCCGCCCTCGACGCCCCGCCGGCGCAAGCGCGCGCGCCGTCGGCGTGGCAGCTCGGCTGGCGCCAGCTGCTGCGCGACTTTCGCGCCGGCGAGCTGCGCCTGCTCGTCGTCGCCGTGACGCTGGCCGTGGCGGCGCTGACGGCGGTCGGCTTCTTCGCCGACCGCATCAACGGCGGCCTCGCCCGCGACGCACGCCAGCTGCTCGGCGGCGACGCGATCGTCTCGAGCGATCAACCGGCGCCGGCGACGTTCGCCTCGCGCGCGCGCGCGCTCGGCCTCGTCACCGCGACGACAGCGAATTTCCCGAGCATGGGCCGCGCCTCCGACGACAAGGGCGGAGCGACGCGGCTGGTCAGCGTCAAGGCCGTCAGCGACGCCTATCCGCTGCGCGGCCGGCTGCGCGTTCGCGACGCGCCGGGCGCCGACGACGTCGACGTCGCCGCGGCGCCTGCCAAGGGCACGGTGTGGGTCGACAACGCGCTGCTCGACGCGCTCGGCCTCGCCGTCGGCGACCCGCTCCTGCTCGGCGACGCGTCGCTGAAGATCGCCCGCATCATCGTCATCGAGCCCGACCGCGGCACCGGTTTTGCGAGCCTCGCGCCGCGCGTCATGCTCAACGAGGCGGACCTCGCCGCGACCGGGCTGGTGCAGCCGGCGAGCCGGATCTCATACCGCCTCGCGGTCGCCGCCGACGCGGCGCGCGACGCCAAGGTCGCCGAGTTCGTCGACTGGGCCGAGGCCGAGATCAAGGCGAAGAACCTGCGCGGCATCCGCATCGAGTCGCTCGCCACCGGCCGGCCCGAGATGCGCCAGACGCTCGACCGCGCCGAGAAATTCCTCAACCTCGTCGCCCTCCTCGCGGCGCTCCTCGCAGCCGTGGCGGTCGGCATCGCGTCGCGCGATTTCGCCAACCGCCACCTCGACGATTGCGCGATGCTGCGCGTCCTCGGCCTGCCGCAGCGGACGATCGCGTGGCAGTACCTGGTCGAGTTCGCGCTCGTCGGCCTGCTCGCCAGCGTCGCCGGCCTCGTCCTCGGCTTCGGCGTCCATTACGTCTTCGTCTGGCTGCTCGCCGGGCTGGTCGAGGCGGTGCTGCCGCCGCCCGGAATCTGGCCGGCGCTGTTCGGGGCCGGCGTCGGCTTCACGCTGCTGTTCGGCTTCGGCCTGCCGCCCGTGCTGCAGCTCGCGCGCGTGCCGCCGCTGCGCGTGATCCGGCGCGACGTCGGCGCGATGAAGCCGGCGTCGCTCGCGGTCCTCGGCGCCGGGGCGCTCGGTTTCGCGGCGCTGCTGCTCGCGGTCTCGAGCGACCTCAAGCTCGGCCTGATCGCCGTGGGCGGCTTCGCCGGCGCGGTCTGCGTGTTCGCGCTGCTCTCGTGGCTCGCCCTCGTGGTGTTGCGCCGCTCCGTACCGGACGCGCGTGCGCCGCGCTGGTTGATCCTCGCGACGCGCCAGCTCGCGGCGCGGCCCGCGTTCGCGGTGCTGCAGGTGTCGGCGCTCGCGGTCGGCCTGCTCGCGCTCGTCCTGCTCGCGCTGCTGCGCACCGACCTCGTCTCGAGCTGGCGCGAGGCAACGCCGAAGGACGCGCCGAACCGGTTCGTCATCAACGTCCAGCCGCCGCAGGCCGATGCCTTCCAGGCCAAGCTGCGCGCCTCGGGCGTCGCGCGCTACGACTGGTTCCCGATGATCCGCGGGCGGCTGGTCGCCGTCGATGGCAAGAGCGTCAGCCCCGACGACTACGCCGATCCGCGCGCGCGCCGCCTGGTCGATCGCGAGTTCAACCTCAGCCACAGCGCGACCCTGCCGCCGCACAACCTCATCGCCCGTGGACGCTGGACGCCCGACGAGAAGGGCGGGCTGAGCGTCGAGGAGGGCCTGGCGGAGACGCTCGGGCTCAAGCTCGGCGACACGCTGCGCTTCGACCTCGGCGGCACGCCGATCGACGGTCGCATCACCAGCCTGCGCAAGGTCGACTGGTCGTCGATGCGCGTCAATTTCTTCGTCCTCTTTCCGACCGCGACGATGGTCGACGCGCCGGTGAGCTACATCGCCGCGTACCGCGCGCCGGCGGTCGCCGGCTTCGACAATGCGATCAGCCGCGACTTCCCGAACATCACTTCGATCGACGTCTCGGCGTCGATCGCGCAAGTCCAGCGCGTCCTCGACCAGGTCGTTCGCGCGGTCGAGTTCCTGTTCGGCTTCACGCTCGCCGCCGGTCTCGTCGTCCTGTTCGCCGCGGTCAGCGCGACGCGCGAATCGCGGGCCCGCGAGTTCGCGGTGATGCGCGCCCTTGGCGCGAGCGGCAAGCTGCTCGCGCAGGTGCAGCGTGCCGAGCTGCTCGGCGTGGGCGCGCTCGCCGGGCTGCTCGCGTCGTTCGCGGCGATCGCGGTGAGCTGGGCGCTGGCGCGCTACGTGTTCGAGTTCAGCTGGAATCCCTCACCGATCGTTCCGCTGCTCGGCGCGAGCGCCGGCGCGGTGCTCGCGCTCGCCGCCGGCTGGTGGGGCCTGCGCGAGGTGCTGACGCGGCCGGTCGTGCTGACGCTTCGTCAAGCTGCCGATTTGTAGTACCGCAGAGCCGGCCGGCGAGTCGTGTACCACGCCTTCCTTTCCTATAGCCATCGCGCCGACGCGCTTCTCGCACCGGTCCTGCAACGCGCTCTCGAGAGGCTTGGCACGCCGTTTTGGCGTCGCGCCGGGATCCGAGTCTTCCGCGACGACGCCAGCCTGCCCGCGAGTGCAGCCCTCTGGCCGAGCATCGAGGCGGCCCTCGAGAAATCGCAACACCTGGTGCTGCTCGCCTCGCCGTCGTCGGCCGAGTCGGTATGGGTCGACCGCGAGGTGCGCTGGTGGCTGGCGAATCGTCGCCCTGAACGGCTCCTGATCGTCGTCAGTGCCGGAGAGATTGCCTACGACGAAGTCGTGCGTGATTTCGACTGGCAACGGACGAACTGTCTGCCGCCCGCGTTGCGCGGCGTGTTCACCTCCGAGCCGCACTGGACGGATCTGCGCTTCGCGCAGGGCCCCGAGCACCGCACCCTGCGCAACAGCCGCTTTCGCAGTGCCGCGCTGTCCGTCGCAGCCGCGATTCGAGAAATGCCGAAGGACGATCTCGAGAGCGCCGACATCCTGCAGTACCGCCGCTCGGTGGGCCTGGTGACCGGCGGCGCGGTGCTGGTCGCTGTCCTCGGGGTGGCCACGACGGTGGCTCTCTTCGTCGCTCGTTCCCAGTCCGAGAGTGCGAGCAGCAATCGCAAGGACGCCGAGTCGCGCCGCCTGGCGGCGGCGGCGCTCGTCGATCTCGACCAGGGCCGCGGCGTCGAGGCCGCCACGCTCAAGGCAACGATCGCATGGCGGCTCGCGCCCACGGAAGAAGCACGGCGCGCGATCGAGCGGATCGACGCGACGACGCCCGACATCGCCCGGGTCCTGGGGCAGCACACCGGCGTTCCGAGCACCCTCGCCTTCAGCCGCGACGGCAGCCGCCTCGCCAGCGGCGCGCGCGACGGTGTCGTCCTGCAATGGTCCCTTGCCGACGGGCGCGCCTGGGGAGCGCCGCTCGCCAGCGAGCGTCAATTCATGCGCCAGCTGTCGTTCAGCGCCGATGGCACGCATGTTCTGGTCAATGGCACGCGAAACGATGAGCCCCGCGAGCCCGTGGTCTCGGTGTTCCGCGTCGCCGATGCGACCCGGCTGCCGATCGGCAGCGCCGGGCTCGACCTGCTTCGGCGCGCCGGGGCGCGAAGCGACACGATCTGTGCCGCCATCAGCCCGTCCGGGGCGCGCTTGGCAGTCGCCGATGGCCGTGCGCTGGTGGTCAACGATCTGGCGCGCGGCGCGGTCAAGGAGCATGCGCTGCCGGCGAAGACCCGCGTCGTCGCGATCGGCTTTGCCGGCGAGAACCGGATCAACTTCGTCGTCGACGACGAGTCGGGCAACGGGTCGCGAGCGGGAGTCGCCGACGGAGCCGGAGGGATCACGCTCGGTTCGCGCGGACCGCAGCTGGGCGCCCGATGCGGGTTCACGAGTTTCAGCGACGATGGCGCGTACTTGGGCGTCTTCGGCGGCGCGCGAGGACTGAGCTTGTGGAACATCGGCGACGGGAAGCTTCGACCCTTGCCGGCTCCTCCGGGTGAACGCGCTTTCGAGCTCACCGGCCATTACGCCCCGGCCTGGGACGCGAGCGGTCGACGGGTGGCCTACGGCGTGGCGGGAACCGGCTATGTCTGGGATCTTGCCAGCCAGCGGCTGGTCAAGACGACCAAGCGATTCGCAAGTGGTCACGGACCTCCTCTGGCGCTCAGTCCCGATGGGCGGCTGCTTGCGGCGCTCGACGGCGACACGCCCGTCGTCTGGACGTTGGACCAGCAAGGCGACGGGCAGAGGCTGAAGAGCTCGCGTTGCGGGCAAAGCCTGGACGACGCTTGCCTGCAGCGCCTTTGCGAGCGGATCACCTCGCAGCGCGACGAGCGTCGCTGGCGTGAACTGCTCGGGGACGAATACCCGTCGCTGCTGGCTGCCCTGAAGGGCACGCGCTGCGCCGAGCGTTGAAGAACGCGGGCGCGTCGCCTGCGCACGCGGCCGTGCGCTGGGTCGCGGCCGATCCGCGCAATGCGAATTTGTAGACGTCCGGGCCCGAATCGACGGCTTGACGGCCGTCCCGGCCCTGGGCTCGTCGTCGCCCGACCGCATACTGTGCGCCATGCCGGGGCAGCTCCGTGAACGCGTCTTTCGCGTCCTTCATCTCGAGGATTCGGAGCTCGACCACGAGCTGCTCGTCGCGCATCTGGCGCGCGGCGGGCTGAACGCGCAGACGCGCCGGATCGATTCCGAAAGCGCGTTCCTGGAGGCGCTCGACGAGCCCTGGGACGCGGTCGTCTCCGACTACAACCTGCCGGGCTTCTCCGGCCTGGTCGCGCTCGAGCTGCTCAAGGCGAGCATGCGCGAGATCCCGTTCATCCTCGTCTCGGGCGAGATCGGCGACGACACCGCCGTCGAGGCGATGAGGAACGGCGCCAGCGACTACCTGCAGAAGAGCCACCTCGCGCGCCTGGTGCCGGCGCTGCTGCACGCGGTCGACGCCGCCGAGACGCGGCGCGCGCGCGTCCGCGCCGATCGCGACCTGGTCGCCTCGAAGCAGCGCCTGCACGAGCTCGCCCAGCATCTGCAGACGAGCGTCGAGCAGGAGCGGGCGGCGATCGCACGCGAGATCCACGACGACGTCGGCGGCTCGCTGACCGCGCTGAAGTTCGACCTCGCCTGGATCGCGCGCCACTCGAGTTCGCCGCAGATCGTCTCGCGCGTCCAGTCGGCGCTCGAGACGGTGACTCACGCGGTCGAGTCGAGCCAGCGCATCATGCACAACCTTCGCCCGGCCATCCTCGAGCAAGGCCTGGCGGCGGCGCTGCACTGGATCGCGCTGCGCTTCGAGCGCAGGAGCGGCATCGAATGTCAGATCCGGCTGCCCCGGCAGCCGCTCGAGCTGCCACCGCTCGTGCCGCTGGTCGCCTACCGGACGGCGCAGGAGGCCCTGACCAACATCAGCAAGCACGCGCAGGCGACGCGGGTGCAGATCGACCTTTCCCTCGCCGGCGGCGTGCTCTCGCTCGAGATCAGCGACAACGGCCGAGGGGTCAGCGAGGACGATCTCGCCAAGTCGCGCTCGTTCGGCATCCGCGGCCTGCACGAGCGCGCGACGACCGTCGGCGGCTGGATCGATCTGTCGAGCGGGCCGCACGGCACGACGCTGATCCTCTCGGTGCCGCTCGACATCCCCGACAGCGCGTACATCCCCGAGCCGCCGGACAAGTCGTACGACCCGAGCCAATGGGCGGACGTTTGAGCCAAGTCCCCTGCCAACGAGGATCCTCATGATCAAGGTGTTCCTCTGCGACGACCACGCCCTCATCCGGCGCGGCATCCGCGACACGCTCAGCGATGCGCCCGACATCGAGGTCGTCGGCGAGGCCGGCGACTACGGCGAGCTGCGCGCCCTGATGCGCGAGAAAAGCGCCGACGTGCTCGTTCTCGACATCAACCTGCCCGGGCGGAGCGGCCTCGACGTCCTGCATGCGCTCAGGGACGAAGGCACGGCGATGCGCGTGCTCGTCGTCTCGATGTACCCGGAGGACCAGTACGCGATCCGCGCGCTGCGTGCCGGCGCATTCGGGTACGTCAACAAGGGCGGCGACCCGGCGCTGATCGTCAGCGCGGTGCGGACGGTGGCGCAGGGCCGCAAGTACGTGACGCCCGAGATCGCCCAGATGCTGGTCGAGAGCCTGACGACGCCGTCGGTCGAGAACGCGCACGACAAGCTCTCCGACCGCGAGATGCAGACACTGGTGATGATCGCCTCGGGCAAGCGCCTCTCCGACATCGCCGAGGAGCTGATGCTCAGCCCCAAGACCGTGAGCGTCTATCGCGCGCGTGTCCTCGAGAAGCTCGGCCTCGCCAACAACTCGGAGATGACCGTCTACGCGATCCGCCAGGGGCTGGTCGGCAACTAGGAGCCGACCACGCGCTCAGCGCGTCGCGCGGCGACGCACGCAGTCGACGTAGGCGGCGCCGTCGGGCGGACGGCCGCCGCGCTGTGCTTCCCACAGCATCGTGCCGAGGCACTCCATCACCTCGTGCTGCGCCGCATGCGCCGAGCCGAGGCGAGCGGCCAACGCGTCGAACGCCGGGCGGATGCCGACGGGCTGGTCGATCGCGATCTGCTCGCTGATCGACAGGTGCATCGACAGGTGCAGGAACGGGTTCTCGCGACCGGCGTCGGCCGGGTAGTTCGCCGTGCGAGCCGCTTCGGCATCGGCCAGGTCCCGGGCGTACTCGGGATGCGCGTCGATCCAGTCGGCCGCGATCGTCTCGAGCGGGGTCAGCGGCAGGCCTTCGCCGCGCTTGCGCCGCGCATCGACGAAGAAGTCACGAACATCGCCGGCCGAGGGGGAGAACATGGCGCGATTGTCGGGCGATCCTTCAGTCCCCACGAACGCTGCCGACGAAACCCTTCGCGGCGTGAGTGCTGTCGCGGCACAAGAATGCGCGATCCTCAGGACCGACGCCGGAGCACGGCCGCCGCCATGAAAGTCGACACCGACCAGCTTTTCGACCAGGCCCGCACCCACAACGGCTTCACCGCCGAGCCGGTCTCCGACGAGCAGCTGCGCCGCCTCTACGATCTCATGAAGTGGGCCCCGACCTCGGCCAACTCGTCGCCGGCGCGAATCGTGTTCGTTCGCTCGGTGGCGGCCAAGGAAAGGCTGCTCGGCTGCGTCTCGCCGGGAAACGTCGAGAAGACGCGGGCGGCGCCGGTGACGGCGATCATCGGCACCGACATGGCGTTCTACGAGAAGCTGCCGTTCCTCTTTCCCCATGCCGACGCGAAATCGTGGTTCGTCGGCAAGAAGGAGTTCGCCGACACCACGGCGTTTCGCAACTCGAGCCTCCAGGGCGGCTACTTCATCATCGCCGCGCGCGCGATCGGCCTCGACTGCGGACCGATGAGCGGCTTCGACCACGCCAGGATCGACGCCGAGTTCTGGGCCGGGACGACGGTCCGCACGAACTTCATCTGCAACCTCGGCCACGGCGACGCGGCGAAGCTGTTCCCGCGCAATCCGCGCCTGCCGTTCGACGAAGCGTGCCGCATCGAATGAGCGAGCGCAGTCGCGACCCGTCCGACGTTCCGGCACGAAGCGGCCGGCGCCGCATCGTCCTCGCCCTCGGCGCGGGCGGCGGCTTCGCGCTGAGCGGGGCGCTGGCGCAAGGCCTGCGCCAGCTGGTCGGCAGCGCGGCGGCGGCGCCGGTCGCGAGCGACGGCCGGCCGGCGCTGCGCGGGCGCGCCCCTTCGATCTTCATCGGTCATGGCTCGCCGATGAACGCCGTGCAGGACAACCGCTTCACGCGCACGCTGCAGCGCTGGGGCCGCGAGATCGGCCTGCCGCGCGCCATCGTCGTCGTCTCGGCGCACTGGCTGACGTCGCGCAGCACGCGCGTCTCGACGGCGAGCGAGCCGGAGACGATCCACGACTTCGGCGGCTTCCCCGCCGAGCTGCACGCGCTGCGCTATCCGGCGCCGGGGGCGCCGGCGCTGGCGGCGCAGACCGCGCTGCGCCTCGGCCCGAGGCCGGTCGGCGTCGACGCGCAGCGCGGCCTCGACCACGGCGCCTGGACGGTGCTGCACCGCCTCTATCCGGCCGCCGACGTTCCGGTGTTCCAGGTCTCGGTCGACATCGCCCAGCCGGGTGCGCATCACCTCGCCGTCGGTCGTGCCCTCGCCGCGCTGCGCGAAGACGGTATCCTGATCCTCGGCAGCGGCAACATCGTTCACAACCTCGGCGCGACCGAGCGCGGCGCCGGCGAGACTGCGCACGGCACGACGGCGTGGGCCGAGGACTTCGACCAGCAGGCCAAGCGCGCGCTCGACGCCGGCGATCAGGGCGCGCTCGTCGCCTACGAGCGATTGAGCGGCGCCGCGCGAATGGCCGTGCCGACGCCCGATCATTACTTTCCGCTCCTCTACGCGCTCGGCGCGGCGCGCGTCGACGAGCCGCCGCGCCACGTCCACGAAGGCTTCCAGTCGGGAACGCTCAGCATGCGCTGCCTGCAATGGGGCTAGGCCGGTGACCCCTCGCGGCCGCCGGCGCCCGCCCCGAGCCGCGCTCGCCGTCGCGAACTAGGGATCGGTCGTGCCGCTCCAGCCGGCGCGCGCCTGCCGCTCGGCGGCCTGCTGGCGCTCGATCGCGAACAGCTCCTCGAGCTGCTGGCGCCCCTGCTTGGCGGCGGCGATGAGGCGCGCCTCGTCCTTTCGATGCGGCGCGATCGCCGCCAGCTGGGCGACGTTGTGGCGGCGAAAGCGCAGCGCCAGGTTCCTCGCCCGGTGCGGCTGCCAGCCGAGCACTTCGAGCGTGCTGCGCGCGCTCATCAGCGCCGAGTCGAGCGTCTCGCGCTCGACCAGCGTCACGCCGAGCTCGTAGAGCTCGTAGTAGTGCTGGACGTTGCGCGCGCGCGCGACGATCGTCGCATTGGCGAAGTTGGCGCGGATCATCTTGACGCAGTCGATGCTCTGCTCGATGTCGTCGATCGCGACGACGATGACGCGCGCTTTGTCGGCACCCGCCGTTCGCATCAGGTCGAGCCGGGTCGCGTCGCCGTAGAAGACGCGCCAGCCGAAGCGGCGCATCGCCTCGATCTGCTCGGCGTCGTGGTCGAGAACCGTCGGCTTCACGCCGTTGGCGAACAGCATCCGGCCGACGATCTGCCCGTAGCGGCCGAAGCCGGCGATGATGACGGGCTCGTGCTGCGGCTCCTTGATCTCCTCGATCTGGCGCTTGCCGCCGGCGAGGAACGGGATCCACCAGCGGTCGGCGGCGAACAGCAGCAGCGGCGTGAGCAGCATCGAGATGGTGACTGCCGCGACCAGGAATGACGACACCGGCGCCGAGATCACGCCGGCCAGCGCGGCGGTCTGGAAGACGACGAAGCCGAACTCGCCGCCCTGGGCGAGCAGGATGACGAAGACCGGTCTTTCGAGCTGCGGGATCGGCATCGTGCGCGCCATCGCCCAGAGCACGCCTGCCTTGATCACCAGGAAGCCGGCCACGGCCGCCGCGATGAGCAGCGGCTGTGCCATCACGACCGCGAAGTCGATGCTCATGCCGACGGCGATGAAGAAGAGGCCGAGGAGAAGTCCCTTGAACGGCTCGATGTCGGTCTCGAGCTCGCGCCGGTATTCGCTTTCGGCGAGCAGCACCCCGGCGAGGAAGGCGCCGAGCGCCATCGACAGGCCGACCGCGTTCATGAGCGCGGCCGTCGCGACGACGAGCAGGAGCGCCGCGGCCGTGAAGATCTCGGGCGTCTCGCTGTTGGCGATCCAGCGCAGCGCGGGACGCAGCAGCAGGCGGCCGCCGAGGATGATGACGGCGATCGTGCCGATCGCCTTCGCCGCGCCGAGCCAGCCGGCGCCGCCTTCGCTACCGACGCCGGCGGCGAGGAACGGCACGAGCGCGAGGATCGGGATCGCGGCGATGTCCTGGAGCAGCGCAACGCTGAGGATCGCCTCGCCCGACGTCGTCGCCATCACGTTGCGCTCGGCGAGGACGCCGAGGCCGATCGCCGTCGACGACATCGCCAGGCCGAGCGCGGCGACGACCGCGAGGCGCCAGTCGATGCCGCAGGCGAGCGCGCCCAGCGCGAGCAGCAGGGTCGAGCCGAACAGCTGGACGCTGCCCCAGCCGAAGATGGGCTTGCGCAGCGACCAGAGCCGCTGCGGCTCGAGCTCGAGGCCGACCAGGAAGAGCATCAGGACGACGCCGAACTCGGCGAACTGCAGCATGTCCTCGGGCCGGGTCACCAGCTTCAGCCCCCATGGGCCGATCAGGATGCCGGCGCCGAGATAGCCGATGATCGAGCCGAGCTTGAGGTAGCGCGCGAGCGGCACCGCGAGCACGGCGGCGCCGAGGTAGATGAGACTGCCGGTCAGCCAGGCGCTGTGCTCCATCAGGCCGCTTCCATCACGCGGTCGGTCGGCCGCGCGCTCGGCGGCACCGCGCACTCGACGCAGTCCTCGACGAGATCGATCTCCGGCCAGACGGGATAGTCGGCGAGGCGCTGCACGTACGCTTGCGCGTGCGCCGCGAGCTCCGCCTCGCTCGCCTTGTGCGCGCCGTGCAGGACGAGCGGTGGCAGAAAGCGCATGCCGCACAACGCTGCGGTCTGCTCGTACGGCGGCAGGAAGGCGTCGAAGAAGTAGCGGTTGTAGCTGTCCGGGCGGTACGAGTCCTCCGGGCCGCCGGTGCTTGCGACCAGCCAGAGATCCTTGCCGCGCAAGTGGGTGCCGTCGGGACCGTAGGCCCAGCCGAAGGTCAGCACGTCGTCGACCCAGAGCTTGAGGAGCGGCGGCATGCTGTACCAGCGGATCGGCTGCTGCCAGACGACGAGCCTGGCCGCCTTCAGCGCCGCCTGCTCGACGGCGATGTCGATCAGGTAGTCGGGGTAGAGCGCGTAGAGGTCGCGCACTGCGAGCCGGCCGGGCGGGCTCCTGTCCTGCAGCGCGCGTGCCGACTGCAGCAAGCGTCGGTTCGCGCGCGACTGTTCGAGCTCCGGGTGGGCGACGATGACGAGGATCTCGGCGTCGGCCGGCGCTGATGGATCGACGGGCGCGGCAGGGGGATCGGTGGTGGCCATGAAGGAACGGTGAGGAATGGCGCTGGCGCCGGGCGCCGCTAACATACCCGCAAAACGAGAAGGGAGCGCTGCATGCCGGTGATCGTGGTCGCCAACCCGAAGGGCGGCGTCGGCAAGACGACGTTGTCGACCAACCTCGCGGGCTACCTCGCGTCGCGCGGCCGCGCGGTCATGCTCGGAGACGTCGATCGCCAGCAGTCGTCGCGCACCTGGCTCGGTCTTCGTCCCGACGGCTTGCCGAGGATCGCCGCCTGGGAAGTGACCCAGGGCGACGTCGTCCGGCCGCCCAAGGGAACCACGCACATCGTTCTCGACACGCCGGCGGGACTGCACGGCAAGCGCCTCGACGAGGTGATGAAGCTGGCCGACAAGGTGCTGATCCCGCTCCAGCCCAGCATCTTCGACATCCACGCGACGCATCAGTTCATCGCCCAGCTGCTCGACCATCGGCGCAGCAGCAAGGTGCAGACGGCGGTGGTCGGCATGCGCACGCGCGAGGGGACGATCTCGACCGACCAGCTGCGCACCTTTCTCCACGGCGTCGACGTGCCGTTGCTCGGCTTCCTGCGCGACACGCAGAATTACATCCACCTCGCCGCGCACGGCCTGACGCTGTGGGATGTCGCCTCGACGCGCTTCCAGGGCGATCGCGAGCAATGGGAACCGATCATCACCTGGGTGAACTGAATGCGTAGCTTCGAAACCATCGCCGAGCTGAAGGACCTGCTCGGCCAGGAGATCGGCGTCAGCGACTGGATCGCCGTCACGCAGGAGCGGATCCAGCTCTTCGCCGACGCGACCAACGACCACCAGTGGATCCACGTCGACGTCGAGCGCGCAAAGTCCGGTCCTTTCGGCGCGACGATCGCGCACGGCTTCTTCACGCTCTCGCTGCTGCCGGAAATGGCCGCTTCCGCGTTCACCGTGCGCGAGGCGCGGATGGGCGTCAACTACGGCCTCAACAAGGTCCGCTTTCCGGCACCGGTGCCGAGCGGCAGCCGTCTGCGAGGGCACTTCAAGCTGGTGGGCTACGAGCCGCTCGAAGGCGGCGCGCAGATCACCGTCCAGGTGACGATGGAACGCGAAGGGTCGGACAAGCCGGTCTGCATCGCCGAGTCCCTCAGCCGCCGCTATGCCTGACGGGAGCCTTGCGATGAAGGTCCTTCTCATCGACGACCATCCGCTGATCCTCACCGCGCTGCAGAACGTCATCCAGGGCATGGGCAGCGACGTCAGCGTCGTCGGCGTCGCCGGCGCGCGTGCGGCGCGCGACGCTCTCGCCGCCGACGGCAGCTTCGACCTCGTCCTGCTCGACCTGCGCCTCGGCGATGCCGACGGCTTCGATGTCCTCGTCGAGCTGCGCAACGGCTGGCCGGCGATCCCGGTCGTCGTCGTCTCGGCGTCGGATCGCAGCGCCGACGTGATCCGGGCGATCGACCTCGGCGCGATGGGCTTCGTTCCCAAACGCGCCAGCAACGAGACGCTGACCGAGGCGCTCAAGGTCGTCATGTCGGGCGGCATCTACGTGCCGCCGATGACGATGGGCGGCAGCGAGGCCGGCGCCGCCCATGTCGGGCGCGACAGCGGCGGCTCGCACACCTGGCCGCCGGGGATGGACGCGCCGACGGCGCTCGCCAGCTTCAAGCTGACGCCGCGCCAGACCGACGTCCTCGGCCTGCTGCTGCGCGGCCAGTCGAACAAGCTGATCGCGCGCGAGCTCGACCTCTCGGTCGAGACGGTCAAGGACCACGTCGCCGCGGTGCTGCGCGCGCTCGGCGTCAACTCGCGCACCCAGGCGGTCCTCGCCGTGAGCCAGATGTCGAGCCAGGGAGCGATCGCGCCGTGGCTCACGCGTCCGTTCCATTGAGCGCGGTCCCGGCCGCCGCCACGGCGGCGCCGTCCGGCGCAGCGGCCGCGTCGTCGGCCGCAGCCGACGCGCCGCTCGACGAATTCCTGCTCCTGCGCGATCACGTCCGCGAGCTGTTCGCGTTCAACAAGACGTCGCTCGCCGGCCACGCCGTCGGCGCGATCATCATCGAGATGATCTTTGCCGGCGTCGCGCCGCAGTCGCTGCGCGTCATCTGGGGCACCGGCTTCGCGATCGTCTGGCTGCTGCGCGCCTGGCTCGCGATCCGCTTCGCCCAGCGCGAGCCGCGCTCGATGGCCGGCATGCAGCGGCGCCTGCGCGCCTGGCAAGCGGGCGTGCTCGCGTCGGGCGCGCTCTGGGGCATCGCCGCGTGGTTCTTCTCGGCGTTCGGCAGCGCGCCGCACCAGGTCGCCCTCGTCCTCGTCGTCTACACCTTCTGCGTCGCGTCGGTGCCGATCCTCGGCCCGCAGTACCGGCTGTTCGTCCTCTTCGTGCTCGTGATCTTCGCGCCGGCCATCGCCCGTGTCGTCATCGACGGCAGCACCCTCGGCTGGCAGCTCGGCGCGGTGATGACGGTGGCGATGGGGATGACGATGCTGCTCGGCCGCAACTACCGCGACGCGTTCGAGCGCGTCGTCGGCCTCAAGCTGCGCAACGAGGCGCTCGCCGTGCAGTTGCGCGCCGAGAAGGCGGTCGCCGAGGCGGCGCGCCACGAGGCCGAGGTCGCTAACCGCGCCAAGACGCAGTTCTTCACCGCCGCCAGCCACGACCTGCGCCAGCCGCTGCACGCGATGGGCCTGTTCGCCGAGGCCCTGCGCGCGCGCGCCCACGACCCCGAGGTCGCCCAGCTCGTCAACAGCATCAACGAGTCGGTCGACGCGCTCGAGGGGCTGTTCTCCGAGCTGCTCGACATCAGCCGCATCGACAGCGGCGGCGTCGAGGTGAATCCCGCTAATTTCGAGCTCGCCGACATCTTTCGCAAGGTGCGGCTGCACTTCGAGCCGGCCGCGTTCGAGAAGGGGCTGGCGCTGCGCATCCGCGGCGGCAAGCACGTCGCGCTCGCCGATCCGCTGCTGGTCGAACGGATCGTGCGCAACCTGGTTTCGAACGCGATCCGCTACACGCAGGACGGCTCGGTGCTGCTCAGCTGCCGGCGCCGCGGCGAGCGGCTGCTGCTTCAGGTCTGGGATACCGGCCCGGGCATCCGCGCCGACGAGCGCGCGCGCATCTTCGAGGAGTTCTACCAGGTGGCGGGCGCGGCGGTCACGGTCGAGCAGAAGAAGGGCCTCGGCCTCGGCCTGGCGATCGTCAAGCGGCTGTGCGCCTTGATGGCGGTCCCGCTCGACCTGCGCTCGCAGGAAGGCCGCGGCTCGGTGTTCACGGTCGAGCTGCCGCTCGGCAAAGGGCCGCCCACGACGGCGCGATCGATCCCGGGCAAAGGGCCGATCGACATCACCCTCGACGGCCGGCTCATCGTCATCGTCGAGGACGAGCCGGCGGTGCGGCAAGGCCTCGAGGTGCTGCTCGCCGGCTGGGGCGCGACGATCGTCTCGCTGGCGAGCGTCGGCGCGGCGCGCGCCTGGGCCGAGGCCGGCGACCCGGCGCAGCCGCCGGCGCTCGTCATCGCCGATTACCGGCTCGACAACGGCGAGACCGGCGTCGCCGCCATCGACCTCGTGCGCGAGCGCTTCGGCCGCGGCGTGCCGGCGATCGTCGTCACCGGCAGCAGCATGACCGGGCATGACAAGGAAGCACTCGAGCACGACTTCCACCTCCTCATCAAGCCCGTCCTG
>Ga0268264_10001232_pt1 | contig 24592 bp, 16 predicted proteins | sample KBSSwiS32_FD_190357 | JGI IMG/M metagenome (GOLD analysis project Ga0268264, IMG submission 190357) | Switchgrass rhizosphere microbial communities from Kellogg Biological Station, Michigan, USA - KBS Switchgrass S3-2 (SPAdes) (version 2) | ecosystem: Host-associated > Plants > Roots >...
AGCCCCCGGATCATCCGGCTCGGCGTGAAGTTCAACTTCCGCTAAACCGCACCGATCCACTCGTTTCGAAAGCCGCCGGGGGCAACCCCGGCGGTTTTTTTCTGCGCGCAGCACCGATAGACTTCATCCGGCGCGCCGGGCGGTTACGTTGGACCGCATCCTGCATGAGCAGACGGCGGCGCCTTCGAGGTGCCGCAAGGGGCCGAACCAGAATGGCAGGGAGGAGGCAGGAACATGTTGCGCAAGCGTTGGATGGCGGCCGTGGCCGCAACGTGCATGATCGCCGGATCTTCGCTCGCCGCGCAGGAGTGGGCGGGCAGGGGACGGCTTCAGGGAGAAATCAAGGACGAGCAGGGTAAGCCGGTGGTCGGCGCCCAGGTCACTTTCCGCATCGGCGACAAGGGCGTCAAACCCGAGGCTCCGGGTCCAAAGCCCATCCAGACCAACGAGCACGGCAAATGGTCGATCGGTGGCCTCGCGGGCGGTACGTGGGGTGTCCTGATCCAAAAAGAGGGGTACCTTCAGTCCGAGGGTACGGTGAAAGTGGACGAGTTCTCGCCCTCGAAACCGGTCAACATCGTCCTCAAGGCGATCCCGAAAGAGGCGATCGCGGCGGCGCAAAAGGCGAGCGCCGGCGGCATCATCGACGAGGGAGACAAGCAGTTCACGGCCGGCAAGTGGGCCGAAGCGCGCGCCGAGTACGAAAAAGCGCTCGATAAGATCGACGCGGCGAACAAGCCGAAGCTCCAGCTGCGGATTGCCAAGACCTACCTGCAAGAAAAGAACTACGACAAGGTCTCCGAGACGCTGCAGGCCGTGCTCGCGGTCGATTCGACCAACATCGATGCGATCACCATCCTCGCGGCCACCCAGTACGAGCTGAAGCAGACCGACAAGGCGATCGACACGCTCAAGGCGGCGATCGCGGTCGCCCCCGACAACGTCGCGCTGACGCAGCAGCTGGTCAATTTTCTGGTCGACGCCGGTCGTGAGGAAGAGGCAAAGACCTACATGGCGAAGCTGCCGCAAGGGACGAAAGTCGATCCGGCCAGCCTGTTGAACATCGGGATCCGCCAGTACAACGACGGCAAGCTCCAAGAGGCGCTCGAGAGCTTCGACCGCGTGGTCAAGGAGAACCCGTCGCTGGCCGAGGCCTATTACTACCGCGGCTTGTGCAGCCTCGGGTTGTCGAAGATCGACGCCGCGAAAGCGGATTTCAAAAAACTGCTCGAACTAGAGCCCAACAGCTCGCACGCCGCGGACGCGCGCGAATTCTTGAAGTCGCTCTAAGGGCGGCGGCGCACCGATCTGAGAAGCACCGGGAGCCGATTCGTGCGCCGTTCCATGGTTCTTGCGACCGCCGGTCTCGCCGTCCTCGGGGTGGCGGCCGGCGCGGCTTGGCGCTATCTCGACGCCGGCCGCGCCGGCGGAAAGCCGGCCGGCGGTCGTTCTTCGCTCGCTCCGGGGGCACCCGGCTACCGAGCCGGAATCGCCGCCGGCGCCGACGTCCTGCTGATCACGATCGATACGCTACGCGCCGATTCGGTCGGCTTCTCGGGCAACCGCGACGTTGGAACTCCGGTGCTCGACCGGCTCGCCGGCCAGGGCCGGGTCTATACCTTCGCCCATGCCCACAACGTGGTGACGCTGCCGTCGCACACCAACATTCTCACCGGGCTCTACCCCTACGCGCACGGAGTGCGCGAAAACACCGGCTTCTCGCTCTCAGGCCGGGTGCCGACGCTCGCGACGATGCTCGGCCGGGCTGGCTATCAGACCGCGGCGTTCGTCGGTGCGTTTCCGCTCGACCGGCGATTCGGTCTCAACCAGGGGTTCGGGGTCTACGACGACTCCTACCCGCTCGGCAGCCATCCCGACCGCTTCGAGATGGTGCAACGCCGGGGCGATCAGGTGGTGGCTCCGGCCAACGCCTGGTGGCGCGCGCACGCCGGGGCGAAGCGATTTCTTTGGGTCCATCTCTACGATCCGCACGCGCCGTATCAGCCGCCGCCGCCGTTTGCCGATCGCTACAAGGGACGGCCCTACCTGGGCGAGGTGGCGGCGACCGATTCGTACCTCGCGCCGCTGCTCGAACCGTTTCTCGCGGGCAAGGAGCGGCCGGCGATCGTGGTGATGACGGCCGACCATGGCGAGGCGCTCGGCGATCATGGCGAGCTGACCCACGGCCTGTTCACCTACGAATCGACGCTCAAGGTCCCGCTGGTGCTCTGGGGCTTGGGGGTAGCTCCGGGGCGCGACGACCGGTCGGCGCGCCATGTCGACCTGGTGCCGACGGTCCTTGGACTGCTCGGGCTCGCCGTTCCCGCCTCGCTGCCCGGCCGGTCGCTCCTTCTGCCCGAGCCGTCCGGCGACGCGAAGGGCAGCGCCAGCTACTTCGAGTCGCTCTCGACCAACCTGAACCGCGGCTGGGCGCCGCTGCGCGGCGTGCTCGCCGGTCGCGACAAATGGATCTCGCTGCCGCTGCCCGAGCTGTACGATCTCGCGAGCGATCCGAAAGAAGAAAAGAACCTGTTCCCGGCCGAAAAGAGCCGATCCGCGCAGCTCGCCGGCCTCTTGGCGCCTGAGTCCGTCTGGCCTCCCCGGCGCCAGGAGGAGGCGTCGGCCGAGGAGGTCGCCCGCTTGAAGAGCCTCGGCTACATGGCGGGCACGGCGGTGGCGAAGTCCACTTATACGGCCGAGGACGATCCGAAGCGCCTGCTCGAAATCGACCATCAGCTCCAAGCCCTGGTCGAGAGCTACACCCGGGGCGACTTCGAGACCTCCATCCGGCTCGCCCGGCAGGTGATCGCGGTGCGTCCGACGATGTCCGAGGCCTACGAGAACTTGGCGCTCTCGCTGCGCCAACTCGAACGCCCGGCCGAGGCGATCACCGCGCTCGAAGCCGCGCTACGCCGCGGCGTCGATCGCGAATCGCTGCGCCGCCAGCTCGCGCTCGCCCTGTCGGAAAACGGCCGCGGCGCCGACGCGGTGGAGGTTCTCCGCCCGGTCGCGGGGAGCACCGACCCGGCGACCCAGAACGCCCTCGGCATCGCCTATGCGGATGCCGGCAAGCTCCCCGAAGCGAGGGCGATGCTCGAAAAGGCGCTCAAAACCGCGCCGAACGATCCGAAGACGCTCGAAAACTTAGGCGTGATCAAGCTCCGACAGGGCCGGCCGGAGGAGGCGCGGAAGGATCTCGAACAGGCGCTCGCGAAGAACGACCAGCTGCCGATCTCCTGGAACACGCTCGGCGTCGTGCGCTACCAGAAAGGCGACGCAGCCGGCGCTCTCGCCGCCTGGCAGAGGTCCGTGGCTCTCGATCCGCGTCAATTCGATGCCCTGTTCAATCTCGGTCTGGTCGCGGCGCAAGCCGGCCGCCGGGCCGAAGCGATCGAGGCGCTGCGCCGGTTCGTTGCGACCGCGCCGCCCGAGCGCTTCGGTCCCGACCTGGAGAAGGCCCGCCGTTGGCTGGCGCAGGCTGGAGGATGAGGATGTCCGCTCAACTAAAAGTTCGTGCCCCGCTCTGGGCTGCGCCGCTCTTGTTGGTCTTGGCTGTGCTCTCGACCAGCGCCTGCGACGGCGGTCTCGGGGGAGGCTCGACCCTCGGCACGGCGAAGGACGCGCCGGTGATCGTGGTCTCGATCGACACCCTGCGCTCGGACCGGTTGCCGGCCTACGGCTCAAAGCGGATCGAGACCCCGGCGATCGACGCCTTGGCCCGCGAGGGAATCGTCTACGAGCGCGCCTACAGCCAGATTCCGCTCACGTTGCCATCGCACACCTCGATCCTGACGGGTCAGTTCCCGGTCGATCATGGCGTGCGCGACAACACCGGCTACCTGTTCGAAGCGACCAAGCACCCCTTTCTGCCGCTCCTGCTCAAGAAAGCCGGCTTTGCCACCGGTGCCGCCGTGTCGAGCTTCGTGCTGCGCGGCGAAACCGGCCTGGCGGCCGGATTCGACTACTACGAAGGGGCGATCGATTTGCGCACGGGAGAGGCGCTCGGCCGCAGCCAGCGCCCCGGGGGAGAGACCGCGACTCTCGCGCTCGATTGGGCGAAGAAGCAGGAAGGCGGACCGTTCTTCCTGCTGCTCCACCTCTACGAGCCGCACTCGCCCTACGAGCCGGTCGAGCCGTTCCGCTCGCGCTACGCCGATCCCTACGACGGCGAGGTCGCGACCGCCGATTCGATCGTCGGCCGATTTTTCGACGGCTTGAAGGAGGCCGGGATCTACGACCGCGCGACGGTAATCCTGCTTTCGGACCATGGCGAGGGGCTGGGGGATCACGGCGAGGAGGAGCACGGCATTCTGCTCTACCGCGAAGCGCTCCAGGTGCCGCTGATCTTGAAGCTGCCGAAGGGGCGCCTCGGCGGACGGCGGGTCGCCACCCCGGTCGGCCTGGTCGACGTGGCGCCGACCGTGATGCAGCTCGCGGGCGTGGCACTTCCGGCGGACCTGGACGGCAAACCGCTGCCGGTCGAAACGAAAGACACTCCCGCCTCGACGCCCGAGCGGACGATCTACGCCGAGACGTTTTATCCCCGCCTCCACCTCGGCTGGAACGAGCTGACGTCGTTGATCCGCGGGCCGCATCACCTGATCCAAGGTCCGGCGCCCGAGCTTTTCGACCTGTTGAGCGACCCGGGCGAAAAGAACGATGTGCTGCGCCAAGAGCGCCGCGCCTATTCCGAGATGCGCGCAGCGCTCGCGAAGATCGAGCGCCCGCTCGCCAAACCGACCGAGGTCGATCCGGAAACCGCGCAGAAGCTCGCCGCCTTGGGTTACTTGGGGGGCACGAGCCTTGCCGAACCCGGCGCCGTGCTGCCCGATCCGAAGAGCCGAATCGCGAGCCTTGCGGATTTCGGCTCGGCCATGCAGGCGGTCGCCGACCAGCGCTTCGCCGAGGCGATCCCGAAGCTTTCCCGGCTGGTGGCGGAAAACCCGCAGATGATCGACGCCTGGGTCGGTTTGGGCGTCGCGCAGTCGCGCGTCGGCCGGCCGCGCGAGGCGCTCAAGGCGTACGAGCAGGCGATGGAGGCGACGGGCGGATCGCCGCAGGTGGCGATCGGCGCGGCCGCCGTGCTGATCACGCTCGGCCGCTTCGACGAGGCGGAAAAATACGCCGAGATCGGCATGAAGAGCTCGCCGTCGGCCGGCCGCGACCTGATGGCCCAGATCGCCGAGGCCCGCGGCGACCTCTCCGGCGCGGAAAAGCAGGTTCGCCAGTCGCTTGCGGCCGGCGGTTCGCGGATCACGCCGCTGATCTCGCTCGCCCAACTGCTGCAAAAGCAGGGGAAGACCGAAGAAGCGCTCAAGAACGCCGACCAGGCGGTGGCGGACCTCGCGCGGACCGGCGGCCAGCACGAGGGGCTTCAGGCGCTGCGCGGCGATCTGCTCGCCCGTCTCGGCCGGGCAAGCGATGCCGAGTCGGCGTTCCTGGACGAGATCGGCAAGTTCCCCGGCAACCTCGCTCCGTACTCCCGGCTCGCGACGCTTTACGCCGCGCAGGGCAAAGCCGCCGAGGCGGTCGCGATGCTGCGCAAGATGACCGAAACCAACAAGACCCCCGCGGCTTACGGCGAGGCGGTGCGCACCCTCCGGGTGCTCGGCGATCCCGAAAGCGCCGGCCGCCTTCTACGCTACGCTCAGACCCAGTTCCCGGAGAGCCGCGAGCTCCGCCGGCTCTAGCCCTCCTTCCCCGGAGAGCAAAGGAGTACCTTTCCCATGAAGCGCTCGCCCTATCTTCTCTTCTCGCTGCTCGCCGGGGGCCTGGTCCTTGGCAGCACGAGTCTTGCCGCCGTTCCGGCGCCGCAATCCGGAGCCGCTCCGGCCGCTCCGGCCGCATCCCCCCTCGACAAGCCGGTGTTCGACGCGATCGAAAAATACAAAGCCGGCGATGCGCCCGGCGCGCTCGCGATTCTCGAACCACACAAGAACGAAATGATCGGCCAGAAGCCGCTGGTCGCTCTGCTCGGCGCGATCTACCTCGATTCCGGCAAGCCGCAACCGGCGCTCGAGCTCCTCGCGCCGCTCGCGGCGGCGGCCGACGCGGACGCCTCGGTGCTCTACAACGCGGGGCGCGCGGAGCTGGCGCTCGGCAAGATCGCCGAGGCGCGCCGCGACCTCGCCCGCTCGGTGGCGATCGAACCGGCCTCGCCCGCCTCGCGCGAGCTGGGTCTGCTGTTCGCCCGCGAGGGCCAGGTGGTCGAGGCCTATCGGAGCCTGCGCCCCTGGTCGATCCGCAGCCCGCGCGACAGCGAGGCGCGGCTCACCGCGGCGATGCTCGCGCTCCAGCTCGAACGTCCCTTCGAGGCCGAGGAGCTGTTGATCGGTCAAAAGCCGGAGGACCCCGCGATCCGCCTGTTGTCGGCAAAGGTCGCGATTCAAAAAGGGGACGGCCCCGCGGCGCTCGCGCTGCTTCAGCCGATCGCCGCCAAGCATCCGCCCGCAATGGACCTGGAGATCCGCCGGACCCAGGCCGAGGCCTACCTGCTCGCCGACTCTCCCGCCGAGGCGCTCGCCCTCTTGCGCGGCAAGAGCGGCAACGTGCCGGCGCTGGCTCTCCTGCTCGCGCGAGCCCAGCGCCAGACCAAGGATGCGGCCGGGGCGCTCGCGACCCTGCAGCCGTTCGCCGAGAAGCTGCCGGCCGATCCGGCCGCCGCCGGCGATCCCCGCCCGGCCGCCGCGATCGCGGTCGAATATGGCCAGTTGCTCGCCGCCCAGGGTCGTGCGGCCGAAGGGCTCGGCTTCCTCGAACGGGCGACCCAGCTGAACCCGGTCTCGCCGGAGGCGTTCCGCGCCTACGGCGACGCGCTCACCGCCGCCGGCCGCGCGGCGGATGCGAAAGCGCCGCTCGCCAAGGCGCAAGAGCTCGCCGCCGGACGCGCGCAAGCGCGGGCCGAAGCGGAGAAGGCGTCCCGAGACTTTCGAGCCGCCGTCGAAGCTCCCGCCGCTCCCGCCAAGCCGGCCGCTCCGGCTTCGCCCGAAATGCAGGAGGCGATGCGCAAGATGGCCGCGGGCGATCAGGCCGGCGCGATCGCCGCGATTCACAAGCGCGTGGTGGCGGCGCCCGACGACGTGGTAGCCCGTGCGCTGGAAGTCCGGCTGCTGCTCGCCGCGAAGCGCTACACCGAGGCGCTCGCCGCCGCCGATTCCGCGCTCCGCCAGGCGCCGCAGAACCCCGACATGATCTACCAACACGGCGCGGTGCAGATGGCGCTCGGCCACGCGGGAGACGCCGAGCTCGATTTTCGCCGGGCGATCGCGATCGACTCCAAGAACACCGCCGCGATGAGCGATCTCGCGGTTCTGTTGAGCGTCCAGAACAAGAAGGGCGAAGCCGAGCAGCTCCTCAAGCGGGTGCTGGAGATCAACCCCCGCGACGCCAACGCGAAGGCGAATTTGGAGCGGCTGTACCAGAAATAGGCGTGCGCTGCGAGATGGCGGCTTTCTCCCGCCGCAATCGCTTCGCTGCGTCCGCAAGCGGCTATACGCCCCGGCAAGCCGCTTTACGCCTCGGATAGCGGATTCCTGCGTCGGGAAGCGACTTCCGCCTTCGTATAGCCGCTATCCACCGCGGATAGCGGCTATACGTCCCAGAATAGGAATATCGGTCCCAGGAAAGGATCTTCCGTCCCAGAATCGGACTATCCGTCCCAGAACAGGATCAGCGGTCCCGGAATAGGAATAACCGTCCCAGGAAAGGACTATCCGTCCCAGAACAGGAATATCCGTCCCAGGATCGGAACTGCGGTCCCAGCACCGGAACTGCGGGCGCTGAGAATGATTTGCGGGCGTAGGAAACGGCTTGCTGCGCCCGCGCGGGGCTTTCGGCTTCAGGGAGCGGCTTGCCGGCGTTGCATCGCGCTCGGTGCCGTGGAAAGCGAATTACCGCGCCGAAAAGCGAGCCCCGCACGTCCAATCAGCGGATCAGGCCCCTCACCGCGCTCGCTGCTCCGCGGCCAGCGCCACCTTCGACAATCCCGCCGCCTGGAGCCTTTCCACCAGATGGCGCACGTCGCGATATGGCAGCCGGTGATCTGCCTCCACCACGATCGTCTTCCCTGAATCCGCCGCGGCGAGATCGCCAAGCGCGCGATCGAGCCGCTCCTCGGTCACCAGATGGCGATCGATGAACACCAGACCGTCCCGCTGGAGCGACACCGCGATCCGAGGTGCCTCCGCCGGAAGTCTACGCGGGTTCAGGGTCTCGGGAACCTGCACCGCCGAGCATTTGCTGATTGTCGGCACGATGACCATGCAGATGATGAGGAGTACGAGGCAGACGTCGACCAGCGGGGTCACGTTGATGTCGCTGCGAACCGCTTCGCGCGTGGCGGTAGCTGTCGTTCTGCGGGGTATCATTGTGGAGCCCTCCTGAAGGGATTAGATCGAAGAGGGCAGGTGGCGGTTCCAGCCAGAAGCGAGCCGACGATCGAACGGACTCGGGTGGCTGTCGTTTCGTTGAAAGGAAATATCGTGTGAATCATAAGGCGTGGCTATGCACCTAAAATCTGTAGGTAGGGCACTTCTCAAGAATCCTCGGCGGATGTCTTCAGCGTCTCCGGATTTGGTTCCTATGTAGCGAGCCACGGGGCCTTCGCTACCTCGAGAGAGGCTTCGCCGAGCCCGAGCGTAACTATGGGAGTTAGTACCGCCTCGACTACTCGAAGCATTGTACGGTAAGCCTCATAGTAGACATCGATTGCAGGATCGAGACGCTGTCCATATCGGAGGGTAACCATCTCTTTCCATCGGGGGAGCTTCTTTAAGATCTCTCGCCCTATGGTGATACCGTGCAACGCAGCTTTGTCGTGAAGCAAAAATAGATCATGAATCTCTTGAAACGAGCCACTCTTCTGCTGCAGGACCGCCTTGTAGGCACACTCACAAGCCATCTGAATCTCCCAGTACGCACGGGGTGTCACTCCCTCGCGCCGTCCTCGAAGGATGTGCTCAGCAGCCACTTCGACGTGGAGTCGAACGCCATCAATAAACCCCTTCACGATGGGCTCGGCCTGAATTCCCATTAGCTTGACCATGATTGAGCGAAGAAACGAGGCAATCTCCTTGCACTCTATCGTCACCTTTGCTAGCTCAGGTGCGGACATGTCGCCTAGATTCGGGGGTGAAACCAACCACTCAGTTGGGTTCTCATGGTCGAGCAACGTGTCAGGGAATCTTAGCCAAGTAGTTCGGCCCGGCTTGCCAGGTGTTATTACTGTAGTCGGAACTCTCAATGCGAAAGGGGTATTCCAAATTAATACAAACCCATTCGCAGTTCTTGGAACCGTCTGTTCAAGCGCAGCGCCATACCGCCCACGGTACCAACTCTCTATTTCTTGAAATAAGGCGCTGAACCATAGCTCCGTCACGATCTCAGGTGATTCAAAGTCAGGCGTCCACTGCTTTTCGCCATCCCTGATTTCAAGGATCAGAGAGCGAGCAAAATTTAGAGCTGCATGAAAAGGGCGCTGTTGAAGAGCGACTTCTTCCGACGCAAGCTCGGAATCCAACTCCGGCAAACACTCAGAAATAATCGAAGAGAGAGATGTTTTATCGAGCATCTAGGGATTCCTTTTTGGGTCGGAACGAATCCCACTATCACTGTGCTCCGGCCTGATCAGGCGTTACTAAAGCGACTCTCAATCCACGAACTAGCCAAGGGTTCCTGCGCATCTTCGACTCAAGCTGGAACTCCCGCCGCCGATCGTACCAGGCAGCAAACTCCTGCGCGGGAATGCCACTGAAGAAGCGCTTCGGCCCGTCGCTAAGGCTGGAAATACGGTACTCTGGATTTATTTGCGCAGTGCCCGGCTCACATCGAATAGTCCTTGTCAGGTTTTGGCCGAACACCTGATTTGGCGACATCTGAATAATATCCAACAGCCATGTGTCTTGTGCTAGATTCGGCACATATTGATGCAATTTTTCTGGAGTGATGTAGAACGGGAAGACGTAGAACACGCTTCTCGGAGATAGCTGAGCGAGATCAAAGAGTGGGGAGTGCTGCTCTCTCTTGAGAGTGTACCGATAGGGAGCGAGTTCGATTCGTCCCTTGGGTGCTTTGAACTGAAACGCAAACACGCGGGTAGCTGGATCCAGTTGCGCGAAGAAGTCAACTCCTTCTTGATTTTCTTCGGCCTGCGTCAGGCCGCGAAGATAGGCTTTCTGCATGCCTGGTTGTTTTCTCATGAGAGTGAGCAGCTCGGCTCCGACATTGAGTTCTAGTGATTTTTCAGAAACTTTCATAGGGTCTCCAGGCTCTCTCTTCCGGATCGTTCCTCTAAGGTGAGGCACCGAGTCACCGAGGCAGTGTGGCATATGGACCCGGCGCGAACTTCCCTCCGGTCAGCTGATCAGGAAGCCCGCCATCCGCGTCCGTACCTCGTCGGGGAAGGCGAGCGGAACGGGTGTTCCCGAGGCCATGTCGCAGTGGACGAGCCGCGCTTCCGCGATCAGCATCGGTTTGCCCGCGGGCGGCTCGGCGCGGATCTCTAGCGCCACGGAGGACTTGCCGACTTCGCGGACTCCGAGGCTCCAGCCAATCTCTTCTCCCATCCGCCCGGGCGCGGTGAAATCGATCGCCAGGCGCACGATCGGGATGCCGCGCTTGAGCTCGTGGTGGAGGCGCGGGAAGCCGTAGTCGAGACCGTCGCGGAACCAGTCTTCGACCAGGTCGTTGATCAGGCCACACAGGCGCGGATAAAACGCAATGCCCGCGGGGTCGCAGTCCGCGAAGCGAAGAACGCGGCGGACCACGAAACGGCGCGCGGTGGAATCATTGGGCTCGGGCATGGGATTGGGATCTCCTGAGGCACGGGTGTTCGCTGCGAGGATCTCACGATCGGCGGCGGGTGGGCGCGGTCACCGGTCAGCCACCCAGGCCTACGACCTGGGCTAATGAAGACGCGACCCTTTGGGCCGCAAATCACAACGGTGTTTGTGGGCGCCTTTTGAGGCCTGAAGGGCCGTTTTTCCTGTTAGCCCAGGTCGTAGGCCTGGGTAGGCTGGGGTTGGCGTGCCCCGGGCTCTCGGGGGTTGGCGTGCCTCGGCTTCTCGGCCGTTCAGGTTAGGATGCCCAACCACCATGAATTGGACCGACCAAAAGGTTCTCATCACTGGAGGCACCGGATTTATCGGTGGTCGTCTCGCGGAACGCCTCGCGGCGGCTGGGGCGCGGGTGCGGACGATCGTTCGACGGCAAGGCGACCATCCCGGTCTGGCGAACGTCGAGCAGGTGGAAGGGGATTTCGTCGATCCCGAAACCGCCCGCCGCGCCTGCCTTGAACAAGCGATCGTGATCCATGCCGCCGCTTCGATCGGCGGCGATCGGGACGAGTCGCGACGGGTGAACGCCAGGGGCACCGCGGGTCTTGCGGCCGCCGCTCGGGCCGCAGGGTGCCGGCGGTTCGTCCATATTTCGACCATCTCGGTCTACGACTGGGAGGCCGCCCGCGCGGCAGATCCGGACCTGGCTCCCGACGCTGAATTCGACGAGACGTCCCCTCGCAAAGGGGGGGACGGCTCTTTTGCCCATTCTCCCGCCGCCACTCCCTGGTACGGCATCACCAAGGCGGAGGCCGAGCGGGCGCTCGAAAGCGAGATGGCGCTGGGCCTGCCGGCCACGATCTTCCGGCTCGGCGCCGTGCTCGGCGCTCATCCGAGCTCCTATTGGGCGGTGAAGATTCCGACCGCGATACGCGCCGGCCAGGTGCCCTTGGTCGCCGGCGGCGCCGGCCCTCTCCCCTGGACCCATATCGAGAACGTCGGCCAGGCCATCGATCTCGCGGTCGAGAACCCCGCCGCGATGGGCCGCACCTACAACCTGGTGGATGGTCACGTCACTATCGGCCGCTACGTCGAAGACGTCCGCGCTTGGTTTCCCGACTCCCTCCCCGCGCCGCGCAAAGACGCCGAAGAAGGAGGGACGTTCGCCGAGCACTGTTCGAGCGAACGCATCCGACGCGAGCTCGGCTACGCCCCGATCCGCACCTACGAGGAGGGAATGGCCGAAGCCGCCGCCTGGTGGCGGGGGCGGGGGTAGCTGACCCAGGCCGTTGGCCTGGGCTGAGGTGACGCGACCTTTCAGGCCGCAAAAACCATACGGCGAAGCGCAATTTGACGGCCTGAAGGGCCGTGTTCCGTTAGCCCAGGCCAACGGCCTGGGTCGCCTGGTGGCGGGCGCGGGAGTGAGGATGGTAATCTCCCGCGCCATGAGCAATCCACGCGTATTCTTCGACATTGAAGCCGACGGCGCGCCTCTCGGTCGCATCGTCATGGAACTGGCGGCCGACGTCGTTCCGAAAACCGCTGAAAACTTTCGCGCGCTCTCTACGGGCGAGCAGGGTTTCGGCTTTCAGGGCAGCACCTTCCACCGCGTCATCCCGAACTTCATGTGCCAGGGCGGCGATTTCACCAACCACAACGGCACGGGCGGCAAATCGATCTATGGCGCCAAGTTCGCGGACGAGAACTTCCAGCTCAAGCACACCGGGCCGGGGATTCTCTCGATGGCGAACGCCGGGCCGAACACCAACGGCTCGCAGTTCTTCCTGACCACCGCCAAGACCGCCTGGCTCGACGGCAAGCACGTCGTCTTCGGCCACGTCACCGAGGGGATGGACGTGGTCAAGAAGATCGAGTCCTACGGCAGCCAGGACGGCAGAACCAGCAAGAAGATCGTCGTCGCAAAGTCCGGCCAGCTCGACTGAGCAGGTAGGAAAAGATTGCCTGCATCTTGCTTCGCGTCTAGTTGACTCATCCGCATTGAAAACGCGAAAGGCACGCCCGTTCGGGCGTGCCCTCGTCACCTTCATTCGAACGGGCCTTCCTCAATCGTTGTCGAACGGATCGAAGATCGTGAAGCAGGTGTTGAATCCCCAGGCGCCGCCCGGCCAGTTGGGGTTGCCGAACTGGCAGCTGAAGCAGACGATGTCGTCGTCGTTCGGATTGGGGAGGTGGATCCAGCAGCCGCGGGTCCCCCCCGGGTCGGCGGCGGTGAGATCGAAGGAGGCATGGCCGGTGGCCGCGGTCCCGCCGGTCGCATTCAGCAGGATCCCCGCGCCGTCGGGTCCGACCGCCAGGCGGTAATAACCCGGAGCCACCTTTGCGTCCCTGCCGCCGTCGAGATAGGCGAGAGCGAACGGCTCGCCGCGGAGCGCTCCGTCGAGCCCGTTCTCCGTCGGGACGGCCATGGCGCCGGCCAAGAGCGAAGGTGTCGAGGAGAGGCCGAGGCTCGCGAGATCGGGGGTGACGCGGTGCGAGACGGCCGCGTTGCGGAAGCCGGTGGTCATCGAGTCGCGCAGGGTCTGATCCGCGCGGGTCTGGGCGGCCAGCGGGGCCGCGGCGAGAACGACGAGGGCGAGCGGGGCGAAGGGGCGGAGAAGGTTCTGAAAGCTCATTGGCGTATCGTCCTTTGGGGTTCCGGCCCGTCCGATATGGAGCGGGTCGTGTCCAAGTGAACGATGCGAACCGTGGGATTCCCTCACCTCGCGCCCAAAGAAGTGCGACACCTGCCATAAACTCCCATCGAAGGACCGGGAGGCATCTCATGACCGAACGCCGAGGCGCCGGGGGAACACCCGGCGGGATGGGCGAGTTCCTGATCGGATTGGTGATGGCGATCGCGGGCGGCTATCTGCTGACCACCCAAGTCACCGTGACCAGCGGAACTTGGCTGCTCTGGGGCCGTAGCGCGTTCGGGCTGTCGCTGATCCCGTTCATCTTCGGCATCGGCCTCTTGTTCTGGAACGGCCGCTCGATTTTCGGCTGGCTGCTGTTGCTCGGCGGCTCCGTGATCATCCTCGCCGGGATCTTGACCAACCTGGACATCTACTTCGAGCGCACCAGCCTGTTCAACACGCTGCTCATGCTCGTGCTCCTGTTCGGTGGAATCGGCCTGATGGCCCGCGGGGTTCGCGCGCACGGCGAGTGATCGAGGCGCGCCCCTCTTTCCTTTACCGCCGCACCTGCCAGAAGCTCTGCCCCTCTGCGTGCAGGGGGGTGAGCCTTTGGCGCAGTCTCGGCGGATCGCCGTGGCGGATAAGGTCGAACATGTCGTGCAGCAGAGCTTCAGCCTGGGCGAAATAGGAATGGCCGAGCAGGTCGACATCGAAATTCGGCACCGCGATCGTGTCGATGCTCGGCGCGACGGTGTACGGGGTGAAGTATCCCGCCCGCGGTGCGTCATGGAACTTCGAGGAGAGGTGGACCGCGAGATCGCGACGAGAGGCGTAGAGCGTGGTTTGCTCGGCGTGCTGGGGATACAGCGCCGCAAGGTCGAGGAATAGGTCGCGATCGACATCCGGCGCGGCGAGGAGGATCTGGCCGAACTTGACCTTCAAGCCGCTCAGGGCGTTCGATGCGTTCCGTTGGAGCGCACGGAGCAAGCCGCGGTTGCCCATGCTGTGGGCGATCACATGGATCTTCTCGGCCCCGCAGTTTGCGGCGAAATCGACCAAAAACTCGGTGATCGCCCGCTCGCTCGCCTCGATGCTCGCTTCGTCAGCCGTATAGGCCAGGACGCTGCCGCGAGAGGGCCAACTGAAAAACGCCGTGGCTCCCGGCACCGAAAGATCGCAACCGAGCTGTGCCGCCCGGATCGCTGCGTCCTCGAAACTGACGTTGTAGCCGTGGAGGAAGAAGACGGCCTGGGGCTCCCGGCGATTCTCGCGGGCCGCTGCGTCCATCGCCTCGCGGATCTCGGCGAAGAAAGGATCGCGCTCCTCGGTGAGGATCTCCTGCACGCGCAGCCGGTGGCGGCGGAAATCGAGGTGCAACAGGCGGCGCCAGATGGAGGTCGTGATCTCGCCGAAGCGATGCGCTTCCGGCACGAAGACGTTCACCCGCCCGTGCGTGATCTGGTCGTGACGCTCGCCGGTAAAACCCGCGCCGCCCGCCGCGGGCCTGCGGTTGGTACCGAACCAGACGGGATAGATGCGATCGCCGTCGGACTCCGCGTCGCCCCCTCGCGTTAGTGGTATGTCGAGAGCCACCGGTCCGCGCTTGATATCTCGCCATTCCGCCATTTCCAGGGTGAGCTCGGAGGTCAGCTCGCGGACGCGGCGCTCGACCGCGGCGCGGTCTGCGGCCTCCGTCGCCAGACGCCGCTCGATCGAGGACCGAATCTCTTCCGCGAGCGCGGTGTTCCCGGAGGCGACAGCCGCTTCGAGGTCGGCGAGCAGCTCGTCGAGCGAACGTTCGGGAGGCGTGGATCGGGGCATGGTGCGGGCGTTCCTCTCTCAGGTGAATCGTTTCCACAGAGTTACGCGATTTTATCGAGGATGGCGCGCCGGAACCCATCTTCCCGCAGCTTGATCTAAGCTTCGATCATGATCCCCTTCCCGCTCCGCTTTTCGCCCCTCCGTCTCGTTCTCGTCTCGGCTCTCCTCGCCCTGCTCTTGGCGCCGTCGACCGGCAAGGCGGCCTCGAAACCGACGGTTTCCGCCGCCGGGCTCGCGGCGCTCGCCGAGATCGAGCGCTTGGCGAATGAGGAGCAGAAAGTGCAGACGGCGTACGACCAGGCGGTCGCTCTGCTCGAATCGGCCCGGGCGGCGGGGGACGAGCCGCTCGCGACCCGCGCGTTGATCAAGGCGGTGAAGATGAAGACCGGCCTTTCGGGCTATGAGACGGCGGTGCGCTTCCTGCGCGAGCAGGAATGGCCGAAGGGGCAAGAAGAGCGCGCGGTGCTCGATCTTTCCTATGGCGCGGCGCTGGTGAGCTACCTTGGCGCCTACTCTTGGGAGATCCGCCACCGCGAACGGGTGACCGGCACCGAGAAGGTCGATCTTGCGGCCTGGACGCACGACCAGATCGCCACGGAGGCGATCGCCGCCCACGCCCGTGCCTGGGGCGCGCGGGAGGCCTTGGGCGCTCTGCCGGTCGCCGCCTGGGGGGAGTTCCTCACCGTCAACGACTTCCCGACGGGGGTACGCGGCACGCTGCGCGATGCGGTGTCCTACCTGTTCGCCGAGCTGCTGGCCGACACCTCGATCTGGTCGCCGGCGCAGGAGAACGGCACCTGGCGGCTCGATCGCGCGGCGCTCGTGGCCGACTCGCCGCCCGCTGTAAAGCTTGACGATCCGGCGGTCCATCCGCTCGCGAAGCTCGTGGTGGTGCTCGCCGACCTCGAAGCCTGGCATCGACGCGGCGGTCGGAAAGCCGCGGAGCTGGAGGCGTGGCTCGAGCGGGTACGCCATCTATCCACCGCCTTGGATGGCGCGGAGGATCGGGCGTTTCTCACCCATCAGCTCGCGACGCGGCTTGCCGATCCGGTGCGCGGCTACCGCTCGGTCTCCTGGTGGTCGTGGGGACAGGCGGCGCTCGCCCAACGGATGCGGCAGGAGGAGCGGCCGGATGCCTTGATCGAAGCGCGGAAGATCGCGCTCGCAGGTTTGAAGGCGTATCCCGGTTCGCCTGGCGGGGCCGCCTGCCGGCGGATCGCGCGCGAAATCGAGGCGCCCGACTTTTCGGTCCAGTCGATGGCGAGCGACGGGGCCAAAAGACGCTCGCTCCAAGTGCGCCACAAGAACCTGCCCGCGCTCTATTTCCGCGCCTACCGGCTGGATCTCGGCGGTTGGATCGAGCATGGCGGCGCGCTGCCCTTGGGTGAGGAAGCCGAGGAAGCCGAGCCCTCCGAGAAGCTGCTCGGACGAACGCCCGAAACCGCCTGGGCGATCAAGCTGCCGGCGACGCCCGATTTCTCCACCCACATCACTTACGTGACGCCGCCCCTGACCCTGCCGGGCGCCTATGCGATCGTGATTTCGGCGCGCGAGGATTTTCGCCCGGCGGGCAACCGCCTGCTCGCGGTGCGGTTGGTCATAGGCGACCTGGTGCTCGGCGTCCGCGGAGTGGAAGAAGGCAAACTGGCCGTCCTCGTGCTCGACGGCGAGACCGGCCGGGCGTTCCCGGGGGCGGAGGTTCGCCTCTATCGCCGGGGCGAGTCGGCGGATGAATCGGTGGTCGTCGCGACGTCGACTTCCGGCGCCGACGGCTTCGTTCGCTTGCAGGAGCCGGGCACCGAGCTCGCCTCCGATGCGGGTGAAAAGCTCGATCCGGAGGTGAATCCCGGAACCTACCGGGAATACTTCCTCGTCGCGCGAAAAGGTGAGTCGGCGGCTTATGCCGATCTCGGCTGGATGCAGCCCGCCGTCCCGGAGGCCGAGTCGTCGCAGGGCTTGGTGTTCACCGATCGAGCGGTCTACCGGCCGGGGCAGAAAGTGCTCTGGAAGGTGCTCGCCTATCGCGGGCGAAGCGGGGAAGAACCGCGTCTGCTGCCCGCAGCCGAGGTGAAGATCACGCTCACCGACCCGGTGGGGGAAGAGGCCGGTTCCGCGACGGTGACGACCAACGCCTACGGTACGGCGTCCGGCGAGCTGGTGATTCCAACCGGCCGCACGCTTGGTGCCTGGTCGCTCGCGGTCACAGTCGGGACCTCGGGCGGCGGGGGTGCCTCGATCCAGGTCGAGGAGTACAAGCGGCCGACGTTCGAGGTTCTGCTCGACGCTCCGGCCGAACCCCTTCGGCTGAACCGGCCGGCGAAACTGACCGGCACGGCGCGCTACCTGTTCGGTCTGCCGGTGACCGGCGGCGAGGGCGTACAGGCCACCTGGCAGGTGACGCGCGAGCCGGTCTACCCCTATTGGTGGGGTTATTGGGGCTGGCGCGCTCCGCAGAGCGAGAGCGAGCGGGTGGCGGCGGGGGAGGCGAAGCTCGGGACGGACGGCACCTTCACCGTGGCGTTCACGCCGGAAGCGGACGAGCGCCTGGCGCGCGACGTGAGCTATCGCTTCCGGATCAGCGCCGCGGTCACCGACGAAGGGGGCGAGACCCGCGAGGCGGAGCGCTCGTACCGCGTCGGTTTCGTCGCGATCGAGGCGGCGCTCGAAGCCGATCGCCAGTTCTTCACCGCCGGAACCCCTGCGGAGCCGAACGAGATCACCGTCCTGCGCAACGACCTCGACGGCGCGCCGCGCGCCGGCCGCGGGACGTGGCGGCTGCTCGCGCTGCGCCGGCCCGACCGGCCGCTGTTGCCGAGCGAGGAGCCGATCCTGGCGCCGCCGGGTGCGACGACTCCGGGGGCCGCCGGCCCGACCGTCACCCCGGGCGATCGGCAGCGCCCGCGCTGGGAGCCCTACGGCGGGTTCGAGCGGGCGCTCCGCAGTTGGGACGACGGCGCGGAAGTCGCCCGCGGCGAGCTGAGCCACGACGCTACGGGACGCGCTACGGTCGAACTGCCGGCGCTCGAACCGGGGGCCTATCGCCTGCGCTACGAGACGATCGACGACTTCGGCGCCCGGGCCGAGGCGCAGGGCGAATGGATCGTGGTCGATCCGGCCGGCCCGGCGGCCCCCTTGCCCGTCGCCGCCGTTCTGGCGATCGAGAAGCGGACGGTCCGGGTCGGCGAGACCGCGCGGTTGCTGGTCCATTCCGGCTTCCCGGGCCAGGAGCTGATCCTCGAAACGTACCAGTCCGGCCGGTTGCGCGAGCGGCGCCGTCTGGTGGCGGAAGATCATCCGCTCTTGATCGACATACCCGTCGGCCCGGCCGATCGCGGCGGGCTCTTCGTCCGCCTTTTCGCCCTGCGCGATTTCCAGAGCCTGGAGTCGTCGCTCACGATCGAGGTCCCTTGGGACGATCACAACCTCTCCGTCGAGCTCGCGAGCTTCCGCGACCGGATTCGTCCCGGCGACAAGGAGTCGTGGAAGGTCGTGGTGCGCGAGCCGGCGTCCGCCGGTTCGAAAAGCGCTTCCGGCGACGACAGCCGTGCTCCGGTCGCCGCGGCGGAGCTGCTCGCTTCGATGTACGACCGTTCCCTGGATGCGTTCGCCCCGTACGATCCGCCCTCGCCGCTCCGGCTGTTTCCGCGCCGCACCGATGCGCCCTCCGGCGCCCGTTTGAGCCTGGGAGTGAACGGCGCCCGATACCTGGACGATGACGATCTCGTCACGCTGCCGGATAGCGTCGAATTCCGGGAGGACGAGTTGCAGAGAGTGGGTCCCTACGGCCTGGGCGGGCCGGGATGGCGGGGTAGAGGTGGGTTTTTCGCGCAGCGCGCCGCCGCCCCGGGGCAGGCGGAAGATGTGGTCATGACGAGCGAAGCGGCGGCCACGGTGGCCCCGGTCGAGGTTCCCAAGATCCCGATTCCCACGCCGGCCCCTCCGCCGCCCCCTCCGCCGCCCGCCGCCCCGGTGCCACTCCGTTCGAGCTTTGCCGAGACGGCGTTCTGGCAGCCCCATCTGCTCACCGGAGCCGACGGCTCGGCGGCGATCGAATTCACCGTGCCCGATTCGCTCACCTCATGGAGCGTCTGGGTCCACGCGATTGGTCGCGACTTCCGCTCCGGCTCGGTCCACGCCGAAACGCGCAGCGCCAAGTCTCTGATGGTCCGCCCCTACCTGCCGCGTTTCCTGCGCGAAGGGGACCGGGCGGAGATCCGCGCGGTGGTCAACAACGCGGGCGAAACCCCGCTCTCGGGCGAGGTCCGCCTGGAGCTGGTGGACGGTGCGACCCAAGAAGACAGCCTTGCCGCCTTCGGTCTCACGCCGGCAGCGGCGGTTTTGGCCTTTACGGTCGAGCCGGGAGGCGGCGCCACGGTGGTCTTCCCGCTCGCCGTGCCGAAGGCGGTGGGGGAGGTGGAATTCCGCGTCACCGCCCGTTCCTCCGGCCCCGAGGGCGCTCTTTCCGACGGTGAGCTGCGGGCGCTGCCGATCCTGCCGAGCCGTCTCCATCTCGCGCAGTCGCGCTTCGCCGCCCTGCGTGGAAACGAGACGCGAACCCTCGAATTCGCCGATCTGGCGCAGCCCGATCCGACCCGCGCCTCCGAGCAATTGGTGGTGACGCTCGACGCCCAGCTGTTCTACGGCGTGCTCGACGCGCTCCCCTACCTGATCGACTATCCGTACGAATGCACCGAGCAGACGCTCAATCGTTTCCTGTCGACCGGCATCGTCCGCAGCCTGTTCGATCGCTACCCCGCGGTGGCCGAGATGGCGGCGCAGATGGCCAAGCGCGAAACCGCCACCGAGGCATGGAACGCCGACGATCCGAACCGCCGCATGCTGCTCGAAGAGACCCCCTGGCTCGCGGTCTCCAGAGGGAGGCGCGGTGGGCGCGAAGGCGAGGATCAAGATCTGATCCGCGTGCTCGATCCGAAGATCGCGGAAGCCCAGAGGAACGCCTCGCTCGCCAAGCTCGCAGACGCCCAGCTCTCGAGCGGAGCCTTCCCCTGGTGGCCGGGCGGCCCGGCGTCGGACTACATGACGATCTACCTTCTGTTGGGCTTTGCCCGCGCGACGGAGTTCGGCGTGGAGGTGCCGCAGGATCTGGTCCAGAAAGGTTGGGGATACCTTGGGCAGCGCTACAAAAACGAGTGGGCGGCCGAGATCACGAAGAAGGACGCCTGCTGCGTCGAGCTGCTCACCCTGCTCAACTACGTCGCCTCCGCCTATCCCGATCCGTCTTGGATGGCCGGCGCGCTCGACCCGGCCGACCGGACGCGGATCGCCGATTTCAGTTTCGCGCACTGGCGGGAGCATTCGCCTTATTTGAAAGGCCTGCTCGCGCTCACCCTCCACCGCATGGATCGGGATGCCGACGCCCAACTGGTGTTCGACAGCGTGATGGATTCGGCCCGCACCACGCGCGACGAAGGGACGTTCTGGCAACCGGAAGAGCGCTCCTGGCTCTGGTACCAAGACACGATCGAGAGCCACGCCTTCGCCCTGCGCACCCTGTTGGAGCTGCGCCCCGAAGATCCGCGCCTGCCCGGCCTGGTGCAGTGGATTTTCCTGCAAAAGAAACTCGGTCACTGGCAGAGCACGCGAGCCACCGCCGAGGTGCTCTACTCGCTCGCCGCTTACCTTGAGAAAGAGAAACAGCTCGGCGCCCGGGAGGCCGCGACCGTCGCGGTCTCCGGCGTCCCCTCGGGCACCACGAGATTCGTCTTCGAGCCCGATCGCTTCACCGGCAAGCACAACCAGATCGTCATCCCCGGCGCGGCCGTCGATGCGGCGGTTGCCGCCTCCCCGAAGGGCGGTCAGGTTGTCGTCACCCAAGAGACCCCCGGCTTAATGTTCGCCTCGGCCACCTGGCATTTCGCGACCGACCAGTTGCCGACGCAAGCGAGCGGCGACCTGTTCCACGTCGAGCGCCACTACTTCCGCCGTCTGCGCGGAGGAGCCGAAACCACCCTCGAACCGCTCGCGGCGGACGCCACCCTTAAAGTCGGCGACGAAATCGAAGTCCAACTCACGATCAGCAGCCGAGCCCCGGCCGAATACGTCCACCTCCGAGACCCCCGAGCCGCCGGCTTCGAACCCGGTGTCGTCCACTCCGGCTACGCCTACGATCTAGGCCTGGGCCGCTACGAAGAAACCCGCGACGCCGCTACCGACTTCTTCTTCGAATACCTTCCCTCCGGCACCTACACCCTCAAATATCGCCTGAGGGCGAACGTCGCCGGAACCTTCCGCGTCGGCCCGGCGACGTTGCAAAGTCTCTATGCGCCGGAGTTCGTGGCGTACTCGACGGGAGAGGTGGTGCGGGTGGCGGGGGAGTGAGTGCCGCGGAGAGAGAGGGCCTCCCGGTCAGGCCTTTACACTGGGCTTGAAGATATGGATGGTCTCGCCGCGCGCTAGCATCTCCACCAGCTGGGCGATGCGCCCGGCGCGCGTCTCGGCCTTCACGGCCGTCTGTATGCGCCACAGTATCGCGTAGCGATTGGCCGCGTTGATCGTTGCAAAGAAGGCCTTGGCCCTCGGCTCGGCTTCCAGCGCCGCCACCAGGTCCTCGGGCACCGCGGACGTGCGCGCTCCGTCGTAGGCCTTCGCCCAGCGTCCGTCGGCCTTGGCGGCCTCGATCTGCGCGTAGCCCGGCGCCTGCATTCGCCCCGATTCGATGAGCGTCGCGACCTTGTCGACGTTGATCTTCGACCAAATGCTGCGCGCGCGCCGCGGCGTGAAGCGCTGGAGAAAGTGCTGGTCGTCGAGGCCCTTCTTCTGGCTGTCGATCCAGCCCCAACAGAGCGCGATCTCCACCGCCTCGGGGTAGGTGACGCTGGGTTCCTTGGCGCCCCGCTTGGCGATCTTGAGCCAGAGGCCGTCGGAGGTGGCGTGATTCTTCTTCAGCCAGGTCTCGAATGCCTTGGCGCTCTTGAACAAGGTCGGGGAGGAGTCGGGTTGGATGGCGGATTTGGCGGTGGGCATCGCATGGAGTGTGCCGCAAGGGAACCGGCGCGGTTCGCTGCAAGGATATGTGCCGAATCGGAAAAGCTCAACCGTGGCCGGGGGGCAGAGCGCTACACTCCCTCCCCGCCATGCTCCCGCGCCGCCGTCTCCACCGCCTCGTCTTTCTCGCCGCGGGCCTCTACAACATCGGCTGGGGAATTTTCTCCGCGCTCGATCCGCAGTGGCTGTTCCGGTGGAGCGGCATGCCTCGGCTCAATCATCCTTCGATCTTCGCCTGCCTCGCGATGGTGATCGGGCTCTACGGCATCTTGTATCTGGAGGTCGCCCGGGTTCCGGAGCGGGGTTGGTTGCTCGCTGCGGTCGGCTTGGTCGGCAAGATCCTCGGCCCGCTCGGTGTCGCGGTCTTGATCTGGCGCGGGGAGTGGCCGCTCGCGTCGATCGTCTTGTGCGTCACCAACGATTTCATCTGGTGGCTGCCGTTTGGGCTCTATCTGTGGGACGCGTGGCCGTTCTTTCGGCGGGACTTCCTTGCGCCGGGGGCACCGCTCTAAACGAAGAAAGGCCGCCCCCTACCGCCGGGACGGCCCCGAGATGCTCATCGAGCAGTGCTCGATCAGAAATCGAACGCCACGGAGACCAGGAATTCCCGCGGCGTCTGGTAGTCGTCCTCGCTGGTGATCCGGCCATAGCCGGTGCAGTTCCTTGACGGCTTGTCGTTCGGGCCGCAGTTGCCGACCGGCTGCCAGGGTAGGACGTTGCCGGCGGCATCGCGGCCGGAACGGCCGGAGATCTGGTACTCGATCAGAGCGTGGTTGTTGGTGACGTTCGCGACGCTCAGCTTAAGGAAGGTCCGGAAATCCTTGACCAGCGGCAGGTCGTAGCGGATGGAAGTGCCCAGGCTCCACCAGTCGTCGAAGCGGAACGCGCCGCGGCGGCTGAAGTAATGGGTGTAGGTGCCGCTGTCGCCCAAGTAGGCGGGATCGTCGCGGTACGGAACGGCGGCGGTCCGGCTGAAGGCCGCGCCGGATTCATACAGCAGGGAGCCGCCTACGGTGAGCGCGCCGCGCCTTTGCCAGTCGAAGCGGTAGGTCGCGAGCGCGTTCAGTCGATGCGGAATGTCCTCGGCGAGCGTACCCGTCGGGTTGGTCGCGTTCGGATCGGTCGAGCGGGCGTAGTTGCCGATCGGCGAACCGGAGGCCGGAGTGTTCTCCCCCTCCCCTTCATAGTTGCCGCGGAGCCGGGAGTAGGTGTAGTTGCCGACGAATTGCAGCCTGGAGTTGGGTCGGTAGTTCCAGACCGCCGTGAGCGCTTGATATTTCCGATTCGCGAGGCCGTTGTTCGCCCAGACGATGCTGTCGACGGTGGCGAAATTCGGCGTGCCGTCGGGACCCGGAACCGTGGTGACGTTGCCGCTCGGGCAGGGCTGGTCGAAGCTGAGCCCGAAATCGCAGGCCCCGCCGACGAAATCGTCGAGCAGGTTCTTATACCGCCGGTTGACGTAGGTGAGTACGATCGAGCCGGTATTGCCGGGCAGCGCGTGGCGGACGGAGAGGTTGATGTCCTCCGCGTACGGGGCCTCGATGTTGTGCGCGAGATAGGTGGTCGGGAATTGCGGGCTGATGAAGCTCGTCACGATGGGCCAATACGCATCGTTGCGCAAGGCGGCCTGCACCTCGTCGGCCGTGGCGTTGATCAGGTCCGGGCCGAGGTAGAACGTCTCGATCCGGGGCGCGGCCGATACGCCGGTCACGCTATTGGCGACGCTGTCGTTGAAGCGACTGGAATATTTGCCATAGGTTGCCTGGAGCTGCCAGGTGTCGGTCAAGCTGTAGGTGATGCCGAGTCGCGGCGAGATGTCGGAGAACGACAGGTTGAACTGCGCAAGCGGCCCCGTGCCCTTGTACTTGTCGTAGCGGACCCCAATGTCGAAGCGGAACTTCGACAGGTTGATCGTGTCCTGCACGTAGGCCGCCGTGTTCTTGAGCGTCTGGTCGCCTCCGAGCGGCAGGGCCTCCCAGCGCAGAGCGTTGCCGAAGAGCAGGTTGAAGCGCGGCGAGCCGTTGACCGTGCCGGCCGCGAAGTCCGGATTGAAGGCGAGCAGGTTGAAACCGGTCGAAGACTGGCGGTTCTCGCCGCCGGTCAGCGACTTGACGTACTGGACGCCCCCTTCGATCGTATGGGCGCCGTAGCGACCGCCGTTGATCAGGTGGGTGACGGACAGCGCCGCGGTGTCGTTGTCGCGCAGGCTCGGGTCGTTCGCGTCCCACCAGTGATTGTGGAACACCTGGAAGTTGGTCAGGTCGATGAACGGGTCGCCGTTGGCCGGGTTGCCGCCGGCCGAGATCGAAACCCTTTTCCGGGTCGCCTGGAAATCGGCGAACGTGGTCGCGGTGAACACTT
>Ga0268264_10001234_pt1 | contig 24544 bp, 21 predicted proteins | sample KBSSwiS32_FD_190357 | JGI IMG/M metagenome (GOLD analysis project Ga0268264, IMG submission 190357) | Switchgrass rhizosphere microbial communities from Kellogg Biological Station, Michigan, USA - KBS Switchgrass S3-2 (SPAdes) (version 2) | ecosystem: Host-associated > Plants > Roots >...
CATCGTGACCACCATCGAGCCCAAGAGCGAATGGTATCCCGCCGAGGACTATCACCAGGATTATTGGGCCGGTGAAGGCCAGCGGAACCCCTATTGCATCGCGCTCATCCCGCCCAAGCTTCAGAAGCTGCGGAAGAGCTTCCAGGCGCGGACGAAGAGCGCGGCGGCGACGGCTTAGCGACCGCTCCCCCCGCGCTCGGCAGGGGGAGGGTGCTTGCCTGATAGTTAGTTGCCAGAGGGCGCTGCAGTTGCCTCAGCAGGGGCTGGTGCTGGAGTCGTTGGAACTACCGCCGCCGGGACGGCGGCCGGTGCAGCAGCGGACCGGCGCGCGATCTCGGCATCGAGCGCTGTGAAGAAGGTGCCGTATGGCTCTCCCACCTTCACAAGCTTGCCGTCGGTAAATGCGGTTGCGAAGAGCCCCCGCGACTTGCTCTCCGCCTCGATCAGATTGAGCCGGACTCGCGCCTGGTTGGAGCCATTATCTTCGACCAGGATGGAGGCTTTCTGAGTCCGCTTCTTTTTCCCGACGCCCCACAGGATATTGTAGATGATCTTGCCCTTCGTTTCCGTGACGGCACTGATCGTCCCAGCATCCTTGCTGGCGTTGATATCGATGTAACCAAGCGTCTGCAGGGCAGAGATCGATGCGGTGAAAGCGACATTCGCGGGCACCGAGTAGCTGCGAGCTTGAGCAGCCGCCAACTCGGTTTCCGACAGTTCTACAGGCTTGTTTTCAGCCGCCGCTGCGGACGTCACGCTCAAAGCGGCGAGCGAAATAGCCGCCGCAAACTTCATCGTACGATTCACTTTGAGACCCCCCGGTTATGAAAAAAGATCGAGCGTCCCGGCTCGATCCGGCTGTGACCGTAAGTATCTGTGTTGTAATGTACAAGCGCAAAGGATGGTTACCGTTCGCGGGCCGCCGCCCGCCTCAGCCGATCGTTGATTGCGGCGCCGAGACCGCGGTCCGGCACTGGCGCGACGGCGATGCGCGGCTTGGCCGAACCGTCGGCCTGGTGGAGCAGGTCGAAGAGTCGTGCCGCAGCTTCGGTGAGATCGCCTGAAGGACTGAGGTTCGAGTCTCCGCCAATCGCCCCGAGCCCGATCAGATACTCATCGTCCGACGCATCCGTGACGCCGAGCCGCAGCGGTTTCGACGGCGCGTAATGGCTCGCAAGCTGTCCCGGCGCCTCGATTTGATCGCTGCGCGCCAGTTCCGCCGCGATCTCGATCGGACCTCGCCGGAGCAGGCGTAGCACGCCATCGGTTGCGGCGACGATGGTCGATTCAATTCCGCGCTGCGTACGTCCTGAATCGACGATCAGCGGAATTCGGCCGCCCAGGCTTTTCATCACATGCTCGGCGCGGGTCGGACTGATCGCGCCGCTGGCATTGGCCGACGGTGCGGCGAGCGGGCGTCCCACCGCCTTCAGCAACGCCTGTATGGCGGGGTGCGCGGGCACTCGTAGGCCGATTGTTGTGAGGCCGGCGGTGACGATCGAAGCAATACCGGCGTCCTCGCGTAGTGGAACGACGAGCGTCAGCGGGCCGGGCCAATGCTCCTCGGCGAGAGCGCGCGCGAGTTCGTCAAACTCGCCGATCCGCTCGGCCGCCGCGAGGTTAGGCACGTGGACAATCAACGGGTTGAAGCCCGGTCTTCCCTTGGCTTCATAGATTCGGGCGACCGCATCGGCATTCGTCGCGTCGGCGGCGAGGCCATAGACCGTCTCGGTCGCGACCGCGACCGGCGCGCCGGCAAGGATCAGCCGCGCGGCTTCGGTGATGGTCTCGTCGGAAAAGGGGAGGGTTTTTGTGATCGTCATGCTGAACTGGTTTCAGCATCCATTGTGGAAGCGGACGCAGCCCTTCACGAAAATGGACCCTGAAACAAGTTCAGGGTGACGTATGTGGGTTCAGGCGCGTTCGTGATCCGCCAGTTGCGCCAAGTCGATCCCGAGCCGCTGCATGCGCGCTCGGATCTGCGGCCATTCCTCGGAAACGAAGCGGCTTCGCTCGGAATCGCGGAGCCGTATCCGCGCGCCCGGAGCGACGAACATGCCAACTCCGCGCTTGACGACGATCAGGCCCTCGTCCTGGAATCCCTGGTACGCCTTGGCGACCGTCAGCGGGTTCGCCTGCTCCTCGGCGGCTAGCGCGCGGACCGAGGGGAGGGGATCGCCGTCGCCATATTTTCCGGCGAGGATCGCGTCGGCGATAATCTCGCGCAGGCGGACGTAGACCGGCTTGTCGTGATGGGTGCGAAGCGTCATGCTGTCATAATACAGCGTTGCAGAGCAAATTCAATGATTAATCCTCCCCGGAACGGGGAAGTGGCAGACGCGCGACAGCGCGGCTGACGGAGGGGTCGACCCCTCCACCGCCTCGCTACGCTCGACGGTCCCCCTCCCCGTTCCGGGGAGGATTAGGCGGTTGCCACCGCCTGGCCACGTTGGCGACCTCCGGCCTCGGCCGATCTTCGAGCTCGCGCGCTGGGTGGCCGATGAAGATGAAGCCGGCGATTCGCTCGCCTGGCGAACAAAAGGCTGCATTCACCATCGGCGAGTAAGCCTGCCACCCGGTGACCCAGCCCGCGACATAGCCGACGGCGTGTGCGGCGGTGAGCAGGTTCATGCCCGCGGTGCCGCACGACAGCTGCTGTTCCCAGACCGGAATCTTGTGTCCTTCGACGGGGGCCGAGACGAGCACCACCAGCTGCCCTGCATAATGAGCGAACTCGACGGCCTTTTCATGGATCGCTGGAGGCGCGCCCGGATCCTCGGCCGTGAGTGCCCGGCCCAGCAGGCGAGCAAGGTCTTCGCGCTGGTCGTCGCCGACCAGGACGAAACGCCACGGAGTGAGCTTGCCGTGGTCCGGAATCCGGGCTGCGATCGTCAGGATGCGCTGCATCTCCTCGGGGGTCGGGCCGGGTCCGACGAGTTCGCGCGGCTTCCCGGAACGCCGAGTCTCGAGGAGCGAAAGGATCGATGAAAGGTCATTGAGCATCGACTAGCGCGATAGCCGCCGCGCCTGCCTGCAACAATCGGCTTCACAAGCCGGTTTTGCCCGCTAGGTTCGCGAATTCGCGCTGGGCAGCGCAGGGGAGAGATGAGTATGGTCGATACTCCGGCCGTCGAGGAACCGGGCGCACCCGATATCAGCCATCAAAATCCAGGCGAAAAGAAGACCTGGTTCGGTCACCCGCGGCAATTGGCGCGGCTGTTTACCACCGAAATGTGGGAGCGGTTCGGCTATTACGGCATGCGGGCGCTGCTGACGCTCTATCTGACCAAGCATTTCCTCTTCTCTGACAGCCAGGCGACCGGGCTCTACGGCGGATACACTGCGCTGGTGTATCTGACGCCGCTGGTTGGCGGGCTGCTCGCCGACCAGTTCCTCGGCTCCAAGCGCGCGATAAAGTCCGGCGCTATCATCATGGCTATCGGCTACTTCACGCTCGCGTTCGGCGGTGCGCCAGCGAAGCCCTACGCAATGGTCGACGGCAAACGGTACGAAGTCGTGGTCGACAATTTTGTCGACCGTCCAACGAGCGACCCACAAGAGGCCCGGTACCTGATCGACGGCGGCAAGAAGCTGCTGATCCGCGGCAACGAGGACGGCTCGATCTCGCTGCTCGATAATGGCGCCGAGGCGAAGCACCTGCCCAAGGGATCGATGGAGGCGGGGGCCGACCGCAACTCGCTCACGGTCGCCATCATGCTGATCGCGCTTTCGCTGATCTCGGTCGGCAACGGCTTCTTCAAGCCGAACATCTCGACGATCGTGGGCACGCTCTACGCGCAGGGCGACCGGCGGCGCGATGCCGGCTTCACCATCTTCTACATGGGCATCAACCTGGGTTCGGTCCTCGGGCAGCTCTTCTGCCCGGTACTGGCGGACTGGATAGGCTGGTGGGCCGGTCTGAGCCTCGCCGGAGTGGGGATGCTGATCAGCTACTGTCTGATGCAGTTCGATGGAGGTCGTTTGGCGGGCTACGGCGACCGGCCTGCCGACGCGCCCAACCGCGACGTCGCCATCTATATCGGCGCGCTCGTCGCGGTGCCGGTGCTGGTGTTCCTGTTCACCAACCTCATGAACTCCGCTCCGGCCGCCGAGGGATCGGGCTTTGTCGGCTACCTCATATCGCTGTCGCTGATGGGCAAATTGCTATTCGGAACCTTCGTGATCAGCGTGCCGGCGATCCTCATTTGGTCCTATACCAAGGGAACGCGGACGGAAGCGCAGATGATGACCGCCGCGATGGTGCTCATCGTCTTCAACGTCTTCTTCTGGACCTTGTTCGAGCAAGCGGGCTCATCGCTGACCCTGTTCGCCGACCGGAATACGGACCGGAGCGTGTTCGGCCTGTTCACGATGTCGGCCCCCAGACCCAGGCAGTTCAATCCTGCCTGCATCGTGCTGTTCGCGCCGCTGATGAGCATGCTCTGGGTGTTCCTCGCGAAGCGCGGATTGGAACCCTCGATCCCGATCAAATTCTCGATCGCGCTGGCCGGGGTCGGAGCAGGGTTCCTGTTCCTGGTTTGGGGCTCGACCTTTGCCGGCCCCGCCAACAACTTCCAGGTCGGCCTGTGGTGGCTGGGCGGGCTCTACCTGCTCCACTCGCTCGCCGAGCTCTGCATTTCGCCGGTGGGCCTCAGCATGATCACCAAGCTTTCGATCGCGCGTGTCGTCGGGCTGATGATGGGCGTGTGGTTCCTGTCGATTTCGGTCGCCCAATATTTCGCCGGGATGGTCGCGCAGTTCGCCAGCGTCGAGACCGTCGGCGGCCAGGTGACGAACCTCAAGGTGAGCCTCGAGGCCTATACCTCGACCTTCACCACCATCGCCTGGATCGCGATCGCTGCCGGCGGGCTGCTTTTCCTCCTTTCCTGGCCGCTCCAGAAATGGATGCACGGCGTCAAATGACGACCCGATTGCTGGCCATTGCCGCTGCCTCGCTCGCGCTAAGTGCATGCGCTGCGCTAGAGGAAAAGCCCAAGCCCGCGGCGGCGATCCGGATCAATGAGGATCCGTATCCGTCGACCTACCAGCGCTATCCCGGCGTCCTGACCGTCATCCGCCATGCGACGGTGATCGACGGCGACGCCCACCAGATCACCAACGGTACCGTCGTGTTCGGTGACGGGGTGATCAAGGAGGTCGGCGGGCCCGAACTCGCTTCGCCGGCGGGAGCGGTGGAGATCGATGGCTCCGGCAAGTTCGTGACCCCCGGTATCATCGACGTTCACAGCCATCTCGGCGACTATCCGTCGCCCGGCGTTCAGGCCCTTTCGGACGGCAATGAGGCGACCTCGCCGGTGCGGCCCGAAGTCTGGGCCGAACACAGCGTCTGGCCGCAGGACCCGGGCTTCTCGCGGGCGCTAATGAACGGCGGAGTTACGACCCTGCAGGTGCTGCCCGGCTCGGCCAACCTGTTCGGCGGCCGCTCTGTCGTATTGAAGAACGTCCCGGGCCGTACAGCGCAGGACATGAAATTCCCCGGTGCGCCCTACGGACTCAAGATGGCGTGCGGCGAAAATCCCAAGCGGGTCTACGGCTCCAAGGGCAACATGCCGCAGACACGCATGGGCAATATCGCTCTCGCTCGGGCGACCTGGATCAAGGCCCAGGCCTACAAGCGCAAGTGGGACAAATATTACAAGAACGGCGGCGACATGCCCGAGCGCGATCTTGCGATGGATACGCTGAAAGGCGTGCTCGAAGGCAAGATCCTGGTGCAGAACCACTGCTATCGCGCCGACGAAATGGCCAACATGATCGATATGTCGAAGGAGTTCGGCTATCACATCACCGCGTTCCATCACGCGATCGAGGCCTATAAGATCGCCGACGTCCTGGCGGCGAACGACATCTGCGCGGTGATGTGGGCCGACTGGTACGGCTTCAAGATGGAAGCCTATGACGCGATCAAGGAAAACATCCCGCTGGTTCACAATGCGGGGGCCTGCGCGATCGTCCATTCCGACGACGCCAACTACATCCAGCGGCTGAACCAGGAGGCGGCGAAGGCCCTCGCCGACGGCACACGCGCCGGAATCCCGAATTTGAGCGAAGCCGTCGCCTGGGAATGGCTGAGCAAAAACCCCGCCAAGGCGCTCGGCATCCTCGACAAGACCGGAACACTGGCGGCCGGGAAAATGGCCGACGTCGTCCTGTGGAACGGCGATCCGTTCAGCGACTATACGCGGCCCGAGCGCGTGTGGGTCGATGGGGCGGAAATGTACGATGCCAACGACCCGAAAAAACGCCCGCTCAGCGACTTCGAGCTCGGCCAGCCGGGCGAAGGGGATGTGAAGTGATCCGCAGCATCGCCGCCGCGTTTCTGCTCGCGACTGCCGCTCCCGCCGGCGCCCAGACTTTCGCGATCGTCAACGGCACCGTCGCGCTCGGCGACGGGTCGCAGCCGATACCTAATGGCACGGTTGTCATCCGCGATGGGCGTATCGTCGCCGCGGGAGGCATGAGGATGAAGCTCCCCGCCGGGACGCAGGTGATCGACGCGACCGGCAAGTGGGTGACCCCGGGGATTGTCGCCGGCTTCTCGCGGCTTGGCCTTGCCGATGTCGACCTGTCGGCCGAGGGTGCAGACGACACCAACAACAACGGGCCGTTCAACGCTGCCATCGACGTCGTTCCCGCCATCAATCCCCTGTACCAAACCGTCGGTGTGAACCGCGCCGACGGAGTGACGCGGGCGCTCGTCGCTCCGAGCGCGGGCAAGAGCATCTTCGCCGGGCAGGGTGCCGTGATCGACACCGGCGCCGACATGGATCCGATTACCGCTGCGCGGAAGTTCCAGTTCGTCGAGCTTGGCGAGACTGGCAAGGACAAAGCGGGCGGGTCGCGAGCTTCGGCCTACGTCCTGTTCCGCAACGCGCTGCGTGAGGCGGCGGAGCTGTCGGGCGTCGCCCGGCCGATCGCGGTGCGGCATCAGCGCAGCGAAGACGTATTGCTCACCCGCTTCGACGCCGCCGCGCTTCTTCCGGTCTTGCAGGGCAGGCAATATCTGTTCGTGCACGTCGAGCGTGCCAGCGACATCCTTCAAGTGCTCGAGCTCAAGCGCGAGTTCCGAGCGCTGAAGATCGTGCTGGTCGGGGCGAGCGAGGGCTGGCTGGTCGCGGACCGGATCGCGCGATCCGGAATCCCGGTCATCGCATCGGCGGTGAACGATCTGCCGGCTTCGTTCGAGCAGCTTGCGGCGACCCAGTCGAACGTTGGGCGGATGCGCTCCGCCGGGGTCAATGTCTCGATCGGGATGATCGACGACAATGACACCCGAAACCTGTTCATGGAGCGGCAGTACGCGGCCAATCTCGTCGGCTTGCAGAAAGTGCCCGGAGCGACTGGCGTCAGTTGGGGCGACGCGCTGGCGATGATCACCTCCCGGCCCGCGCAGGCGGTCGGAATGGGCGGCGAGATCGGCAGCCTCGCGCCGGGCCGCCGAGCCGATGTCGTCATCTGGTCGGGCGACCCGCTCGAGGGTTCCAGCGCTGCCGAACAAGTGTATATCGACGGGGTGCGCCAGCCGCTCGAAACCCACCAGACGCGGCTTCGCGAACGCTATCGCTACCTGCCGCGCCGCGAACTTCCGGAGGCGTACCGACATTGACCCCACAGTTAGGCCTTTTCCTTTCGGCCATCGCCTTCGTTGGCCTGCATTTTTTAATGTCCCATCCGCTTCGCGCTCCGCTCGTTCGGGCAATGGGTGAAAGGCCGTTTCGCGGCGTCTACTCGCTCATCTCGATTCTGACGTTCGGTTCGATGATCTATTTCTACCACCGCATCGGGCGCGAGGCCGACCGGCTGTGGGATGCCGGCGACGCCGGGTGGATCGCCGGAACGATCCTGATGTGGTTCGCTGCGATCCTGCTCGTCGGGTCCTTCATCCGCAATCCGGCATTGCCGGGAGCGCCAGGGCCCAGGGGCGGGCCGACCGGAGTGTTCCGGATCACCCGACATCCGATGATGTGGAGCTTCGCGATCTGGGCGGCGGTCCACATGATGCTCCTCGGCATGCCCAAAACATTGTTCTTCGATGGCCCGATCATCATCCTGGCGCTGTTCGGCGCGGCGGGACAGGACGCCAAGAAGAAGAGGCTGATGGGCGACGCCTGGCACGAATGGACGGCCCAGACCGCTTTCATCCCGTTCACGCGCGGAATCGGAAATCCGGGCGCGGTCGCCCTCATCGGCGGGACGGCGCTGTTCTTCCTCGCGACCTGGCTGCATCCGATCCCGGCAGGCTTCTGGCGCTGGTTGTGATCGTCACCCCGGCCCTGAGCCGGGGTCCGCCTTGTTTCTTGTCGTTGGTAAGCAGAAAAGGCAGATGCCGGATCAATTCCGGCATGACGGGATTGGAATGACACGCAAATTCTTCGGCACCGACGGAATTCGGGGGACGACCAACGTCGAGCCGATGACGGCCGAGACCGCGCTTCGCGTCGGCCAGGCCGCCGGGGCGCATTTCCTGCGCGGCGACCACCGCCACCGCGTCGTCATCGGCAAGGACACGCGACTTTCCGGTTACATGATGGAATCGGCGATGGTCGCCGGCTTCACCAGCGTCGGCATGGACGTGGTGCTGCTCGGGCCGATGCCGACCCCCGCCGTGGCGATGCTGACCCGCTCGATGCGCGCCGATCTCGGCGTGATGATTTCGGCCTCGCACAACCCATTCGCTGACAATGGCATCAAATTGTTCGGTCCCGATGGATACAAGCTCAGCGACGACACCGAGCGGGCGATCGAGCAGCGGATGGAGAAGGGGCCGAAGCTCGCGAAATCGCCGGAGATCGGGCGCGCGCGCCGCATCGACGATGCCCGCGGGCGCTATGTGCAGTTCGCCAAGGACACTTTCCCGGAGCATCTTCGTCTCGACGGCCTCAAGGTCGTGATCGATTGCGCCAATGGCGCTGCCTATCACGTGGCGCCGGATGCTTTGTGGGAGCTGGGCGCGGAGGTCGTGCCGCTCGGAGTCACTCCAAACGGCCTCAACATCAACGACGATTGCGGTTCGACCCACCCGGGCGTGCTGCAGGAGACCGTGGTCGCGAGCGGTGCCGACATCGGGTTGGCGCTCGACGGCGACGCCGACCGGCTGATCGTTGCCGACGAGAAGGGTGAGATGGTTGATGGCGACCAGCTGATGGCCCTGATCGCGCTCGGGTTGCACCGTCGGGGCGAACTTCGGGGCGAAGCGGTCGTCGCGACGGTCATGTCGAACCTCGGCCTGGAGCGGAAGCTGTCCGAAGCCGGCCTCCAGCTTCACCGGACCAAGGTCGGCGACCGCTATGTGCTCGAGGAAATGCGAGCCCGCGGCTGCAATGTCGGGGGCGAGCAGTCGGGGCACATCATCCTTGCCGATCATTCGACGACCGGAGACGGGTTGGTCGCCGGGCTTCAGGTTCTCGCCGCGCTGGTCGAGGCCAAGCGGCCCGCGAGCGAGCTGCTTCGCCAATTCGAGCCTCTTCCGCAGCTTTTGAAAAACGTTCGCTTCAACGGCGCCAGCGAGCCGCTCGAGGCCGACAGCGTTCGCAAGCGCATCGCCGCGGCGGAGGCGGAGCTCGAGGGCAGGGGGCGGCTCGTCATCCGCAAATCGGGCACCGAGCCCCTGATCCGGGTCATGGCCGAGGGCGACGACCCCGCGCTGGTGGAGCGGGTGGTCGACGACATTTGCGAGGCCGTTCAATCGGCCGCGTGAACCATTTCTTGGTATTTGCGGGTGAAAGAGCGATGCGTGCGCATGGAAAACTTCGCCCCTGGGAGCGGGTCGAAGGCTGATTCGATGACCTCGACAGCCCGCATCCTCATTATCGCCGGCTCGGATTCGGGCGGGGGCGCAGGGATTCAGGCCGACATCAAGACGGTGACGATGCTCGGCGGCCACGCCATGACCGCAGTCACCGCGGTTACGGCACAGAACACTTTGGGCGTCACCGCCGTCCATCCTGTCCCGGCCGAAGTCATCCTCGCCCAGATCGATGCCGTTGTCGCCGATATCGGCGTTGATGCGGTTAAGGTCGGAATGATCGGCTCCGCCTTCGCCGCAAAGCAAGTTGCCGTTCGTCTTCAAGAACTTAAGGCCGCGGACCCCAATCTTCCGATCGTCTTCGACCCGGTGATGGTCGCGACCAGCGGGGCGTCGCTTGCCGACGAGGCCACAATTGCGGCGTTCGGCCGGCTGATGGATGTCGCGACCCTGGCCACGCCGAACCTCCCTGAGCTTGCCCGGCTAACCTCGGAGGAGGATCCCGTCGCCGCCGCCCTCCACCTGGTCGGAGCGCATGGCTGCGCGGTGTTGATCAAGGGCGGCCACGACGAAGGCGACGCGCTCGCCGATGCCCTCATCGAAGAAGACAATATGACGAGCTGGCAGGGCCAGCGGATCGATACGGAACAGACTCACGGCACGGGCTGCACTCTGGCGACGGCCATCGCGACCTTGCTGGGCCAAGGGGCGACGCTGGCGGACGCGGTAGCCCGCGCCCGCGAGTTCGTCCGCGTGGCATTGTTCGAGGCGCCGGGGCTTGGGCAGGGCGCGGGGCCGATCGGCCAGCAGAATGTCCGGCTCGATTGCGGCGGGCCGCTCAGGCTCAACCAGGTGACCGTCACCGGCACGGACTATGAGCGCTCAGTCGATTTCTACCGCCGCCTTGGCCTCAAGCAGATCGTCGATAACCCGCCAGACTATGCGCGGTTCGAGACGTCCGGCGGAGTCACTTTCTCGGTCCAGATCGACCCGGAAGAGAAGATCATCGCGACGACCGCGGTCTATCTCGAGTGCGACGACCTCGACGAGCGGGTCGAGCTGCTCGCGAGGAGCGGGATCCCGTTTGAGCACGGCCCACGCAACCAGCCCTGGATGTGGCGCGAGGCACGGCTTCGCGACCCCGACGGCAACATCATCTTCCTCTACAAGGCGGGCGAGGCGCGGCGCTTCCCGCCGTGGCGGATGGAATCCGAATAGTCGTCATCCCCGCGAAAGCGGGGACCTAGCAAAAAAAGAAAAGAATCTGGGTTCCCGCTTTCGCGGGAATGACGAATAAGAAGCGCCAATGCCGCGGCGTTGTTCCTTCAAGCTCGAGCTCGATTACCCGCAGCCGCTTGCCGGGGTCGACGAGGCGGGATGCGCGCCGCTCGCGGGGCCGGTTGTTGCCGCCGCCTGCATCCTCGACCGCGGCAAATTTCCGCGCGGGATCGACGATTCGAAGAACCTGCCGCTGCAGAAGCGCGAGGCGATCTACAAACGGCTGGTCAAATGCGCCGCTTATGGGGTCGGTATCGCGACCGTCGAGGAAATCGACAGCATCAACATCTACTGGGCGCGGATGCTCGCGATGACTCGAGCGGTCGAAGCGCTGGGACTGGAGCCGGCCTGGGTGCTGGTCGACGGCAATGCGACCCCGCGCTGGCAGCGGCCGTCGCGGGCGATTGTCGACGGCGACGCGAAATGCCGATCGATCGCGGCCGCCTCGATCATCGCCAAGGTCACCCGCGACCGGATGATGGCGAACTATGCCAACGAATATCCGGGCTACGGGTGGGAGCATAACCGCGGCTATCCGACCCCCGACCACCGCCGAGCGATCAACGACCTCGGCCTCACCCCGCTGCACCGCCGAAGCTTCGGCCTGGTCCGCGAAATTCTCGACCGGGACGCCCAGCCGGAGCTTGCCCTGGTCGAAATCAGCGAGGCGAGTCCTTCGAGTCACACCACCACCGGTTGAGTCTAAGCTCGGCCGAGGGTCTCAACATCTTGTGGTCGCTAGGCGGCGGACTCCTTCCGTTCCGCTGTCCCGAAATGAGTCGTTAACCCTTGTTCGCTTGACCGCGAGTCCGGCCTGACTCACCCTCGCGGCCGAGAGAAGGGGCAGAAGGCATGAATCTCATCGCCCGCATCGCGGACAGGGGGACAGCTGTGCGTCCGGCGCGCCCGGCGGCGCGCGAATTGCCGCTCGACGCGATCCTCGAGGGCAATTGCATCGCCGAAATGGCACGGCTTCCCGACAAGTGCGTCGACATGATCTTTGCCGACCCGCCCTACAATCTTCAGCTGGGCGGAGACCTGTTCCGGCCCGAGGGCGGCCGGGTCGATGCCGTCGATGATGATTGGGACAAGTTCGACAGCCTCACCGTCTATGACGATTTCACTCGCGACTGGCTGGAGCAGGCGCGGCGCATCCTCAAGGATGACGGCACGATCTGGGTGATCGGCAGCTATCACAACATCTATCGGGTCGGCGCGCTGCTGCAGGATGCGGACTTCTGGATCTTGAACGACGTCGTCTGGCGCAAGACCAATCCGATGCCGAACTTCCGCGGCACGCGCTTCACCAATGCGCACGAAACCCTGATCTGGTGCGCCAAGGATGAAAAAGCGCGCTACACCTTCAATTATCGCGCGATGAAGGCGCTCAACGACGACCTCCAGATGCGCTCCGACTGGCTGCTGCCGATCTGCAGCGGCGGCGAGCGCGTGAAGGGCGACGATGGCGGCAAGGCGCATCCGACGCAGAAGCCCGAAGCCTTGCTCTACCGGATCCTGCTCGCCTGCACGAAGCCGGGCGACGTCGTGCTCGACCCCTTCTTCGGCACCGGAACGACGGGCGCGGTGGCTCGACGGCTCGGCCGGCGCTGGATCGGCATCGAACGCGAGCCGGCTTACGTTAAGGTTGCGCGCGAGCGCATCGCTTCGACCCTGCCGCTCGACGAAAGCGCCATGCAGACCGTCACCGACAAGCGCGAACAGCCGCGTGTCGCCTTCGGAGTGCTGGTCGAAAGCGGCCTCGTGCCCGCGGGCACGGTGCTCACCGACGCCAAGCGACGGTGGACTGCATCGGTCCGCGCCGACGGCTCGGTCGTCTGCGCGACGCATTCCGGATCGATCCACAAGGTCGGAGCCGAGCTTCAGAACGCGCCCTCGTGCAACGGCTGGACATTCTGGCACGTGGAGACGGGTGGGACGCTGCTGCCGCTGGACGCGCTTCGGCAGAAGCACTTCGCCAGCCTCGCCTAACCCCTTGCGCGGCTCGCGGGAGCCGGTGAGAAGAGCCGCATGAGCTGGCCGCTCAAAACCTGCCTGGCATGCCTCATTGCGCTGTTCGTTGCGGCCGATGCACAGCCTGCTCCGCCCGTCGTCCAGATCGAGGATGAGCGGCGGCTGCAGGAAGCCCTCGCCAGGCTTCAGCCGCAACGACCGGGCGTCGTCGATGCCTACGTGATTGTCGCTGCACTGGATGCCGACCCGGTGTTCGGCCGGGAGGCGCGGGAGGCCGGCCGAGTGCTTTCGAGCCGGTTCGATGCCGAAGGGCGCACGCTCGTCCTTGCCGATGATGAGGGAAGCGACAAAGCCGATGCCGCGGCGACTCCTGAAGGCCTTGCCCGCGCCGTCGGCAGCGTCGCATCGGTGATGAACCGCGATGAAGACGTGCTCGTCCTCTACACGACGAGCCACGGATCCCCCCACGCGGGGCTCAATTTCCGCGATCCGGCGCGGGGAGAGGCCGTCATCGCCCCAGCTCAGCTCGAAGCCATGCTCGACCGGTCAGGATCCAGGAACCGGTTGATCATCCTCCAGGCCTGCTTCTCCGGGCAGTTCGTGCCGGCGCTGGCCGCGCCCAAAACCGTCGTTGCAACCGCCGCCTCTTCGATGAGATCGTCCTTCGGCTGCTCGGCAGGGAACGACTGGACCTTCTTCGGCTATGCCTTGATCAACCAAGCGATGCGTCAGCCCGATACGTTCGTCCGTCAGTTCCGGCGGGCCTTTGTCACGATTCTCGGTTGGGAACAGCGCTTGGGCTACGAGCCGTCGAGCCCGCAAATCAGCATTGGGAACGATACCGCGGGCTGGCTGGCCGCCCTCGATGCGCGCGAACCGAAGACAGCGAGCGCGCCGGTCGGACGGCCCCCATCGGAAATAGAGCAGTAGGGATGAGGACGCTCATTCGCCCGACCGGCTTCGTCGATTCGCCCTTCGGTCACGATGGCAAGCTTGCGCGGCTCGCCGGCGGGTTGAACTGGTTCGCGGCGGCCGAGCTAATCAAGCTGGAGGGACAGAAGCGAGCTTCGACGGAGTTGGTGCCTGTCGAAGGGATCGAGGATCGCTTCGATGAAGACATGGCCCGGCAGTGGGCGGCGCTGACGTCCCCGCGGCCGGCGCTTCAGCTGGGCGAACGGACGATCCGCCTCGACCAGCCGCAGGTCATGGGCATAGTGAATGTGACCCCCGATAGCTTCTCCGACGGCGGTCTATTCGCGGACTCCAACGCCGCGGCCGAAGCGGGCGCGGACATGGCGCGCGACGGCGCCGCGATCGTCGACGTCGGGGGAGAATCGACCCGGCCCGGCGCCAAGACCGTGTGGGAAGGCGACGAGATCGAGCGGATCGCTCCGGTCATCCGCCAGCTCGCGGCCGGCGGTACGGCGGTTTCGGCCGACACGCGCAAGGCCGACGTCATGACGGCAGCGCTCGAAGCCGGCGCGAGGATGATCAACGACGTGTCGGCGCTGACCTACGACGACCGCTCGGCCGGCGTGATCGCCGCCTCGTCCGCGCCGGTGGTGCTGATGCATCATCAGGGCGCGCCCGAGACGATGCAGGACAACCCCCGCTACGACGACGTGCTGGTCGAGGTCTATCTTTGGCTGGAAGAGCGGATTCAGGCGGCGGAGGGGGCGGGCATTGCGCGCGGCAAGATCCTGATCGATCCCGGGTTCGGCTTCGGCAAGAATGTCGCTCACAATCTGGAGCTGATGAACGGGCTGGCTCTGTTCCACTCACTTGGCTGCCCGCTGGCCGTCGGAGCAAGCCGGAAGCGGACCATCGGTGCTCTTTCAGGAGAGGCGCCGGTCGACCGCCGGCTTGGCGGAAGCATCGCCTTCGCAATCAAGGCCGCCGAGCAGGGCGGGCAGATTCTGCGCGTTCATGACGTGTTCGAAACGGTTCAGGCGCTGCGGATCTGGCGGGGCCTTCGAGATCAGGCGCTAACTCCCAAAACCTAACCTCTATCAGCCGGTTGAACGAAGTTTCACGTTCCTGTCCTGCTGTTGCAACATGAAACCAGCAAAGACGCTCCGGTTGTGCTTCGCAGCACTCGGAGTGCCTTATGGCAGGGGCGTCAGCAGCCCATAGCGAGTCGATCTCTCATCCAGCAGAAACGGCGGAGAGACGAGACGTTGGGCCAATTTGCGATTGTTTGTCGACGACTTACGCTCCGGCCCCGATTTTGCCACAGTTTCTTATTCGTCTGCCGAAACGAAAACGGAGGCGGTTGGCGAAATCCATGGTGAGGTCACTTCGGCGGTTTGTAAGAAGTCACGGAACCAAGGTCATTTATCGAGTCGCGGGGCTCCCGATCGCCATTCGGGCACTGAGGCATCCACCGTCAGGCAGTCCTGGAAAACTCGTCCGCAGCGCGTATCGATCGCGGTACTGGACTCCAGCTTCGGTCGGCGATCTGGCCGAGCTGCTGTTCGGGCTGCTCGCGGCGCCAATCCTGGTGATCGGCATGATGATCTGGTTCACCGCCCGCAACGGCCAAGTCATCAGGAAGACCGCCAAAAGATCGATCATCGCTCAGCTCGGCGACCAGATATGGCTTTACGTGAAAGCCGGGGTCCTCCCTCCCTGGTACTACGTCTACGAACTGCACCGACATCCCGTGAAGCGCGCCGCGCGCAGCTTCATCCAGCGCTGCGAATGCAAGGACGGAGTTCCAGCGCTTCTCAGACATCTGTGCCCCCCGGCATCGGAGCTCACTGACAAAGCGGAATTCGCGCGCTGGTGCGAAGCGCGCTCGGTGCCGACGATCCCAGTCCTCGCGGTGGTGCGCCACGACGGCGTCGATGGGCTTCGGTCGCTCGATCAGCTCGCGGGCGACCTGTTCGTGAAGCCGGTGGATGGGAAAGGCGGGCGGGGAGCGCAACGTTGGGACTATGTCGGCGCCGGCCGCCACCGGTCCTCGGACGGCAAGGAGCTCGACACCATCGGAATGCTGTTCGCGATCGCCGCCGAGTCCTGGAGCGGGCCGCGAATCATTCAGCCTCGGGTTTTCAATCATTCCGATCTCGAGCCGCTGAACAACGGCGCTCTCGCGACCGTTCGAGCGCTCACGTGCCTCAATGAATCGGGCGACCCGGAGCTGCTTGGCGCGGTCCTGCGCATGGCAATGGGTGAGAACCGCGTCGTCGACAACCTTCACGCCGGTGGAATTGCCACGGCCGTCGACCTCGAGACCGGTCGGCTGGGGCTTGCGAGCAACCTCGGGATGGATAGCAGCATCGGCTGGATCGACCGCCATCCCACCTCGGATGCGCGAATCGCTGGGGTTCGCTTGCCTCATTGGGACCAGTTTCGTGCATTCACCGAGCGCGCACACCGCGCCTTTTCAGACCGCGTCCTCATCGGTTGGGATGTCGCGATAACCCCGGACGGCCTTATCCTCGTCGAGGGCAATGGGACTCCGGACCTGGATATAATGCAACGGGCGTATCGCCGAGGCTGGATGACCGACCGGTTGGGACAGCTCCTCAGCCATCATGTCGTGCAATTTGGCTGTGTGGAGATCGCGGAAGCGGCCTAGGCCGCGGTGTCGATCCCGAGCTCTCCGAGTTTGCGATAGAGCGTCGAACGGCCGATCCCGAGCCGGCGCGCGACTTCGGTCATGCGGCCGCGGTAATGGCCTATGGCGAGGCGGATGATGTCCGCCTCGATGTCTTCGAGCGGACGCAAATGTCCATCTCCGGTGAACAAGGTGACGCCGGGAGCGCCCGCGATCGCTTCGGCGCTGCTCGAAATGCTGAGCGTCGGCGAGAAGTCGCTGCGCCGCCCCGAAAAGCGCGACTGGATGGCGATATGCGGGAAGTGCTCGGCGGTCAGCGAGCTTTCCTCGCACTGCAGCCCGGCGCGGAACAACACTCCGGCGAGCTGCCGGACATTGCCGGGCCAGCCGTAGCGCATCAGCACCGCCAGCGCGTCATTGCCGATCGAAAGCGCGCGCATGCCGGTCTGTTCACAGAAACGGGCCAACAGGTGACGGACAAGAGCGGGAATGTCGCCGCTGCGCTCACGCAGGGGCGGCAGCGTGACGGTCGTATTCCCGATACGCTCGGCAAGGCCCGGATTGAAATCGTCGGGGAGCGGCCGGCTGCACGTGGCGATGACTCGGACATCGACCGACTGGCTGCCATTGAGGCCGACCGGGCGGACTTCGCCGGTCGCGAGAACACGATCGAGGCGCTCCTGCGTTTCAGCTGGAAGCGCGCCGATCTCGTCCAGCAGCAACGTGCCGTTATCTGCCTGGACCACCCTTCCGGTCTTGGGCGCAAAGGCCCCCGGGAACGCGCCTTTTTCATGACCGAACAGTTCGCTGTCGATGATATTGGCCGGGACCGCCTTGCAGTCGAGCACCAGGAGCGGGCCTCGAGCGCGAAGGCTCGCCGCGTGGATTGCCCGCGCGACCGTCTCCTTGCCCGTGCCCGGCTCGCCGATGATCAGGATCGGAAGGCGGTTTCGGGCGGCCTTCGCGGCAACAGCGAGGGCGGCGCGAAATTCCGGAGCAGCACCGATCAGTTGCTCGAGCGAAAGCTCCGGCGCGAGCTTCTCCGACACCGGGGCGAGCTCGCCGGCAGCCCTGCGCCGGTCAGAATTGGCCGCAAGCGCCTCCAGCAGCCGCTCCGGAGCGACGGGCCGGACGAGGAAATCGCTCGCCCCGGCGCGCATCGCTTCCACCGCCACCGCGACCGAGTCGCCGTGGCCGAGAACGATCAGGGGAAGTTTCTCACGCTGTTCGCGAAGCGCCGCGATGATCTTGGGGCTGGTCTCGGCATCCCACGAGCCGAGCAGGACCGCCTGGACCTCGCGACCATGGGGGCCCTGAAGCAGTGCGACCGCCATATCGCAGTCGGCCGCTCCCACCGCGCTCCAGCCTGCACGGGCCGCGATGGCCGAGATCAGCCGGCGCTCGTCGGCATCCGCGTCGAGCAGCAAAAGGGAACGAACACGCTCTTCGGCCATCATCGGCTCCTTGAAGCGCCGTTCTACGCGACAGGGGTAAAAGCGTGCTTAAGAGGGGTTGGGCCAGTCGCGCGGCCTTGTTATGGGTGCAATCCGGAATTTCACGAGGGGAATCCCATGGCCGGCGATGAAGAGCCGATTTTGACGAACCCGCCGACGCATGAGGTCGCGGTTCACGTCCACGACTACGAGCGCTTCACGAAGATAATGAAATGGGGCGCCCTGTTCTGCCTGGTGGTCGGCTTCGTCGTTCTTCAGATCCTGTAACCCGCCCGAATAGATGAAAATCGCGGTTCTTAAGGAAGCGACGGCTGGCGAGACTCGCGTCGCCGCAATCCCCGAAACCGTCAAGAAGTTCGTCGCGCTCGGCGCCGAATTCGCGGTTGAGAAAGGTGCGGGCAACGCCGCCTCGATCTCCGACGCCGAATATGAGGCGGCGGGCGCGAAGCTTGTAAGCCGTGCCGATGCGCTTGGCGGAGCGGGAATCGTCCTGTGCGTGAACGGTCCCGAGGCGGCGTCGCTCAAGGGCGCCGAAAAGGGCGCGGTGCTGGTCGGTGCGCTCGATCCGGCGCGGCGCCGCGAAGCGATCGACGGCTATGCGTCGGCGGGCCTCGAGGCGCTGGCGATGGAATGGATGCCGCGGATAACTCGCGCGCAATCGATGGACATCCTCTCGTCGCAATCGAACCTTGCGGGCTACAAGGCGGTGGTCGACGCTGCCGGGGCTTATGGCCGGGCATTCCCGATGATGATGACTGCCGCCGGGACGGTAAGTCCCGCCAAGGCGTTCGTGATGGGTGTTGGGGTCGCGGGGCTTCAGGCAATCGCAACCGCCAAGCGCCTAGGTGCGCAGGTCAGCGCGACCGACGTCCGCTCGGCGACGAGAGAACAGATCCAGTCGCTGGGCGCGAAGCCAATTTTCGTTGAGAATGTCGCCGGAATCGAGGGCGAAGGTGCGGGCGGCTATGCCTCTGAAATGTCAGAGGAATATCAAAAAGCCCAAGCTGAATTGGTGTCCGGTCACATCGCCAAGCAGGATATCGTCATCACGACGGCTTTAATCCCGGGCCGGCCCGCGCCGCGGCTGATCAGCGATGCCCAGGTCGCGACCATGCGGCCTGGAAGCGTGATTGTCGATCTGGCGGCCGATGCCGGTGGCAATGTCGAGGGGAGTGTTTCGGGCGAGACCGTCGTGAAGCACGGCGTGACGATCATCGGCGCAGCCAACCTGGCGCGCAGCCTCGCCGCGGACGCATCCGCGCTGTTCGCCCGCAACCTCTACAATTTCGTCTCCGCTTTCTGGGACAAGGAGCAGGGCGGGCCGGTCCTCCCTGACGATGACGAGATCGTCAAAGGCATCCGGCTGACCCAGAACGGCAAGGTCGTCCACGAGCGGCTGACCGCCGCCTGATCCGGTGGCGGCGGCTTACGACATCCTGATCATCGGCGGCGGCATCGCCGGACTGTCGGCCGCTGCCGCCCTGTCCAGTCACGCGAAAGTTGCCGTCCTCGAGGCTGAGGGGCAGATCGGCTTTCATTCGTCTGGCCGAAGCGCAACCATGCTCCATTACGCACTTGGCGACCGCCTGGTTAGGGCGCTGACGCTCGCCAGCCGCGGCTTCTTCGACGATCCACCGGATGACTTCGCCGAGGTCCCGATCGGCCGCCCAATGCCCGTCCTCATCCATGCCCGCGACGATGAGCGCGAGGAGCTGGATGCGCTGGAAGCCGATATTGCGCCGTTCGCGAAGCTCGATCGGCTGGACGCCCGCGGCGTCCACCAGCTCTGCCCGTTACTCAAGGAGGATGCGGTCCACGGCATTGCCGACCGGCGCGGAATTCGCCTTGATCCGCACGCATTGCTCCAGGGCAATCTGCGCCAACTACGCCGGCGCGGCGGCGAACTCGTCACAGGTGCGCGCGCAGCCGTGATCAAACGCGTCCAGGACGTCTGGGAAGTCACGAGCGAGAAGGGCGACGTCTTTTCCGCGCCGATCCTGGTCAACGCCGCCGGCTCGTGGGTCGATGTGGTTGCGGAACTTGCCGGGGTTCGACCTCTGGGCTTTGAACCCAAGCGGCGGACGATCATCACCTTCGATGCGCCGCCCGGCACCGCAATTGAAGCGCGGCCGTTCGCGAAGACCGTTGGCGACGAGCTCTATTTCGCTCCCGAGAGCGGACGTCTGTTCGCCTCGCCGATGGACGAAGTGCCGAGCGAGCCATGCGACGCCCAGCCCGACGATTACGAAGTCGCGCTCGCCGCGTGGCGGATGGAGGAGCGGACCATAGTCAAAGTGGACCGGATCCACAGCAAATGGGCCGGCCTCAGGACCTTCGCGCCCGACCGGCACCCGGTCGTCGGCTTCGCATCCGGCGCGGAGGGTTTTTTCTGGCTGGCGGGGCAGGGCGGCTTCGGGCTCCAGACGTCGCCGGCAATGTCCTTGGCCGCCGCTTCGCTGATTGCAGGCACGGCCTGGCCCATCGCGGACGTCAGCGCCGAGGAGCTAAGCCCCAACCGCTTCGGGTAGGCGGCAGAGATCGACCCAACGCTCGGCGACGAGCTTGAACAGGCGCTCGGTCGGGATCTCGACCGACGTGTTGAGCGATCCGCCGGCCGGATAGACGGTGTCGAAGGCGCGAAGCGACACGTCGAGATAGACCGGCAGCGGGTTCTTCAGGCCGAACGGGCAGACCCCGCCGACCGGATGGCCGGTGAGCTCCAGCGTCTCGTCTGCCCCTAGCATCCGCGGCCTCGCTCCGAATTCGTCCTTGCACTTGCGGTTATCGAGCCGCGCGTCGCCCCTCGCGACGAGCAGGAAAAGATGGTCACCCGCGCGGACCGCGAGCGTCTTGGCAATGCGCCCGGGAGCGACGTTCAGCGCTTCGGCGGCGGTGTTGACGGTCGCGGTCGTGCCTTCGACCTCGATGATCGGCAGGTCCGGGGCGTTTTGAGCGATCCAGGCGCGGACCGATTGGGCGCTCATTCGCCGACCAGGTGGAGCACGATCTGCCGTTCGGGCGTGTTCCGGCGGTGCTCGAACAGGAAGATGCCCTGCCAGATACCGAGTGCCAGGCGGCCGTTCTGCACCGGGATGCTCAGCTGCGTGCTGGTCAGAGCGCTGCGCAGATGCGCCGGCATGTCGTCCGGGCCTTCATCGTCGTGCTCATATCCGGCGCCTTCCGGCGCGATCCGCTCGAAATAATGTTCGAGGTCGCGCCGCGCGGCGGGGGCGGCATTTTCCTGGATCACCAGCGAGGCCGAGGTGTGGCGGCAAAAAATTGTCACCAAGCCATCCTGAATCCCGCTGTTTTCGACCCAGGAGGCCACGTCTTTCGTCAATTCGTGCAGTCCGGGGCGACTCGCGCGAATCGCTAGGGTGTGGCTCGCCTGATGCAGCATGGCGGCCCGATTAGCGGAGCCAGGGCGACGGTGCCAGCGGCCTCAAATCGCGCCCGGGACGAGCACAAAACAAAAGCGCCCGCCACACGGCGAGCGCTCAGTAACGCTTTGATTTTACGACCCGAAAAGTCGGGCCGAAGTGACTGTTAACCGCCGCTTCCGCCGCCGCACCAGCCACCGCCGAGCAGCCAAGACCACAGGCCGCGGGTCGCTTTTGTCTTCTTCATTGTAACGTCCCCTGTAACCAAAATTGATTCGGCAGATGCAGAGGACATTAACCTTAATCGATATGGTTAGCAAACGATTAACTATTTCGGCGCGCGTTAGCCCGCTCTGGACTGATCCAGATTAGGATCGTCTTTCCGCAGACTTACGGTCGAATGTTGAGAGGTCGGCTCCGCTCGGCACCACCGTTGGCGCCGAGCAGTCAGCGATCGTCTCGCTCAGCCGCCGCTTCCGCCGCCAGCCCAGCCGCCGCCAAGTAGCCAAGACCACAGACCGCGAGTTGCTTTGGTTTTCTTCATTTCCCGTCCCCCAATAGCTGAAAGTCGATTCGACTAACGCGAGGACGTTAACCCTAACAAATATGGTTAGCAAACCCGTAAATGCTCAACTGTGGATGCGACGCCGTCTATTTGTTTCATCTTGGAATGAATGGGTGAGGTACGGGCGCGTCGATGCGCCCGGATTGCATCCGGCCGGCTCGCAGTAATCTAACGGCTAGAGAGCCTAGGCGACGTGCCGCTTGCGATCGGAGGCGATGCGCTTGGCAAGGCTCTCGAGGCTCATAGGCCTGCCGATGGCGTATCCCTGGGCGACATCGCACCCCATCTCGATCAGCAGATCGAGGACGGCCCGCTCCTCTACGCCCTCGGCGACGACCTTGCGGCCGAGCGAATGGGCAAGGCCGATGGTCGACTGCACCATCAGCCGGTCCGAGCGGTTGTCGACCATTCCTTTGACGAAGCTCTGATCGATCTTGATCTCGTTCGCCGGGATTTTCTTGAGGTAATCGAGCGTCGACAGGCCCGTTCCATAATCGTCGATCGAAATCCGGACTCCGAGCTCGCGCAATCGAGTGATCATCTCCAGGGATTCGCCACTGTCGGCGAGCGCCGCGGTCTCGGTGAGCTCTAGCGTAAGATGGTGCGGCTCCAGGCTGTGCCGCGCGAGCAGGGCCGCCACCCGCAAAGTGAAGCCCTTGTCGCTGAGAAGGCGTGCGGACAGGTTCACCGCAATCTCGAAGTCCTGGTCGCGCTTGTTGATCTCCGCGACGGCCCCGATCGCTTTTTCGAGAACGAAGTCGGTGAGCTTTCCGATGCGGTCATGCTGTTCGGCCGCCGCGACGAATTCCGAGGCAGCGATCGGCCCCTTCTCCGGATGGGTCCAGCGTGCCAGCGCCTCGGCTCCAACAATCCGGTTCGAGGCGATGTCGAGCTTGGGCTGGTAGGCGACCCAGACCTCGCCGCGGTCGATCGCGGAATCGAGCTGGCTGAGGATCGACAGCTTCCAGGACGCTTCCTGCAGGCTTTCCGGGTCGTGGAATTTCCACTTGAGGCCGTCGTGTGCCGCCTCCTCCGCTGCCACCAGAGCGCTGGCGAGACGGTTGGGCAGCGAACGGCTGCTGCCGACTTCAACGCCAAACGCGACGGACAGATCGATGGACGAGCCCGCGACCCGCGCCGGATTGCGGAACAGCGCATAGAGCGCGTCGAGATGGTTTCCGAACGGCGCACGCGATTCTTCGAACCAGGCGAAGATCCCTCCGTCGCCCTGGTAGAGCGTACGGTTCGGAGCGCCGACCGACAGGCGCGAGACGATCTGGTCGATCAGTTGCCGCTCGGTGTTGTGCGGAAGCGTTGCGACAATTTCTTCGTAATTGAGGATTCTCGCAGCGATGAGTGACTGCTTCTTCCCGTCCCGATTATCACGAAGCGCGTTGAGATTGGGCAGGTTCGAGATCGGATTGACGAGCCCGCGCACGCGATATCGACGCCAACCGATGGCGCTTGAAATCGTCGCGACCACAAAGAGCGCAGGAGTGACGTCAAGATAGATATGGTACGCCTCCGGCAATGCCGGGGCGAACAGGAATGTGATTGCCGCAGTTCCGAGCGTTACAGCTTGCAGCCGTCCATCGCGCAACCGAAGCACGGCTGCACCCACGCCAAGCGCGATCAGGAACAGAGGAATCCAGCCAAGGTCGACGGGGCGGCCGCTCTTCAGCGTTTCGGCGCCGATGATATGGACATAGGCCCCCGCCATCCGGCCGGTTCCGGGCACATAGAACTGGTCCCCGATTTCTTCGCTGGCCGTGCCAATGACGACCTGTTTTCCTTCGATCGCCCGGCGATCGAAGGTTCCGTCCAAAATGCTCGCGGCCGAAACGCTGGGGATCGACTGCGGATCGACCGAATAATCCGGTGCAAAGGTCGCGTCCGCGTTACCGTTTCGTCCCGAAAGCAGCGCTGCAAAGGATGGGACGACCTGCTTGTTCACCGTCGTCCTGTATGGAATGCCGGTCACCACTTGCTGGAAATTGTATTGCCAGCTGATCGTGCCGATCCCCTGAGCGGAGTCCACCAAAGCTGCTAGCGGCATGCCCTGCTGCTCTGTCCCAGCCTGCGGCCCAGAGCGAGTGCGGGTCGCGAGGATCGTCCGACCCGATCGCTTCAGCGCCTCCGCGAAGGCCCCGTCGTTGGGAAGATCGGTCGCGCCGAAGAAGCTGATGTCAAAGAAGATGCGCTTTGCCCCAGCCTCGCTGAGCCGATCGGTAAGCTGGGCGTGATACTGCCGCGGCCACGGCCACCGGCCGACCTTCCGCAAGGACTGATTATCGATCCTGACCAGGACGATGTTGCCGCTTGCCTTGTGCCAATGGAGGCTGTTGCGGACCGTGCGCAGCGAATATTCGGCGATTTCTCCGGCGGCGACCAGGCCGAAGATGAGTCCCGTGATCGCCGTCCAGAGCAGCAGCTTCCAGGGCGATGCCTCGGTCTTCACTTTCGGGCGCTTCGACACGGAGCGCTTGTCCTCCCCAATTGCGCGCTACGCATGCGCGCGAAAAGGTTATCAAATCGCTAACCGCGATCCGATTAACGGCTCGCCGCCAC
>Ga0268264_10001238_pt1 | contig 24491 bp, 27 predicted proteins | sample KBSSwiS32_FD_190357 | JGI IMG/M metagenome (GOLD analysis project Ga0268264, IMG submission 190357) | Switchgrass rhizosphere microbial communities from Kellogg Biological Station, Michigan, USA - KBS Switchgrass S3-2 (SPAdes) (version 2) | ecosystem: Host-associated > Plants > Roots >...
CGGGCCTTTGAGTCCCACGACCCCCGGCAGCACGTTCGCCTCGGGCACCCGCACGTTGTCGAAGAACAGCCCCGCCGTGACGGAGGCGCGCAGGGAGAACTTGTGCTCGATCTCCGTGGCGGCAAATCCGGGCATGCCTTTATCCACGATGAAGCCGCGAATCCCCTCCTCGGTCATCGCCCACACGACCGCCAGATCGGCGATGGCCCCGTTGGTGATCCACATCTTCGCGCCGTTCAGGACCCAGTCCTGGCCCGAGCGCTTGGCATGGGTCTTCATGTTCGCCGGATCCGACCCCCCGTGCGGCTCGGTGAGGCCGAAGCAGCCGATGAGCTCACCTTGGGCCATGCGGGGCAGGTACTTCTGCTTCTGCTCCTCGGAGCCGAAGGCGTAGATCGGATACATGCACAAAGAGGACTGCACGGAGACGAAACTGCGGATGCCGGAGTCGCCGCGCTCGAGCTGCTGGCAGATCAGGCCGTAGGAGATGCCGTTCAGACCGGCACATCCGTAGCCCTCGATGGACGACCCCAGCAGTCCCAAGGCGGCCAGCTCCGGAACGAGCTCGCGCGGAAAACGATGCTCTTCGAAGCATGACTGGATAATCGGCAGGACTTTCTCATCCACGAGACGCCCGACCGAATCCTGCACCATGCGCTCTTCTTCGGTGAGTGCGCTGCGAACGTCGAATAGATCCATGGGATCCAGCTGCTTTACCCGCGCATCGGCCACCTCGTTCCCCCTCAATCGAAGCCTGCCTCATCGTATCATCGGGCTTTGCGTTGAGCTGCGGACCGTCCAGTGAAGATTCCGGAAATTCTGATTGTCGAGACCGTTCATCAACCAGGCAGCCTTGCCAAGGTCCTGGCGGTGATTGCCGAGGCGGGTCTCATCATCGAGCACCTGAGCGCGGTGCGCCGCAGCCAGGGGAAAACAGTTTGGGAAATCACCCTGGAGATCGACGAGGAAGCCAGTCACGATCTCTATGATCGCATCGGCCAATTGCCCATCGCGCGCTTTCTCGGCAAGTCGGATCGCGTCTTCAATCGCCATCGCGGCGGCAAGATCAAGACCATTGCGAGCCTTCCGATCAACACGCTCCAGGTGTTGAGAGACGTGTATACGCCTGGCGTTGCGCGTGTATGCCTCGCGATCGAGGCGGATCCCGCGGCGGCTCACGAGTATACCAACATCGACAACACGGTCGCGATCGTTACCAACGGGACCGCGGTGTTGGGGTTGGGTAACATCGGCGCATTGGCCGGATTGCCGGTGATGGAAGGCAAGGCCGCATTGTTCGCCGACCTGGTTGGCATCAGCGGCGTGCCCATCCTGTTGTCTGAAACACGACCTGAACGCGTGGTCGATGTCGTAGTCGCCATGGAGCAGTCCTTTGGCGCAATCCAGCTCGAGGATATCGCCGCGCCCGAATGTTTTGAGATTGAGCGCAAGCTGCGCGAGCGAGTCGCCAAGCCGGTGTTGCATGATGATCAGCATGGAACGGCGGTTGTTGCGCTGGCGGCGTTGATCAATGCTGCCAAGCAAGCGGGCCGAAGCCTCCGCGACAGCGTTATTGGACAGATCGGATTGGGTGCCGCTGGCACTGGGATCGTTCGTTTACTACGTGCTTACGGTGTCCAGCGCGTGCTCGGTGCAGACCGCAGCCCGGATGCAATCGCGCGCATCGTAGCGTTGGGTGGTGAGGGTGCCACGCTCCAGGAAATCATGGAGCGAGCGGACATCGTCATTGCCACAACCGGCGTCAAAGGTTTGATCAAGCCCGAGTGGGTCCGTCCGGGCCAGGTGATCCTGGCGCTATCCAACCCGGATCCCGAGATTGAGCCAGTGATTGCACGTCAGCGCGGCGCTGCGTTTGCTGCCGACGGCAAAGGCATCAACAACGTGTTGGCCTTCCCCGGATTATTCAAAGGCGCGCTCAGCGCGCGGGTCAATCACTTCTCAGACGCGATGTTGATGGCTGCAGCCGACGCCATCGCCGGCTTGGGCGGTGCGGATGAGTTGGTACCGGACCCGCTGGACAAAACGGTGCACGAGCGTGTCACCGAAGCCGTCCGCGTAGCCGCAGTGGGCGGCATCCCGGGCAGCGATCCGCAATAACAGCTACTTTCAGTAGGTCAGTCCGATCTTCCGGTAGGCCGCTGCCAACAACCACAGCGGCCCGATCAGCAGAAATTGCAGGTCCTTGAAGAACGACGGCCGCTTGCCTTCAATGGCGTGCCCAATGAACTGACCCATCCAGGCGACGACGAAGATCGTGATGGAAGTCAGCCACAACGGCCACGAGAGCGCAGCCAACCAATGGGTCACGAGCACCAACACCGTGAAAGCAATGAATATCCCCACAGTCAGGGCAGGGGACAGCTCCAGGTAGTAAAGCAACGCCGCGAACGCCGCAACAGTCGCCCAGTTGACCCACGGTGAGATGGCCGCAAACAGCATCGGCACAGGCAGCGACCACAGAAGCCCGAACACCGCCAGTACAATCAGCGGCACACAAATCCAATGCAACAGCTCGTTTGTTGGATTCTGATGGCTGGCGCCATATTCCCGCAGCCATTCCTGCACGGTCCGCATACCGCCACGCTACGCCGGTCGGTACACCCTTGCAACGGCCAAGGCCCACGGCCCTCTGGCTTACGAGCTGCGGATGCAACCTACAACTGTCGGTGGCGGAAGACCGCCCACTCCGTATTATCTGCAGCGTGAGCCCCGGTAGCGCCTCTGCATGCAAGCGCCCGGGGTATCTTTTTTGTGGGCGCTGCTCTGCGAAACAGCCCGGAGCCTTCCTGGCCCCGGGCTGCTACCGCTGATCCTTCGCGCTTGTCCTTACTTCAGACCGTTAGTGCGGGGTTGAACTGGCAGGGCTCTCCTGTGTGCTGCCCGCGCCTTCCACCTTCACGTCGCCCGGGTTGCTGACGACAAACATCACCACGCGCCGGTTCTTCGCCCGGCCTTCCGCGGTCTTGTTGGTCGCGATCGGCTGCGTCGGGCCGTAACCCTTGGTTACAAGCTGATCCGCACTGGCCCCCTGTTGGACCAGGTAGTCACGCACAGAGTCGGCACGCTTCTGCGACAACTTCATGTTGTACGGAACCGAACCCGTGCTGTCGCTATGACCCTGAATCTCGACCTTGACCCGCTGATGCTTTTTCAGTCCATCAGCCACGGTGTCCAGCGGTGCATGCGAAGCCATTGTCAGCGCCGCTGAGTTGTACTCGAAGTTGACGCCCTCCAGAGTGATCGAGCCCTTGATCGGGCAACCAACCGCGTCAACCTGTACGCCAGCTGGTGTATTCGGACACTGATCGATATTGTCCGGTACTCCGTCATGATCACTGTCTGGCGGTGTTGCAGGTGCCGCCACAGGAGCAGGTGCCGGTGCCGCTTCGGCTGGGGGTGGCGGAGGCGGCGGCGGTGGTGGGGCAGGCGGGGCCGGCGTCTTACTGCCGCCGAAGGAGTACTGGAATCCCATCATGGCAATGTAGTCGACCAGGTGGGCGCCCTTGCCCGGATCATCCCAACGTGCCTTCACTTCCGGCCGCAACGAAAAGGCGCTCGTTCCGTCGGGGCTCCGCCACAGGTTGATGTATGTACCCACGCCGGCTTGGGTCATCAGCTTGGTCTGATTCGTCAGCGCATTGCCAGGAACGTTGACGTTGCTCTCCGCGCCCGCACCAACCGTCAGGTAAGGCGAGATCAGGCCAGTCCGGTTGAGAATTCCCAACACGTCCAGGGAGTACCCATACGTGTCGAGATGACCCGTACCGCGGCCGTTGTTGACGCGCGCTCCGTTGAAGTTCAATTCCATGTTGATAAACGGCCCCATCTCGCGTCCCAGCGCAACGCCATACAACCAGTCGTTGTGTCTGAGGTCGCGCTGGTGATCCGGCGAAATACCTCCTACCTGAGGAGTGATGTACCACTCGTCACCGGGAACTGCCGCCGCCATGGTTGAGGCAACCACAGCGGGAATGGCAACGGCGCACATCAACAGAGCTCTCTTCATCGTCCGCACTCCTGAATACCTTGTTGTTCCGATGCCTTACAGCCATGTTGCAGTTACGCAACGACAGACGCAAAGACACCACACAAGACTCAGAACGACGGTGAATTCTGAAAGTTCCCGCTGTGGCGAAAATGCCTCGAGCGTGGCAGGAAGGAAAGGACGCCGAAAGAGAGAGGCCAGAAAAGGAAAAACCCAACACCTGTAGAGTGTTGGGTTTGTTGGCTGCCCCCTGGGCGGCAGAAAGAACGGTATAAAACTAACTCTTCAGAGAGAGGCTCCTGTTATGCGGCAGCAGCATCACCCATGTATCCCCGGAGCTTGCCCAGGGCATTGGCTTCGATCTGACGGATACGTTCGGCCGATACGCCGTACTTATCCGCCAGCTCATGAAGCGTGGCCTTGTCGTCAGCCATCCAGCGCTTCTGCAGAATGTCGCGGCTACGATCGTCCAACCGACCCATTGCGGTCTGCAGGCGATCCGAAGAATCAGATTCCCACTCAGCGTTCTCCACGCTTTCAGCAGGGTCCGAATCTGCGGCCGGCAGATACGAAGCCGGGCTATAGACTTCGTCATCATCAGACTCAGGCGTCGGATCAAACGACATGTCGCGCGCGGCGAGACGCTTCTCCATCTCGCTGACTTCACCCGGGCTGACACCCAGGTCGCGTGCAACAGCCGCGGTCTCTTCAGCAGTGAGCCACGTCAGGTTCTTCTTCAACCGACGCAGGTTGAAGAACAGCTTGCGCTGGGCCTTCGTGGTGGCGATCTTCACGAGACGCCAGTTGCGAAGCACGTACTCGTGGATCTCTGCGCGAATCCAATGGACGGCAAACGATACGAGACGCACGTTGACGCTCGGGTCAAAACGCTTCACGGCCTTCATCAGACCGACGTTGCCTTCCTGTATCAGGTCGCCAATGGGCAACCCGTACCCGCTGTATCCGCGGGCAATGTGAACTACAAATCGAAGATGCGAGAGGACGAGCTCGCGCGCCGCCCCGAGGTCTTCATTACCTCGATAGCGCTCAGCCAGCTCTTTCTCTTCCTCCCGGCTCAGAACGGGAATACGGCTGACCCGGTCCAAATAAGCGTCGAGACTGCCGAGCGGACCGGCAAGAGCCAGATCACTATTCCGGGCGACGATTGCTGTACCTGTGGTCATTGAATCTCCCAAGTTGGGTCCATACTTTAGCACTCGGACAATTGGAGTGCTAAACCGTACAAAAAGTTCCCTTCACCAGGGAGCCTTTAGTGTAGGCTATCGCCTTCGGAAACAAGAGCTTAGCGGCCATCTATATGGGGCTAGCCGGCCCTCTCCCGAAGGGGTCAAACGGCCCGCCGGCCGCTGGGTTCCGGGTAGACTGCGCCGTCTTAGGTTAAGTCGGTGCTGCTGCAGCGCCGCCGCGGTCCGTCCGCTGGCGGAGCCTGCGCAGGGGAGACCTGATGGACCCATACGCCCTGCTGCTCGCCCGAATCCAATTCGGGTTCACCATCAGCGTCCACATTATCTTCCCGGCCTTCTCCATCGGGTCGTCCGCCTTCGTGGCCACCCTGCTCGTGCTTTGGCGTCGCAGTGGCAGCGACCACTACCTTCGAATAGCCCGGTTCTGGACCAAGATATTCGCAGTTTCGTTCGCCATGGGCGTGGTGTCCGGTATCCCGCTTTCGTACGAGCTAGGCACGAACTGGAGCCGCTATTCCCTCGCAACCGGCAATGTGATCGGACCGCTGATCGGCTACGAAGTTCTCACCGCCTTTTTTCTCGAATCCACGTTCCTGGGGATCATGCTGTTCGGGTGGACCCGGGTGCCTCCGTGGCTTCACGTGACCTCGGCGATTCTGGTGGCTTTGGGCACAGCGATATCGGGCTTCTGGATCCTTTCGGCGAACAGCTGGATGCAGACGCCGGCAGGGCACACCGTCGTCAACGGGATCGCCATCCCCGTCGACTGGTTTCAGGTGATCTTCAACCCCAGCTTCCCGTACCGCTTCGCTCACATGATGACGGCGGCCTATCTGACTACGTCCGTCGTCGTGCTTGCGGCCGGGGCGCGGTACACCCTCCAAGGCAAATTCCCTGAAGAAGCGCGCACGATGCTCAGAATGGGCATTGGGATGGTCGCCATCCTGGGTCCCGTCCAACTGCTTCTCGGTGACCAACATGGTCTGAACACTCTGGAGCATCAACCGGCAAAGATTGCCGCCATGGAAGGTCACTGGGAAAACACCGGGCCCGCGGCGCTGGTGCTCTTCGGAATCCCCGACCAGGACGGTGAGCGGAACCTGGCCGAGATCGCCATCCCGCGCCTGGGTGGCCTCATCCTGAAGCACGATCTCAATGGCCGCTATGCCGGCCTGAAAGACTTTCCCAAGCAGGACCGTCCGCCCGTCCTGCCGGTGTTCTTCGCCTTCCGCATCATGGTGGGCATTGGCGTCCTCTTGATCGCGTTGGGATTGACCGGCGCCTATCTATGGAAAAGCGGCAGGTTGTTCACGGCGCGTTGGTACCTGCAGGCGGCCACGTACTCGTGGCCTATAGGTTTCATCGCCATTCTGGCGGGTTGGATTACCACTGAGTCCGGCCGGCAGCCGTACGTCGCTTATGGCATTACGCGTACTGAGAATGCTTTGTCGTCTGTCGGTGTGGCGACTGTTGCGACTTCGCTTGTTGCATTTGTGCTGGTTTATACGGTCGTTTTCTCTATTGGCATCTACTACATCCGCAGGCTCGTACTGACCGGGCCGAAGCCCGCGCCAGTGCCGGAAGCGCTGCCCAATCGGCCGTTGTCATTGGGAGCGCAGGAATGACGGCAACCTACGCTTTCTGGTTACCGCTCATCAGCACTGGTGTGGTTGGCCTCGCGGTGGCCATGTACGTCATCATGGACGGGTTCGATCTGGGAGTCGGGATCCTGTTTCCCTACTTCCCCGAAGAAATCGAGCGCGACCAGATGATGAATTCAGTGGCGCCGTTCTGGGACGGCAACGAAACGTGGTTGGTACTCGGCGGTGTCTGGTTGCTCGTCGCCTTTCCTCTTGCATACTCCATCATCACACCCGCGTTGTATGTCCCTTTGATCGCGATGTTGTTGGCGCTCGTCTTCCGCGGCGTGGCGTTTGAATTTCGGTGGGTAGCGAAGCCCCATCACCGCAAGTGGGATATCGCTTTCGCAGCCGGCTCCACCGTCGCCGCATTCGCCCAAGGCACGATGGTCGGCGGCATCCTCAATGGCTTTCACGTCGAAAACGGCCAGTTCGCCGGCGGCCCACTCGACTGGTTGAGTCCGTTCAGCATCATGTGCGGGTTTGGCCTCGTCGTCGGCTATGCGCTGATTGGCGCCTGTTGGCTCGTGATGAAAACCGCCGGCGGCGTCGAAAAATCCGCTCGCCGCTACGCCAAACCACTCCTGATCGCGTTGGTCGCGTTCATCGTTCTGATCAGCGTTTGGACACCACTCCAATTCGAGCGCGTCGCCGAACGCTGGTTCAGCGGTTGGCACATGGCCTACCTCTCTCCCGTCCCCCTAATCACCGCCGCCCTGGCAGTCTCCTGCTGGCGCGGCCTGAACGGACGACACCCCACCATGGCCTTCAATGCAGCGGTCGGCCTGTTCGTAATCTCTTTTGTGGGCCTGGCCATCTCAACTCTCCCTTACCTGGCCCCGCCCTCAATCACCCTCTGGGACGCCGCCGCGTCCCCCAAGTCTCAAACCTTCATGCTCGTCGGCACAACGGTGTTAGTCCCCTTTGTTCTCGGCTACACCTTCTTCGTGTACCACACCTTCCGCGGCAAGGTCCGGCCGGGTGAGGGTTACCACTAGTCGATGTTTCATCGAGTATTGCGCGCGGTTTCGACGCCGTGAATCACCGTGCGAAATTTCTGCGGCTTGGCTGCTTTGGCGACCACTTGCGACGACTGAGTTGCAGCGAAGGTTTTGACAATCAACCTCTGTGCGAACTTGGATTCCAGCGCTGCGTCAGGCTTCGCCGTGTGCAGCGTGTTGAGGAGAACGCGCTTGCCCTGCGAAGCGGATACGCCGAGAGTGATGGACCCGCTTTCGCTTCCAGCTTCCCAGATGGACCAGTTAACGGGCGTCCCGACGGGCTCTCCGAAAAAGGTTCGTTTGCGATCGCGGAGAGTGAACGAAAGGGTGGCTTGCTTTTCGCCGGATCCAAGGTCGACACTTTTGACGCGACACACTGGAATGACAGCTTTGTAGGCGGTGTCTCCATTTAAAATAACCGCCACGCCAACCCGTTTCGGAATCCGACATTGGTTCGACCAATGCCAGACGTATTCACCTTGGGCCCGTATCTGTTGCGTCTTCGGATCAACGAGGTACTCGCGATTGAAGCCATTCGGAAACTCACCTCCGGAGCCCGAAACGGCAACCAGCAGATAGGAGTGGTTCCATTTCCTGCAGGTGATGTCGAGATGGCCGCTCTCCAGGATTTCCCTTTCGCCTGTGTTCTGGAGGAGGTCCTCGACATCGAGCCGTCTCGACCCGTCGGCAAAGAACACGGAACAGCCCTTCTCGTGATTACCGGAGTCGTCATTGACAAAGGACAGTTGTTTGTCCGGCGACGCAACGACGGTTGCGTTTGCGCTGTTCCATGTCGCAAGCAGGCTGAGAATGGCCAGCATCAGCGAACCGCGTATCGGTATCATTGCTTCCATGCGCACCATCATCCTTCTTTTCGCCATCCTGCTCTGTGGAGCAGCTCGCTATCCGCACACCGTCCTCGTCGGCAACGTCACCCGCGTCGTGGATGGCGATACCATAGTCGTAGAGTTGAGCTCCGGAGTGATTCGGGTGCGACTGTATGGAATCGATGCGCCCGAACATAATCAGCCGGGCGGGTATGAATCAGCGAGTGTGTTGCGCTCTTTGGTAGAGAGAAAGCAGGTCAACCTGGAACCGATCAACCAGGATCGCTACTCGCGAATGGTGGCCAAGGTGTTCCTGGGCAACACAAACGTGAACGCGGAGATGGTGTCGAGGGGGGAAGCCTGGGTATACAGGCACTACATCAAAGCGCCCGACCGTCAGTGGTGTTCGCTCGAGGCCACGGCTCGCAGCGAACGCAAAGGTCTCTGGAAGGGACACAACGTAATCCCACCCTGGACATTCCGTCATCACACCGGGGACTACGCAGTCCCCCCGTGCCCGTAAAAAACTAGGCTCGAGGCTCAATCCGCCGCAGGTGACGCGCGGCGGAGATCCACGCGCCCATCCAACCCAACACGACCCCGGTAGCGAGCAACACCCCCACGTCGTCCATCGGTGGTCCCAGCAGTGCGAAGTGGCTGCCATACACCTGCGCCAGGTTGGCAATCGGCCGGGCGAGAATCATCACCGCGAGCTGGACGATGGCCAATGCCAGAAGCGCCCCGCCGAGCCCATACAACATGCCGGTGTAGAGGAAAGGCCGGCGAACAAATGCGTTGGAGCCGCCCACGAGCTTGGTCACTTCGATTTCGGCGCGGCGGTTCAGGATCTCCAGGCGGATCGTGTTGCCGATGACGGCAAGCACCCCGGCGCCGAGTAATGCCGCCGTGATCACCAGGAGATTGCGAAGCACGTCCAGGATGGCGTTGAAGCGCATCACCCAGTCGGTATCCACCTGCACCAGATCAACTTCCGGCCATGCGGTGAAATACCGGCGCAACGACTCCACCGAAGCCGTGGTTTGAGCGTCCGCCCGCGGCTGAACGTGCAAGACATGGGGGAGCGGGTTTTCCTTCAGCGCATCGAGCGCCGACCCGAAGCCGGAGTAGGTCCGAAACTCCTCCATGGCCTTGTCGGACGTGATGAGCTCCACGCGCGCCACGTCGGACCGCTCGCGGGCATTGCGCTCGAGCTGCTGCGCCTTCACGAGAGGCACATCCGTCTTCAGGTACACGGAAATATCAATCGCGTTGGTGAATCCACCCGTCGCGGCCTCTGCGTTCAACACGAGCAATCGAAGTGCCGTGGGCAGAGCGAGCGCCAGAGCAATCACCAACACCGTCAGGCCGGTAGAGAAAGGCGTGCGCGCCAGCCGGCCCATCGAGCCGACCAGAGCATGCACATGCCTGGATCCCGCTGCACTCATGGTTATCTGACCGCGATCACACTGGGCAAGTGACCGCCGGCGTCGCCGTGGATCGCGCCGGCCTCAATCACGAGCTCGCGCTGCCCGAATTCGCGGACCAGGTGCAGGTCATGCGTTGCCACGACAACCGTGACCCCCACATCGGAGAAGCGACGGAACAGTTTCATGATCTCCAGCGCGAGGTTGGGGTCGAGATTGCCGGTAGGCTCGTCGGCGATCAAAAGAGGCGGCTTGCTCACAACCGCGCGGGCAATCCCAACACGCTGCTGTTCGCCCACGGACAGCTCCATGGGCGAGAAGCGTTCTTTGCCCAGCAGTCCTACCTGATCGAGGGCGGCGCGCACGCGCTTGTCCATGTCCTTGAAGGGAAGGCCCGCGACGACCAGGGGGAGAGCCACGTTATCAAACACCGGTCTGTCGGCCAGCAGCTTGTGGTCTTGAAACACGACGCCGATGTGGCGGCGGAAAGCCGGCACGTGCCGTGCTTTCAGCAGGCTCGTGTTCTTGCCGCCAACGACAACAGTCCCTCGCGTTGGACGCTCGAGGCACGCAATCAGCTTGAGAACAGTGCTCTTCCCAGCCCCCGACCGGCCAGTCAGAAACACCATCTCGCCCGTATGCACCTCAAACGTGCAGTTGCTCAGGGCCTCGCGCCCATTCGGATAGCGCTTGCTGACCCGGTCGAAAACAATCACTGCTTCGGACCTTCCACCAGTGCGGTTGCAAAGGCAAGAGCGTCGAACTCGCCGAAGTCCTCAGCCTGCTCACCGATGCCAATGAATCGAATCGGCAGCTTCAGGCGCCGCGCAATAGCGACGACGATGCCACCTTTCGCGGTGCCGTCGAGCTTGGTAAGAACCAATCCCGTGACGCCCACAGCGTCGTTGAACTGAATTGCCTGCGAGAGCGCGTTCTGACCCTGGTTGGCATCGAGGACGAGTAACACCTCGTGCGGAGCCGTTGGGTCTACACGCTGTATGACTCGCTTTACCTTCTTCAGCTCCTCCATCAGGTGTGACTGACTGTGCAGCCGGCCTGCTGTATCGGCCAACAGAATGTCTGTGCGACGGGACTTCGCGGATTGGATGGCGTCAAAGACCACAGCGCCAGGATCTGCGCCCGCCTGTTGGGATGCAAACTCCGATCCGGTTCGCTCAGCCCAGATGTTCAATTGCTCAATTGCCGCCGCACGGAATGTGTCGCCCGCTGCGAGCATGACGCTGTAGTTGGCGTCGGTGAGGCGCCGAGCGAGCTTGCCTATGGACGTGGTCTTGCCAGACCCGTTCACACCGACCACGAGAATCACGTAGGGACTGCGGCTGTTGTCGACCACCAACGGCTGAGCGCATGGAGCCAATATGTCTACGATCGCGTTCCGTAGAGCGGTGATCAGGGCGGCAACGTCCTGGAGCTCGTTACGGGCAACGCGCTTCTGCAGATCCGAGAGAATGGCCTCGGTCGCTTCCACTCCGACATCGGCGAGGAGCAGACGGCTCTCCAGCTCCTCGAGAATCTGCGCATCGATCTTGCGGCCGCGGAACAGGTCGGCCAGGTCGTAGGTGAGCCACGAGTTTCCGCGATTCAGCTTGGCGCGCAAGCGGCCGAAAAAGCCCTGTTTTTCTTCGGTTTTTGCAGGTGCGGCCGGCGTCGTGGCCGGCTCGGGAGGTTTTCGTCGGAATAGCATGCCCGCTATTGTAACGGGCCTGTGCAGACTGCGAGGCTTATGCAGGCGCAAGGCCCCGCGCACGCTGCAAAGCCGGCATGAAGGTCTACGGCTGAATCACCGGCGGACTGAGAACGAGAACGGCGCTGCCCGGCGGCTCGCCCGGGAAACCCTTAAACGAGAGCTGCGGAATCGGCGGCACGGGAGCGCCCGCAAACGTAATCGCCTCAGCCTGTATTTCGGTGGTGGCCGCCAGGCTGGCCATGGGATCGATGATCGATCCATGGTCGCCGACCACCAGATTCACATAGGAACGGAAACCACCGGCGTTCGTCACCGGGCCCGGAGCCGCGGGCGCGGGAATCCGGGCGAGTGCGGCCGCGTCGATCAGCCGCTGGGTGGCGGAATTCGGCACAACCTGGTCGGGCGGGCTCAATGCACTGCCCACGATCTGCAGAAGATGAATGGGATGCTGAGCAGCGGCAGCCGGGATGTAGTTCACCGGATCGCCCGAATCCATTACGGTCTGCGCATCCCGCAGGTACTGCTCGAACAGAGTCGTTCCCTGCATCAGTCCCTGTGCTGCGAGGCTGGCGGCGAGACGCGGTCCCAGGGTCGGAGAGTCACGCAGCAGATTAGCCAGTCCCCCGCCCGGCATCGCCAGTGTGGCGGTACCGACCTCCGACCTGGGTGCGACTCCCAAATAAACACTGCCGACGATCGCTCCGAGCGAGTGACCCAGGAAATGAATGCGGGTTGGATCGATATCCCCGGCGGTCCCGCTGCTCAAACTCAAGTTGGGAAGCGAGCGGGTCAGCGTAATCAGGTCAGCTGCGCCTTCGCGCAAATTATCCCGTGTAGTCAACACACTCGCGAGATTGATGAAGCTCGCGCCGGACGGGTCGATCTGACCGTCCGTGCCCGAAGCCCCGGTGGTGTTGTTGACGACATCGAGATCGAATGTGCGCTCAATGGAACCGACGGAAGGAAGCGATAGGCCCGCATACAGAGGATTGGCCCCCGACGCATACAGGAGAGATCCGGCATCCGTCACCCCGTGCAGGGGCAGGTCTATGGCCACCACCACAAAGCCGCTGTCAGCAAAGGAATCCGCCACGGCCAGCATGTCAGCCCGGCTGCGCCCGATACCGTGTTCGAAAATGAGCACCGGCCAACCGCTGGCGGGCTTCGCGCCCTGGGGCACCGAGTTGGCATTGGGCACCGTCACCAGGATCGGTATCTGCAGCGTTTCCGTTGCCACCGGCACGGGGTTGAATCGAGTCAACAGGCGGCTGTTGGAATCCAGCGGCGACGGATTTCCCTGCCAGTAGCCTGTCAGTGGCTCGGTGCGGCTCAGGTAGTAGGGAATGCTCAATGTGCCAACATACAGGTTGGCGTGGCCCGACAGCCGCGGGTTGGCCTGTGCGGTCGTCAGCCCGGTGCCGTGCACCTTGATCGGTTGCGCGGTGGCTGTTTGCTCGATCACACCCAGGGTGTCGCCGATCGACTGGGTCGAGAAACTGAATGACAGCACCACATCGGCGGGTTTGATGCCGATGGCCTGTGCAATCCGCAGATGCGCACCCGTCGACTGACAGATGTCATGTAATGAATCGTCAGTAATGGCTGAGCAGGTGGGCAACGCGGCCTGGATGCTCGCGTAATCCCTGTCGGCGGTGGTTGCGTGACCCTTGGCGTCTGTTATCGCTTTGGTCAGAAACACCAGATAGCCGTTGTTGGTGGCGCCGCTGCTGGGGACGAGCGGATGTGTTGGTCGGATTTCCAGGATGGTGTTGCCCACGCCTGATTCGGTGCCGAGCCCCACCGTGTAGTCGATTCCAAAAACCAGCGGTTGTACGACACCGGTGGTTGCTTTCGTCACGTTGTCGATCGTGACCTGCAGGACGATGACGGATTGCGCGTTGAAGGAGGCGGGGTTGAGCGCTCCACCAAAACGCGCGCGAATGACAGCGGTGGTCGAAAAGCCGTCCAGTGCATTGATAGCAGCCTGGCCCGGCCTGAGGCCTGGATGGCCGCGCCCGGAATGGGCCAGCCCGAAATGGGCCAGCGCATTTTCTGGCTGAATGTTCAGCGTGCCGTCCGTGGAGCCTGCGAAGTACAGATCGGTCGGATAGGGGAGGATGCCCTGCAGCGGCTGAAAGAGGGCGGCAGTAGAGGTCTGCGGCAAAATGGCGTGTACGGTCGGGACACCGTCTACGCTCGCTGCGGCGCTCGTGCTGACCGTTCCATTGCCTCCTGAACAGGCGCTGATGAAGAGCGCCATTGCCAGGCAGGCAGCCCTCATTAGTCTGTCCATAGCCTCCCTCGAGCGTCGACCTAGGTTACGCTGCGCCTTTCTAGAGTGGCAAGCCGCTGTTTCGCCGGAATGAATGTGAAAAGAAATGTGACGAATCGTGCGGCCCACTCCCGCGAATTGCGCATCATCGGTGGTACGTGGCGTGGCCGGCGCCTACGGTTTCCACCACAGGAAGAGATCCGTCCGACTCCGGATCGCGTCCGGGAGACACTGTTCAACTGGTTGGGTCCGCGCGTGGTGGGCGCGCGTTGTCTGGACCTGTTTGCGGGCAGCGGTGCGTTGGGGCTCGAGGCGCTGTCTCGCGGCGCGGCGGAGGTGACTTTTGTTGAGCGTGATGGTGTCGCTGTCCGGGAGTTGAGCGCGCGGCTGACTGAGTGGGGAGCGGTCGGAGGGCAGGTGGAGCACACCGACGCGGTGCGCTTTCTAGGCAGCTCGGCCCGACCGTTTGCAGTTGTGTTCCTGGACCCTCCGTTCGCCTCTGGCCTGCTACCCCGCGTCGCCACCTTGCTGGAAGAGAAGCACTGGCTCAGTGCAAATGCGCTGATTTATGTAGAAACGGACGCGACCAGCGGCCTGCCGGAACTGCCCGCAACGTGGCAGACAACGAAAACTAAGCAGGCGGGAGCGGTGGGGTATCATTTAATGACGCGCGTGCTCGATTGAGCCCGACCGCGCTCGGCGCTCGCGCCGAGAGGCCAGAAATTGCCGAGTGCCGTAAACGAGAGTGCCATAAACGAGGGGAGTGGCTGGCGCGCATGAAACGCAACGCGATGTATCCGGGCACGTTCGATCCAATCACGAACGGCCATTCCGACCTGGTCCGCCGGGCGGCGAGCATTTTTAACCGGGTTGTGGTCGCAATTGCGGCGAATCCGAACAAGGCGCCCATGTTTCCCCTGGAGGCGCGGGTCGATATGGCGCGGCGCGTGTTGCACGACCTTCCCAATGTCGAAGTGGTGGGTTATTCGGGGCTCACCGTGGTGTTTGCCCGTGAGAACGACCTGTCGGTCGTGGTCCGCGGCCTGCGCGCGGTGTCCGACTTCGAGTTCGAGTTTCAGCTTGCCAACATGAGCCGGCACCTGGACCGGGAGATCGAAACCGTATTTCTCACCCCGCAGGAACAATTCACCTTCATCTCATCAACACTGGTCCGGGAGATCGCCGTACTGGGGGGTGACGTGGCTGAATTCGTGCATCCCATCGTCGAAACGGAACTAAAAAAACAACGGCGCGTTTGACGCCGGTGGATCAGAGCCAAGGACAGTGCGCCATCGCCAGTGAGCAATCGCAAATGAGTCAGCAATGAACAGCGCAGTGCCACAGAGGCTCGAAGGGATGTGGTCCCCTGTTGCGGCCAGTGTCTCCGGGAAGGAGCTGACGGTCTCGGAGCTGCGCGTCAAATATCTGATTCTCGACGGTCACGACTACAACATTGTCGATCGCAGCAACCAGGTGGTCGACCGGGGCGAATACCTGGTGAATGACAGCGCCAGGCCCTGGACGATAGACATCGTGGGGCGCGATGGCCCGAATGCCGGCCGCAGCATGCTGGCCATCTTTGAGCTGACGGATGACCGCCTCACGGTGTGCTACAACCTGGATGGCAGCGCCCGCCCTGGCGATATGCAGGTGGAGGGCGGCCAGATGTTGCTCAGCATCACCTACGAGAGAGCCAACAGCCTCCTGTCCTGACGCCGGGCGTCATTTCTGACAGGACGGACAAGTCTGTCACTTTTGACAGCTGGGACAATAATACGTCGAGCGCTGTCCCTGCGTGAGCTGCCGCACCGGCGTGGTGCACGTTCGACAGGGTTGTTTGTTGCGTTCGTAGACAAACAGCTTCTGCCGGAAATAACCGGGTTGACCATCGGCGCCAACATAGTCCCGCAGCGTGGTGCCACCTACCCGGATCGCCATCGATAGAACGGATTTCACCGCTTTGACGAGGCGGGTGATTTCTTCCCGTGTCAGGTTGCGCGCCTGCCTTTTGGGCCGCACTTTTGCCTTGAAGAGGGCTTCGCTCGCATAGATGTTGCCGACGCCTACCACGAGTTGGCTGTTCATCAGCAGTTGTTTGATGGCCACCTTACGGCGGCGGGTCACACGCCACAGGTAGTCAGCATTGAAAGCTTCCTCCAAAGGTTCTGGAGCCAGCTTTGCCAACAACGGATGCTCGTCAGGATCCCCGGTGACGTAGTGCAGGCTGCCGAACCGCCGTGGATCGTTGAACCGCAGCGTGTTGCCGGAGGAGAGGACGATATCGAAGTGATCGTGTGGAACGAGTGGGACGTCGGCGGGCAACACGCGCAGGCTGCCAGACATCCCCAGGTGCAACATCAACGTGCCGGAATCGAGCTCGAGCAGCAGGTACTTTGCACGGCGTTTCGCATGCCGGATGACCTGTCCCGCCACCAGATCGGGCAGGTCTTCCTGCACTCTCCAGCGCAACCGTTTCTCGTAGAGGCGCATCTCGACGATACGGCGACCGACCGCGTGAGGCTCGATGCCCCGTCGGGTGGTCTCGACTTCGGGTAGCTCCGGCATCGCTCCAATATCAGGCCCATGGGGCCAATAAACCAGTGCCAATAAAAAAGCCCGGACTGTGCCGGGCTTTTTCGTAATCAGTGAGCACAGGGCGGATGGCCGCCCCGCTCACTTGATCTTCGTTTCCTTGTACGGCACGTGCTTGCGCGCAACGGGGTCGTACTTCTTCACTTCCATCTTGTCCGGATGGAGGCGCTTGTTCTTGGTGGTCACGTAGAAGTGGCCGGTGTCGGCGGTCGAGAGCAGCTTTACTTTTTCGCGCATGGTGCTTCGTCTCCTGGCGTTACAGCTTCACGCCCTTGGCGCGGAACTCGGCGAGCACGCTATCGATGCCCTTCTTTTCAATCGTGCGCAGGCCGGCGGCCGAAATGCGCAGCGATACCCAGCGCTTTTCGGTCTCGACCCAGAAACGCTGTGTATGCAGGTTGGGCAGGAAGCGACGACGCCGCTTGTTGTTCGCGTGAGAGACGCGATTACCGACTGCCGGCCGCTTGCCGGTGATCTCGCAGACGCGGGACATACGAATCAACCTCGAGAATTCAGTAACTTATGCGTGGCGCAGCGCTGCCTTGCGGGAGGCCGGCCTCACGGAGTCGGGCTTTATACCAGCACCCGCTCCCCGGGACAAGACGCTTACAGCAGCCCATGCTCGGAAAAGGAGTAGCACTTCCCGTCCCCCACAATGAAGTGGTCCACCAGGCGCACATCGATCAGGGACAGGGACTCGCGGAGGCGCTGGGTCAGTCCTTCGTCGGCCAGACTGGGCTCGATGGATCCCGAGGGGTGGTTATGGGCCGCGATGATGGAGGCGGCATTGTATTGCAGGCTGCGGCGGACGATTTCGCGCGGGTGGACGGTGGCCCCATCGATGGTGCCCTTGAAAAGCTCCTCAAAACCCAGCATCCGGTGGCGATTGTCGAGGAACAGGCAGCAGAAGACCTCGTAGTGGCGATCCCGAAGCTGCTGGAGCAGAAACTGGCGGGTGGTATCGGGGGTGGACAGGATGGGGACGTCGCGCAGGGGCGCCAGGATGAAGCGGCTGGAGAGCTCGAGCGCGGCCATGAGCATGGCGTAGCGCGCAGGCCCGATGCCATGGATCCCTTCCCAGCGCTGCTTATCGGCGCTCAGCATTTCCCGCAACGAGCCAAATTCAACGATCAGAGAGCGCGCCATGTCGACCGCCGAGCACCCTTTGGTGCCGGAGCCCAGCAGTATTGCGATGAGCTCCCCGTCAGACAGTACCTGCGCGCCTTGCTCGAGCAGCTTCTCGCGAGGCCGTTCAGATTCGGGCCAGTTGCAGATCCCGGGCCGGTCCGCCCGCCGCACCCGCTGCCTGCGCCGGGGCATGAGCCGGGGTCGCTTCGTCGACACCGTCGGCGGCTTGGCCACGATGGCGTTCGAGGCGGCTTCCTCGAGGTGGGCCCGGAGGGTCACGAGGGTCCTTGCGCCGTGGGCGCCCGGCTGATTGAGCTTCTGCAGGGACATTTTGCTTCCTTGGGTGGCGTGAGAACGGTTGGGAGAGGGAACGACAGTGTGCGGGGGAGCGGGGCCGCGGCGGCAGGGGGTCAATGGCAGGCGTATTGGCAGAAATCGCATTATTCCAACCGGTTGTTTGCGTGGCCGGGGAGTGTCGCCGGATAATTCATTGCAATCGGGTGAACCGCGTGGCGGGGGACCCTTACGGAACATTTAATGCAAGGCAAACGCATACTGCTCGGAGTGACCGGCGGAATCGCCGCCTACAAGAGTCCTGATCTCGTGCGCCGGCTGCGCGAGCTGGGGGCCGAGGTCCAGGTGGTGATGACCGCCGCGGCGCGCGAGTTCGTAACCGCCGCGACGTTTCAGGCGGTGTCGGGGCGACCGGTCCGCACGGACCTGTGGGATGCGGCCGCGGAAGCCGCGATGGGACACATTGAGCTCGCACGCTGGGCGCAGTTGGTGCTCATCGCTCCCGCCAGTGCCGACTTCCTGGCTCGTCTGGCAACAGGTCAGGCTGACGATCTGCTCACTACTTTATGTCTGGCGACGGAATCTCCCATCGCGGTTGCTCCGGCCATGAATCGCGTGATGTGGGCCAACGCAGCCACGCGCGCGAATGTTGCGACCTTGCAGCAGCGAGGAATTCAGGTGTTAGGACCTGCAGAAGGCGAGCAGGCATGTGGCGAGGTTGGTGCCGGCCGGATGCTCGAGCCGCTGGAGCTCGTGGACCGCGCTCATTTCCTGACAACACGCGAGGGTCCTCTGCGGGGACGCCGCGTGTTGATCACGGCCGGACCGACTCGTGAAAGAATCGATCCGGTACGCTTCATCAGTAATCGCAGCTCGGGAAAGATGGGTTTTGCGGTAGCCCAGGCGGCGCGCGAAGCCGGTGCTGAAGTGGTCATCGTCAGCGGGCCTGTCAGCTTGCCCACTCCCGCCGGCATACGGCGAATCGATGTGGAAAGCGCTGCCGAAATGCTCAATGCCGTGATGGGTGAGGTCTGCCGCGCGGACATCTTCATATCAACCGCCGCTGTTGCCGACTATCGCCCCGCGGCGCCCGCGGAACAGAAGATCAAGAAGACAACCGAGCACATGGATCTGAGCATGGAGCGCACGCCCGACGTGCTGGCCACGGTCGCGGCACTGCCTGACAGGCCGTTTGTAGTAGGCTTCGCCGCGGAGACCGAATCGGTCGAGCAACATGCGCGCGGCAAGCTGATGAAAAAGAATCTGGACATGATCGCGGCCAATGAAGTGGGCCACGACAAGGCGTTTGATTGTGAGGACAACGCGCTGATCGTGTTGTGGCGAAACGCCCGTCGCGAGTTGAGCAGGGCACCGAAGGTCACCCTGGCGCGGCAGTTGGTTGCACTCATCGCGGAGTCGTACGCGGCGGGAAAAAGCGGTCTGGCGCAGCGCGGCTCGGCTGGTTCGGCTCTCGCGTGAGCGGCACCAGCGGCGCGAAGCGACACCCGCTGAAGGTGCGCATACTGGATCCCCGCATTGGCGGCGAATTTCCTCTCCCGGCTTACGCAACGGCCGGATCCGCCGGCCTGGACCTGCGAGCGTGTATTGACGGGGATCTGATCCTCGAGCCCGGCAAGGCCGAGTTGATTCCAACAGGACTCGCCATTTACCTGCAGGACCCGGGGCTCGCGGCCGTGGTTCTGCCGCGCTCGGGGCTCGGGCACAAACACGGCGTGGTGTTGGGCAACCTGGTCGGTCTGATCGATTCGGATTACCAGGGGCACCTGATGGTGTCGTGTTGGAATCGTGGCCGGGAGCCATTCACCATCCGGCCCGGTGAGCGGATCGCGCAACTGGTCGTCGTGCCGGTCGTGCAGGTTGAGTTGGAGGTGGTGGAAGACTTCGCGGCCACCGCCCGCGGCGGTGGCGGCTTCGGCCACTCAGGCAGCCACTGACCGAAGGCGCCTCAGTTGGAGGCTGTTTTGGCGCGCAGCTCGCGGTAGCGCTCAATGTCCGCCTGGAATTGAGCCTTCAGCGCCGTCTCTTCTTCGGTCTTTACGGTCAATGAATTTTTCTGGGTGCGCAGCTCGTTCAGCGTGTGGACCAGGTCCTCCGCGACATCATCCGGCATCTTGTGAGCGTTGGGCCGGGAGCTGTAGGGCTTGAAGCTCTGCGACCGCTCCTGCAGCGCGCTCAACCGGGCATGCAGGCCCTCCACGTACTGCTCCGCGGCAACCCGCTGCGCACGCATCTGGTCCAGTCGAAGATCCCGCAACGCCTCGATGTCTTTTACCGACGTATAGGTATTCATCAGAAAAGCGTCGTGCTGCTTCTGCTTGAAGAAGTCCTGGCGGGCGCGCTCGTCGGCGGCCATCTGCTCAGACGTCTTCTGCGCGTCGAGCTTGCGCATCTCGACACCACGGCTGTTCAGAACCGCGCGTTCTTTTTGCGCGTACTGGGGAGGAACACTATCGCCGTAGTGCACGATGCCCTGGTCGTCGGTCCACTTGTAGGTCACCGTGTTGCTGCCGCTGCTCTGGGAGTTGGCAGCCAGCGCAATAGGCCCACACCCGGCGAATGCAACCAGCATTCCGAGCACACCCGGCGTCAACCGCACCGACATTGAATAACCCCCACAGTTCGTATACACCAACTCTACTCTTATTCTGACTCAGACAGCCTGCGTCGTAAGTCTCAGGTCACACCATAACGTTGCCGATATTCCCGCAACGATGTGAGCTGTTCTACAGAAATCCGCGCCCGTCCATCCGGTGGGTTGGAAAGCGTCTCTATCAGGTCGGCGAGTGTGACGACGCTCACACAACTCAGGCCGTGCTGACTCTCGAGCTCCTGCACCGCGGAAGTGGCGCCGTGGTTGAGGTCTTGGCCACGCTCCTGCCGGTCGAGCGCCAACGCCACGGCTACCGGCTGGGCGCCCGCGTTGCGGATGATTTCGAGCGATTCGCGCACCGCCGTGCCGGCGGTGATCACGTCATCGACCACGAGCACCCGGTCACGCAGGGGGCTGCCCACCACGCTGCCGCCTTCGCCGTGAACCTTCGCCTCCTTCCGGTTGAATGCATAGGGCACGTTCCGGCCGTGCTGTGTTGCCAACGCAATCACCAGGGCCGTTGCCAACGGAATGCCTTTGTAGGCGGGCCCGAAAATCATGTCGAACTCGATGCCCGAGCGCAGGATCGCCGCGGCATAGCACTGTCCCAGCACGGCGGCGGCCTCGCCGTCACTGAACAGTCCCGCGTTGAAGAAGTACGGGCTCTCGCGCCCGGACTTCAGCTTGAAGTTGCCGAAGCGCAGCGCATCCCGCGACAGGGCCAGGTCGATGAATCTGAGCTGATAGTCCTGCATGTCGATGTGAAGTGTGAAATGGCCGGTGAATACTTCAATAGCGCGCGACGGTGCCACCTGAAGCTTTGTACTGTCAACGAATGTCGTGCCAGTATCCCACGGGCCTGTTTTGATACCGAGGATAAAGAGCATTGAGTGTCGCGCCCGAATCGGTGGCTGCCCCGCCGGCTGCGGAAGGTAAAGCCTCCTTCCGCCAGATCCTGGCCAGCCCGAAGATGCTGGTCATCATGGTCATGGCGGCCGCCTCCGGTTATCCCAACCAGTTGACCGAAAGCGCGCTGCAGGCGTGGCTGAAGGACTCCCATGTCACCAATACCACGATTGGACTGATGTCCTATGTGTCGCTGCCGTATCTGCTCAAGTTTCTGTGGGCGCCGCTGCTGGACCGCTATCCCATCCCGCTCCTGGGCCGCCGGCGCGGCTGGATTCTGGTAACCCAACTCGCCCTGGCCGTGGGTATTGCCTTGCTGGCGGTCCAGGATCCCACGGTCACGCTCACTCCGATTGCCATCTGCGCGGCCGTCATCGTGTTTCTGTCAGCAACTCAGGACATCGGCATCGACGCATACCGGTCGGATGTCTCGTTACCCGCCGAGCGCGGGCTCGCGGCGACGGCCACCAATCTCGGCTATCGGACGGCGGCGTGGTTTGCTTCCGCCGTCGCGTTGGTCATTGCCGACTATTTCGGCTGGCGTCCGGCCTTCCTGATACTGGCGGCAGTCATGACGTTGTTTTGTATCTCGACCTGGCTCGCGCCGGAGCCGCCGGCTATCCAACAGCCGCCGCGGTCATTGAAAGAAACGATCGTGATTCCCCTGAAGGAGTTGTTGTCGAGCCCCGGGGCCGCGGCGCTGTTGGGGGTGGTGGCCGTCTTCAAGATCGGCGATGCCTTCGCCAACAAGTTTTTTACGCTGTTCATGCTCGACGTTGGATTCACCAAGACGAACCTGGCCACCATCGTCAAGCCGCTGTTTACCTCCGGCGCTCTGATCGGGGCCGTCGTGGGCGGCCTGCTGATGGTGCGGCTCGGGCTGCTGCGCTCCATGTTGATTTTCGGCATCACCCAGGCCGTGACCAACCTCATGTATTGCGCGCTGGCGGTGGTGGGAAAGAGCTATCCCCTGATGATTGCCGCGGTGTTGATTGAGCACATCGCCGGCGCCATGGGTAACATTGCGCTGGTGGCCCTGATCATGGCCTTGTGTGATGTCAGGTACAGCGCCTTCCAGTATGCGCTGATGTCGTCCATTGCCCTGGTGCCTCGCTACGGGCTGGGTTATCCAGCCGGATGGGTGGCTGACCACGGTGGCTGGGCTGTTTATTTCGTGGTCAGCTTCGTGCTGGCCCTGCCCGGTCTCACCATCGTGTGGTTCCAGAGGAGCCGGATCAACGCGCTCGATCAGCGACGCCCATGAGCGAGCCGCGCCAGATCGATGTCGAGCGCGTCATCTGCCGGTTGGATGATCTCGGAGAATCCGGCGCACGCGGCTTTTCCGTGGGCGGTGGCGACTGGCCGCTGCGCGGCTTCGTGGTCCGGATCAAAGATCAGGTGCGCGGATTCATCAACAGTTGCCCGCATGCCCGGCACCCGTTGAATTTCAAACCGCATCAATTCCTGACAATGGATGGCGCACTGATCCTGTGCTCATCGCACGGCGCGCTGTTTGAGAAGCTGACAGGCTATTGCGTGGCCGGCCCGTGTGCCGGGCAGTCACTGCGAACGGTGCCGCTCGAGGTTACCGACGGTTACGTCATGTTGGCCCATGACCTGGATCCCGGCTCGCTACTCGAATAAGTCGATGCCATCCAGCTGGCTGGCCCGCATCATGCTCTCGTCGCCGGAAATATCACTGCCCGTGGCCGAGTCATCGGTTGACTCAACATCCACGGAGCCGGTCCAATCTTCCGGCGGCTCGGCCTTTTCGAACGCACGGTCCGCCCACTGACTTTCCCAGTCCTCGGTATCCATCTCCTCGACTGTGCCGTCGAAGTATTGGATCTCGATGGTGCCGTCGTCTTCATCGAACGCGACGACTTCAAACGAGTCACCGCCGGTGTGTCGATACCACTCGCCGATACTGGGGATGGGAGCTGTCATGACTACAACTTCAGTGGGCCAGAGGGTTGAATCATGTTGCGCCTTGCGTGTGGCGCTTTCAAGATATATTCGGCCGTTACGCGGCAGTGCAGTCAACGACGCTCGAACGCGAGGTCCCACACACCGTGACCCAACCGTTCACCCCGTCTTTCGAACCGAGTGGGATAGCGCGATTGCGGTCTTGGAATGAATCCACCTGCGGGTGACATGTTGCGCAGGTGCGGATTGGCGTTGAGCACTTCCAGCACAGCATCCGCATAGGGTTGCCAATCCGAAGCGAAGCGCAGTACTCCACCGGATTGCAGCCGCTCGGTGACCAACTCGACGAACGGCGCCTGGACCAACCGCCGTTTGTTGTGGCGCTTCTTGTGCCAGGGATCCGGAAACAGGATGACGACCTCCGACAGGCTCCGCGGCGCAATCTGGTGCGTCAGGACTTCGACGGCATCGTGGCAGATCACTTTTGCGTTGTGCAGCTGCCGCTCCTCGAGGCTCAACAGCAACCGGCCGACACCCGGCCGGTGAACTTCGACTCCCAGGAAATTTCGCTCCGGGTGCGCGGCTGCCTGGTCGGCGAGGTTGTCGCCATTGCCGAAGCCGATCTCGACAGTCACCGGGGCTGCCCGACCAAAGGCTGCATCCAGGTCGAGCGGGGTGGGATTGAAGTCAATGCCATACCGGGGCCACAGAAGCTCCAGCGCTCGCTGCTGTGCCTCCGTGATCCGGCCTCCGCGCATCACAAAAGAGCGGATGGAACGGGGATGTTCGATCTCAGCCATGTGCGTTCGAAAGGTGCCCCGGAACGCCCCCTCGACAGATTACATCGGTCGGCCGGTGCGCGGGTCGATGCGGATGGTGGGCAGGCCCACGGCCTTCCATTCTGAGATGCCGCCAGCCATGTGCGCGGCGGGCTGGCCTTGCGCGAGCCGC